>Ga0307478_10003854_pt1 | contig 10914 bp, 32 predicted proteins | sample atmos_gasesECM4C_2_FD_203713 | JGI IMG/M metagenome (GOLD analysis project Ga0307478, IMG submission 203713) | Hardwood forest soil microbial communities from Morgan-Monroe State Forest, Indiana, United States - atmos_gasesECM4C_05 | ecosystem: Environmental > Terrestrial > Soil > Temperate...
AGCGACATCGAGTATTCGCCCAATGCCTCGAAGTACTCGCGGTCCATCACCGCGGTCTTGTCGTCCACGACGCACTGGCCGCGCGTCGGCAGCGTCATCGCCGCCATCTCGTCCTGGTGCGCGAGCCACTCGACCCGCTGCATCTTCTCGTCGAACGTTGCCTGTGAGTCCATGCTTCACCCAGCCGCCTCCGCCGCTTCCTGCAACTGCCGCTCGAAGATCGGGGCCAGCGCCGCGCGGGCCTTGTGCAGCCGGCCCTGGCATTCGAGCAGCGCCGCGATTATCTCCTTGTGTTGCTGCAGCGCGTCGATGCCCTTGCGCCAGAGCGTCGGGTCGAGGAAGCACCCGAACGCCTCGCTGCGCTCCTGGGCCTCCAGCATCTCCGGCAACGACTCAAGGTCGAGCAGCAGGCGCGCCACGGTGAAGGCGTGCCGCATCTTGACTTCGTACTCGGTCTTTTCCATATCTCCCTCCGCGAAACTCCCCGACCGCGATCATCACGAGCACCACCAGACCGACGAACAGCACCAGCATCGAGACGACGGTGATGGCAGAATCCATGCTCATGCCGCGCGCCTGGCCTTCAGCGTCGCGAACGTGGCGATCAGCGGGTAGCCGCTCTTGTCGTCGTAGGCGATGCTGTCGTAGTCGAGCGTCACGCAGAGCATCTCGTCGCCGTCCTCGTCGGTCGCCTTGACCTCGCCGTACTCGCGCAACCGGATCGCGAGCGCGGCACGGCTCCACGCCTTCGACATCGCCTCGCACTCCTCGACCGAAAGCGTCGCGTCCGGGTTGTCGAGCGAACCAGCGCCGAACGCGCTCACGGTTACGGACGGCTTCTCGCCAGAGTCCGCCCTTGATCTCCTTGCTTGAATCGAATCCCTCATGGCGTTGACCTCTTTCTTTTTCATGCGGCTGTTTTCTCCTTGGTTTTTTCTTCCATCGACTCGGCGAAAAGTCGCCGCGCTTCGGCCCGAACCGGGGCGGCGAGGCACGGCGAAACGCCCTTGTTGCCGTCGAAGTAAACGATGTGCTCTCCATCCACTTCCGCTTCTGGCGCGAGCGGCGTGCCGTACGGCCCATCGATCTCGATGCGACCAGCGACGGCGGCGCACAGCGGGCAGGAAGCGGCGGCCATGTTTTCCAGTGCGCCGATCATGGTGGGCGTGAACTCGTCCTGGCGTTTTTGCAGTTGCTCGCGCATGGCGTTCAACTCTGCCACCCCCTTGCGCTGTCTCCGGCTCAGCCACAGGTTCCAGGCGATGAGCGCGAGCAGGGCGACGTTCCCGATGAGCCTGAACCAACCTGATCCCATCACATGCAGCAGCATCGTCACGGCACCGGCCTCCCTATGGTGTCGCCGATCGCCATCTCCTGCGTCCACGGAACCGGCAGGCCGCGCTTCGCCCGCTCGACGTTCGTCTCGTCGTGGTGGATGGTGCCGTCGCGATGGTCCTGGACCACCTTGTTGTACGGGTTCCACCGGATCGGCGGCAGCGGCGGCGCGTCGGGGTCAATCTCGACGACGCAGAAAGCCGAACCGTCCGGCAGCAGCGTGGTGCCGTTCGGGAGTTCCAGCGGGAAGTTCGCCCAGACCATCTCTCACCTCACCGCGAACGTTCTAGCGAAGAGCGTTCGCGCATCGCCATCCGCCAGTTCGCGCGAATCGTGCCGAGCGCGGTTTCTGCCGTACTGCGCTTCTCGTATTCCAGCAGGGTAAAGCTGTGCGGGCCAAACTGCAGCACGACCTGAAAGCAGCGCGCCCGGGGGTTACTGACGGAAAACAGATCAGGTTTCGCCATGCTTCTCACCTCTCCTGGCTTATGACCTTGATGGCCGTGACCGCCGCGAGCAACTCGTCCGTCACGACGGTCAGGCGCTTGCCCTCGAACTCCAGAGTCACGAACCCGTTGTTGTCGTCGCCGTCGTCGCTGCTGTGCGGCTTCACCTCAAGGAAGCGGATGTCGCCGTCGCTGGCACCGTCCGGCTCCTTGCCGTCGATCTCGTAGACCTCGACCTTCGCGTAGCCGTCGATCACGCCGCCTCCGCATGAACCCCGTAGACGCCGGCGCAGTGCAGGCCCGCTGGATCCTCGCGGACGTAGATGCCGGAGTTGTGTCCGCGCCCGCAGAAGCAGCACATCTCTGCCTGCTCGTCGCGGAACTCCTCGCGGACGACGACCGGCTCCCTGCCCGGGTTCTTCTCGTTCCAGCAGGCTTCGCAGATTGAATGACGCCATCGGTTGCTCACTCCGCACCTCCAACGTTGCGGATCATAACCACGCGCTCGGCCCATCGCCACATGAACTCGTCGTCGCTCTCGCCGACCCGGCGCAGCGGCTCTGGCGGCACGAGGGCGATTGTGTCTCGCGGGACGCCATCGTTGACGTGTACCTCCATGCCCAGCAGCTTCACGCGGTTCTCTCGGCCTTCTCGTTCTGCTCGATCGCCGCCTTGGCCGCCTTCTGCAATATCACCTTCGCCAGGCCGCGCGCCTGCTCCGGCGTGAACGTGACTTCCCCGGAGCTGACGAACACCTTCCCGTCGCCCGAGGTCGAGACCAGCACGCAACCCTCGCCGCCCTGCCCGAAAACCTGCGTCGGCTTGCTCATGTCTCGATCCATCCCGCGACCTCCACGGACTCGCTGTCGCGGTACGGGTCGTCGCTGAGCCATCCGGTCTCGCACACCGTCGCGCCTCCGTCGAGCGTGGCCTCGAAGTAGTGCGCCCACGTGATGCGCCGCTCCTTCGCGTCGTACACGGCCAGCGCGTCGCTGTCGCGGGTGCCTTCGCGCGGCGCGGCAGAGTCGAAGTGCCAGTCGCCTACCTTCGGCCGGCCCGTGGCCCATCTGATCGTCGGCATGGAGATCGCGGCTTCGGTCATGGCGGTGAGATGGGCTTCAACACGGGCCAGATTTCCCAGAAGCCGAGCGGGTTCCAGTAGCCGTGAACCGCGACGACCGGGTTTGTGTTCGGCGCTGTCGGCCCGATGCCGACGAAGCCGTGCTTCTTGTGTCCCTCCGGCCAGGAGCACTGGTGCCCGGCCCCGTTCACCGCCGCGCAGTTCGCCATCGCGTCCCCCTTGCGCTGTCGAGAATACTAGTAAGACTCCGCGATTTCAAGAGGCCACCTCGACTTCAAACCCGACGCCGCCGCAGGCGCGGTAATAGTCGGCCAGCGCCGTCAGCACGCCCTTCACCTGCTCGGGCGTCAGCGACGGGTCGAATGTGATCGTGAAGCCGTCAGCGGGCAGCGGGGCCTCCCCCGCGGCGAAGAAGGCGTTGATCTTCGCGGCCAGTTTGTCGGGGTAGTCCAACCACTCATCGCCGCCGCTGTTCAGGATCGCCTGGACTTCTTGCGGCGTGATCCGGCGCAGGAACAACGCGCATCGCGCCCGCACCAGCGCGGCCCGGACGTCGGTCGACGTTGAGATCCAGAGATGACCGAACTCTGCCTGGCACCGCTTCCAAACCACCTGCTCCAGCGGCGTCGCCGTCTCGGCGAACTTCGCGAAGCCGCCGGCCGTCCGCTTCGCGTCGCGGTTCCTCTCCGGGAGCAGCTCGACGTGCGTGAGCGCCACGGCGCCGATCGACACGCCGTCGTCAGAGCGCACATAGACGCAGTCGGTCCCGCCGACCTGGTGAACGCCCTCGTGCTTGATCGTGCCCGTGCGCCCTTCGCCCTCGCGCACCCCTGTCCAGAACCTCACCGGCGTCCCGACAGTCCATTCGCTCATGACGCCTCCGCCATCTCGACATCAACGGATCGCTCGCCTGTCACGACCGTCGCAGACCGCGCCCTGTCGATGGACTTCAAGGCATCGACGACCGCCTGCGTCGTATCCTTGCATTCGGCGTCCGGCCGCCATGTGGAGAAGTAATCCGTCTCTCCGCTGCGCCTGCGTCCCACGACGATGACCATCTCGTAATCGTCGCAGCTCCCAAGGGCCGTCATCGCGCATCGGTAAACAACACCGGCGTAGTCGCTCATAACTTCCGCCTCCAAAGAAACCATACGATCAACGCGATCGGCACCAGCATCTCGACGCACGGCTCCAACACCTTGGGATTCATGCGCGGCCTCCGCGTCGGCGTATCTGCCGCCGTCGCACAAACATCAGCACAGCGGGAAGCGACCAGACGGCGGCGACGATGATCCAGTCGTACCACTTCATTGTCGTTCCTTGACGATCTTCGCTACCGCGTCGGCGAGGCGCTTCTTGGTGAGCGGGTCGGTCGGGTCGCCGCGCACGATCTGCGTCGCGCACTTGGCGAGGTTCGCGGGCACCTCGTTGGCGTCCGTCGCCATGATGACGATGGGCTTGTCGTAGAGCACGACCGCGCCGATCTCGAGGCACAGCTTCGCGTCTATCTTGCCGCCGAACAGCGCCAGCGCGATGCGCGAGCGCTCCATCATCGGCAGCAGCTCGCGGTCGGCAGACTCCAACCACTCCCTGACCTCCGGTTCGTCCATGAAGCTCGCGGCGTGCGACTTTCTGGGTGCCATGTGGTATCCTCTGCTTACTTGCGATCCGCGCTTACTTGCGATCCAATCATACCGCCTCTTCATACCGTCAACGCATTTTCTTTGACGGGCAGTAGGAGGTCAAAGTGAAAACCATTCTCCTGGTCGACGACGAACCGTCGTTGCGCGAGCTGTTCTCTGCCCTCCTGAGCAAGGCGTCGTTCTCGGTCTCCACGGCGCAGGACGGATTCGACGCCATCCTGCAACTCAACCGCAAGCTGCCAGACGTGATCGTCTCCGACCTCAACATGCCGAACATGTCCGGGTTCGAGCTTCTCTCCGTCGTGCGCCGACGCTTCCCCGCGGTTCGCGTGGTCGCCATGTCCGGCCAGTTCATGCCGGGGAAGATGCCGCACTACGTGATCGCCGACGGCTTCTTCGCCAAGGGCGGCTCGCCGAGTGATCTTGTGGGGCACGTCAAGGCGGTGCTCGCCCTGGATGACGCCGGGCTCCGGTTCGACCATCTCTCGCCGCCGCTCTGGATCCCGCGCAACGGGCGCGACTCTGGCGGCGTCCTGTTCGTGGTGCTCACATGCAGCTCCTGCCTGCGGTCGTTCCCGTGCGGCCTCCCGGAGTACAACCCCGACGCGGCGCCAGAGATTCGGCGCTCGCAGTGCACCTTCTGCCAGGAGCCAGTGTCGTTCATCGTCGACCTCTCGACGAGAATCCCGTTCCCGGTGCTGAGGGCGGGCTAACTCACAACATGGGCCTTGAGCTGATCGAAGCGGCGCAGGCCGAGGCGCTGCGCCATGTTCTGCAACTGCCCCCACTGGTCCTTGATGGACTGGTCGTAGCGCGCGCCGTCCTTCGACAAACCCCAAAGATGATGGAACAGATTCCAGAACTCGTGCTCCGCCGCCGCGCGCTGCTCGTCGGTCATGCCCGACCTGTCGGCCCTGGCAGCCCCGTCGCACGCGCGGCAGATCGCGGTGTATCGGTCGGGCGCGTCGGCCAGCGCGGGCCTGCGCGCCAGCGCCTCGTCCACCATCGCTAGTTCGCCCTCGGCCTTGTCCGCCCGCCGCTTCCATCCGATCGCCGCGTCGTACACGACGCCGTGGACGGCGATGGCCGCCGCGATCTCGTCGAACGCCTCCTGGTCCGAGCGCCCTTCGCCCTTGACCGTCCATCCGACCTCGTTGGCGAGCATCCAGAAAGTGAACCGCTCGCCGCCCAGTTTATAGTCGTTGTGAACCGCGACCGTCCATCCGTCCGCGCGCAGCGCCGCGAGCGCCTCGGTCCACGGTTTCTGCAGTGTGTCGTTCATTGCCCCTCCGGTTTCATGCGACTGCCGCCTCCAGCGCGGCGTTCAGTTCCTTCTTCGCCTCGTCCAGCGCCGTCTGCTTGTTCTGCGCCATGCCGCGGGCGTCCCGCAGTTGCGCCAGCGCCTTGTCGAGGTCGGACTCCGCGCGCGATACCCTGGCGCGGAGAATCCTCAGTCTGTCATCGGACGGTTTGGTCGCCATATTCGCCTCACTTCTCGATCCCGCCCAGCGGCGTGCTGTCGTCCTTGGGCATGGGGATCATCAAGTCGCACTTCTCCTCGCGGCACTGCGGCGAACGGCGGCGGTGGTCGGCGCCCACCAGCGCGGCGCAGTCGTTCACCCACTCCACAACGTCCTGGCCGGGTCCGCGATGGCGCACCGTCACCTTGGGGCGCTCCGCTGGCGGCACACCCAGGCCGCAACCGTGGCAGACGTACTCGACCTGCAACAGACCGCTTTCCACGTCCGACTCCTACAGGATCCGGTGAGTGCTGTCCTCGGCCAGCGTTATCGTGGCCGCCTCTTTGCCGTCGCTGTCGAGCAGCGTGATTGTGTTGTTCTCCTGCTTCATGCGCTCGGCGGTGAAGCTCAGGATGGCGGCTTCGCCAGACGGCGTGCTGATGCTCATTACCTGCGATACGGACATGTGACCTCCCTAGGCGGCTTCCTCGTGCTCCATCTCGATCCAACCGATCGGCTCGATGAACACTTCCGTCACGATCAGCTTGCGCGTCGCCGGCTGCTGGTCGTGCGTGTGCGCGCTGATCTTCCGGCAGCAGTGTGGGCACGTCTCAGCCAGGGTCGCCATCTCCACGAATCCGCGTCGCCCGGGGCAGCGGTACTTGCCGAGCGTCGGGAAAAAGTCGCCGCAGCACTCGCGTTTCATCTCCGCATCCTTTCGCGCAGCACGCGCTCGCGATTCCGCTTGAACGACGCCACGCGCTGCTCGCGCTCGAACGGAGTCGCATGATGGGCCTTGCGGTATGTCCGCTTCGGCTCCGGTTGCTCATCGATGTTGTTCGGCCGCACCGCCACCGGCGCCAGCGGCCCTGGCTTTTTCATCTCGACCTCCGCGTGCCGACCTTCATGAACCGCAGCTTGCCGCGGCCGCCTTCCTTGGCCCGCTTCTGCTCGTCCAGCAACTCCTTCAGCGTCGGCGAGGGTCCGCCGCGGCACACGATGAAGTTCTTGCCGTCGCCCATGTCCCTGACGATGTCCACCAGCTTCATCTCGTGATCGAACACGCAGTTGAAGCCGTCCTCGGCCATGCGCTTGCCCTGCTTAATCCAGAAGTGGAGCGCGTCCCAGAACGGCGACCGCTGCGGCGGCATCGTGGCGAGGATCTGGCCGCGCTTGCCGACCAGCGACGGGCCGAGGAAGTCGTGGAACTCGAACAGGAACTCCCTGCCGCCCGACACGATCCGGCGCACGGGCGGCGCCATGTCCACGATCGTGCAGTAGCCGGGCGGGTCGCCGGGCAACTTCACTTTGACGCAGGTCACTCAGCACGCTCCACGATCTGTCCCCAGACAAGCTCGCATCGTCCGCACAGTTCCCGAACCCTTATGGGCGACCGCTGTCCGGCCAGCGCCGCCCGCATGGCGACGAGCACGTCCCGCGCCAGCGCAAAGCCCATGCACTCGAATATCTTGGCGCCGCACATGAAGCAGCGCCGTGGATGGGCGTCCAATGCCGTCGTCACGCCGACTTCCGCTCCGGTTGGATCCTGAACACGACGCCCATGTCGAGCAAAACCTTCTTGCTGAGGCGGTCGCACTCCCCGTTGTCGTCGCGCGTGATCCATTCGAGCGTCGACCGCTCCCTGATCCGGGCGGCCGCCGTTCACCTTCCACTTCCGCCCGATGCTCGGGTCGGGCACCAGATGGTAGATCACCAGCTTCGAGTCGCCGCGGATGATCGCCACGCCGGGGTGCTTCTCGATCTCCTGCATCGCGCGCAGGCAGCCGGCGTACTCGGCGACGTTGTTCGACATCCCGCGCCCCCCGCCGACGTAGCCGCCCTCGGACAGCACCGTCGCGCCGTCCACCTTGACGAGCACGCCGTAGGCCGCGTGCCCGCCCGGGTTCCTCGGCTCGCACACTCCGTCGAACCATGCCTCGATCATCTTCGCTCGCGGCATTCAATCCCCACTTCGGCACCACTGCAGAAAGCGACGCTCGCGGCGGGCGCTCTCGTGTCGGTAGAGCGCCAAGTTCACCAGCGCCAGAACCACGATCAGCGCGAGGCCGGCGACGATCTCGACGATGCGGCTCGTGTGGCTTTTCGGGATCAATCCGATGTACGGCGCCCCGAGCAGCACAACGCTTGGGGCCGCAACTTGCACCAACCAGATCAGGAAGTATTTCAGCTTGAGATTCATCGTCCTAACTTTCTCGCTTTCTTCAACTGTCCCAGCGTCATGCCGGGGTTTGCGGCCACGATGAACTGCGCCGCCGCCAACGCCGCGAACTCCCGCGGGTGCTTGTCGTGCAGCCACGTCGTGCACGCGCCCAGCATCGGCATACGCCGCCCGGGCGGCACCTTGGCGAGCACGGCCTTCAGCGACGTTGGCTTTCTTCTCACGATGCCATCTTAACCCTGCCCGCCGCCTGCTCCATCTTCTCGCGGGACGCCCGTATCTCCGTAACCCGATCCAGCAGTCGCAGTTCCTCGACCTGGCGCGACAGCGTGTTGCGGTGCAGGCGGAGAGCGCGCGCCGCCTTGCACTGGTTCCCGCCGTGGTCCGTCAGGGCGTCGAGCAGCATGCGGGCCTTCAGGAGCCTGACCCCTTCGGCCTCGCTGTAGCTGTATTCAAGCAGCAGGCGCGACGTTTCGGCGACGGCCCTCGCGAGCGGCGTCTCCGGGTTGCCGACAAAAGCTGGACGCTTTTTCTTCATGTGCCTTCCTCGCGGGCTCTCTTCCGGTCTTCTATTCGTTTGACGTTGGCGAGCAACTGTTCCCGGCAGCGCCGCAGGCGGTCCCGGATGATGATCAGGAACGCCTCGTCCAGCGCCTCGTCGAACGTCTTCTGCCGGCTCACCGCCATTCGATGCCCCTCCGTGTTTCGATGTCCACGGTGCGCGGTCAGAACCTGGAAGCCGCCGAGCTTGTTGTACAGCGTCTCGGCGATCTGCTCGTGGTACGCGCGCTTGACCTGGCCGCACGCCTTGACCACGTCCTCGGCGAGGATCATGCGGTGCGCGCGAATCTCCAGCGCGTACTCCACGATGCGTCCGTTCGCCGGACATGTGGCCGAGAACCGGTGGCGGTAGATGTTCATGCGGCGATTCGGAATCCTTTCGACGACCTCGGCTCGCGCAGCTTGTAGCCGGCTTCCTCCATCATCTCCTTGAACTGGAAGAAGACCGTCGTCACGAACTGATCGAGGCCGTGCTCCTCCTCTGTCAGGAAGCACCATTGCACCCATGGGCCGTGATGGTTAGGGTCGCCTTCGATCTCGCCGCCGTAGGTGACGACGATGTCCAGTTGGCGGTCTGCGCTGTAGACGCCAGGCTCGAAGCTATACACCTGGAACCTCCACGCGCTCCACGCGCGTCACCATCCCCAACTCCTCGGACAGCACGACCATGATGAACGCCTCGGCGCCGAGCTGCGGCAACGCGCTCTCGATGCACTGCCTGCATACTTCGTTGACGGGCGTCAGGTTCGAGATCCCGAAGTCCTCCTCGATGCTCTCCGGCCTACCGCACCCGCGGCAGCGCTTCGATGGGCTCACGGCTGCACCGTGATGGACGTGATGGGATGGAGTTCGCGCCAACCGTGCTCCTCGTCCTCGATGTACGCGCCCGTCACGGCCACGCGCTTGCCGTTCATGGATGGATTGTAGGCGCCCTGATGGTAGCCCTTGCAGACCGCCTCCTTGATGGCGTCCGCCTGCGTCGTTTTGTGGTCGCACATGTCCTCGACGACGAGCATGTTCTCCTCGAGCGCGTTCTTGCCGTTCAGGAACTTCTTGAACTCCGCGTCGACGTCCAGGCGGAGGTGCGCGTCGCCGTCCTTCTCGTACCGGACGAAGTGGAGCGTGCCGGTGACGGTCATGCAGGGCGAGATCAGCTTGAGGCGGTCTTCCGCTGTTGCGAAGCGCTTGCCGTGGTAGACGTGCTGCCACAGCGTCGGGTCGCATTCGAGCGCGCGCGTCGTCTGCTGTTGGGCGCACGCTGGAATCGTGATAACTGCGGCGACTACGAGCAAACATGCGGTTTTCAAGACGTCCCCTTTTTTGCGAGCACCTTCCTCGCCCTGGCCTGCATGCGGTTGTCCATCGCGGTCCACAACTCGATCATCCTGCGATGGCTCTGGATCACGCCCATAGCGGTTTGGTGCGCGTCCGCCTGCGTCTCCTTGAACTTCGCGCGGGTCATCTGCTTCGCCGCGTCCTCGACCAACTTCTCCAGCGAGCGGAGCAGCTTCTCCTCTGCCGTCGTTTTCATGTCGCCCCCTATCACCTGCCGAACGGATATACGCCGATGAAGTACGCCCCGGCGAGGAAGTAGCCGAACACCAACATGGTCGGCGCCACGACGAAGCAGAAGAACGGATGGCGACACAGGAACTCCACGTCGGGATAACGCTTCATGCCGTCGCCTTTCCGTGCTCGTGAACCTCGGCCGTGACCTTCGCGCCGCAACGATTGCACGCGCCAGCGTGCTGCGGCAGCGAGCCGTCGAGCATCCCGGCCATCTGGTCGGCCCAGGCGCGGTCGACTCCCGCGAGCGCGAACCGCTGGCCGTGCCCGCCCGCGCACAGCGTCACTATCGTGAACCTCACCTTAAAGCCTCCTGCACCATCCCACTGATCTCCTGCGCCCGGTCCCGCCACTCGTCCACCTCCGCAGTCGGGGCATAGGTCGTCGTCGGACCTCCGACCAAGTTCCCGATCTGTTCGACCAGGCGGTAGAACTTGTCGAGTTTTCGTTGCGCCCAGAGAAGCACCTCCCTGTCGTTCGCGGACAGGTTGTTCATCAGCGCCATCGCATGCACTATCTCATAGAGTTGCTTGAACTGCGCGCGGTCGTGCTCCGACACGCCCACGTCGTGCGGCGGTTGCCCGGTGTACTCCCACACCGTCTTCCTGCCGTACTTCTCGCGGTACTTCGCCAGCAGGGCCTC
>Ga0307478_10003857_pt1 | contig 10910 bp, 7 predicted proteins | sample atmos_gasesECM4C_2_FD_203713 | JGI IMG/M metagenome (GOLD analysis project Ga0307478, IMG submission 203713) | Hardwood forest soil microbial communities from Morgan-Monroe State Forest, Indiana, United States - atmos_gasesECM4C_05 | ecosystem: Environmental > Terrestrial > Soil > Temperate...
CGGGCGTTGCTTTTGTCTTGTTCAGTTTCTACATGATCACCGATCCAGCTACGACGCCGTTCGATAAGAAAAGTCAGATTCTTTTCGGCTTCTCGGTGGCGGGAGTTTACGGTGTGCTCGTGTGCATACACGTGGTATTCGGCCTCTTTTTCGCCCTGACCACTGTTTCCGGGTTGCGGGGACTGGCGCAATACGTGGGAAGCCGCAGCCGGGCTGCGTATCCGGCAAGGGTTCCGGCACACGCGACCGCAGCCGTGCGCAAGACTGCATAAGCGGTCTCCGATCGACGATTTAATTTGTCCGCGAGAACGGTGCGATATGGCTGGCATTCTGCAAAAGTTGCTAAGCATTTCTCCGATGGAGGCGAGCTTTGCCCGGAGAAAGTTTCATGTTCATCGCGACTCGACGCGCGGGCGCCTGGAGCAAGTGGGAGAAACGTTTCTGCGAGGGTATCGCTTGGCACTCGCCGATCAAGGGATCGAATTGCTGGTGGAGCAGTTGGACGAAATCGATTTGGAATTTCGGGGTTACGGCTTTGAAGGCGCGGCCATGGGCCTGGACATTCTCGATCAGTTGCAGCCGTGGAAAGCGCAGCGGATCCCCGAGTTGTTGCGTGGCCATGGAAAAGCGCACGTGTACATGGTACATGTGGGAATTGGGTGGTCAATGGCGCGCTTGCGTTTTGGAATTAAACGGCGGCTGGCGAGGTTGGATCCCCTCCTGCGGTGGCTAGCGCTGGATGGATTCGGTTTCCACGAAGGTTACTTTCACTGGCCCCGCTACGCGGCCGGGGCAACTCCGCGGTTCACGATGCTTCGCGGATACGGCTGGCGGTGCTTCGACCAGGGCTTGGGACGCAGTCTTTGGTTCGTAAGCGGCGCTGACCCGCAATATATTGCGTCCGCAATCATGCGCTTTCCGGAGACGCGACGCGACGATTTGTGGAGCGGAATCGGCCTAGCCTGTACCTATGCGGGTGGCGCCGGCGGCAGCGATGTTCCGATGCTTCGCCTCGCTTCTGGGCCGCACTGGCCACACCTCGCACAAGGGGCTGTGTTTGCGGCAGGTGCCCGACAACGCGCGGGAAACATGGCTCCGCAAACAGAGATGACTTGCCCGTGGCTCTGTGGACTTTCGGCGCTGCGGGCGGCTGAATTGTGCGACGAAACGTTACGCAGCGTGACAGAGAACGACACTCCCGCCTACGAAGGGTGGCGAAGGCGCATCCGCGAGCATTTGCAGTTCGATGAATTCCCTTGGCGGGAGCGTTCGCGCGCTTCCGATTTGGCGACGACAGCGAGAAGCGTATGAGTTCGGAAATCGCCATTGTTGGAATGGCATGTTGCTACCCGGATGCGAACAACCCCCGCGAACTCTGGGAAAACGTGCTGGCACAGCGCCGGGCGTTTCGGCGGCTGCCGCCGGAGCGGTTGCGGTTGGAAGATTATTTCTCGAATGACGCCGGCGTGCCCGATGCAATCTATGCGAGCGAAGCCGCGGTGATTGAGGGGTACGAATTTGACCGGGTGCGATTTCGGGTAGCCGGGCCTACTTTCCGCAGCGTCGATCTGGCGCACTGGCTGGCGCTCGACGTTGCGGATCAAGCCCTGAAAGATGCGGGTTTCGTCGAAGGTCAAGGACTTCCACTGGAGACTACGGGAGTGCTGGTGGGCAATACATTGACCGGCGAATTCTCGCGCGCGGCCACGTTGCGCTTGCGCTGGCCCTACGTTCGCCGTGTGGTTGAGGCGCGAATGAGCGCCGAGGGGTGGGACAAGTCCCGGCGTTCAGAATTTCTGGATCAACTGGAAGAAGAGTACAAAGCGCCTTTCCCAGAGGTGGGCGAAGAGAGCCTCGCCGGGGCGCTCTCGAATACGATCGCCGGACGCATCTGCAATTACTTTCACTTCGGCGGCGGCGGTTACACGGTGGATGGCGCATGTTCCTCTTCGTTGCTCGGAGTGGCGAAGGCATGTTCCGCACTGGAAGCTGGCGAACTCGATGCGGCCCTGGCAGGCGGAGTGGATTTGAGCCTCGATCCATTCGAACTGGTGGGCTTTGCAAAGGCAGGCGCGCTGGCGCATGGCGAGATGCGGATCTACGACAAGGAATCGACCGGATTTCTGCCTGGGGAAGGCTGTGGATTCGTTGTGCTCATGCGAATGGCGGATGCGATCGCGCAGCATTTGCAAATCTATGCAGTGATTCGGGGCTGGGGAATTTCGTCTGACGGCGGCGGCGGCATCACGCGTCCTGAAGCACGCGGGCAGAGATTGGCATTGGAACGCGCCTACCATCGCGCCAACTTTGGATTCGATTCGGTTGCGCTGATTGAGGGTCATGGCACGGGCACGCCGGTAGGCGATGAAGTGGAGCTAAAGACGCTGTGCGCAATGCGGGAGGCAGCGGGTGGAAAAGGACAGCCCGCCGCGATCGGATCCATCAAAGCCAACTTCGGCCACACCAAGGCGGCTGCAGGTGTGGCGGGATTGATCAAGGCAACGCTTGCGGTTCATCACAAGTTGTTACCTCCAACTACCGGAACCCGCGAGCCTCGTTCCGAAGTTGATGGCGAGGACGCAATGCTTCGAGTTCTTGCGGAGGCGGAGCCATGGCCTGCGGACATGCCGGTGCGCGCGGGAGTCAACTCGTTCGGCTTTGGCGGTATCAATGTTCACGTCACGATCGCAGGCTGCGAAGGCGAATGCAGAACTCGATGGTCCGCCAGTGAGAAGGCCCTGACAACCCGCCCGCAAGATGTCGAAGTATTTTTTCTCGATGGAGATTCGGTTTCCGAACTAGCTGGGAAGATTGAGCGACTAGCGCATCTCACGCCCAATCTTTCTTCTTCAGAGTTGACAGATCTTTCTATTAGTTTGGCAGGTCAGGCGGAGAATGGGCCAGCGCGGGCTGCTTTGGTGGCGGCAACTTCCGCGGAACTCGCGGAACGCCTGCACAAGTTGCAGGCGCTGATTCTAGACGGTGAAGTTCGCCACATTGACACCAGTGATGGAGTGTTTTTGTGCATCGGTGGCGAGGGCCCGCGCGTCGGACTTTTGTTTCCTGGACAAGCTTCGCCCGTGCGACTGCAATCCGGCATTCATGGACGCCGTTTCGAAGAGATTGCAGCGTTGTATGAGTTGGCGGCTTTTCCTAGGGACCACGAGAGCAGTTCGACCGAGGAAGCGCAACTCGCGATTATTACGGCGGAGCTTACTGGTCTCCGAATACTCGAAAAGTTTGGGATCACAGCCACTGTTGCCGTCGGCCACAGTCTGGGCGAGCTTGCCGCTTACTGTTGGGCTGGCGCCCTCGATGAAAGTTCCCTTCTCAAGTTAGTTTGCTTGAGAGGCAGGCTCATGTCCCGGGTCTCAGGACCGCGCGGCGCGATGGCGAGCATTGGAGCGACCGCGGAGGATGTTGAGTCACTCATGGAAGATGGCGAGGAAATTGTGACGGCGTGCTTCAATGCAGCTCGCCAGACAGTCGTCTCTGGGGAAAGCGACGCGATTGCGGCAGTTGTGTCTCGCGCGCAGAAGCGCGGCTGGACAGCGATCCTGCTTTCCACGGCAGACGCGTTTCACTCGCCGTTGATGGCGCCGGCCGCGGAGGCGTTTCGCAGCGGGCTGGCCAGCTTCGAGTTGCGGCCACTGCACAAGACCGTGATCTCCACCATTACCGGTGCGGAGATTAGACGCGAGTCTCAGTTCCGCAATCTGCTGGTCGAACAGTTGACGAGTCCGGTGCAGTTTATGCATGCAATGGCCGAGGCAGAGGCAAAGAGCGGCGCTGACTTGTTCATTGAAACCGGTCCCGGAAATGTTCTCACACACCTTTTGAAAACCGTTACGGATGTGCCAACCATTTCGCTCGACATAGCGGGACCTTCCCTAGCTGGGTTATACATGGTGCTGGGGGCGGTTTATGTACTTGGCGGACCGGTGCAACTGGAGCCGCTTGTCAAGAACCGATTTGCGCGTCCCTTTGATTTCACCCGTCAGCCAAAGTTTTTTGTCAACCCATGCGAGCTCGCCCCGGTTTCTGCGAGTGATGAGCGGAAACCACGCCCGGCGCTATTACCCGAACCGGAGAAAGTTTCGAAGAATCGTGGGCTGCGGGAAACGCCAGTTGTGGCAAATAACGGTAACGGCAATATTACGCATCTGGTTCGCACTCTCGTCGCGCGGCGTACCGAGCTGCCACCAGATTCCATAGCTGAGACTGCGCGGTTGTTGCGGGACCTCCATCTGAACTCCATAGTTGTGAGTGAGATCGTCGCGTCCGCGGCGCGGGAACTAAGGGTTAAGCCTCCCGCACATCTTCTGAGTTTCGCCGACTCGACTGTAGGTGAGCTAGCGCAACGTCTGGAGCAGTTGCGTACTTCTCAAGGGACTGCGCCGGTGCAGGAGACGGTGCCCGCCGGAATCGATGACTGGTGCCGTGCATTCGTCGTGGATTGGACGCCCCGCGCGCTTCGAGAACATCCTAAGATCAAGTCCGCTCCGGGCGGATGGAGTGTCTTCAGTGCACTCGATCATCCCTTATTGCAAACGTTGCGGGAAACCGCGCTGCCCGGCAATGGCGTGGTCGTGTGCATGTGCGGGGCTGCTATCGAAGAGCAATTGAATTTGCTTCTTACTGGCGCTCATAAGGCAATTGAAACGGATGAGGCGGAGAAATATTTCGTAGTGCTGGGACCGGTTGCGGTTGCGGGCGCCTTTGCAAGAACGATAAATCTGGAGCATCCGGAAATTTTCACTCGCGTCATTGAGGCGCCGCTGGGATCCGACGCGGTCCGTTACCTGAAGGCGGAATTATCGGGATCTCAAGCCCACGTGGAAGCGCGTTATGACACCGGCGGCGAGCGCTACGAGCCATGTTTCAGGCTTCTCGCGCCAGTGAAAGAGGATGGGATTCCGATTCGGCGTGGCGAAGTCGTGCTGGTCAGCGGCGGAGCTAAGGGCATAGGTGCTGAATGCGCAGCGGCATTGGCCAAAGAGGCAGGCGCGAAGTTGGTTCTGTTCGGCCGGTCTCAAAAAGACGAGCCTCTAGTTGCGGCTCACCTCCGTGCGCTGGAAACAAGCGGCGTGGTGGCGAGCTATTTCCAAACCGACATCACCGATGCAGAGGCTGTGAGAGCCACCGTGAGCGCGGCGGAACAAATGTACGGTCCGATCAAGGGCATCATCCACGGTGCGGGTCGCAACCAACCGGTGCTGGTCCGCGATCTCGATGAAGCAAAACTTCGGGCCACCGTTGCTCCGAAGGTACAGGGATTCCGCAATCTTGTAGCGGCTGTCAATCCTGGAGAGTTACGCTTGCTCGCGACCTTCGGCTCTGTGATTGGACGCGTAGGACTGCGAGGAGAGGCGGATTACGCGCTGGCCAACGCGTCCTTGTCGGCATTAACGGAGGAATTTGCCCGCCTTCATCCGGGGTGCCGATGCCTTGCCTTCGAGTGGTCTGCCTGGTCGGGCATTGGGATGGCGGAAAGGCTGGGCAAAGTGGAGACTCTGCGCAGCGCCGGCATTGGGTCCATTCCTCCAGACAAGGGCATCTCGTGGTTTCGCAAACTGACGGGTAGCACCGTGCCCGCGACCACAGTGGTGGTCACCAGCCGGTTGGGAGCAAACTCGCCCATTCCGATCAAAGAGGCTGCGGCACTGCCGATGAAGCGCTTCCTGGAACGTCCGCGCCTGTACTATCCGGGAGTTGAGTTAGTCGTAGAAGCCGATCTGACGACGGCTTCGGATCCTTACTTGCTCGATCATGTTTTCCACGGTCAACCATTGCTGCCTGCGGTTATGGGCATCGAGGCGATGGTACAGGTGGTGATGGCGGTCTGCGCCGAAGAGCAAATTCCCACCATAAAAGATTTGCGCTTCGACCACCCGATTGCGGTCGAGTCTGGCTCTCGGGTTACGCTGAGAATTGCAGCGCTCGTGCGGGAAACTGGCTTAGTCGACGTAGTGATTCGCAGTTCGCAAACTTCATTCCAAGTGGACCACTTCCGGTGCTCGTGCGCGTTCGGGGATGGACCGGTCTTCTCTTCGAGCAGCCATTTTGAGCATGTGGCGCCGCCGCCAGAGGCTTCTTCTCTGCCGTTGGACCCACTACGCGACCTCTATGGGAGCTTGCTTTTCCAGGGACCTCGCTTCCAGCGGGTCGCAGGGTATCGACGGCTGAGCGCTCGTTTCTCATCGGCGGAGATTTGTCCTGCTTCGCATCGAGCAGGTTCACAGCAGGCAGGTTCGCAGCAGGCATGGTTCAATTCCTACCTGCCTGCGGCTCTGATGCTGGGCGATGCCGCCGCTCGTGATGCCGCTCTGCATTCCATCCAGGCGTGCGTTCCGGACGCGACTTTGCTTCCGGTAAGTGTGGACCGAATTTCCCTGCGCCAGCTGTGTAGCGACGAAAGTCTGATCGCGCATGCCTCCGAGCGTTGGCAGAATGGAAATACGTATTGTTACGACCTCGAGTTGCGGACGCCTGAGGGTGCGCCTCGCGAGTGCTGGCAAGGTCTTCGGTTCCGCAAGATGGAGGATGCGAAGACACAAGATTTTCCGGACGCATTGGCCTCGGTTCTTTTGGAGTGGAGAGTTCGAAGAGCGGCGCCCGCAACCCAGGTGTTTGCGGCTTTCGAGCGCGATAAGAGTATGGACCGGCGCCGGCGCAGCGAACACGCCATCCAACGGGCGCTGGGTTCATCGTGGCCGGTGCGCTGGCGCGCCGATGGAAAGCCCGAAGTTGCCGCGCCCATGGCCGTCTCAGCGGCCCACAGCAATGGCCTCACGCTGGCAGTCGCCGCGGCGGGAGAGGTTGGGTGCGACCTGGAGCCCATTTGCCAGAGAGCGGAAGAAGTGTGGCGCGATCTGCTGGGACCGGAGCGCTGGTTGTTAGCGCAACTGATAGCCCGCCAGGCGCAGGAGGATATCCACACTGCGGCAACTCGCGTGTGGACCGCGATGGAGTCGTTGGCGAAGACAGGCGTTTCGCAGAACGGCCCTCTGGTATTGCTGTCGCCCCCGCTCGACAGCAAGGGCGGCATTTCCCTGGGCGCTCCCGGTGTGACGGTGGCCACTTCGGTGCTACGCCTCCAGAGCGATCCGATGCCGTACGCAGTTGCAGTTCTGACAAGGAGTGAGGAATGCGAAGCTACGAGTACAGACATCGAGTCTGTTTTGAAGAGACGAACGTCGTAGGAAACGTCTATTACACGAATTATATCCTTTGGCAGGGCCGCTGCCGGGAGATGTTTCTGTACGACCACGCTCCGCAGTTGGTTCATGAATTGGATCACGGACTTGCCATGGCCACAACCCGCGTGTCGTGCTGTTACTACGAAGAGCTTGCGGCGTTTGATGAGGTCGTGATTCGCATGAGCGCCGGAAATATGACGCCGAGCCGGTTGACGATGGTGTTCCGTTTCTACCACGTTTTGCCAAATGGCGAAGAGAGGCTCGTGGCTGAGGGCGAGCAGGAGGTGGTTTGCATTAAGCGGCAGGCTGAAGGCATCGAGCCGGTCCCGCTTCCCGAGGTTTTGCGCGAGGCGGTCGAGCTTTACATGCGCCCTACAGTGGCAGCCTTGACCTAGGTCTGACCGAACGCGCAGCACCGGTGGGAGCGTCGTTCCCATACATTTCCCGGAGGCCCCCCTCCCCCCTATTTTTCAAGTTCCTCAGAATCATGGAGTTTGCGGTTTTTGGTCCGCAAATACCAATTTCTAAATAAGTTAGGTGTTTAGTTCCTTTGAATCATGCACTCGCCAGCCTCGGTTTGCCGGCATGGATTTTTGGACGGCTCGCCCTCTGCTCCATGTGCTGGGCAATGATGGAATGATTTGGCTGTGGATCGCAAGGTCAGGTGTCACGGTGATGAAGCGGAGGGGACAGGAGGACGGCATGACGTCCCCAGTGCGAGGTGAACCTGCACAATGCAGTGACGGTGTCGCAACAGCGCATGGGGAAACGTGCGGCAAAGATTAGTTCCGCACAAATGAATGAGGTGTGTGCTGCTCTGCGCTTCTCTCTGGGTTGTGATTCAAACTAGTTGCTGGGAACGTTCCGTCTGTGCCCGAATTCCCTATCCAGCTATGAACTGCCCCACTCAAGCCAAAAGATGGCTTGAATGGGGCCACCCGCGAGGTTGATGCAATTGCCGCTGCCGTAAGAACGCGGCAATTAGCGATTAGCTATTCCCCGCGCCGGAATCTCTCATTAAGAATTTCTTTCAGCCCAAGGTTTCGAATCAGTCGATTCAGATAGTTCGGATGCACACCCAGAATCCTAGCTGCATCCGCGTAGTTTCCCTGAGTCTGTTCCACCGCATCAAGAGTCAATTGCTTCTTTAATTCTTTCACTGCCGCGTGATACTTCGCCTCAATGATCTCCGGTGGCGCAGTGTGCTCCAGAAGCGCTTCGGGCAAATCTTCCGGAAGAATCATCTCCGAGGCCCCCATCACCAGCGCATACTCAATCGCATTTTCTAGTTCCCGCACATTGCTCGGCCAGTCGTAGTTCACCAGGCACGATATGGCTTCACGGGAAATCGGCCGGGGCTTCAACTTGTAGCGCTTAGCGTGTTTCTGCACAAAGTGTCGTGCCAGCATCGGAATATCTTCGCGACGCTCCCGCAGCGCAGGCATCGTAATCGGCAGCACCACTAACCGGTAATACAAGTCCTGGTGGAAGTTACCCTCGCGCACGGCCTGATCGAGGTCGTAGTTCGTTGCGGCAATCAGGCGGATATTCACTTTAATAGAATTGGTTCCGCCCACCCGTTCGAACTCCCGCTCCTGCAGTACACGCAGCAGCTTCACCTGCAGCGCTGGAGCCAGTTCGCCAATTTCATCGAGAAAAACAGTACCACCATTCGCAACCTCCAGCTTCCCTCTCTTCTGTGCAGAGGCTCCGGTGAACGCTCCGCGCTCGTAGCCGAACAGCTCCGTCTCCAGCAGCGCCTCCGGAATCGCCGCGCAATTGATGGCAACGAATGGCTTGTTCGCTCGCGGGCTGTTACGATGTAGAGCACGCGCCGCCAACTCCTTTCCGGTTCCGCTCTCGCCTCCAATCAACACTGTCGATTCCGCGGGTGCCGCGCGCTTCACAAACTGATAGACCTCTTTCATTTTGGGGCTCTCGCCGATCAAGTTCCAGTCCCGGCCGATCTCGACCGTAAGCCGCTCATTCTCCTCCTCCAGCCACGCGAGGTGCCGCGCATTCTCCAGCAGCTCGCGCGAAAGCTGGTCCGGCCGCGGGTAAACCACATCCCTGGGATCGATAACGGTTGTTTCCGCCGTACCTTGTGCGTCTTCGAACTCCACGTGGCTGGCAATCGGCGCAAGTTCTTCCTCCTCTAGAAAGAGAAAAGACGAGTCCCCAGCCGCGATCTCATCCCCATGTCTCAGCCAATGCTCTTCGACCTTAGAGCCGTTCACCAGAGTGCCGTTGCGGCTCACGAGGTCTTGCACCCGGTATCTGCCGCCCTCGCAACTCAGCCGGAAATGTTCTCGCGAGACGGAGGGATCGGTAACTGGGATGTCGTTGGAGGCTTCACGCCCAACGGTAGTTTCACTTTCAGTTAAAGGAATGATTGAATCTTTTAGGGGCCCGGAGAGCACGACAAGTCTGGGGCGCAAGGGCACTTTACCTCGCGCACTTTTTATCACATACACCGCATCGCGCAACACTCGTGCCGATTCCACCCGAGCTCGCCGCGCCGGGGACTCCATGTAGACTTCTGTGAAACGGGGAAGCAACTCGCGTCCCAGATTCCCACGCAGGTACTGCATAATCAAATCGTCTTCGGCTGCAGCTATCGTCTCAAAAAAGGAGGGATCACGCACCAAGCGCTCTTCCATTTGCGTGCGCTCTATCTGGTTCATCTCATCAAGAAGATAGCGGACGATTTGCTCCCGGTTCTCCGAAGCGGATGCCATATACTTTTCTTTTCTTCTCCTCTGGGCTTCCCGTCTCGTTCACACAATCTGCAATGACGTAGAGCGGTATTCCTCTCATAATTCGTTCAACTCTTTTTTTATTCTCTCGATATCCGATGCTTTTTGACGAAGCTGGACCCGCTCTTCGATGTGCCGGCGCAGCCGGTGTACGCGAGTGTGTAAGGCACCGAGGGATATTCCTGCTTGTTGCGCCCATGACTTACCTTCTCCCTCTACGTAAGCCATCAACATCTTGAAATCTTCATCAGGTAAATCGCGCAGGCATTCCGATAAGAAGACCTTCTGTTCACTGTTGTGGAGATTGTACAAGGGCTTGCGTTCAGTAGCATGTTTCTGGTCAGAACTTTCGATAGGCTCCGAACTGGTGGTGCGCCAGCCTTCCCGTATAAGGTTGCGGGCAATGCCAAAAAAGAAGCCAGCAGGGTTCTCCGTTCTGATTTCTGCGCCCTCTTGCAGTCGAGCAAAGCCACGCTTGAGAGCTTCTTGGGCCATGTCCTCCGGCGCCTGACTTCGGTTCCATTCAAAGAAGCGCACCAGTTGCCGAAACAATTCCCGGTATTTCTCATTCGCCCGGTTAGGGTCAGAGTCGAGAATGGCCAGCAACTCAGTTTCCGAGAGGTTCTTGTGCACGATTCTGAAATTACGATAGCTTGGCCCGCCACGTTCATCAATGGCTCGTTTCAGAATTTTTTTTCAAATTTGTGTAAGGAATCTCCTGAAACTCGCATATAGGGAGTTGTAAGGCTGCTCGGCAAAAGCGATGGGGAAGCGCTTTTAAAACACTCTTGCTGAGCAAGACTATCAGGGATTCGAGGGGCCCCCTCATGGAGTGCACCCCTCGGGTGAGACAGAGGAATTAGGGACAGTTGTGTTGCGTGCAAGATTGTAAACCGGGGAGTGGGGTCTGGGGCGAGGGGGTGGTTAGCTCCCTCGCCCCAGTCATCTCTGTAGA
>Ga0307478_10003859_pt1 | contig 10908 bp, 11 predicted proteins | sample atmos_gasesECM4C_2_FD_203713 | JGI IMG/M metagenome (GOLD analysis project Ga0307478, IMG submission 203713) | Hardwood forest soil microbial communities from Morgan-Monroe State Forest, Indiana, United States - atmos_gasesECM4C_05 | ecosystem: Environmental > Terrestrial > Soil > Temperate...
CCCATGTGTACTCAGCTACTCTTTACCCGGCTCGAAAGTGCGATCCTGGCGGCTCGACGCATTCTGACTGAGTCAGCATCCCAATGAGACATTCCTCGAAGGCATCGATGTCGCCTCCCATCTCACGTGTTGCACCCGTGTGAACAAGCCGGCCTCTGGCGATCACACTGATCTCACTGCACAGGCTGCGGATTTCTTGCGCGTCATGGCTACTGAGAAACGTCGTGACGCTCTCCGTGGCCGCGAGTCGGCGCAGCAGGCTCCACATGTCGCGCTTCGCCGGCAAGTCCAGCCCTCGCGTGGGTTCGTCTAGGAAAAGGACTTTGGGGCGACCCATGAGCGCCCGGGCGATTTCTACCCTTCGTTTCATGCCCGTGCTATAGGTTCGGATCAGCTTGCCTCGAAACTTGGCGTCCAGGCCAACGTCGTCCAAGATGCGCTCGACTTCCTCCTCAGGATTCGGCAGGTGGCGGATACCCGCAAAGTACGAAAGGTACTCGCGCGCCGTCCACGCCGATTGACTCTCGCTCGTCTCATCGCTCACCAACCCAATGAGCTTCCGCACTGCAAGAGGTTCCTTCATCACGTCGTGTCCCCAAAGCTTGGCGGTGCCCGCGCTAGGCGGGAGTAGCGTGGTGAGCATTCGGATGGTCGTCGTCTTTCCCGCGCCGTTCAGGCCCAGGAATCCGTAGAGTTGTCCCTTCGCGATTCTTAACGTGACACGGTCGACGGCCACGAAGTTGCCAAAACGACGTGTGAGGCCGTCCATCTCGATAGCGTAGTCGGTTGCCCCAATTACATTCGCCTCGCTCAACGCGTCCGCCTCCATCGTTCGATCGCCGCTCCAAAACACAGGAGCGGTAGAATCAGCGATGCAACACCCATTTCGTAGACAGCCTTCGACACTTGCGCGTCAATGGCGGCCCTCGCACTGAATGTCCGCACCGCGCTCTCGCCTTCGACTTGATACGTGCCCGTTACCCGCAGGGGATAGCGCACACCGCCGATGTCCCAGGGCTTGGTAGGGATCAGTGTTAGAGGGATGCGTGCCACCCAGCCTGTCACCACATGGTGCCCGTCAGCCGCCGCCGGGCCCAAGTCATTCGGGTAGGTGTGCGTCTCAAGAGCTTGCGGCGGAGGTGCGGGCGCGGCTGGAGGAGCGATCGCTTCCAGTCCGTTTTCCCCCGTCACCTGGAGGTGCACGTCCGTAACGGGTTGGGTGCTATCCACCGGCAGTAGCACCAGCAGATCCCGCTGCGTAGGCTCGCCTGTCCCAAACGGAGGCCACTCATCTCGGTTAAGGATCGTGCCACAACACCGCGCCGGCGGCTGACCACCGGGCTGTGTCAAAGCCAGACTACTTCCCGCCCGAGAGAAAAGCCTCTGTATCGACGGCGCGTTGGTTGCGTGAGGGGCCGGTTTGTCATAGTTGGTGTCCGCCATCGCCACGGGCAGCACGATGGTTGCGATGATCCCAAGCGCAATGATCCACCGTTGGCTGCGGCTGGTTTCCCAGGTCTCCACCCCCTGCGCCCGTAGAAACGTCCAAACGGCGAGCGCGAACGCAACGCCGACAAAGGCGACCAGACTGATCCAGGTCCGCGTCGTGGTGGCCGGAATACTTCCTACAGCCAGCGTGAACCCGAAGGCGTTCTTGAGCAGTACTGCGGGACTCGCTAGGGTGAGATGGCCTGTGCGCGTCGCGCCGTTACCCTGCGCGACTAACAACTCCTGTAGCGGCACAAAACCCGCATACGCAAGCAGGACGCCCATGCCCGTCGCGGCAGGAGCGGCGATACTCTCGCCGATAAACAACACGCCGATCAACGTACCCATCGCGATGCTCGCCACTAGCAGGCATGGAGCCCAGATCAGCAACTTCTGCAAGAGCATGGGCACGCCGACGTGATGCGTATAGACCAGCACCATCGGGACGAGTGCCACGTAATACGCGGCGGCAATCGTGACGACAACCAAGATCTTCGCCGTCAACCAGTCGCGGCGCTCAACCGGGGCGGTGAACACGCTCTCCACGAACCGATTCGCGCGCGGGCTGGCGAGGAACACGGCCGCGAGTGGGACAAAGGCCAGCGGCACAAGAAAATACGCGATCATCCCGTACCCATCAAGCCACGTATCCTGAGTCCCGACTGTCGCCACGCAACCCAGGGCTAGCAGGATGACTCCGGCACCTAGCAACGCGAAACGTCCGCGCATCGTTGCTCTGAGTTCCTCAACGTACAGAGTTCCAATCTCCATATCTATACAAAGCTTTGATCGGGTCATCTTGCGGCAACGTTCCAAGCGAGATGAGGAACTCCGACCTCTTGATCCGTAAACGTTCTTCCTCTCGGAGCTAGTCGGTCATTGAGTCTTCCTGAGATCAGGCCACCACTGGCCCCGTCGGCTTGCGCTGCCCTCTTATTTACTGTAGATCAACAGCGTAAACGTACTGGGCACCATCGCCGGCCGCGGCTGCGGATTTTCCGTCGTCGCTGCGGGTGTTGCTCCGAACTCGGCTGTAACCAGGTAGACGTTGTGGTTGGACTTGTCCAGTGCCATCGTCCGGGCCCCCGTTGTGTGGCAATTGTCTCCACAAGCGAAAACTTGTCGGGGGCATCTTCGTGGGCCACAGTGAGCGTGCCGTCGCCGCATGAGGCAAACGCAAATCCCGTACCGAGGTCGAATCGATTGGCGTCGACGCCTTGTCCGATGGGAACCGTTCCGTTGACCTTACCGGAATTCCCGTCGACAAAGGCCATCAGTTTATTGTGGCAGCCCACGATCAGGACTTCATGCTCCGCGTCAATCGCAAGCCCGGACGGCGATTCGCACGGAGCCAGCGGCCAGGTATTCTCTACCTTGAGCGTTTTAGAATCGAACTTGACCAGTTGGCTCTTGTCCTCCAGATTCACGAACAAGTGGCCCTTCCCATCGGCAGCGGCGAATTCGGGACCTCCCCCAAAAGTAATGGTTCCGGCTACCTTGCCGGTCCCGGCATCGATTGCCGTTGCACTGTTTGAATCTCCGTTGAATGTAAAAACGCGCTTCGACTTGGGATCGTAAATGATCGCGTCGGGATCCTTCTCTGTCTTGGCCTCGCCGACCTTCTTCAACGTCGTCATATCGAAAATCGTAGAGGTGGCGGTCCGGCCGTTGCTGGTGAAAGCCTTATTGAATTCAGCGGCCAGCGCAATCCCGTGAATGCCCTGAGTGTCGGGAACATCGCCAATCACTTTGCCCTGCTCCGGATCTACGATCATCACGTGCGTGCCACGAGAAATAAACACCCGGTGTGTGGCTTGGTCGACTGTCAGATAGTCCCACCCGCCTGGACCACCGAGTTTCACTTTCTTGATCAGGTGATAGCCCGAACCTCCGGAAGCTTGCGGCGCTGCCATCATGTACCCGACAACAACCGCAGGCGACGAGTTTGAGAGCGTGATCTTTTTTCCCGGATCCTGCGCAGGCGCCAACACGGAGAAAAGCATGGTGAAAGCTGCGGCGACTGTGATGGCTCGCGAGATTTTCATGAATACCCCGGAAGCGACGGTACACGCTCAACATGAAAAGAACCTGAAGGCCTCCACTTCGACGTAGTCTGCACAGCGATGATCGCTGGAGTCTCTGCGTGGTTGGCGAAACATCCCGATAGCACTCACTTGCCCCGGTAAAATGAGCGAATGCCCCGCCGACTCAAACTCTCGCCCTTACAGCGCGACATCGTGATGATGCTTGAAGAAGCTGGCGCTGAGACAGTGGGTACTGTCATCGCGACCCTGAAACCTTCGGATCAGGGCGAGTTCGCTGCTCAGGTTGATGGGCTGGTGGGTCTAGGTTTGATACGCAAAGAAGAGAACAACCTTGTTCTGACCGAACAGGGGAGAATCGCTCTACGGACGTAGGCAAGCGCTTAAACTGGCGAAGCATCCCGATATCACTCACCGACCCGATTGCCGGGGATTTTGAGCGCTAAGGCCTGGTTTCGTCGATTACTGACCTGCTTCAAAAGTCCAGCTACGAGATCGTTGTATGCTGCGCCCTTGGCCTGCCGCTGTTTTTCAAGCTTGCTCAGGTGACTAGCACAAGGCAGGGACAGGAGCGGACAGTCAGGTGTTGGGGATTGGAGTTCGATCTGGCCGTACTGCCGAATGGGAATGAACCTAGGGTACTCAGAGCATACTTTCATGTTCTTCACATGTCAACTGATTCGCCCTAGGTTCTTGCCGTGAATAGTGCCAGTTGTGTGCGAGACCTACGCTCGATCGCCAAGTCGAATGCGGACACACGAATGATGCGCCGACTTGTGGCCCATCAACCATCTTTTTCCCGATCAACTGATGAATACCCCTTTTCATGATCAGGTCGTGTGTGTGCGGATGTGTGTGTGTCTTTTTGCGAGCGAGGAGAAATCTCTATGCCTCGCAAGGTGGTCAAATCGTCGCTGTAGTTGTCGTGGAAATCGAGACTAGTTTCCCAACGCGAGTTCCTCGTCCGATTCTGGCGAACCTGCCAATGACCGGATCAACTTGCAGATACTATGGGCGACGCCGAATGACTCTGCGACCGCGGACGTGTCGAGCAGGCCGAGTCCACACGTCGAGGTGATCATTGCCCGTTGAGCAAATTTCTGGGGATCACCAGCCAGGGACGCGGCTTTCAGCCAGCGAAGGAAGATGCTCGCCGAATCGACGGCGTTCACTCCGTGTCTTGTGGGCACTATTCCATAAGCCACCGTTCCACCCTGTTGCATGAAGTCCAGCGCGTGCCAGTCGGCAAAGAAAGAGTCCAGTCCTTCATGGGCATCGAAGGAGATGATGTCCGGTTGCACGCGGCACATGCGCTCGAAGGGCCGCGCCGCACAGCAATGTAGGCCGGCATAGGCTCCGCGACTTCGCACGCCTTCGAGAGTGGCCGTCAATGCGTTGAGACGCTTTTCCTCGGAAACGGCATTCGAGACTGGCGCGTCCAGGCACAAGGCCGGTTCATCCACAAACAGCAGCACCGGCAGTCCAGCCGATTGCAGGCGATCTATCTGCCAGCCGATGATCTGCGAGACGTGGAATGCGATGGCCGCAAAAAGTGTTGGATCGGCCAGGAACGGCCGGCCCTCATGGAACAGATACGCCGACAGCGTGATCGGGCCCTCGAACTGTCCCTTGACGGCGATTGCGGAGCTGAAGAGACCAGACGACAATGCTTCTTCAAACGCGCCGAAGCCAGCCGCGTTTGCTGGTGTCAACTCCCCGCTACTCCGGTGAAGAATTTCGAGAACCGAGTCGATCTGGCCTTCTTTCACCTGATAGCCGTAGCCTTCATTACGAGGCTCAATCAGGCTTTCGACAATACCGAGGCCTTGGCCGACGATACTCTCCTGCTCGGAGAGTTGAGGCAACTGCGGCCAAAAAGGAACCTCCGATGAGAATTCCGCAACGGAATGAATCGCCGAAGTGGCCGACGTGAGAGGCAGGCTGCCGATGCCCGTGACCGCTCCCGACGCGACGAAGGGCATTCTGCTAGTGTGAGACTTGATGGCTGCTGTGTGCACTCGTTCTTGATTCTCCGTTCCGAAAGTCCCGTGCGTTCAACGGTATCACGACTACCTAGCCGATAACACCCGCCCGCAACAGCTTGGACATACCGCCCATCGCTATAATAACTCCTTAGGTTAAGGCTGAAACGAAGGCTGCCCGAGATCATCAAAGGGATATGACGAGAGCTCACCAACATCCGCTTGGCAAGATCCTCGACAGTCGAATCGCCATCATCGACGGAGCGATGGGCACCACCATCCGCACTTACGGCATGACGGAAGCGGATATCCGGGGAGAGCGATTCAAAGACTCGAAAAAGGGTCTTCTGAACAATGGTGACATTTTCTCGCTGACCAAGCCAGAAATGATTGGCGACATCCATCGTCGGTTTCTGGAAGCTGGGGCGGACATCATTGAGACAAATACTTTCGGGGCCACCAGTATCACCCAGAGCGAATTCTTCGTTGACGATCCGCGAGAGCGCGGCGGCCGGAAGGATCCGGCGTTCTATCAAAAAGTCATTGACGATCCGTTTCTCGGAACTGTGGCGGCGGACATCAATGAGCAATCGGCGCGGCAGTGCCGTGAATGGGCCGATCGTATCGGAACTGCAACCTCGCGTCAGCGGTTCGTAGCGGGGGCGATTGGTCCGCTGACCGTGTCTCTTTCGAACTCGCCTGATGCCGACGATCCGGGCTTTCGGGTGGTCACCTTCGATCAGGTCAAAGCCGCTTACGCGCAACAGGTTCGCGCCCTCATGGCCGGCGGCGTAGATTTGCTCTTGGTCGAGACGATCTTCGACTCGTTGAACGCCAAGGCCGCGCTCGTCGCGATTCGTGAGGTGTTCGATAAGGAAGGCAAGGAACTGCCAGTCATGATCTCGGCGGCGGTGGGGCGCGGTGGCGAGACGATGGTCTCGGCGCAGACGACTGAGGCGTTCTGGAACGCGGTGCGGCATGTGAAACCGTTGTCAGTGGGCCTCAACTGTTCTCTCGGCCCCGATCTGATGTATCCATTTCTGGAGGAGCTCTCGGAAAAAGCGGACGTGGCGATCTCCTGCTATCCCAATGCTGGGTTACCGAATCCGCTTTCGGAAACGGGCTTCGACCTAGGGCCGCAAGACATGGCCCGTTATCTGGGTGACTTTGCGCGGGGTGGTTTGATCAACATTGCCGGCGGCTGTTGCGGAAATACTCCGGAGCACATCGCGGCGATCGCGAAAGCGCTCGAAGGCCAGCCGCCGCGAAAGTTGGCCCTGGCAGACTCCGAAGAATCCTACGCCGGCCAGATCGAGAGTCCAGCGTGAGCGAATCAGACAGCGCAAGCGCGCCCCAGCCCGCGAAGGCAAAGCCACTCCGTCTCTCGGGATCGCAGCCCTTCACCCAGCAGCCTGGTGTCTACATCATGATCGGGGAGCGGACCAATGTCGCCGGTTCGCCCAAGTTCGCCAGACTGATCAAAGAAGGCAAATATGAAGAAGCGGTAAGCGTCGCCCGACAGCAAGTCGAAAATGGGGCGAACGTCCTCGACATCTGCATGGACGAGGGCATGATCGACGGCGTCACGGCCATGACACGCTTCCTGCAGTTGCTCGGGAGTGAGCCGGAAGTCGCGAAGGTGCCCTTCATGGTGGACTCCTCGAAATGGGAAGTCATCGAAGCGGGCCTGAAGTGCATGCAGGGCAAGGGCATCGTCAATTCGATCTCGCTCAAAGAAGGCGAAGAGAAATTTCGCCAGAATGCTGCGAAAGTTCTGAAATACGGGGCAGCCGTGGTGGTAATGGCCTTTGACGAACAGGGACAGGCCGCGACTTACGCGGAGAAGATCCGCATTTGCGAGCGCGCTTACCGCATGCTCGTTGATAAAGTGGGCTTTCCTCCTGAAGACATCATCTTCGATCCCAATATCCTCACCGTTGCCACCGGGATGGAGGAGCACAACAACTACGCGGTGGACTACATCAACGCTACGCGATGGATCAAAGCAAACCTGCCGCACGCGAAAGTGAGCGGTGGTGTGTCGAACATCTCATTCAGTTTTCGCGGCAATAACAAGGTTCGCGAGGCCATTCACTCCGCGTTTCTTTATCACGCCATCGCAGCCGGCATGGACATGGGCATCGTGAACGCCGGCATGCTTGAGGTCTATGAAGAGATTGAGCCAGGACTCAAGGCGCTGGTCGAGGACGTGCTGCTGAACCGCCGTCCCGATGCCACCGAGCGACTGGTGGATTACGGCGAAAAGCTCAAGGGCGTGGGCAAAGCGGTAAATGAAAAGAAGGCCGAAGAATGGCGCAACGGCACGGTCGAGGAGCGTCTCTCTCACGCCCTGGTGAAGGGGATTGATACACACATTGAAGCTGACGCCGAGGAAGCTCGCGTCAAACTGGGCCGTCCTCTGCTAGTCATCGAAGGCCCGCTCATGGCAGGGATGAGCGTGGTGGGCGATCTATTTGGTGCTGGCAAGATGTTCTTGCCCCAGGTAGTCAAGTCTGCGCGCGTGATGAAGAAGGCCGTGGCGCACCTCACGCCCTTCATGGAAGCCGAGAAGGTAGCCAGGGCTGCGGCGGGGGAAGTGGTCAAGGCGCAGGGAAAAATCGTATTGGCGACGGTGAAGGGCGATGTTCACGACATTGGCAAGAATATTGTCGGGGTCGTCCTCGCCTGCAATAACTACGAAGTGATCGACATGGGGGTAATGGTCCCGTGCGAAAAGATTCTCGAACGCGCTAAGGCGGAAAAGGCGGACATGATCGGACTCAGTGGGCTGATCACTCCCTCTCTGGACGAGATGGTCCATGTCGCCCGAGAGATGGAGCGTCAGGGCTTCTAATTGCCATTGCTTATAGGCGGCGCAACCACGAGCCGGGCACACACGGCCGTCAAAATCGCGCCGCATTATAGTGAGCCAGTAGTCCACATCCTTGATGCCAGCCGAGCAGTGCCCGTCACTACCAGCCTTCTCAGCGACGAAGGTAAATCTGCGTTCGTGGAGCAGCATCGCGCCGATTACGAGGCGCTGCGCAAAGCCCACTCGGCGCCGAAGCTAAGTGTGGTTTCACTTGAAGATGCCCGGAAAAGGCGGACTCCGATCGAATGGCGTGCGGAGGACCTACCCACGCCTGGATTCACAGGTGTGCGCACCCTGGACAACTTTCCGCTGTCGACACTGCGCGAATTTATTGACTGGAGCCCGTTCTTCCATACTTGGGGACTGAAAGGAATTTATCCTCGGATTCTCGAACATGCGGAGCATGGCGCGCAGGCACGCCAAGTCTTCAGCGAAGGCAACGCTCTTCTCGATGTCATCATTGACAAGAAATTGATCACAGCGCGAGGCGTATACGGTTTCTTTCCCGCCGGAGCCATAGGCGACGATGTTGAGGTCTACACGGACGATACACGTCAAGAAGTTCTTGAACGATTCCATTTCCTCCGCCAGCAGTCGAACAAGGAGGGCACGGAGCCATGCCGGTGTCTCGCCGACTTCATCGCGCCCAAGGGGACGGGGCTGCCCGATCATATCGGCGCGTTCGCGGTTACCAGCGGCATCGGCTTGAAGGAACTGTGCGACTCGTATAGAGGCAAGCACGACGACTACAACGCGATCATGGCGGAGGCCCTTGCCGATCGCCTGGCTGAGGCTTTCGCCGAATGCTTGCACAAACGCGTGCGTGATGAATGGGGCTATGGTTGTGCAGAGGGCCTGAGCAACGCGGATCTCATCCAAGAAAAGTACCGAGGCATCAGGCCGGCCGCGGGTTACCCGGCGTGCCCGGATCACACGGAAAAGGGTCCGCTCTGGCGTTTGCTCGATGTGCGCGCGAATACTGAAATGCTGATTACTGAGTCGTTTGCGATGTGGCCGGGATCAAGTGTCAGTGGGCTCTATTTCGCCCATCCGGAATCGAGATATTTCAGCCTCGGCAAGATCGACCGCGATCAGGTCGCCGACTACAGCAAACGCAAAGGAATGAGCCTAGGTGAGGTCGAGCGATGGCTCGGGCAAAACCTGAATTACGACCCGGCGGAATAGCTCCTTTATCTCCGGTTCAACCCCAGCCGTTCCCCCGTTTCGTCGTAATCCGGAGAGCAAAAGCGACGCCCCCGGAATTTCGATTCGAGTCACCCCTTGAACCCTCCTGCGTTGGCGACAAATCGGAAGCTGTCGAAGGGAGTCGGGTCAGATAGACCCTGGCAAGTCTGCCAGTGTTTATCAACGACCCTGCACGGGTGGCGGAGTTCTGGACGAGTGCCGGGCAACCCAGGAGTTATGCGCGGAACTCTTTGCCAAAAATCACTTGGCAGCCCCCCGCATGTTTGTAGTTGTGAGGCCATTTCAAACCGCGCAGTCACTGCGGCGTTCTTGCCTGACAGGATGCTTGCAGAAATGTCGTATTTACATTAAACTTACATCTGTAACATATTGTAATAAATGTTCATTTTCGATGCTTCAACGCCAATTCTGATTGCCAAAACAGAAATCCTCGACCCCTTTCTGCGTGACGTCGGTCTCGATGTTGCGATTCCGCTTGAGGTTGAGAAGGAGTGCTGCAGGGTTAAGAAATCGCTTGACGCCCTGATGATTCGCAAGGCATTAGATGAATCTAGAATCAGAGTCATCGCGGTTAAGGATAGGAAACTCGTCACGAAAGTGGAGGAAGACTTTGGCCTTGGCAGGGGTGAAGCGGAGGCTATCGTGCTGGCCCTTGCGGCGAAGGCTCGGGTCTTGGGCATCGATGACAAGAATGGGATCAATGCGTGCAAGCTGCTCGGTTTAGCGTTTACGACGGCAGTAGGCATCTTGGTGCGAATGTGCGAAAAGCGATTGCTCACAAAGAGTGAAGCTCTCGCGAAACTTGAGGGGCTGGCAAGGCATGGGCGTTACAAGAAATCAATTCTTGAAGACGCAAGGCGCCAACTGGAGACAGCGACATGACGAAGACGATGAGCATCCGAATGGATCGTGAGAATTTTGAATTCTTGAACGAGCTCACAAAAGAACAAAGGAGTGATCTTTCCAAGGCCGTGCGGGACATGGTCACCCGGGGCAGAGTCTTATTCGCGATGGAACGATATAAAAAAGGCGATGCTTCGCTTGGTAGAGCTGCCGAGCTTGCGGGAGTCCCGGTCGGACAGATGATGACGCTCCTGTCCGAGTTCGGGGTGCAGAGCAGGATCGAGGATAAGGATTACCTTCAAGGACTGGCGGCGATCCGAGAGGCGTGGTAACTCCTAAGCCCCTACTCTTCGCGAAAAGCGAGCTCTCAAACCAAGATCACTCCTCGAGCACGTCGGCCGCCGAAAACCGGTCGGCCGCCTCTGAGAATTCCGAGCCCTATTCATCGTGTCTCTGGGGCACCGCCAGGTAGCCG
>Ga0307478_10003860_pt1 | contig 10908 bp, 10 predicted proteins | sample atmos_gasesECM4C_2_FD_203713 | JGI IMG/M metagenome (GOLD analysis project Ga0307478, IMG submission 203713) | Hardwood forest soil microbial communities from Morgan-Monroe State Forest, Indiana, United States - atmos_gasesECM4C_05 | ecosystem: Environmental > Terrestrial > Soil > Temperate...
ATCTCCGACGAGGATGCCGAGCCCGCCGGCGTTGAGGAACGCGATATGGGCCGCACTGATGCCGTTGACGACGCCGGCAATGCCGATCGTATCGTCCGGCCTTCCCCATGATTTGCCATTGATCGAGACGCCGCCGGAGACGGTGCGGTCGATGTCGGTAAAATCCCAGGGCTCGATATTGCCGTCGGCCCAGCCTGCTCGAAGGAATGCACCCAGCGTATCTGTCACTTGCTGCTCGACATTGACGCTGACGCCGGGCCGGCTGGTGTAAGAGCGCACCGCGTTGATGTCGGCGGGCGTTCCCGTGATCTGGGCGAGCGCTACCGCATTCGAAAAATCGCCGGCGCTGCCACGGCTCAGGAATCCAGTGAGCTTGATCTTGCCCGGCTGGCCCCACAATTCGTGGCGTTCCTCGATCTCGCCGACCATCTGGAATTGCTGGAAGGTCGGATCAAGCACGCCACCCAGCGGGCTCACTCCGCCCGCAGGGGTCACGGAGAGATCGAACACGCCGGCACGCAAGGTCCAGCGCCCGGTGTACCATTCGGCGGCGGCACCGTAGGTATAGCCCCAGCCGTCGCCCGCGTAATCGAAGGTGCCGGTGTTGATCACCGACCAATTGAGGAAATCGGATTTCGGATTGTTGGCATAGCGGTTGGTATCGAAGATATCGATGATGCCGAAGCGGCCCACGGTGAATACCAAGCGGTCCGAACTGCGTGTTCCCTTGAATTGGTAGAAATCGTCATCGACCTTTTCGGTCTCGCCGCCGAGATCGATGGTCTGGCGCAGGAACGCGCGCTGCACGCGCGCATAGGGCGTGGACGAGCCGAGCTTGTAGGCCTCTGCGCTCGGAAAGCCGGCCGCACCATGGGTGCCGTTGAAACCAAAACCCTGATCGATTTCCGGATTGGCCCAGAACTCGGCACCCTGCCACAGCTTGACGCCGGTCGAGAGCGTGAGGTCGAAGGTCTCTTTGGATTGAGCGCTGCCAGAGAGGCTGTTGGTTCCCTGAAATGACGAACGAAAGCCGGGATACGCCTGCTCGACAAAGGTCGCCTGTCCATGCACGGCGAAGATGTCGACCGGCGGAACGAATCGCGACGGCGCGAAGGCGGCCGGGCGTGACGGATCGTCGAAGCGATAGTTGAGGCCGAGGCGAAGTTGGTGCTCCGAGAAATCGGAGCTGACATGCTGCCCGGACAGCGGAAAGCTTCCGCCTGCCGAGGGGAATCCCGTCCACAGATATTCGCCACGAACGGTCCAGTGCGGCGCGATCGGCGTCTCGAAGCCGGCGCCCACGGCCCAGCCGAAGCGCCAGAGGAAGCGATCCTCGGCGTTGCCGGTCGCAATTTGTGTGAGGGTCTGCTGATTGTAGGTCCAGGCCAGGCCGCCGGTTGCGTAGAACAGCCAGTGACCGGGCGCGTAGCCGATGCGGCCGCGCACCGTGCCCGATGACAGCACGGTCTCGCTGAACGTGCCCGCGCCGAATGTCGGCGAATTGAAATTGGAGACCCCGCCGATGGTCAGACCGGTGACGGGGTCGGGGAAAGTGGGAAACGAGCTGTCGGCTTCGATACCAAGCACCACCCGATTCCTTAGCATCCAATTGTAGCCGGCCTGCACGCCCTCGAACCAGCTGCCGCTTTCCTTGAAGGCATTGGGTGATTGATAAAGCCCGAACGAGCCTGCGACCGGCGCGCCGCCGCCAGGCGGAGCCAGAGTCCAGTCCGAATGCCCGGCCGCCAGGCCAGCATGGCCGCCGAGATAGAAGCCGGTCCAATCGTAGCCGGGCGCGGCGGGTTCCGCCTTCACGTATACTGGAGATGGAAGATCGCCGGCAAAACTATCGCCCGCAAACAGCGCCATAGCGGCCGCACAGCAGGCACCTAACGCGCATGTCCGGCGAAGCGATCCGAGAATTTGAACACATGCAGCCAAGGCGGCCCTCTACGCGCTTAAACAAATTCGCATTGTCATCGCAGCGAAAGAACCGCCTCAAGCGCGCGCACCGCACGCCGGATGGATGACTGTCCAGGTCGGTCTCCTGACTCGCGGGTCGATGCCCTTTTTCCGCCTTCCCGGGCCCAAAAGGCCCAGTGGCACGATGGAAAAGAGCTATCCGCTCACAGTTGCGGGCGCAGTTGCGGATTTGGCCCCGGGCATTCGCCCAAAACCTCACCGCATTCCCATGCGGCCGATCTATCGATCAGCGCACCTGAACGCCGCCATGATGGCGGTCACGTTCGAGATGTCAATGCGGCGGGAAGCCTTGCTCATCTAGAAAGCATCCATGCCAACCGATTCGGGTACCACTCAAACCATGACCGGTCGATGACGGGCCCGTTGAGGCCGAACGTGGAACAGGCGTTGGCTCTCTAGTTGGCGTAGCGCGCGGTCAGATCGCGGGAGATCTTGGAGCCCTCTTCGATATAGCGGCGGATTGCCACGGCAGCCGCCGGCGTGCAGCTGCGGTAGGTCTGCTGGAAGCCGTTATAGCCGCGGTTGAAACCGGCAATCATGCGGGCGCGTCGTTCGCCGGAAGGGGTTTCCGCATCGATCAGCGCCTGCATTTCGTTGCGCCATTTGCCGCCTTCGTTGCTGCCGCAAATGCCTCGCAGATAGTGCAGGGTTCCCAGAATCTCGGCGAGCCGCTGCAGATCATTATCGAAGGGTGCGGGCGCATCCTGTGCCCGCACAGGGCCGCACAGGCATGAAAGGACGATCAGGGCGGCGAGAAAATGCTTTGACATGAAGGGGTCCGAACAATCCCATATGCCTGCTCAATGCGCTGGAAGCAAGGCATCGGGCAGGCCTTGTGCCGACGCTATGTGGGCCCCAGCAGGTGCAGGGCCGACGCAATGACCTCTCCAAGACCGCCCGTGATCTTGAGCCCGCCAAGATCATCCGGCTCCAGCCATTTGTGGTCGTTGAGTTCGTCGTTGAGCATCACCTCGCCGGACATCCAGCGTGCGGCAAACGACATGATCAGGTAATGTCCGCCACCCGCAACCGACGGCACGACCTCGCGCCAGCCGGCAAGACCGATGATCTCGACCTTCAGTCCGGTTTCCTCCCTGACTTCGCGCTGCACGGCGGCTTTCAGGGTTTCGCCAAATTCGACCCGGCCGCCCGGCAGCGAATAGTAGCCCTTGGCGGGCGATCGCGCGCGGCGCACCAGCAGGACCTTGCGATCGCGGAAAATCGCCGCACTGACGGCAAGCTGCGGATGGGACGGGCGAAGGGGTGACGTCAAGCCATGATCCCGAAAAGTGTGAAGCGGCGTTTCTCGCGGCGGAAGGGGGGTCGCGTTGGCGCGGAGATCATGCCCGAGAGATCGTGTCAGGTCTAATGCGATGCCTCGAATAGGCGCGGCCCGTCATCGGGACATGATGTATTCGACATCGGATTCGACGCCGCCGTTGATGATGGCGCCAGCCTGCATCACCAGCGGCTTGACCCAATTGATGGCCTGCTCGGCCAGTCTTGCGCGAATCCTGTCCTCCCCCGTTTTGCCCAACGCTTCACCTACGGCGGTGAGGATCGAGGTCATCGCGCTGGTGAGGCTGTCGAACTCGGCGCGGATGTGAACGTCGGCGGAGTCGTAGGCGGCGATTGCAAGATCTCGCGCCTTGAAATGCGAAGCCGTGAAATGCTCCGCATAGGACAGCGGCCGCCAGCCCAGAAAATCCGCCGTACATTCCGGCATATCCGGAATCATTTCGAGAAGCATGATAGCTTCGTTGAAATGATTGAGATAATCGGTAGCAAGGCCGGTTCGCGGGTTGATGTTGGCCGCGCGCAGCCGGGCGATCCGCACCTCGTCATCAAGGCCCGGCTCGGGTTCGGATCGTGCCGGTCTGGCGGCAGTGGCTGTCATCGGCCGCAGTGTTGGGGGGGCGGGGTTAAAAGGTGCTGAACGCATACCTATTTGGGCAGCAGAATGTGTGGACGTTTCGTGATCACCTCGCCGCCAGAGGCCCTGAGGCAAATTTTTGGCTATCTTGAACAGCCAAATTTCCCTCCAAGGTTTAACGTTGCGCCAACTCAACCTGTGCCTGTGGTGATCCTGGAAGATGGGGGGCGGCATTTCCGCCTGATGCGGTGGGGCCTGGTGCCAGGCTGGGTCAAGGATCCGCGCCAAATCACGCTTTTGATCAATGCGCGCGCGGAGACGGTGAGGGAGAAGCCGGCCTTCAAGAACGCGATCCGACGGCGGCGCTGCCTGATCCCTGCAGACGGCTACTATGAATGGCAAGCGTCCGGACAGGGCAAGCGGCCCCACTTCATCCATCGCCGCGACGGTCTTCCGATCGGGCTTGCAGCGGTTGCCGAGACCTGGATCGGCCCCAACGGCGAAAAACTCGACACGGTCGCCATCGTCACGGCGCCCGCCAGCGCCGATCTAGCGGTGCTTCATCACCGTGTGCCGGTCACGATCGCGACGAGCGATTTCGATCGCTGGCTCGACTGCAGCGGCAACGAGCTGGACGAGGTGATGCCGCTGATGCGCGGGCCCGAGGAGGGCGAGTTCGTCTGGCATGAGGTCTCGAGGCGGGTGAACCGCGTTGCTAACGACGATGCGCAATTGATCCTGCCGATCACGGCGGAGGAGCGTGAGACCGAGGCACCAAAACCAGCGAAGAAAGCGAGCCCGAGAAAGCCCGCAAGCGTTGCGCCCGATGACGGGCAGGGGTCACTGTTTTAACCTGATCCTTAATACTTGGCCGCAAGCACTTGCTTCAGCTTGATAACGGCGCTGTCGGGCGTCGTCAGAACGGGAAGCTTCGAGGCCTCGGCGACCATCGCCGCCGCGGGCGCCATGCTGTATTGGGCAAGCGCAATCAGGTCGCAGTCGCGCAAATCGCGCGAGGCTTGCGCGACCAGGCGGTCATGCTCGGCACGGTCGCCGCGATCGAGTGCGGCGAGGGCGCCTTCGGCAAGTTTCGGCACGATCTGGACGATGCTCGGAAATTCCTGCGGCATCGACTGCAAGGTCGGCGGAAAAGTCGAGAGCAGACCGATCCGGCGGCCTCGCGCGACCGCCTGTTCGATCATCGCTTCATTCGGCTTCAGCACCGGCATTCCCTCCTGCTCGCGCGCCACCGCCTCGATACAGGGACCGAACGCCGAGCACGTGAACAGGATCGCGTCGGCGTGCGTGGATGCGACATAGCGGCCGAGGGTGAGGAAGCGGTCGGTCATCGCAGGGGTAAGGCGGCCGTCGCGCGCCACGTCGGCCGAAAGGCTGTCGTCGAGCAGATTCATCAACGTCACCTCCGGCCAAAGCTTCGCGAACGAAGCCTCGATCGGGACAATCGAATGTTTCAAGGCGTGGATCAGGGCGATGCGCATTTTTTCAATCTGGTCGCGGGTCGGCGAGGTGTCAATGTCAGCGGGCGGCGGTCATCGGCGGAAAATATCAAGCGCCGCATACTGCAGCAGCATGATGGTCTTGGCATCGACGATCCGGCCGTCCCCGATCATGGCGAGCGCCTGATCGAAGGCCAATTCCAGCACTTCGATGTCCTCGCCCTCCGAAGCAAGCCCACCGCCGCTTCCGACCTTCATCGTCGGATCGTATTCGGCGACAAAGAAGTGGATTTTTTCCGTGACCGCGCCCGGGCTCATGAAGGCTTCGAATATTTTCCGCACCTCGCCGAGTCGGTAGCCGGTCTCCTCTTCGGCCTCGGCGCGAATCCGCGCCTCCGGAGTTTCATCGTCGAGCAGGCCCGCCGCGGCCTCGATCAGGAGATCGTTGTAACCGTTGAGGTAGGCCGGATACCGGAACTGGCGGACCAGCACAACGTTGCGCTGTACCAGGTTGTAAGGCAACAACGCCGCGGCGTTGCCGCGTTCAAAGATCTCGCGATTCTGCGTTTGCCATTCGCCGTCGCCGCGCCGCCATTCAAAGGTGGTGGATTTCAGCGTGTAATGTTCGTCGGAAAGCACGCGTTCGCCCTTGACGCGGATGCGGTCGGAAATGCTCATGCACGCTCACCTGATGATTCATGGCGTCGGCTCGCGGCCGTCGAGCCACTTGCCATAGACGACGCGTTCCTGCTCGCCGTAGCCGATCGATTCGTAAAAGATTTGAACGCTCTTATTCTCCGGTCGCACCATCAATTGCACCTTGGCGATATTGGCCTGCCGCAGCCAATCCTCCGCCGCCTTCATGATGGCACGGCCAAACCCCTGCTGGCGGCGGGGTGGGTCGACCGCGACGTAATAGACCCAGCCGCGATGGCCGTCGTGACCGACCATCGCCGTTGCGACGATTGTTTCGCGGTCGCGCCCGACCAGGACGGTTGCGTTCGGACTTTGCCGTGCTAATGCGATATCGGCGGCGGGATCATTCCAGGGCCGTGTCAGCTCGCAGGCCTGCCACAACGCAATGACGGCGGCGACGTCGGTATCCGCGATCGGCGCCACCGTAATCGCCGCGAAGGTTTCTGACGGAGACGTGGTCACAGCACCTTGCCTGGATTCATGATGCCGAGCGGATCGAGCGTCGACTTGATGGCGCGCATCAGCTCGATCGCGACCTTGTCCTTCACCTCGACAAGCTCGTCGCGCTTGAGCACGCCGATGCCGTGCTCGGCTGAGATCGATCCGCCCATCCGCAGCACGATCTCGAACACCGCCGCGTTGACGTCGTGCCAGCGCGCGAGGAAATCCGCAGACCTGGCGCCGATCGGCTGGCTGACATTGTAGTGGATGTTGCCGTCGCCGAGATGGCCGAACGACACCGGCCGCGCGCCCGGAATGAGCTTGACCACGGCGGCATTGGCTTCTTCGAGAAAGGCGGGAACGGCAGCGACCGGCACCGAGATGTCGTGCTTGATCGAACCGCCTTCCGGCTTCTGCGCCGCCGACATCTCGTCGCGCAGCTTCCAGAACGCGCCGCGCTGGCTCAAATTGGCGGCGATGGCGGCGTCGTCGACAATGCCTTGCTCCATTCCTCGCGCCAGGATCGATTCCAGCGTCGCGCGTGCATCGTCGCGCGGTGACGACAGCTCCATCAGCACATACCAGCGGTGCTTGCCAACGAGCGGGTCACGGATGTCGATGCCGTGGCGCACGCTGAAATCGACGGCGATATGCGACAACAGTTCAAAACTGGTCAGCGTGCCCGCGGCCTCGTTCTGTGAGATCGAAAGCAATTTTAGCGCATCATCAGGCGATTTCAGCCCGACGAAGGCGGTTTCCACCGCGCGCGGTTTCGGGAACAATTTCAGCGTGGCGGCGGCGATGATCCCAAGCGTGCCTTCCGCGCCGATGAAAAGGTTGCGAAGGTCGTAGCCGGTGTTGTCCTTTTTCAGCTTGGAGAGGCCGTTGAGAATGCGGCCATCCGCCAGCACCACCTCGAGCCCGAGCGCCATCTCGCGCGCCACCCCGAAGGCGAGCGCGGCGGTGCCACCGGCATTGGTGGAGAGATTGCCGCCGATGGTGCAGCTTCCTTCCGCTCCCAGCGACAGCGGGAACAGCCGGTCCGCTTCAGAAGCCTTCTGCTGGGCGACCTGCAGCACAACGCCGGATTCACAGGTCATGGTGTTGGAGGCGGTGTCGACCTCGCGAATTCTATCGAGCCGCCGTGTCGAGACCACGACTTCGCCGTTATGTGGCGTCTGGCCGCCGACAAGCCCGGTGTTGCCGCCCTGCGGCACCAGCGCGATCCTGTGCTCGCTAGCGAGCTTGCAGATCGCGGAGACTTCGGCGCTCGAACCTGGCCGCAACACCAAAGGCGATCGTCCGTGAAACAGGCCGCGTTCTTCGGTGACGTAGGGCACGACGTCGGCGGCTTCGGTGAGCGCGTATTTGTCGCCGACGATGGCGCGGAATTGCGCGATCAGTTTTGGCGAAAGCGGCGGGAGAGGGGTCTTGGGGATATTCATTCTTTTTGCTCTTAGCCCCGATTTCTATCTGCTCTCGCCCGATTCCCGTCCCGCCGCGGCGCGACGCAGCCGGTCGTTGATGGCCTCTCCAAGCCCGCTGGCCGGCACCGGCATGACGGCAATGGTGCATGCGCCTTTGGCATCGAGGGCGCGAAGATAACTGAAAAGATTGGCGGCGGCTTCAGCAAGGTCACCACGCGTGGAGAGATTCATGACCGCGCTTGCCGCTTCCACGCCCCCCACGGTGCCCGGGCCGAACGCGAGCAAAGCCTCGCCGGCGTCGATGCGCCTGACGTTGAGCCGCACCGGCGTGCGCGGAGCATAATGCGATGCCAGCATGCCCGGCGCCAGCGGCTGGCCAGCTTCGATCTCCGCGTCTTCAGCCGGCCGCGCCAGTGCGCGGCCGAGCACGCGTTCGATTTCTTCGCGCGGTAGCCCACCGGGACGGAGCAGCATCGGCGTTTCGAAGCAGCCGACGATGGTGGATTCGACGCCGACCGGCACCGCGCCGCCATCGATGATCAGGTCGATGCGGCCCGAAAGGTCGCTTTGTACATGCGCGGCCGTGGTCGGTGAAACATGCCCGGACAGGTTGGCGGAAGGTGCCACAACCGGACCCGCAAAGGCCCGCAAAATGGCGCTCGCGACCGGGTGGGCGGGAACCCGCACCGCGATGGTGTCGAGGCCGGCGGTCGCAAGGTGGGCGACCGGGCAGTCGTCGGTCTTGTGCAGTACCAGCGTCAGCGGCCCCGGCCAGAAGGCTCGCGCTAGCCTTGCTGCGGCATCATTAAACCGGGCAATCCGCATCCCTGCCGCGATATCCCCGACAGTGGCGATCAGCGGATTGAACAACGGCCTGCCCTTGGCCTCATAAAGCCGGGCAATGGCGCCGGCGTTTGTCGCATCGGCCCCGAGCCCATAGACGGTCTCGGTCGGGAACGCGACCAGGCCCCCCTGTTTGAGGCACTGCGCGGCACTTCCCACCGCGGCCTCGTTTGCCGGCAGAATCTGCGTTTTCAGGCCCACATTCATCAGGGATTTAGGTCCTCAATTCGGCTTCTTGCGGTGTGCTAAGCCGAAGGCTATAAGCCGCCTTCTTGTCGGAGTGTGGCTCAGCCCGGTAGAGCACTGCGTTCGGGACGCAGGGGTCGCAGGTTCGAATCCTGCCACTCCGACCAAAAATCATTAGGGTTTTTCTCCTCATTTTGATTCTCGGTCAAGTCGGCCACCGTTTCGGCCACCGAAACGTACGGACATCCCCGAATGGATCTTTTGTTTCTCGCGATGGTGCCGGCAGTGCCCAATCAGCGCGCCGGCTTCCTTTCTCGTGAGCCAGCGGTCGCGGGCCTTGCCCTCAGGCGGAAGGCGACACTCGTACTATCCCCCGGTGAAAGCCCTCTTTTGCATGACGCTTGATTGCGGCGCGAAACGTCTTGAGGTCGCGACGAGCACCGTCGCGGTTGCTTCGATCTCCGCCGCTTCCTAAAAGATGTGAAACCGAGAGGCTTTGATGAGCGAGAACGCGGATTTCCTGGTGGTCGGTCTTGGGGCCATGGGCAGCGCGACGCTGTACCAGCTGGCCAAGCGGGGAGCCAAAGTGATTGGCCTCGACCGATTCACTCCGCCCCACACGATCGGCTCAAGTCATGGCGAAACGCGCATCACACGGCAGGCCGTCGGCGAGGGACGCGACTATGTCCCCCTCGTGATCGATTCGCATCGGGTTTGGCGCGAGCTGGAAGCCGAGACAGGCGAGCAATTGCTGAACGCGTGCGGCGTTCTGGTCATGGCGCCGGGGGTCGGAGAGACATCGCACCACGGCAAGCCGGATTTCGTCGCCCGTTCAACCGACGCAGCCCGAGTATTCGGCATCACGCACGAAGTGCTTAACGGGAAGGAAGTCGCTTATCGCTTTCCGCAGTTTCTGGGCCTCGAAGGTAACGAGAAGGCCTATTATGAGCCTGGCGGGGGATACGTCCTGCCCGAGCGCTGCGTCCACGCGCTGTTGACGCGTGCGAAGCAGCTTGGCGCCGCGATCGAAACGAATGTCGAAGTCCTGTCGATCACTCAGACCGGAGCCGGCGTTCGGGTGGAAACGACGGTCGGAACATACGAGGCGGGTCAAGTCGTCGTGTCGGCCGGCGCCTGGAACGCCCATCTCCTGGGTGCACCGTTCGACCGCCTGCTCACCGTGACCCGCCAGGTCCTCCATTGGTTCGAGCTCGAGGACAGCAGTGCCTACCGGGCCAACGCACCTGTCTTCATCTGGATGCACGGCGCGACGGACGTTGATTACCTTTATGGCTTCCCGCCGTTGCCGGGCGATCGGCGCCTCAAGGTGGCGACCGAGCAATACGCGACCAGCACGACAGCGGAGACCGTAGATCGCGTCGTTGATCCGGCGGAGTCGGCCAAGATGTATCGGGACCACGTCCAGGGACGCATGGCCGGCGTCACGCCCCGTGTCGTCCAGGCGGCCGCCTGCCTCTACACCGTGACGCCCGACCGAGGCTTTATTATCGACCGCCACCCTGAGCAGGAAAAAGTGTTCGTCATCTCCGCCTGTTCCGGGCACGGTTTCAAGCATTCCGCGGGCATCGGCAACGTGGTCGCCGAGACGGTTGCCGAGGGTAGAGGCGCTATCGACCTTTCACCGTTCTCGGTGTCCCGTTTCGGATTTAACATGGCGCAAACGTTGCCGGCTCACTGACAAATCAGCACACTGATGTGCCGCGCAGTTAAAACTTGGGGGTTTACCTGATGAAAAACGTACTCCGGTTCATGATCTACAGCGCCGCGGTGTTGGTGACGCTGGGCAATGCTCGCGCGGCTGATGGCGTTGACGCGATCAAGCAGCGCGGAACGCTCGTCGTCGGAGTCAAAGCGGACTACAAGCCCTTCGGATACCGGGATCCGGCCGGAAACATCGTTGGAATTGAGCCGGATCTTGCCGCGGACGTGGCAAAGCGCCTCGGCGTCAAGCTCGAGCTGGTTTCGGTTGCGGCCTCGAACC
>Ga0307478_10003863_pt1 | contig 10906 bp, 8 predicted proteins | sample atmos_gasesECM4C_2_FD_203713 | JGI IMG/M metagenome (GOLD analysis project Ga0307478, IMG submission 203713) | Hardwood forest soil microbial communities from Morgan-Monroe State Forest, Indiana, United States - atmos_gasesECM4C_05 | ecosystem: Environmental > Terrestrial > Soil > Temperate...
AGAGAGGTTGAGGACCAAGACTCTGGAAATCTCACCTAAATCACTCTGCGGCGGAACGTCGTTCCACCAACCATCGATTCGGCCGAAACATCGACCATGATTCTTCTATGCGAACATCCCGTCACTACGGGATGCGAGAGCGCCCAATCAATCCTGCGGTCTAGCTTGCGCCGACCAGGGGCACCCGCGGGCTGCTCTCGATGCGAACGACGTCCGGATACGGCTTCTCGGTGCGCAGCATCCAGTACAGTCGTACGGCCAACTTGCGCGCCGCCGCCACCTTGGCCACCGCTTTCGGCTTCTGATGGCAGCGATGCAAATACTCCTTGCGAAGTCCGGGATCAAAGCGTACCGCAATCTGCGCCGCCTCCACTAGCAACATGCGCAGCATGCGGTTGCCTTGCTTGGTGATCGCGCCTAGTTTCTGACGCCCGCCCGAAGAGTGCTCGCGCGGAATCAGTCCTAGATAGCTGGCCACCTGTTTGCCGCGCTGGAAGCGGCTCACGTCGCCCATGGTCAGCACGTAGGCCAGCGCCGTCACCGCTCCCACTCCCGGCTGGGTTTGTAGAAGGAGCGCCATTTTGTCTCGTTGCGCTTCTTCTTTCACCGCCCGGTCCAGCGGATCGATCTGCTGATCCAGCATGGCCAGCAACGCCAGCAAATCTTCCCGCCGTCGCGCCGCCCACAGCTTCAACGGCAACTCGCGCAGCACCTTCTGCCCTGCCTGGCTCCACAGCTTGTGCTTGCGTTGTACTCCCTGATTCAGACACAGATGCTGCAACTCGTTCTTTACCCGCCCCCGAATGATCACCAGCTTGTAGCGATGCAGCAGCAACTGCCGCAGATCCCGCAGCTCGCTCGACGGCATCCAGATCCGAGGAAACCGTCCCTCCTGCAGCAGAATGCGTATGTGCTCCGCGTCCCGCCGGTCCGTCTTCTGCTGCCGCACGCAACTGGCCCGGATCTGCGCCGCGTCACCCACCCACAACTCGTGACCCAGCTCCGCCAGCAGATCCACCAGCCAGTGACAGTTTCCCGTAGCTTCCATCCCGATCAGCGCCGGTGCCGGCAGTTGCCGATAAAACCGCTCGGCATCGCCCGAGGCTTGCACCAGCTTCCGCTCCCCGGTTTCTCCTGTCTCCGTATCCATCCAGGAAACCTGTTGCCAGCTGGGATGAAAATCACATCCTATAATCATCATCGAAGGCTCCTTTCTTTTCCCAGCGTCTTTGTCCTCAACCAAGACTACCGGGTTTCGAATCGAGCCTTCGTTCTTATCCAATCAGCCCTTCGCGCACTTTGCCGAGGGTGGGCACGATGTGGTTCGCACCGCCGGATTCGGTCTCGTCGAAATCTCACAGCACAAACAGCATCGTTGCCGTCCATGCATAAAACGCAAGAGCAGGGTGTCCACAGTTCTGGAATGGGCAGAAGAAAACCTGAAAGCAGTGGCCACCCGGCGATCTAGCTTCCGGTTCCCGAAAGTGCGATCATCATCGGCTGCGATGAAGCACTGTCGGTGATCGTGACCGTGCCTGACTGCGCGCCCTGCGACTTTGGCTCGAATATCACGCTGATCGTACAGCTTCCGCCTGCTGCGACATTTGGATGACAGGTTGTCGTCATGCCAAACTGTCCGCTTACCTTGATGGACGAGATTTTCAACGCGGTCTTCGCGGTGTTGGTGAGCGTAACTTTCAGCGGCGGGCTCTTCGTCCCGGTCTTGAAAGTTTTGAAGTTCAGCGGGGTGTTTGGAGATAAAGCGACGGTGCCAGTGTTCATCAGCACGATGACGTCATTCGAGTCAGCGTCCGGTACGGCCATATCCTTCTTGCCGTCGCCATTAAAGTCGCCGAGGGCGACTTGAGCCGGAGTCATCCCTGCCTGGTAAAAAGTTGGCGTGCCGAAAGTGCCGTCGCCATTTCCCGGAAAAACGTGTACGCCGGAGGGAGGAAAGTCGGCTACAACAGCCAAATCCATTTTGCCGTCGCCGTTCAGGTCGGCTGCAACGCCCCAGTCGTTCTCTCCCATCACATATGTGTACGAAACCGGCTGGAAAGTGCCGTCGCCATTGCCCAGCATTACCTGGACATCTCCGAGATTGATAATCCCCAGGTCGAGCTTCCCGTCGTGGTTGAAGTCGGCAAGCACAAGCGAGGTAGGATATTCGCTGTCCTGATAAATCTCGCCGTAATCAAATGTTCCGTCGCCATTACCAAGCCACAGATTCAGAGTACTGGTGCTGCCAAAAGTTCCGCCTGTCACCAGATCCAGCTTTCCGTCGCCATTGATATCCCCGACCGCAACGGTTTCCACGCTGAATGAGGCGTAGGTGGTTAATGCGTTCTGGAAGGTGCCGTCGCCATTGCCCAGCAGCACGGTGATCGCATTGCCGTCGGCGCGCATGAGCAAATCTATCTTGCCATCTCTGTTGAAGTCGCCTGTTGCGATGTATCGCTCGGAACCGGGTACGGAAGAAGTCTCGGTGGCGTTCTGAAAGGTTCCGTCACCATTACCGAGCATTATGGAAATGTAGTCAGCCTCAGAACCCACCGCTAAGTCAAGATTTCCGTCCCGATTAAAATCTGCAGTCACGACGAAGAGTGGCCCTACGCCCACGGTGTAGTAGATAGCAGGCAAGAAAGTACCGTCTCCATTACCTATCAAGATTGCAAGCGTGTCTTTGTTGCTCGACCCAGCGATGACGGCCATGTCCAACTTACCGTCGTGGTTGAAATCACCAACAGCAACCGAGGTCGGATAGTTGTTAACGGTCAAGCTACCCCTTGTCTCAAACTGTGCGTACATAAACGTCGTGAGCCCAATGAGGGATACCAATAGAAAAGCTAAATCTCTAAGAAGCCGAGGTACAGTCATTCGCGCCCCCACTGCAGGTAGTTTGACACTGCCTAAAGTACCATCGTTCCTCAACGTCTGCCAGCAGTACTCGTGTTTCGTAACAAAATAAAACTTTTCTCTCTGGCCACGTGTCTCGCGAGTAAGCTTCGTAAACCGAGTCAAAAGTCCCGCAGACCCCGAATAGGAGAAAACATGACGCTACGCAAGATTTCTGAGTATACCTGCCTAGCAATATTCGCAATGTCAGCTTTTTCGTACACGCTTCTAGCTCAATCCTCGCCGCTACCAACTGGAACTGTTTCCGTCGCAAGCGGGACACCTTCAAGTGGTTGCCCCACAAGTGACGGATGGCTTAGCGGGGTAACTTGCCGTTATGCAACAGTGACCTGTCCCGAGTCGAACGGGACAACCCCGCTGGGAATAACCTTTGGTTATGAAACTCCCGCCTCGCCTAAAGGAACGGTTGTGATTTTTAGCCACAGCGGCGGTACAACACCTGAGGCGTTTCCTGGGAACGAGGGGACAATCGCCGGAGGCTACTACAATGCAAATTACCAGGTAGTCCAGACCAAATGGGATTCAGACTGGGAGGATGAATCCGGCACTGGCTTGGGCGGTAGCATAGGCCTCGCAGCATGCCGCCCTGCGACGTTCCTTGCGTGGGTGATATCAAACTTATACACGCCTATTTACAACTCGAATCCTACTGCCGGTATGTGCGTACATGGCACCAGTGCGGGTGCTTCTGCTGCTGCATATTCGCTGGCGTGGTATGGCTTATACGCCAACATCGACAAGGTAACCATGGTTTCTGGCCCTCCAATGGGAGACATCGAGGAAGGCTGCATTGAACCGGTCGATTCAAATGTTCAGGTCTGTCCATCGGGCCAAGTCGGGTGCAACCCATACAACAGCCCCTCTTCATGGAGCCAAGCTCCAAAGTATACCGACGCGCTCTCGAGCATGCGTACCTGGACAGGGGACAGCACCGCGTATGACAGGGGAACCTGCCGTTCTACGAACCCCTCCGGAACAAGCGCCACCGCTAATGCGGCGTGGAAAGCCATGAGTATTTCGGACGGGAGCATCGGAACATTCAGCTATCCCAAGACGAACATCACTTCGTGGCTCTGTGCCAACGTCTACAGTTCCGACGGCTTAGACGACGGGATCATGAATGACTCCTCGCCCGAAGCACAACTGTTCTTTCAGAATTTTACAAGCTCGTCCCAGACCCACGGACTGCTTATCAACGCAGTCACGAATTGCGACGGTGACGAAGGCGCAGCCAGCACGATCGCCGTCCCACCCTCAAACTACGTCGATTCTCATGGAAACCCGCTGAACGGCCTAACCGCAGTCCAGTCTGAAATGACTTCAGCTGGCGCAGGCGCATGCACTTACCACAGCACTCCCTAACGTAAGTTCTTCATCAGCTTTTGTATATGTGGTAGAGGCCGTCCCCTCTGTCCCCTAAACGGGAAGCTGGGACAGTTTTATTTATTACCAGCTCTTAAACGGCGGCGGCGCTGGCACCCTCCCGTTAAACGTCATACAATGCAATTTAGCTGTTTTTCCCTATGTCTCCCACACCCGAAGACTTGACCACATTGAAAGATGACATGATTGCCTTCATCGAAGGCCATGGCATGAGCCGTTTCCACGGCTACGTGGACTACGACGAAGTGCAATGCGTCATGTGGGAGACGGGCGGCAATCCCGATGGCTGGAAGGACTTCGTCGAACTCGCCAAGACTGCCGGCGCTCCCTTCCTCACCATGCACTCCTGGAAGCTTGAACGCGAGGAACTGGACGAGTTGGTCGAACGCTTGGCCCACTCCGAATTCACTGACGGCGACGATGTTGAAGACGCGCGCTGGCTGCGCGCCCACGTGGGCAAAGTTGGATTTCTTCAGCTCGGCTGGGCCTATCAGGGGTCGATGTTCCTTTGTGAATCCAGCACCGAGTGGTACGACCGTTACCAGCGCCTCCTCGAAGTCTCTGAGGATTTCGGCGGCATCCCCATCGACGAACCGGATCAGGACGACGAGAACTAAGCCGTGCGAGGAAACGCACGCTGGGAACTGGCCGCTAATGATCCAGCGCAGGTGCAGACTCTCGCTGCGGCGCTTCAAGATGTGCCTTGTCTTCGCTCGATCTCTTCGAAGCGCTCAACTAATGGCAATTCCTTAGATACACTCGCTCGCCTGCTGATCCGCCGAGGATTAACCGACGCCGATTCCGGCGCGCGCTTTCTCGCACCCTGCGTGGCTCACCTTCATCTTCCCGAGCGGATGACCGGCCTCCGCAGCGCCGTTGACCGCATCGACGCCGCCATCGAACGCAAAGATCCCATCCTCATCTACGGCGACTATGACGTTGACGGAACCATGGCCGTTATCATTCTCAAGACTGCCATCGAGCTCTGCGGTGGCACGGCAGACTTCCACGTCCCGCACCGCATTCGCGAAGGCTACGACATGCGCGACGACGTCATCGAACGCGCCGCCGCTGCCGGCATTCGTCTCATCATCAGCGTCGACATGGGCATTCGCGCCTTCGCCCCCGCAGAAACTGCGCACCGTCTCGGCGTCGATCTCATCGTTACCGATCATCATTTGCCCGGACCGGACGGCGTGCCCAAAGCGCATGCTGTCGTCAATCCGAATCAAGCTGGATGCGATTATCCCTACAAACAACTCTGTGGCGCGGGCGTCGCCTTCAAAGTGGCGCAAGGATTGATGCAGCGCCGCCTGCCTGAAAAAGATCAAACGCGCCTGCTCCTCTCGTTCATGAAAATTGTCGCCATCGCGACCATCGCCGATGCTGTGCCCCTGACCGGAGAGAATCGCGTCTTCGCCAGCCTCGGCCTTGATGCTCTGCGCCGTGCTGTAAATCCCGGCCTGAAGGCGCTGCTGGAAGTAGCGCAAGTTTCCACCAAGCGCCCGCCCAACTCCACTGAAGTCGCCTTCCGCATCGCCCCGCGCATCAACGCCGCCGGGCGCATGGATGTCGCCCGCGACGTGATCGAACTATTCAGCGTGAAAGATCCTGATCGTGCCCGCCTGCTTGCAGGCAAACTCGACCGTCTCAATGCCGAACGTCAGGAAGAAGAGCGCCGCATTCTGCGCTCGATTGACGAACGGATCGCGGGCGATCCCGCTCTGTGCGAGGCCTACTGCATCGTCGTCGATGGCGAAGGCTGGCATCGCGGTGTCATCGGCATCGCCGCCACGCGCATTGTCGAACGCTACCATCGCCCCGCCATGGTCATCTCGCGCGATGGCGAAGAAGCTCACGGTTCCGGCCGTTCCATTCGCCCTTTTCATCTGCTCGAAGCCGTTGAATCGAGCAGCGCCCTCTTCACCCGCTACGGGGGACACTCCCACGCCTGCGGTTTCGCCATGCCTTCGGCAAACGTCGCTCAACTGCGCGCGGAGTTGGACGCCTTCGCCCGCGCCCGCCTCACCGCAGCCGATTTCGATCCCGTTCTCGACGTCGAAGCCGAACTGAATCTAAGCGAAGTCACTCCCGAGCTATTTCAGATGCTAAGTCTGCTGGAACCCTACGGCACCGGAAATCACGAACCCACATTCACCGCCCGGAACGTCCGCCTGATCGCCCCGCCCAAAATCCTGAAGGACAAACACATCAAACTGAAGTTAAAAGCAAATGGCGGCAGCCAGGAACACGGAACGGATAACCGGCAACTTAGAACCGTCTTCGAAGCCCTAGGCTGGAACATGGCCGAGCGCCTCCAACAATCCGCGCTCCTCGCCGGTGACGCCATCGACATCGCCTTCACCATCGGCCACAACGACCACCCGGAGTATGGCGGCCTGGAACTTACTCTTCGTGATTTTAGAACCTTGCCGAAGGCAGAGAGCATCGATTACCCTAGAGCCAATGGAACTACACTTCACCCCTGAGCAGGAAGCCCAGCTTGCGCAGATCGCTACCCAGGAAGGCACCGACGCCGAGCGCCTGGTGAAGGAGGCTGCCCTGCGTCTTCTTGCGGAAGACGCCCGCTTTCGTGCCACTGTGAGGGAGGGTGTTGCGCAGGCCGACCGTGGCAAGTTCATTGAACAGGAAGAAATGGACGCGCGTCTGCAGCAGATGTTGCGCTCATAAATGCGAATTCGCTGGACGCCAGCCGCCGCAGTAGACTTACAGCGCATCAGCGATTATCTAAGAGATCACCATCCCCATTATCATGAAGCGACCGTTCGCAAAGTCTATGCCGCTATCCAATCCCTGAAAGAATGGCCACATCTTGGCCGTGCCGGGCGTGAAGAGGGAACCCGAGAGCTCTTGTTCTCACCGTTGCCCTACGTCGCTGTCTATCGCGTGAAGGAGCAGAGCATCGAGGTCTTGAGGATTTATCACGGCGCTCAAGACCGGAGCTAATCGGACTGTCATTTGCATTAGACTGAACTCAATGCCGCTCCCCATCTACCGCCTGCGCCGCTGGCTGGCAGTCATCGCCGTGCTCTTTACAGCGGTGGTCGCGGGCATGTATTTCTATGCGCGCCTGCGGGAGCATAGCGTTCTCAAAGGCTTTCCCGGCAAAATCGCTTACGACATCAAGCAAACCGCCAGCGGCTTTCAGTTTTCGAAATCCGAATCTGGCCGGACGGTGTTCACCATCCGAGCCAAAGACGTAAAAGAGTTCAAGCTCAATGGCCGCGCCGACCTGCACGACGTCAGCATTATTCTTTACGGCCGTGATACCTCGCGCTTCGATCAGATCTATGGCGACGACTTCACCTTCGATCCGCAATCGGGCAACGTGACGGCCAAAGGCGAAGTGCAGATTGATCTGCAGGCCAACCCCACCGGGGGCACCGCACCGGACCAGGCTGCTCCGAAAGAACTCAAGAATCCCATCCATCTCAAGACCAGCGATCTGATCTTCAATCGCAATAGCGGAGACGCTTCCACCGACGCGCGGGTTGATTTCCGCACCCCCCAGGCCACCGGCTGGGCTGTGGGCGTGCAGTATTCGGCGAAGACTAAGACGCTAACCTTTGCCTCACAAGTTCATGTGACCTTGAGTGGTCAGGACGATGCGACTCTTTTCGCTACTCACGGCGTCATCACCCACGATCCGCGTGAAGTCGTGCTGGATCATCCCCGGTTGGTGCGCGAAGGCGGAACTCTGCAATCGGATCAGGCTACGTTCTTCTTGGGGCCAGAAAATGAAGTGCAGCGTGTCCTGGCCAATGGCAACGTGACCGCCGAAACGACGCAGAAAGCAGCCGACCAGCTACGCGCCCGTGCCGACGATGGCGAGCTCCTACTCACGGCCCGGCGAAACCTGTTGCGCACCGCCACGCTCACCGGACACGTTCACGTCGAGCGTCTTGGATCTCAACCCATGCAAGGCGATGCCGGCCGCGCCATTCTGGATTTCTTGGGCCAGAACGAGCTTCAGAAAGTTCATGCTGCTGATGGAGTTCACTTGGCTCAACATGCCGCCAGCACCAACACGGCTGATGCGCCGCGAACATCGCCGCCGCAGGATTTCGATATCACGGCGCCCATCATCGACTTCTTCGTCGCCGACGGACGCCGGCTTGATCGCGCTCAGACATCTGGCGACGCCCGGCTCGTCATCTCCCCAGCGCAGAATGCGAATCCCAACGGCGTGCAAGCCCAGCGCACCATCATTACCGCCGGCCGCTTTGACGCGAAATTCGCCCAGACCCCCGAAGGCCAAAGCCGGTTAACGTCTTTCCACGGCGCGCCCGACGCGAAAATCGTAAACCTCACTCCGGGTGTTCCCGACCGCGTTAGTACAAGTCACACCCTCGACGCCACATTTCTCCCCGAAGGAGGAATTGCGTCAATCGTGCAGCAGGGAAGCGTCGCTTATAACGACGGCCTTCCACTCGAAAAACGCACGCAAGCCTGGGCTGATAAAGCGCTTTACACGCCAGCCGACCAGATTCTGCTTCTCACTGGAAGCCCGCGGGTCACCGACGGCGGCATGACCACGACCGCGAAATCAATTCGCGTCAACCGTGCCACCGACGACGCCTTCGCCGACGGAAACGTCAAGAGCACTTACAGCGACCTTAAAGAGCAGCCCAACGGAGCTCTGCTCTCGTCTTCCTCGCCCATCCACGTAACCGCAGCCAAAATGACCTCACACAATTCCCCCGCCATGGCTCTCTACGAAGGCAACTCCCGCCTCTGGCAGGACGCCAACATCGTCGAGGCTCCCTCCATCCAGTTCGACCGCGACCACCGCTCCCTGGTCGCGCAGGGAACAGCCGCACATCCCGTCTCCACGGTGCTGGTTCAAGAGAGATTGGTTCAAGAGAAATTGCCGCGGCCAAACTCCGCCGCCCAAACGGAGAATGCTCGCCCTGTTAGCTCCCCACACAAGGGCGAAGATGAATCGAAGAAAAAATCTGACCCGAAGCTGGGTAAAACGAGTCCTGTCACCATAACTTCTGCCCGGCTCACCTACTCAGACGCCGAACGGCGTGCTCACTATGATGGAGGCGTGACGGCTCGCGGCACAGGCTTCGAAGCTACCTCCGACGAGATGGACGCTTACCTCCTGCCCAGAAGCGAAAGCTCTACTGATCAATCACTTAAGAGTCCCGGCCGCCTTGATCGCATGGTCTCCCAAGGTCACGTTATCGTCCAACAACCGGATCGGCGAGCCACGGGACAGACCTTGGTTTTTATCGCCTCCGAGGACAAGTTTGTGCTCACCGGCGGACCGCCTAGCATTTTTGATGCCGAACGTGGCAAGATTACCGGCGTTTCGTTGACTTTCTTCAGGGGCGATGATAGGGTGCTCGTAGAAGGCGAAGCTAGTACTCCTGTGGTAACACAGACGCGAGTGGCAAGATAAATGCGTACCTTGGCCACAGATGAAATTGGCAAATCGTACCGTGGCCGCCGGGTTGTAAATGGTGTCAGTCTGCGTGTGGAGCAGGCCGAAGTGGTGGGTTTACTCGGTCCCAACGGCGCAGGCAAAACCACAACGTTTTATGCCATCGTGGGTCTGACCCCCCCTGACACTGGTCGCGTGTTATACGACGACCAGGACATTACTGACGTTCCCATGTACCTTCGGGCCCGCCAGTATGGCATCAGTTATCTCCCTCAAGAAGCTTCGGTATTTCGCAAACTCACGGTCGAGGAAAACATCCTCGCGGTGTTAGAAGCGCAGCCGATGTCCTGGCACGAGCGCCGCGAGAAGATGGAGAAATTTATCGATGAACTTGGCTTGGAGCACATTCGGCAGAATCGGGGATACGCTCTCTCCGGCGGCGAGCGCCGCCGTGTGGAGATCGCCCGCTGCCTGTGCATCAATCCAACTTTCATCCTTCTCGACGAACCGTTTTCCGGCATCGATCCTATCGCCGTTCTTGACCTGCAGAAAATCATCAGCGGTCTGCGGGCCAGTGGCATCGGAGTGCTGATCACCGACCACAACGTGCGCGAAACGCTAACCGTAACCGATCGCGCCTACATCATCGACGACGGCAGAATCTTTCGCCACGGCAAACCCGAGCAGCTAGCTGCCGACCCGGAAGTCCGCCGCGTGTACTTGGGAGAGAGCTTTTCGCTGGTATGAAATTCACTGGGATGAAAGTGGTCACGTAAAGTGGCCCTAGAGTTTGTCATTCGGAACCGGCGTTCTTAGCCGGTGATGAATCTGCTGTTGGGACGAATACAGACCTTTAAGTACGGAAGAGAGTCGGCCGAATACATGGTTTTGTTGCAGCACAAATTAAGCGTCAAGCTCTCCCAGCGCCAGATCCTCACTCCCGGTCTGGTGCAGATGGTTTCCGTCCTCGCGCTCAACAAGCTCGAACTCAAGGACATGATCAATTCCGAGATGGTGGAGAATCCCGTTCTCGAGGAGCTTGAAGAATCCGTCCCGCTGATCGACGAGGTTGGCCGCAAAGAGGAAGACCTAGACCGCGCGACCGCCAAGACCTCTACGGAAGAAGCTCCCATCACCGCCGAGAAAAAAGATCCCTTCGAGGAAATCGACTTCGGATCTTTCTTCCAGGATTATCTC
>Ga0307478_10003864_pt1 | contig 10904 bp, 12 predicted proteins | sample atmos_gasesECM4C_2_FD_203713 | JGI IMG/M metagenome (GOLD analysis project Ga0307478, IMG submission 203713) | Hardwood forest soil microbial communities from Morgan-Monroe State Forest, Indiana, United States - atmos_gasesECM4C_05 | ecosystem: Environmental > Terrestrial > Soil > Temperate...
GGACCCTCCGCGATTTTGTTCCTCGCAGGTGCTACCGCACTGAAAATAGGCGAACGTGTAGTCTAATTGCCCCGGTGAATTAGTGTAAAGGAAAGGGATCGCCACACGGGGCAAACCCTTGGCCAAGATTCGGATCGGGACACTTGATCCTAACGGTTGGAAGTTGTCGTGGTCAAACCGCAGGCAAGTTATCATGGGCGGTTCGCGCCTCCATTGACAAAGGAGCTGGGGAATTCCATGCGTGCCGTTGTGCAGCGAGTAAGCCGCGCCCAGGTTACGGTGAATGGAGAAATCGCGGGCAAGATCGGTCTTGGTCTGCTCGTTTTGCTGGGCGTCGGGCGGGACGATGGCGAGGCCGATGCAACGTATCTGGCCGAGAAAATTGCTGGTTTGCGAGTTTTTGAGGACACCCAGCGCAAAATGAACCGTAGCGTCAAAGAGGTCGATGGGAGCGTGCTGGCGGTTTCGCAGTTTACGCTGTACGGGGACGTCAGACGAGGCAAGCGGCCTTCGTTCGACGCCGCAGCGCCGCCAGAGAAAGCGCGCCAGCTCTACGAGTTCTTTGTTGAACAGATTCGAGTCGCTGGATTGCATTGCGAGACCGGGCGCTTTCAGGAAATGATGGAGGTGGAGTTGGTGAACGAGGGGCCGGTGACGATTTTGCTGGATTCGGAGAAGAACTTTTAGCAAGTTTCGCATGAGAGTATGAGAAAAATCTTCTTCAACTCCCGTGGCTTGCGTGCAGGCTGGCGCCTGCTTGTTTTTGTCGGCATTTTCGTGGGACTCGGATTCTTGTCGAACTGGATCATTCCGAAGATCTTCCATCCCAAAGAGCGGTCGTTCCTTGATCCTGCAGGTACCATCTTCGACGAGCTGCAGGCGCTCATTCAGGTCCTGATCGCGACCTGGATTATGGCTCGCATCGAGCGCCGTCGCTTCGCCGATTACGGCGTTCCAGTGCGCAGCGCCTTCGGAAGCAACTTCTGGGTTGGACTTGCCTGGGGCGCGGCTTCCACTTCATTGCTGGTGGGTCTGATTGCGGCCTTCGGCGGCTATCGCATCCTCGGGCTTGCGCTCCATGGCCGCACGCTCTGGTATTTCGCAGGCGTCTGGATCATCGCTAATCTGCTCATAGGGTTTGCCGAGGAACTCCAGTTCCGCGCCTATCTGCTCGCCACGCTCGCCGATGGTATTGGATTCCGGGCAGCCGCCATCCTGCTTTCCATCGGCTTCGGTGCGCTGCATTATTTTCTTAAACCCCACGAGCGATGGGAGGATTTTGCTTCCACCGGGTTGCTCGGTCTGTTCATGTGCTTCACGCTGCGTCGCACGGGTTCACTGGCGTTCGCCATCGGGTTCCATGCCGCCTTCGATCTGGCTAACCTCTTCGTCTGGTCGGGACAAAACGCCGGTGAGTATGCTGTCGGCCACCTTCTTGAAACCCGATGGCAAGGACCGCAATGGCTTACCGGCGGCCTACTCGGCCCGGAAGCCAGCCGGATGGTCTTTGTGGTGATCGTGCTGATGTTCGGAATCTTCGATCGATGTTATCGGCAGAAGAAGTTTCCAGGCTGAGTCCTCCTCTGGCGGCGGCCACTTTTCTCAACGTACAATCAACCGGGAGGTGGGAACATGCGTAAGATCAATTCGATTGCACTTCTCATAGCGGCGTTCGCAATTACGGCGACAGGTGGATCGAAGATCGAGGGCACAACCGCGCTGAAGGATTTCCAGCCATTCGGAACAATCGACAAGAAGACACATAAGAATCAGCAGTACGATCTGTCTTTCGCTGCTCTGGGTAAGCTCTACACCTGCCGTTCGATCGAGAAGGAGTCCGTGAAGGCCACCGATTTCGTCGTGGGCAGCGACGTGCAGTACCAGATCAACGGCGACAAGGGGAAGGTGAAAAGCGCCAGCGGCAAGCAAGTGGAATGCACCGTTATGCGGGTCGCCCAATCGCCGACCGCTGCGTCGCCAGCCGCCCCTCAGTGAATGCGGCTCCAGCCAAGGATTCGTCAGCGCGCTTCAAGGATGGCGTCAGTCACGCGGGCGGCATCGACTGCGGCTTTTACGTCGTGCGTCCGCAGGATGTGCGCGCCTTTGAGGATCAAAGCGGTGTGTGAGGCTAGGTTTCCGTAGAGCCGGTCTGTGGCGGAAGCGTCTTTTCCATCTTTCGCCAAGGTGCGTCCGAGAAAAGATTTTCTCGAGGTTCCGGCCAGCAGGGGGAAGCCGAGCGATTGTAAGTCCTGAAAACGAGCCAGCAGCGGATAATTTTGCTCGAAGTTCTTTCCGAAGCCAAAACCGGGATCGAGCGCGATCCTTTCCCGGCGCACGCCGGCGACTACGGCCGCCTCCACCCATTCTCTGAGTTCGCGCTTGACCAGAAGAACAATATCGCTGGGCGGCGGCAAGGTGCGCCACTCTTCGGGACGGCCGCGCATGTGCATCAGAACGGCTCCGCATTTTATTTCGGCAATCGTGGCGGCCATCTGCGCATCCCAGCGCAGTCCGCTGACGTCGTTGACGATCTCGGCTCCGGCCCCGGCGGCGGCCCGAGCCACTTTGGCTTTGTAGGTATCGACGGAGATCACCGCATGTGGACGTTGTTTCTTGACAGCGGTGATCACGGGCAACACGCGTTGTATCTCTTCATCCTCGTTCACTGCCGCGCTCACGGCGACTCTGGCGCCGGGGCGGGTGGATTCTCCGCCAACGTCGATGATGTCTGCCCCTTCCTCCAGCAGTTGGAGCGCGTGCGCCGTGGCTTTCTCAGAATCGAGATAGACGCCGCCGTCTGAAAAAGAGTCGGGCGTCACGTTGACAATGCCCATGATCAGCGTGCGTTTGCCCAACTCGAGCGTGCGCGCGCCGAGGCTCCACTGAAAGACAGCTCTCATGCGGCAGATTCTAAATGAAAGATGAACGTGAAGGAGTGAAAGCGGATCCGTTAGCGGCGTCGGACGGCTGCATCCCGCTTGCCCATGCTGCGAAGCGCGCCAGGGCCAGTGCCGGTGGGCGGTTTGCGCATTCCGTCGAGCAAGTCTTTGAGCACGACTGCGTTGTTGCGCTTCTCGTTCTTCGAGGCGAACAGGAGCGTGAGGCGTTCCCTCTTGTGGGCTAGAGAGTAGAGCTTCTGCAAATCTTTTTCGGCTTCGGGACGGGTGAGTTCCTTCAGGTAGCGCTTGCGGAAAACCGCCCACTGTTCCGGCTGAGCGTGAAACCATTTTCGCAATTCGTCGGAGGGAGCAAGATCACGCAGCCACTCCTGCATGGCGATCTCAGTTTTTGAAAGACCGCGCGGCCACAAGCGATCGACGAGAACGCGCGCGCCGTCGGAGCGCGACACCGATTCGTACACTCGCTTTACCGCAACTGGCATGGCTTTGCAGCTTTCCTCTATCATTGTAAGGCGAGTGCGATTGCAGCAGCTGTGGGAAACTGGACATAAATGCGGCACCGATCGAGCGATAGAGACGGAGACTCGAGTGACCGAGATAGAGATGCGGGTGATCGAAGGGACCGACGGGCAACCTGACCAGAGGCTCGCAACGAGCCACTGGCGCTGGATTGGGGCCACTCTGACCGCGCTGCTCGGGTTAGCCGCGTTGGCAGGTTGCGATGTGGAGCGTCGCAAATCAGACGCCGAACTCGGCCTCAATCCACAGCAGGCCACTGGGCGCAGGATCTACGACAACTACTGCGACCGCTGTCACCGGCCCGATTCTACGAAGGGGAAAAAGGGGCCGGGATTGAAGGGTGTTTTTCAGCATCCATATCTCCCCCAGACCGGACTGCCGGCGAATGACGACCGCGTAACGGACATTATTCGCAACGGCCGTCCCGATATGCCGGGCTATAGCCAGGTGATGAGCGCACAAGATATGCAGGATCTGTTGGCCTATATGCATACACTGTAAATGGGGCGGTGGAATCATCTCGTGTCCAGTTCATTCTCTTCGTGGGATAATCTCCAGGTGAAAACCGCCGCGCCATCGGAACTTTTTCGCAAACTGCCTTCGGTGGATGATGTCATGCGTGGGCCTTCGGTTGATTCACTGGCTGCGAGTTACGGCCATGATTCTGTCGTGGAGGCAGCGCGCGCCGTATTGGGCCGACTGCGGGAGGCGATCGCATCAGGACTGCTGGATGGGGATGGGCTGGAACTTGCGCTCTTAGGTCTGGCGGGAGCGGTGGAAAACCAACTTCGCCAGGCGCTGGCCTACTCTCTGCGGCCGGTCATCAACGCTACCGGCGTGATTCTGCATACTAACCTTGGCCGCGCGCCGCTGGGCGAGGCGGCGATCGAGCACATTCGCGAGACCGCTGCGAGTTATAGCAACTTGGAGTTTGACGTTGCGATCGGCGCTCGCGGTAAGCGGGATGTGCACGTCGATCGATTGTTTCTGCGACTGCTGAACGGAGCGGTAACGAGCGAAAAGCCGGCGTCTGTCTCCACCATCGTGGTTAACAACAATGCGGCGGCTGTGCTGCTGGCGCTGAACACCCTGGCTGACGGCGGAGAAGTCGTCGTCTCGCGTGGCGAACTGGTCGAGATCGGCGGCTCGTTTCGGATTCCGGACGTGATGGCCAAGTCCGGCGCGATCCTGCGCGAGGTCGGCACGACCAACCGCACTCGAACCGCCGACTACGAGCGAGCCATCACGGAACGGACGCGGCTTTTGCTGCGAGTGCACCGCTCGAACTTCGAGATCACCGGCTTCACCGAGCAGGCTTCCACAGCGGAACTCGTCGCGCTGGCGCGCAGGTGTGGCATCCCGCTGATGGAGGACCTGGGCAGCGGCGCGCTTTTTGATCTGCGCTCGATCGGCATCACCGGCGAGCCGGGCGTGCTGGACAGCTTGCGGATCGGCGTCGACATTGTTACCTACAGCGGCGACAAGCTGCTCGGCGGCCCACAGGCGGGACTGATCAGCGGTGGTTTGGAGTTGGTCGCACGCATGCGGGCGAATTCGTTGTTCCGGGCCTTGCGCGTGGACAAGCTGATTTATGCCGCGCTGGAAGCAACTCTTCTCGCGTACGTAAAAAAGGATGACGATGCCGTTCCCGCGCTGCGCATGATGCGGCTCACGAAAGACGCAGTCGGCGAGCGTGCCGAGGCTCTGGCAGCGCGAATTGACGCTCCGAATTTGAAGGTCGAAATCGTGGAGGGCGCATCGCTCATCGGCGGGGGCGCTGCACCGTCTTCTGTTTTGCCCACGCGATTGCTGGCGCTGACTTGTGAAGGCTCGAGTGCTGACGAACTGGCCGCGCGGCTGCGCGATTCGGAGCCGCCGGTTATCGCTCGAGTCGAGGAAGGCCGGGTGTTGCTGGATTTGCGGACGGTGTTTCCGGAGCAGGATGGTGCGGTGGTGGCGGCTCTCAATCGCATCGTTGCATGATCGTCTCGCATCGAAACAGGGTTGGCTCTCCTTTACACTGTCGGACATTCGACTCGCTCACTCGATGAGTTAATCGAGACGCTTCAGGCTCACGAGATTGAAACCCTGGTGGATATCCGCGCCTTCCCCATGTCGCGACGGCTGCCGCAATTCAATCGAGAATCTCTGGAAAAAAGTTTGCCCGCTGCTGGAATTCGCTATGTCTGGATGAAAGCCCTAGGCGGCTATCGCAAGAAAAGTCGCGAAGACTCCCCGAACATCGGGCTTCGCAACGCGAGCTTTCGCAATTACGCCGATTACATGTTGACCACGGAATTCGAAAACGCGATGGCCGAACTGGTTGCGCTGGCCGAGCGTTCCCGCACCGCCTACATGTGTGCCGAACGCGTATACTTCCGCTGCCACCGCATGCTGGTTTCAGATTGGCTGGCCGCGCACGGACATGAAGTGATGCACATCGACGGGACCGGCCCGGTGAAACCTCATCGCCTCACGGCAGAAGCACGAATGCTAGAGGGCAAACTAATTTATCGTGGTGACAGGCTCTTTTAGAGCGTGGATGCGAGTCTCGAGCTGTGCACGTTCGCGGCGTAGACCACGGAAACCATGCTGATCATCTTTGGCGGACCGCCGGGAGTGGGAAAGACAACGATTGCCAGAGAGTTGGCTCGTCAGCTCGGCGCGGTGTATTTGCGTATCGACTCCATCGAGCAAGCCATCCGTGATTGCGGCAAGGTGAACGGGCCACCTGATGAATCTGGGTATCGCGTTGCCTACGCGGTCGCCAAAGACAATCTTCTCGTCGGCCGAACTGTGGTCGCAGATTCCGTCAATCCACTTCGAGTGACTCGCGACGCTTGGGCTGAGGTCGCGAGTCTGGCCGGAGTGGGTAAGTTTGAAGTCGAAATTACGTGTTCTAGTCCGCAGTTACATCGTCAACGCCTGGAAGCACGTCCGGCCGACACTGCCGGACTGCGCGTAACGTGGGAAGAAGTTCTCTCCCGCGAGTATGAGCCTTGGAATCGCGAGCATATCGTAATCGACACGGCTGCCACGAGCGTGGCGGATGCCATCGAGGAGTTGCGAAGAAACATTTGTGGAGCGAGCAACGTGAAAATATGATCATCGGCACGGGCATTGACATTGCGGAGGTTCCGCGCATCCAGCAATCGATCGAGCGCTTTGGCGATCGCTTTCTGCAACGCATCTATACCGCGGGTGAGATGCGTTACTGCGACTCCAAAGCCAACCGCGTGGAGCGCTACGCCGCGCGCTTCGCCGCGAAAGAGGCGGCCATGAAGGCTCTGGGCACGGGCTGGAGCCACGGCGTGCGCTGGCGAGATTGCGAAGTAGCTCGGCTGCCGGGCGGACGCCCGACCATCGCGTTCCACGGAAAGGCCGGCGAGATTGCTGCGCGGCTGGGTGTGAAGAATGCCGCGCTATCGCTTTCTCACACCGCGGAGCAGGCGATCGCACAAGTCATTCTCGAAAGCTAGGCCCTGAACACTCCCTGAACACCGCATTTTGGCTCCTTCTGCTAGACTGACGCATTCGATAGAGTCATGTCTGCGACTATTCAAGCTGGCGCGCCGGTTTCATCGTCCACCGAGATTCCCGAACACATTCTTGTCGTGGGTCTGGGGTTGACCAGCTTTGGGGCGTTGTTGCTGGAGCTGGCGCTCACTCGATTGTTCTCCGTGGTGCTCTTCTATCACTTCGCGTTTCTCGCAATTTCGATCGCGTTGCTGGGGCTGGGCGCCGGCGGAGTTTTTGCGTATCTATTCAGGATTCGCCTTTCCCGGACCGATACGCGCAAGCTGGCAGCGCGTTTGTGCATCGACAGCTCGGTCCTGGTGTTAGTTGCGCTGGAGGTGGTGCTGCATGTCCCCGTGGCGCTGATGGTCACGGGAAGGAATTTCCTGCACTTGACCGCGCTCTATGTGGTGGCAGCGCTGCCTTTTTTCCTGACCGGACTGCTGTTCTCAGTGGTGTTTGCCCGCGAGACCTGGCGCGTTTCCCGGCTTTACGGAGCAGATTTGAGCGGCGGAGCGCTGGCGTGCCTGGCTGTGGTTCCATTGCTCAATTGGATCGGGGGGCCGAATACGATTCTGGCGGCCGCTGTGGTGATGGTTGCGGCTGCCATGGTCTGGGCCGTATCGTCAACCGCGCGCAAGGTTGCGGGTGGGCTGCTCGTTCTATTCGTCGTGCTGATCGCTGCAAACCACTCGAACCGGTTGATTGACGTAATTTATGCCAAAGGGATGTTTCGCGACCCGGGGTGGGTGGAATTTGCGCGTTGGAATGCGCTGTCGCGGGTGGAAGTGGATCACTGGGGTCAAGCCAGGGCGATTGTTATCGACGCTGACGCTTCCACTTCCATCATGAATTGCGACTTGGCGCACTGGCACGGTTCGGGATGGGAGCACGATCTCATGTCAGCTCCGCCGGCGCTGGCCAACGTTCTGCGTCCGCGCGGGGAGTTCGCAATTATCGGGCCGGGAGGCGGAGTGGACGTGCTGCGCGCGGTCGCGAACGGCAGCCCCAGCGTCACCGGCATCGAAATCAATCCCATCATCGCGGACACCATCATGCGCGGGCGCTACGCCGACTACGCAATGCATCTCTACCAGCGCCCTGAGGTCCATATTCACGTAACGGACGGCCGCTCTTATCTGCGCTCGACACCGCAGCAGTTTGACGTGGTCCAAATGACGCTGGTGGATACCTGGGCCTCGACCGCGGCCGGCGCTTTCGCGTTGAGTGAAAACAATCTTTATACCGTGGAAGCCTTCCGGGAATATTTCGAACATTTGAAGCCGGAGGGCATGATCGCCATCACCCGCTGGGAGTTCCGCCAGCCGCGGGAGGCTCTGCGCGTGGTCGCTGTGGCGATGCAAGCGTTGCATAGTCTCGGCGTGACGAATCCGGCGCGCAACTTCATCGTGGCCTCGCAAGGGCCCCTCAATGAAGACGGGAAACCAGTTGTGGTGCTGGCCAAGAAAACTGCTTTCACCGTGGAGGAAGAGTCGGCGGTACAGGCTCACTTTGACGAATATGACGAACTTGATCCTCTCTATTTGCCTTCGCAACCTGCAACCGGGCAGGCCGGCCAGAATCCGTTTGCGGACTTGATCGCGAGCAATGATCCTTACCGCTTCGCGCAAAGCTATGCCTACAACGTGGCACCGGTCAGCGATAATGCACCGTTCTTCTTCTTCACGCTCAAGGCCGGGCAAATCCTCCAGCAGGGACAACGGCATGGAATCGACTGGAAGGTGAACCTGGGAGTGCTGGTGCTGATTCTTGTGCTGGTCATCTCTCTGGTCGCAGTGCTGGGCTTCCTGATTCTGCCGCTGGCGCTGCAGGGAGGAGGGCGACATCAGTCGCCGCTTCCGCTGCTTTATTTCGTGGCGGTAGGGTTGGGTTACATTCTGGTGGAGATTGCGTTTATCCAGCGTTTCGTGCTCTTTTTGGGGCACCCGACCTATGCCCTGACCGTGGTCATATTTCTGCTCATGCTGTCGAGCGGGGCGGGGAGTCTGTTTTCGCGGCGCTGGCTTACCCGAACCCACATGGCGTGGATGCCGCTAATACTGGTGATCGTCGCACTGGCCGGCAACGTATTTCTTCTGCCCCGAGCACTTTCCGCCTGGGTGGGTCTGGCGTTTGGCTACCGCCTGGCGATCAGTGGCATGCTGCTGGCGCCCCTCGGCTTCGTGATGGGAATGCCGTTCCCAACCGGCCTTCGCGCACTGGCGGAGCGCCCGGTTTTGGACGTCCCCAGCGGGGAGACTGCGGCAGACAATGCCGTGGAGTGGGCCTGGGCGATGAATGCCGCGGCCAGCGTATTGGGTTCCGTGCTGGCGATGGTGATCGCGATCCAATTTGGCTTGACCGTGACCCTGGCCTGCGGGGTTGCGGCCTATCTGGTAGCGCTACTGCTGCTGCCTACCCTACGCCCCCAACGGACTTAAGAGTCGGCTCCGGGTTTGCTATGATGCTGCAGGCGACAGCGGCAGGGTTAAGCGGTTCCGTGGGCCGCCGAAGATACCGCAGGAAGATACCGCAGATTGCGGTCTGAGGTAATCATTTGCCGAGCCAACAGCAGATCAAATGGTCGCAACTTCGCGTCGGCATCACGGTCATTATCGCCAGTCTGGTATTGGCGCTGCTTTTGTTTCTGATGTCCGGAACCGGCGGCTTCTTTTCCAAGCGAATCACGCTGGTAGCCTACTTCGACAATGCGGAAGGACTGCGGGTGGGTGCGCCGGTGCGGCTCAGTGGCGTGGATATCGGCAACGTCTCAAAAATTCTTATTGTTCGCGACAGAGACAAACAGCTGACTCCGGTGCAAATAGTCATGAAGGTGAGCACAAAGTACAGTTTCAATCTGCGCCGCGATACCGTCACTTCTCTCGAGACTGCCGGCGTGCTGGGCGAAACCTTCATGGATATGGACAGTTCGCAAGCCATCGGCTCGCCGGCGCGGGATGGCGACACCCTTCCCACACGTGTACATCCTGACTTCAACGAGGTAGTGCGCTCCAGCCAGAGCACGCTGCAGAACATGGACGCTCTACTGAAGCGCGCCGACCGCATCCTCGCCTTCGCGGAGAGTGGCAAGGGATCGCTCGGCAAGCTGATTTACGATCCCACGCTGTATGACCGCTTGTCGCAGACGGTGTCGGAACTCAAAACGGTTGTCGATGAGATCGCCAAAGGACAGGGCAGCCTGGGCCAGCTGATCAATAGCAACGACGCCTACGCAAAATTCCTTGGGACGCTCGACAAAATGAATGCCGTGGTCGACGACCTGCAGCAGGGCAAAGGCACAGCCGGAAAATTCCTGAAAGACCCATCCCTCTACAATAATGCCAACGACACAGTTGCCAACTTGAAGAAAGTGAGCGAAGACCTCAACGCAGGCAAAGGAACCGCTGGAAGGCTGCTCAAGGACGAAGAACTGGCCAAAAAGATCGACACCACGATGACCAAGCTTGCGGCTCTGACCAGCGAGATCGACGCGGGCCATGGCACAGTGGGAAAGCTTTTCAAAGACGATACGCTATACAACAATCTCAACCGCACTCTGGAAGAGACCCAGGGCTTAATCAAGGCGATCCGGGAGAACCCCAAGAAGTATCTCAGTATCAAGCTGCACATCTTCTAGGAACGGTCTCGAGGGAGAACGCGGTTGTCATCCCGAGCGAAACGAGAGGTCTGTGTTCCTGCCTGACACGGTTGCCGCCGTCTAGAACACCACCCGCAGAGCGGAGGTGGACTCGGCCTGCTCGTGCGCATGATAGCTGGAGCGCACCATCGGACCAGACTCGACATGGCGGAAGCCGAAGCGCAGCGCTTCATTCCGCAACTCGCGGAATTCCTCCGGCGGGTAGAACCGGGCGATGGGCAAGTGGTCCCGCGAGGGCCGGAGATACTGGCCCACGGTTAGAATGTCGACGCCGCGGCCGCCGAGATCGCGGAAGACCTCGATCAACTCGT
>Ga0307478_10003867_pt1 | contig 10899 bp, 7 predicted proteins | sample atmos_gasesECM4C_2_FD_203713 | JGI IMG/M metagenome (GOLD analysis project Ga0307478, IMG submission 203713) | Hardwood forest soil microbial communities from Morgan-Monroe State Forest, Indiana, United States - atmos_gasesECM4C_05 | ecosystem: Environmental > Terrestrial > Soil > Temperate...
TATTTGCGGAACGGATCCGCCCAGGCCATGAACGTCTGCAGTTCCTTGTCGTCAGGCGATGGTGGCAGCGTGTTTAGACGGCCTTTGATAACACGGCCCGTCGTGCCATCCAGCGAAATCCAGTCCCCCGCTTTGAAGACCTGAGCCTTCACGCGCATCTCGCGGGCTTTCTCGTTCACCTCGATGTCGCCTGCGCCCGCCACGCAGCATTTGCCCATACCGCGCGTGACCACGGCGGCGTGACTCGTCATGCCGCCACGGGAGGTCAGAATACCAGCCGCGACTTCCATGCCGTGAATGTCTTCTGGAGTGGTTTCGCCACGCACGAGAATGACGGACGCCTTCTTGCCATGACCCGCTTTCTCTACGGCTTCGTCCGCAGTGAATACGATCTGGCCGACAGCGGCGCCGGGAGAAGCTGGGAGTCCCTTCGCCAGCACTTCAACCTTCACGCCTTTTTCATCGAGCCGCGGAACAAGAAAGTCATACAGCTGATTGGGCTCGACGCGGAAGATCGCCTCTTCTTTCGTGATCAAGCCTTCTTCCACCATCTGCAACGCAACCCGCACTGCCGCGAGGCCCGTCCGCTTTCCGTTGCGGGTCTGCAGCATGTAGAGCTTGCCATCCTGGATGGTGAACTCGAAATCCTGCATGTCCTTGTAGTGCTTTTCCAGGCGCGTGGTGATGTCGCGCAGCTGGTTGTAGACCTCGGGCATGATCTTCTCGAGTTCGAGGATGTGCACAGGCGTCCGCACGCCCGATACAACATCTTCGCCCTGCGCATTGAGCAGGAATTCGCCGTAGAACTCCTTGGTGCCGATGGCGGGGTTGCGCGTGAAGCCCACGCCCGTCCCGCTCGTTTCGCCAAGGTTGCCGAACACCATGGCCTGAACGTTGACTGCAGTACCGAGATCGTCCGAGATGTTGTTGATGCGGCGATAGTGCTTGGCGCGGTCGTTATTCCACGAACGGAACACAGCATCACGCGCCATCACAAGCTGCTCGTGCGGATCTTGCGGGAAGTCGCGCTTCGCGTGCTTTTTGACAACTTTCTTGTACTCGTCGATCACTTCCTTGAGCGCCTTTGCATCAAGATCGGTATCGAGCTTGGTCTTCTTCTGCTTTTTCTTGGCGTCGAAGACTTCCTCAAATTCTGCCTTCTCGATCTCAAGCACGACATTGCCGAACATCTGAATCAGCCGGCGATAGGAGTCATAGGCGAAGCGGGCATCGGCACGCTTGGCCAGCGCTTCCACGCTGCGATCGTTGAGGCCAAGGTTCAAAATCGTATCCATCATGCCCGGCATCGAGAACTTCGCCCCTGAGCGGACGCTCACCAGCAGCGGATTGTCGCCCTTCCCGAGGGCTTGTCCCTGCAGTTGCTCAAGATGCTTGAGGGCTTCTTCCATTTGGCGGTCCACTTCCTTGGACACCGCATTGTGGCGCATGTATTCCCGGCACGCTTCCGTCTGGATCGTGAATCCGGGAGGCACGGGGAGCCCGGCATTCGTCATTTCCGCCAGTCCGGCACCCTTGCCGCCCAGCACGTCTTTCATCTTTCCGTTGCCGTCAGCCTTCCCACCACCGAAGAAATAGACGTACTTCACTTCGTTCTTGGGGCTGGTGGTCAGTTCCATTTCAGTTTCGGGGAGAGTTGTCGTCGCCATGATGATTCCTTTGCTGGGTTATTTCGATTCTTTGCCTTCAGTGACAATTTCGGAGAAATCCGCAATCGTCGAGAACTCGTTGACCAGCGTCTGGAGCAAGGCCAGCCGGTTTGCGCGGACGGCGGGATCTTCGACCATCACCATTACTTTGTCGAAAAACAGGTCAACCGCGGGACGCAATTTTGCAACTTCCAGGAGTGCCTCTTCGTATTTCCGTTCCGCTTTTAGAGCGCGCACGCGTTCGGCTGTCTGAGGAACTTGGGCTGCCAATTGTTTTTCGGCGTCTTCCTTCAGGATCGAAGGGTTCACCGCACCGCCCACTTCCCTGCCCGCTTCGCTCGCCTGCCGCAGAATGTTCTTCATCCGCTTGAATGCGATCGAGATAGACTCGAAATCGGCGGAAGGCCGCACCCTTGCAACTGCCTCGGCCCGTGCCAACGCGTCCACCACATCGTCCGCGTCGGCTGCCAGCACCGCATTCACTAGGTCGTACGCGAATCCGTGCACATCGCGCAAATAGAATTCAAGGCGCTCCCGGAAGAATGCGCGCGTCGCTTCTTCGAAAGCCGCATCGGCAGCGAATTTCTTTTCGGCTTCTGATCCGCGGTAACGTACACGCGCATCTTTCATCAGTGCACGCAAGCCGAAGGGCAGCTTGTGCTCCGCAATCGTCTTTACGATCCCGTTCGCCTGCCGCCGCAACCCAAATGGGTCCTTCGATCCGCTCGGGATCAGGCCGAGCGCAAACATGCCGGCGATGCTGTCGGCTTTGTCCGCGATCGCCAGTACAGCACCTTCGATCGTGCGCGGAACAGAATCGTCCATCGACTCGGGCTTGTAGTGGTGGTAAATCGCCACCGAAACGCCCTGGCGGACGTCCTCAGCGAGGTGTTCATCCAGTACTTGCACACGTGCGTACAAGCCACCAACGATGCCTTGCAGTTCGGTAAATTCTTTTACCAGCTCCGTGGTCAGGTCGGTTTTAGCGAGGCACGCGGCCTTATGCACGATGCCCGGGCGAAGCGTAACTCCGCCCTGTCTCGCGATCTCGGAGAGCGAACTTGCCAACCGCTGGGTACGGATCGTCTTGTCGTAGTAGCTGCCAAGGTCTTTTTGAAAGGTCACGTGCTTGAGCAATTCCAGGCGGTCGCGCAGCGACTGCTTCTGATCCGTCTGCCAGAAAAAGCGCGCGTCGTTGAAGCGGGCGCGCAGCACGCGTTCATTCCCATGCTGTATGGTGCCGTGCTGATCCCCGTCCGTGTTCAGCACCGCCAGAAAATACGGAGCAAGTTTCCCGCTCGCGTCCTCTACCGCAAAATATTTCTGGTGATCGCGCATGACGGTCACGAGCACTTCTTCCGGAAGCTCGAGAAATTGCGGATCAAAATTGCCCAGAATGGCCGACGGAAATTCGGTGAGATTGACGACGGCATCGAGCAGTTCTTTATCTTCCCGCCAGCGCGCGCCGGGAATTTTGCGTGATGCCGTGTCCAGCGCTTTTCGAATCTGATTCTCGCGCTCTGGGCGATTGAGAACCTTGGCGTCGCTGAGAGCAGTGACGTAGCCTGCACCCGCGCTGGGAACGGCGACGCTCCGATCCGCCAGAATACGGTGTCCGCGCGACACGTTCCCCGCCCGGATGCCATCGAACTCCAGCGGAATCACTTCACCATCCAGCATCGCGACAAGCCAGCGCACGGGCCGAACAAAGCGTTCACTCGACTTCTGCCAATACATGTTCTTGGGCCAATAAATCGAGTTCAATTCTTTCGGAAGAAGTTCCGCGAGAATCTCGCTCGCCGGTCTTCCCTTTTTTGTCACTCGAGCCGACAGGTATTCGCCCTTCGCTGTGCCGGTCTTTTCGAGTTGGCTCACCTCGACGCCGGCCTTTTTCGCGAAAGCGTGAGCCGCTGGAGTTGGCTGTCCATCCTTGTAGGCGACCGCCACAGACGGTCCGGTGATCTGCTCGGTGATATCGGGCTGAGCGGCCGGGATCCCCGCTGCGAGGATTGCGAGGCGACGGGGAGTATCGAACGGAACGATGGAATCGGAGGGCAACAGGCGCTCGCGTTCGAGAAGCTTACTCACGCGCTCGCGCAACTCTTGCGAAGCCGCATCGATCATGCGAGCAGGAATTTCTTCACAACCGATCTCTAGCAAGAAGTCTGGCATCAGACAATCAATCTATCTTCCCAGAATTACAAAATCCTGCATGTGAGCATCGTCACAAATGCTCATCATTTCAGACATCACGGTCCGCCTCAGACATCACGGTCCGCTTTCTCTGACACAAAAGGACCTAACCCGATCTTTGTCGATCACGCCACCGGCACAGTCTCTTTCTTTCGCCCCGGCTTTTTCGGCACGGCATGCGCCTTTTCCTGTTCCATCACGGGTTCTTCCTCAGCAGTGTTTTCCTCTGCGCTCGATTGCTGGTTCATATACGCCTTGGCGATTCCTACCGCTAGCGCGCGCACACGCGCAATGACCCCCACACGTTCCGTAACGGAAATCGCCCCGCGTGCGTCGAGAATGTTGAACAGATGCGAACACTTCAGGCAGAGATCGTAGGCCCCGAGCAGCGGAAACCGCTTCTTGTCCGCAACCGACCCGGATTTCGCCTTTGACAGTTCGCCGTACTTCTCGATCAAAGCCCGGCACTCGGACTCGTACAGCTCGAAGTGCTTCCACGTCTTCTCGACGTCGGCCGCTTCGAAGTTGTAAACCGAAAACTGCAACTCGTCCGCCAACCGCACATCGCCGTACGTGACAAGCCCACCCGTCTCCGGATCGCGCGCCCACACGATGTCATAGATCGAATCGACATCCTGCAGAAACGCAGCAATGCGCTCGAGCCCGTAGGTAAGCTCGGCCGAGATCGGAAGCAGATCGATCCCACCGCACTGCTGGAAGTAGGTGAATTGCGTGATCTCGAGACCATCGAGCATCACCTGCCAGCCGATACCCCAGGCACCCAGCGTCGGCGACTCCCAGTTGTCTTCTTCGAACTTGATGTCGTGCTGGCGCAGGTCAACGCCGATCGCGCCCAGCGACTCGAGATAAAGCTCCTGCACGTTCTCCGGCGGCGGCTTCAGAATTACCTGCAACTGCGTGTGCTTGAAAAGCCGATTCGGATTCTCGCCGTATCGTCCATCCGCCGGACGCCGTGACGGCTGCAGATACGCGACCTTGTAAGGCTGCGCTCCGAGTACGCGCAGGAAAGTCTCGGGCGCCATCGTCCCCGCACCAACCTCAACATCGTACGGCTGCTGCAACACGCACCCGCGCTGCGCCCAGAATGTCTGCAGCTTCAGGATGAGTTCCTGGAAGGTCGGCGGGTTGGAATTCTTCGTCAATCGAATCTGCCTATCTTCACGGCACCTTGAACGTGACTCGCGCTCGGTATGGGCGTGGCTTCCCCTCGTCCATGATCGGACTGAAACGCCACCCTGCAATCGCCTTGTGGCAAGCATCAGAAAGCTCACGAGGGCCGTCCCCCGCAATCGTTTCGATAACCTGCCCGTCACTATCGACTGCCACCCACAGGCTGTAAGAGGTACCAGACACCGCTGCGGGTGGGAACACTGGCTCCGTCATGTTGGACGCCAGCTTTCTCACCTCGTCGTTCTCAAGTGGAACGGACGGACCAAAAGCCCGAGTGTCGAAGTGGAAGTTGAAAACTGATTCCGCCTGCACTGCAACTCCGTCGCTGACGACGGGCTTGAATCTCCAGCGCAACATCTGGCGTCGTGCCGAGTCGTCAGCGCGCTCTACCGCTACGCTCAAGGGGAACGCTTCGCGGACTCGGCCGGTCCGGTCGACAGAGAGGTAATAACTAGTAGTACCGCTCGTATTTCCGTCCAACACTTGAGGCCAGACGATTTCAATAGGCTGCAAAGCCATTTCACGAAGTTCTGGCTCAGACACGACCACACTCTGAATCTGTTTGTCTTTCGGCGTCGGATTGGGAACGGCGAACTCCCCTTCATTCCGGCTGTCGAGCTCGCCCAGAGTCATCACGCGCGCCTGAAGGCTGTCCCCCGGATCGATGTGATACGTCAAAGTACGCGCGACCCTCTTTCGCTTGAACTTTTGATAATCCGCAAATTCCACCGATCGGCCCGGTCCCCCCACAAACTCAGTGAGGCCATTGCGGTTCACCAAACACATTTTCCCATTCGCGGAAAAACACACGCGCCCTGACTCGTCCGATCTCCCATTCGCTTTTGTCCTCGCCGGGTCACCCGGCCGCACTGCTGCGAGAACTGGCCTAGGATCCACCATTGCGCCGGCTAACACATGAATCCCAAGGGGAAAATAATCGTCGGAGTCTTGTTCAAAGACTTTCTCACCATTCACGATCAGTGTTTGTGAGAACTCTTGTGACCGGATCGTTCGCTTCCATCGATTTGGTGCAATCCACGACATTTCGATATCGACGCGTTCGTTTGGATCGCCGCGTTCTGTGATTACTGCCTGCAAATAAAACGGCGTGCCTCCTTCTGCCGTTAGCACTGGCTGCACAATCTTCGAGCCAGCATCAGCTTGTCCCACCACTCGTACCGACACCCACAGCAGCCCGAGTCCGATCACACAAAATCGATGCACGAACGCTCCTCAGGGTGATCCACGCCCGCTAGAGAACAATCTTCTCCAGCATTCCCGCCGTGACCAGCTTCTTCTCGATGTGCCGCTCCAGCGTTTGCATCAGGAACTTGCGCAGATCCGACGCTCTCCCCTTCGGCCAATCCCCTGCCGCAAAGCTCTCCGCCGGTGCTCGAAACATCTGGATCGCCAGCGCTCGAGACTCGCTCGACATCTCTGACGACGCCAGGCGCTTGTCATCCACGCACATCAGGCCATCGGCGAGTACATGAAAATATGCCCGGCTGCCGTTCAACACTCGCCCGCATACCACACACTCGGAGAAATCCGGCAGAAAGCCCACCAGCCGCGTCAGCCATAATTCGAAGTACGTGACCGGCATCCATATCTCCGGTCCCCGCAAACGACTCAACACCGAAAGCGTCAATCGAAACACGGCATCGTTCGCTTCGCGGTCCGGCAGTAACTCATCCAGCAACTCCGCGATGTGCGCCAGCGCCACGGCTCGCGAGTAGCTAACTTCGCTCGCTAGCGGCGACTCAAGCACTTCGAACGCATCGAACCGGCAAAGCTCCTGCCGCTCGCGGTCCTCGTAAAACGCCCGAACAAACGTCAGGGGCTCGAGCGCACCGCCGAATCGTTTTCGCGACTTCTTGGCGGAGCGGGCTACGCCCCGCACCTTCCCTTCCAGCCGCGTGAAAAGCGTGACCAGAAGATCCGCCTCGCGCAACGGGTACGTCCGCAAGACGATCGCTTCCGACTCCTTCAGTGCCATGGGAGCCCAGCAGGTAAACCTTGATTGTAACGGATGGAAGCAGGCAACGTCAGGGGAATCGGCTCAGATCGGCTGCTTCGCCGCTCTCTTTGCCCTTTGAGCCGATAACCGGACACCTGGCTTTTGAGGTCGCACTTTGCGACCTCAAAGCAAAAAGGCGCATATCCGTGACCGGACACGCGCCTAACTTCTGGCAGGCATTTACGCCTGGGCCCGCTGAAAACTGCTGCCTGAGAGGCCGGCGGCTATCTGCCGTAATACTTCGCGTTCCGCTCGGTGAACGCCGCCCACTTCTCCGGCAGGTCGTCGAGCGCGAAGATCGCCGACACCGGGCAGACCGGTACGCATGCGCCGCAGTCAATGCATTCCACCGGATCGATGTAGAGCAACTCTTCCGAGGCGTGGGCCGGTTCGTCCTTCTTGGGGTGGATGCAATCCACCGGGCACGCGTCCACGCAAGCGGTGTCCTTCGTCCCGATGCAGGGTTCTGCGATCACGTAGGTCATGTCTGTTCTGTCTCCTGAAACAATCTGCGGCTCTCAAAGAACCACGAATTCTAGCAAGAATCGCGGCCACGGTACAGCCGTGATTCCCCGACCATCGCCTTTTTGCAAGGCCCGCGAAATAGGCCGCGCAGTTTGCGCTGGCGGCCCAGGGTCGCGCCGTTCTTAGGTGCTAACCTGGACGAAAGTTACCGTCGGCTGCCCGCCAACTCCCGCCGCTGGCTCGGCTGATACTCGACGATATACCCAGCCACGGCGCTCGCCGCCACGGTGAGCGGGCTGGCCAGATACATTTGCCCCGGTCCGCTTCGTCCGGGGAAATTGCGGTTCTGTGCGCTGACCACTACTTGTTCTGGCCGCGTCGAAACACCGGGCCCGGCGTTTATGCAGGCCCCGCAACTCGGCTCGATCACGCGTGCGCCGGCCTTCTGAAAAATATCCAGGTAGCCTTTGTTCATGCAGTATTCCCGTGTTTCCTGGGACCCAAACTGTATATAGAACTCCACCGATGGCGCCACCCGTTTGCCGCTGCGCAGTGCGTCGCCGAGCACTTCGGCGTACATATCCATGTCTTCGTTCTTGCCGGCGGTGCAGGTGCCGCCATAAGCCAGATCAACCGGCACGGGTGTGTGAAGATCACGGATATCTTTGCCATTGCCCGGATCGCCCGGGGTGGCCACCATCGGAGCAATCTCCGCCGCATCCAGTTCGATGAGCTGCGCATACTCGGCGCCGGAATCGCTCTGCAAACCGCGAATAAGCTCCTGGGCCTCGCTGCGGCTCATTCCGCGCCGCTCCACCAGAAAATCGACTACCTTCTCGTCCGGAGCCACGATCCCGGTGAACCCGCCGATCTCGGCTGCCATGTTGGTCATCGTGGCGCGTTCATCGACGCTCAGCGTTTCCACCGCCTCGCCCGCGTATTCCATCACCTTGGCCAGAGCCTTGCCGCTGCGCACGTAATCAAGGCTGAGAATCTTCAGGATGAAATCTTTTGCCGTGACATTCGGCTGCTTTTTTCCGCGAATCACGATCTTCACCGACTCCGGAATCTTGACCCGCACGTCTTTCGTGAACCAGCTGTTGAAGACGTCGGTGGTGCCGATTCCGAAAGCCACGCACCCTACCGCTCCAACATGCGGCGTATGCGAGTCGGATCCGACATTCACCTGACCGGGCAATGCGTAGGTTTCGAGCATCACCGAGTGACAGATCCCTTCGGAGCCTTTGCGGTCTTTCAACTCGCCGTGCAACTTGATGCCCTGCGCCTTCGCAAAATCCTCTTGCTTCAGTTTCAGCTGCGTAGCCAGATCGAGCAGTCCGATTTTCTTCTTCTCTTCGGAAATCACCTCGTCCAGGAATGTCAGGTGATCGCGGAAGAGGCGGATGCTCGCCGCGTCGTTTACAGGCACGTCTTTGCCCACGTAGTGCTCGTAAAAAATCGCCGCCATCGGCGTGACGTATTCGTGGCTGAATCTCAGGTCCACACGCGTGAAGCCGGTATCTCCGGGCTTCACCGCCTCCACGCCGACCTTCCCGTCTCCGGTCACCATGTGCTTGGCAAAGATTTTTTCTGCCAGCGTCATGGGCCGCTTCGAGGTCTTGATCGCCGGCAAGAAGACCTTCTTCTGCATGCGCGCGACATTAAATGGAAACAATCCCCCATACTCGATTACTTGCTGCGTAATCTCGTCCTCACCGGCCGTAAATTCACTGAGCGCGATCTCTGCGCCCGCCCGAATCTTGTCGATCAGTGAAAAGTTCGTCGACGTCAGCAGTCCCAGGTTCTGGCAGTTCTGCTTGTAGATTCGCTCGATGTTTTCGGCGATCACCACCTGGATGCCGGCGGCCATCTCGGCGTAGGGTGACTGTTCGCGGCTCGACCCTTTTCCGCGCCGTTTCCCGCTGACCGAGCAGACAAACCCGCTCTTTCTTACGTCCGTCCGCCCGATCGGCAGAACATTTCCGCACTTCAATCCCATGTATGGAATCTCGCCCAGTGTCTGGTCGAAATAAAAGCAGTAGTGTGCGGGCGTGATCTCGTCGGTCGAGATGTCGTCCCGAAGCTTGGGATTATTGGCTGGATTCTTCGTATCCCACGGGAGGTCTTCCCCGGCCAGCTGCCGCTTGATTAATTCGGGATCTTCGGTAAGGAACAGAATTCGGCCCGCGAGACGGACCTTCTCCGGACGCTTGCTGATTTCACGCTCGAGTAGCGATTGACTCACGATTTGACCTGCAAGAATGATCTCGGGAAGAGGCTGCGGAAGGCGGGTTCCCGGAAACACGACCCCATTACTGTCCTATTTTACCGCTTTTTGACCGCTGATTCGGGGCGGTGTGGCTCATCCTACGGATGTTTCTGCGAATGATCGTACTTCTCCCCGGCTGGGATACTCACCGTCAGTTGATCCTCTTTCGGCGGCAGCGGGCAGGTCGCATAAGGGGTCACTGCGCAGGGCGGATTGTAGGCCCGGTTGAAGTCGAGCACGACCTTCCCGTCCTTCACCGGCTCCGTCTCGAGGAAGCGGCCGGCGGGGTAGGTATCAGTCTTGCGCGTCATATCATTGAAGATGATAAACAGGCCGTGTTCAGGATCACCGCCGACTGCAGACAGGTGCACCTCCTGGCCATCGACACGAAATCGAGCTTCCCCGACCACCGGTGTGGGCGTTACATCTCCGAGAACGTTGGGCACGATAACCGTTCTCTTGCCATCCCCCGGAACCCACTCCGCGCTGATTCGGTGTGCCGCGCTTAGGGGATAAAAGGTCGCTCCACGATATTTATCGACGGCCGGATTCTTCAGATCCTTGACGCGAATGCCAGACCGGTCGCCTCGTTGGATCAAGTGCATTCGCAAGCTGCCGAGTTCAACCACCGTTGGATGTCCTGAAACATCTGGATCGAGGTGAGTCGTCGTGACCGGCGTTCCACCTACCTTGCCTGCAACTCCGTCACGAAAGCTGATGCTCACGTTCTTGCCCTGAAGATCAAACTTTCCCGCCTTGCCCGGAGCTGTCCCCGCGGGCAACACCAGCTCATTGCTCGGATCCGAACCGAAAGTGTTCTCTCCCGGCTTCAGCCAGAACAGGCCAACCAGCGTCAGCCAGTTCTGCCGGCGATCTTCCACGAGGTCGGCTTTCCATTTTTCAAAAGATTGACGATAGTCCTGATCCAAGACAGGAGCGGCTTGCGCCTGCCCCGAGGGATCGGACACGAGTCCAATGCCGCATAGAACCACGAGAAAGCAGATTGACCGGAGAGGAATCATATCCAAGCAGCGAACTGGATCGCGGAAGCGATCGGCCAAATGCTAACTGCCAAGTGCTAAGAGCCGGCTTTATAT
>Ga0307478_10003868_pt1 | contig 10898 bp, 9 predicted proteins | sample atmos_gasesECM4C_2_FD_203713 | JGI IMG/M metagenome (GOLD analysis project Ga0307478, IMG submission 203713) | Hardwood forest soil microbial communities from Morgan-Monroe State Forest, Indiana, United States - atmos_gasesECM4C_05 | ecosystem: Environmental > Terrestrial > Soil > Temperate...
TTTCCCATCATGAACAGCAGGCCTCCCAATGGAATGGTGAATAGCAGCATCACTGGCCTGCTTATAACGTGAACCCTACACGGCCACAAGCATCAACTGAGGGACTTTTTCAACAGACACAGCTGGTTACCATGGAGTTCCCAAAACGCCAAGCTGCCAGGGAAACAGAGGCCGCCTGGATTCAGGATCATCCCCGCCAGATGACGAAAGTCCAGACTCGACCGGACTAGTCCTTCGGCCACTGTGACCATCGCCGATCCACCGTTAAACTTTTTAAGAGTTCGCCCTAATGGCCGGGGGTAACGGGGGATTTTCGTTCCATGAGTTTATTGCAATGGCTCAGTCAGCACAGCGTCGTGACCCTGCTGATTGCCTACATCCCGCTGATGGGAACCGTCGTAACGACCGTGCTGAGCCTGATTCTGGCGCGAGCCACGCTGCGTTACGCTGAGGCCAGCGACAAAAGCCTGGCGCTCGCGCGCGAGGAGTTCGAACGCGAGTGGTCGCCCGAACTGCACATCAAGCTCGAGCGCATCGCGCCGCAGGAAGCCAAACTGGTGGTGACGAACCTCGCCAAGACTTCCGTACTGCTGCAGATGGTGCAAATCCGCAAGATCACCATGGGCGTGCCTTCCTCGCGATACTTCCTCAACGAGCCTCTCGTGGGCGGCTCGACCTGGGTCGACGAGCTGGGCAAGCGCTTCTTTGACTGCACTGGCGACGACTATGCCGGGACTATCGCGGTGTCGATCACGTTTTACGTTTCCGGCCGCCTGTTTCGCACCGATTGGTTCCGTTTCCGCGCGGAAGTCAGCAACGAGCGGATCCTGAAGATTCATCCCGTGAGTATCGCCGCCCGGCGAGTGCGTGTGCTAGAAACCCGCAACAGCAACGGCAAGCGACGCCAGGAACTGGTGATGGATGTGGTGACGACTGCAGCGCGAAGGGGCATTTGCGAGGAGTAGGCACGCCCCCGACCAGGAGAGTGCGCTAGCCTAGCGGAGTGCGCGTCCTCATCATCGGCGGCACCGGCTTCATCGGACCTTACGTGGCCAGGGAACTCCACGATGGCGGCCACGATGTGATGCTGTTTCACCGCGGCGAGCACGAGTCCGATCTCCTGCCCCGAGTCCGGCACTTCCGAAGTCCTCAGGCCGCGATGCCAGTGTTGAGCTTCCCCGAGGACCTGCTGCGCCTTCCGTTTGAAATTTTGCTTCATATGATCCCGATGGGCGAGGCTGACGCTCGTGCCGCCGTGCAAGCCTTTGCCGGCCGCACCCAACGTTTGGTGCTTCTGAGCAGCGGGGATGTCTATCGAGCCTATGGCCGCTTCACTGGCATGGAGCCGGGGCCAGTAGAAGAGGGTCTGCTCACCGAAGATTCGCCGCTTCGCAACACGCTTTACCCGTACCGCTCGTCGGCGAAGTCGCCGGATGAGCTGAACTACTACTACGAAAAAATCCTTGTAGAACACGAGGTTCTCGGGCAGGCGGAGCTGCCTGCAACGGTTCTTCGTTTGCCGAAGGTATACGGGCCGGGCGGGAATGCCAACCTCGCCACGATTTACGGTTTTCGAGATCATCCCGGATGGCGCTGGACGCATGGATACGTCGAGAATGTCGCGGGTGCGATCGTGTTAGCCGCTCTTCACCCAGCCGCGGCAACCCGGATTTATAACGTCGGTGAAGCTTACACGCCTACGATGGGAGAACGGCTCAAACATCTTCCGCCCTGCGCGCTGCCCAGCGTTGATCCAAAAGGTTACGACTTCCGCCACGACATCGCCTACGACACGACCCGTATCCGAAAAGAACTGGGCTACACCGAGACCGTATCGTATGAAGAAGGGCTGAAAAGGACGCTCAGGGTGTAACAGTGAGTGGCGGAGCTCAAAGGGTCGGTAGGCCAGAATTGATCCTCCTTGGTACTCTATCCCCGCTATGAAAAGCTTCGAGGAACTCTCCGAAAAAGAAATTCTTGCCTTGGCCATCTCGCTGGAAGAGGAAGACGAACGCGTCTATGCCGATTTCGCTGAAGGACTGCGTGAGAATTTTCCCGCCTCGGCGGCGGTCTGTGAGGGAATGCGCAAAGAAGAATCCGGGCACCGGCGCCGGCTGATCGAGCTTTACCGGGAAAAATTCGGCGAGCACATTCCGCTGATTCGCCGGCAAGACGTGCGCGGGTTCGTGCAGCGCAAACCGGTGTGGCTGGTGCGTCCGCTGGGCCTCGAGACGGTTCGCAAGCAGGCCAGCGCGATTGAGCTTGAGACGCGCGGCTTCTACGAAAAAGCGGCGCGGCGCGCGCAGGATGCGAGCGTCCGACAACTGCTCGACGATCTGGCCAACGAAGAGCGCCACCACGAGGAGCGCGCCGACGCACTGGAAAAAGAAAAGCTCACGGCCGGCGTGAAGGCCGAAGAAGACGAGGCAAATCGCCGGCTATTCGTGCTGCAGATCGTGCAGCCCGGGCTTGCCGGTCTGATGGACGGTTCGGTCTCAACCCTCGCCCCCGTCTTCGCGGCCGCGCTCGCCACTCGCAACAGCTGGGACGCGTTCGTGGTCGGCCTCGCCGCCTCGATCGGCGCAGGCATCAGCATGGGCTTCGCCGAGGCCCTCTCTGACGATGGCAGCCTCACCGGACGCGGCCACCCGTGGATTCGCGGTCTGGTCTGCGGCGCCATGACCGCTCTGGGCGGCGTCGGGCACACCCTGCCCTTCCTGATCCACGATTTCCGCTACGCCATGGCGCTCGCGATTGCCGTAGTGCTGGTGGAGTTGGGTGCAATCACCTGGATTCGACACCGCTACATGGACACGCCAATTCCGTCGGCCGCTCTGCAAGTAGGATTAGGCGGAGCGCTGGTGTTCGCGACTGGGATCTTGATTGGAAGTTCGTAGAATCAGTCTTCAGTCTTCCGTCGTCAGTGGTCAGTGGTCAACCCGGGATTGTCGTTGGTCGTTGGTCGTCGGTCAGAAGCAGTCGTTGGTTGGTAGGCGGCTAGGCGCATGTGGAGTTGGTGTAGCGCGGGCGCCCTCGCCCGCGTTCGCCCATTCTTGTCATTCCGCCGAGCCGAGCGGAGGCGGGAGAAATTTGTTGCCGGAAACGGTGGAGTACCGGGGGACGGCAGAGGGAACGACTGCGCGAAAATCGGTGGGCGAGGGCGCCCGCGCTGCACCGACTCCACGCTCCCGCTGACCGGTGGAGTGCATGCTACCATCGCGCTGTGGCTATCTCTGACACAACATCAAAAGCCAAGGCCATTCAGGAACAGATCCTGCGGAACATGACCGGAGAGCAGCGGCTTCTGCTTGCCTGGGACATGAGTCTGTTTGCGAGAGAACTGGCGCGAACCGGCATTCGGCAAGAGCATCCGGATTGGACCGAGGCTCAGGTTATCCGGGAATTGCTGCGACTCGCGTTCCTCCCGTCGCCCCTCCGAGCTGGGCTGCCATGAAGAAGTTCTTCGTGTCACCCTTTTGCTGAAACGATGCCGGCCGTGCAATCAAAAATTCGTGAGGGCTCTACGCACCTCGACGCCTGCGGGGTCCCCTTCGGCTTCGCTCAAGGCAGGCTTTCGACTGCGTTCGGCTGGCGCCTCACTCCGCTCAGGATGACAGCTTGAAGAAAGCAGCAATCTCAGAAGATCGCGAGTCGGTAACAGCAAATGGGCACGCACTAGGCGTGCCCACGTCCTTAAGTCTGGGGTGGCTAAGAGCTAACAGCTATAAGCCAATGGCTGCTTCTACGGTGCTTCGATCAGTTCCATCTTCCCATCCCGCGTCCGATGCAACACCATCACTTTGCCCTTCGGATCGCGGAAGACGAAGACATCTCTATCGCGGAAATGGCATTCCTTGATCGCTTCCTCGAGCGTCATCGGGCGCAAGGCTACGGCTTCGGAGGAATGCGTCAGGTGCACCTCTGTCGTTTTCGCAACGGCGGGGTACTTGTGCACAACCACCGGGACCGCTGTGGTCTCAGACAGGCCAACGGCCGTCTGAGCGTCGATCACTTCCGGCTTGGCTTCGCCATTCCACTTCTTATGCGACTTGCGTTTTTTCGAGATGATCCGCGTCTTGTATTTGACGGCCTGCTTTTCGATATGACCCAGTGCTTCGTTGATGGCCATTTTCATGTCAGTTGCCTGCGCCAGGCCGACAATCGGGCCGTTGCGCGGGCTGATGGTGATTTCTGCTTTATGACGGTGTTTTTCGACGGCAAGAATAACCTTGGTTTCGAACCTGTCTCCCAAGATTTTGCGGATTTTCGCGAGGCCGGTTTCGACTTCCTTGCGGATGGCGGGGGTGATTTCATACTGCCTGCCGGTGTATTCCACGTTCATTGAGCACCCTCCTGGGATTCTTGATTCCACGATCTGGGCTCAAACAACCGGTGCTGCAGGTGATGCGAATGCAAAAAGCCGGCGGGACGCCGGCGCTACTTCTTTACTCTACGCTGGTGGGTACTCGGGATGCGCATGTCCTCCCGGTATTTCGCAACCGTGCGGCGAGTGACCTGGATGCCCTGCGACTGAAGGATGCGGGTGATCTGCTCGTCGGTCAACGGCCGGGCTGGATCTTCTTCTTCGATGAGCTTCTTGACGCGGCGTTTCAGGATCAGCAACGACGTGTTGCCTCCCTCCGGCCCCTGCACGCTCTCGGAGAAGAAGTACCGCAACTCGAATACGCCCTGTGGAGTGTGGGCGTATTTATTCGCCACCGCGCGGCTTACGGTGGAAGGATGCACGCCGATTTCTTCGGCCACCTCCTTGATCATCATGGGCTTTAACTGATCGATGCCTTTTTCCAGAAAATCCTGCTGGCGGGCGACGATGGAATAGCAGACCTTCATAATTGTCTGCTTGCGCTGCTCGATGTTCTTGATGAGCTGAATCGCGCTCTTGTAGCGCTCTTTCACGTAATTGCGCGTGTCCTTGTCGTTGGCGTCCTTAGTCAGTAGCCGCTTGTAAGCCGGATTCAGGCGAAGTTGGGGCACGTCCTCGTCGTTCATCAGACAGAGCCATTCGTCGCCGTGCTTGATGAAGGCGACGTCGGGCTCAATCAGGCGCGTAGTGACCTTGTTGTAGCGCAGGCCGGGGCGCGGATCGAGCGTGCGGATAAATTCCAGCGCCGGCGGAATCGCCTCGATGGGCCGCCCGATTGCCTTGGCTATTTCCTTGTGCTGCTTCATCTGCAACGCGCGCAGATGTTGATCCACAATCGCGAGTGCATCGGCCAGAACCTGGCTCGTGCCGTTGCCGTTTTTCTGCTGAAGATGCTGTTGCTGAATGTAGCGCAGCTGACACATCAGGCATTCCCGCAGATCGCGGCAGGCAACGCCGGGGGGGTCGAGCTGCCGAACGAGATCGAGTGCCTCATGAAGTTCATGAAGGGTGAAGCGGGGTCGATAGGCGGGTTGGGCCTGCGCGGCGGCCGCCGCCGGCGCTGGCGCTACCTCGACTGTAGGCTCGGTTGCGGGTGCGACGGCCGTGGCTGTCGAAATACCGCTCACGTCGGTTAACGAATTCGCGCCAGCATCCCAATCCGAAGCGAAATCGGAGGACGCATCGGTCAGGTCTTCGGAAGTGGCCGCAAGGCCCAAGGCCTCGGCTTCCTTTAGAAGGTTTTCCTGCGCGGCGGCGTCGGCTTCCGGAGCCGCAGGCGGGGTCACGCCCATTAATTCATCATCACTGGCGATGAGATACCCGTCCTCGTTCAGGTTGCCGATAATGAGTTCGGCAGCCTCCTGCACGCCACGACTCACCGATAGCGCGCCCAACTGCCACATCAGGTGGTCGGTCAGGGTGCTGGGCTTGGAGAGGAAGTTCTCGAACGACGGGCGCTCGATGTCTTCCATCTCCCCTTGACTGCGATAGCCCGGGTCGAGATATTCCTGGAAAAACGATCCGAAATCGATTTCGTCGAAGGGATCTTTCTTCTCCTCGGCGGGAACAGGTGCTTCCTCTGCGGTTGCAGCCGAGGCGGCGCGGTCGCGCTCTTCCTCCCGGCGTCCTACTTCGTCGATCAGTGGTACGGAATCCTCGAGTTCCTCGAGGACGGGATTCTCGACCATCTCGGCATTGATCATGTCCTTGAGCTCGATCTTGTTGAGCGCAAGAACAGACACCATCTGGACGAGGCCCGGAGTCAGGATCTGCCGCTGCGACAGCTTGACGTTCAATTTGTGCTGCAGCATTACCATGCGATCGTCGGCTCTTTCCTAACCCTATGAATTTTCAGCCTTACGGGTATTGCCAGGCTGTGACGGCCAGCACTCTGCCGGGTACCGCCGACCCATCCAGTATCGAAGCAAAGCCGTCTTGCGGCTACGTTACAGCCGTAACGTTTCCTTGCCCCTTGTGGGTTGCCGTCTCCCGGGTTCTTTACACCAGCGAGAAGCTCTCTCCCAGGTACACCCGGCGCACTTCTGGATCGCTTCCCAGGGCCTCCGGAGTGCCAGCCCGGAAAATGCGGCCCTCGTTGATGATGTACGCGCGATCCGTCACCGATAGCGTTTCGCGAACATTGTGATCGGTGATCAGAATTCCGATGCCGCTCGCCTTCAGTTCGGAAATGATTTTCTGAAGATCCAGCACGGCAATCGGGTCGATCCCGGAAAACGGCTCGTCCAACAAAATAAAGGTCGGGTTGATGCAGAGACAGCGCGCGATTTCCACCCGCCGGCGCTCGCCCCCCGACAACGCATATCCGCGATTCTGGCGGATATGATCCAGTCCTAACTGCTCGATCAGCTTCTCCATCTTTTCCCGGCGCTCGTGCCAGGAAATAGGTTGCGCCTCAAGCACGGCAAGGATGTTTTCCTCGACCGTCAACTTGCGAAAAACCGAAGGCTCCTGAGGGAGATAGCTGATGCCAAACTGACGCGCCCGCAGATACATAGGGACGTCGGTGATATCGTCGTCGTCGTAGAGGACCCGACCCGTATCAGGGGGTACCAGACCGACGATGGCATAGAAGGAAGTGGTCTTCCCGGCGCCGTTAGGACCAAGCAAACCAACAACTTCGCCCTGGTCCACCCGCAGACTGACCCCTTTCACGACCCGGCGACCGCGGTAAGTTTTGCCGATTTCGTCAGTGGCCAAGGAGTGCATTTATCGTGCCACTCGGGTCTGCGTAACGGTTGGGGAGGAATCCCTACCTTCCACGAGCACTCTATCATCGTGCCTAAAGAAAGTCAACGAATCCCCCCTGATTTTGCCGTGTTCGGCATCAAAAATGCTGGGCGAACCGCCGGTCATGATGAACCTGTCGTCGGCGGTCGTGTAGGTCAGCTTTTCCCCGGTGGCCTGGCGTGCAGGTTCTTGTACGACGACGCTTCCTTCCGCCACTAAGCGCTCGAGTTGCCCCTGCCCCTTTGCTGTCGGATTCATGGTCGCTTGTCCACGTGGTACCAGATAAGCATCGACATGCTGGGCAGTCACCGTCACATCCGCCCCGCGCGCCGTCACGCCTCCGTCGAAGTGGGCGCGATGCTCGTCGTCGGTGTAGGTCAGGCGCTTCGAGGTAATCGAGACCGGCGTCGCGTTCCCGTGTTTATCCATCTGCACAAGAACCGTTGAAACCGGCTGTCCGTCGCCCTGCGCGACCACCGAGCGGTGATCGCGGTCGAACTCGATTGTGGGTGCTTCAACCACATTCGCGTCCTGCCAGAGACGCGCGTTGCCGGAGTAGACGGCCAACGACGTGCTGCGATGCGCTGTCATGGTATGCGCTGTGACGTGAATCGGCGAAGCGGCGGCTAGCAAGGCCCCATTCGGTTGCTCGTGCAGCTCGGAATACGTGCTCTTGACGTTCCCCTCGGCCGTGGCGTCTCCCGTGCCCCGATTCATGCGAACGGTACGCGCGGTCGTCGTCAGGCCATGGTCGGTAACGCGTGGCGACCCGGTGAGCTCGAGCATCTGGTCGGCTGGTATGTAGCGTGCGCGGTCGGCTCGCGCCTGACGTTCGCCATCGACGTATTGCACGTTGCCCTGCTGCACCACGGCATCGATGCCGCCCGTGGGACGAAACGTCGCATCGATCTGCTGGCTGGTCGACACCCGTTCGGGCTGTCCAGGCGCTGCGCTCACCACCCTCGCATCGGGCGCACCGTGGACACTGCTCAGGTGGCTTTCGTTATCAAACACCGCAACGAACTTGGCTGCGGTCACCGTGGTCGAAGTGCCATCGCGCGGCACCGGCAGCACCGTGATGCTGGCTGGCGACGACGTTTCCGCGCGGGCTAGCCGCTTGCCTTCGGCAACGAGGAAATCCATGGCAGGTGAGGAGATTTCGGTCTGTTGGCCGCCCGATGCCGCGTTGGTTGAGCCGCCGTCCCCACCAGCAGGGACTCTCGCTGCTCCTCCCGAGACTGGCTTGCCGGTGTTCGCTTCCCCTGCCGAAGCAAGCTCCACCAGCTTGACGTTCTCCTCGGCATGAATTTTTTCGACCTGATTTCTACTGGCGAAATCTACGAGGATGCGCCCGGCATTGACGCGACTCGGCCGTCCCCCGGCGGACTCGAGTTGCACGTCTCCACTAAAGACGGCGCGAGAAAACCCGTCATGGGCGCTGTTCATCGTAAATTCCGCCTGGGCAGCGCGGGCTTGAATCGGCGCACCCCCTTTAACCTCGGCGCTGACTCCATCGCTGGCAACAATGTGATCCACGGTGTTGTCTTCCCGCAAATAGAGGATCGCCTTGCGGGCATCCATCTCCCCCGAGCCATGGGTCAGCCGCGGAGCGTCGAGCACTACCTGGCGTGGGGTTTTCGTAATCACGCCACGGTCGGCTTTCAGCCTCGCATCACGAGATCCGGTCAATGCCAGGTCCACGCGGGAGTCTAGAGTCAGCAGGTTGTCCTTTGCGGTGTAGTGAATTCCCTGTGCCGAACCAGTGACCTGTGGCATCTGCAATTCCACTGGTGCGCGCGTAAATGCATCGCCGGTCTTTTGGTTAAAGACGAGGTCGCGGGTCACGAGGTGAATCGGATTTTTCATCCCGCTCGGCTTCGACTGGTCGGGTTTGAGCAGGCCCTCAGGGTTGGCCTCGAGATCGATGCGCACCTCGCCCTTCGCGGTCACGTCGCCGCTCTGCGGATCGTAGGCAAAGTCATCGCCGTAGATCTTGTCGTAACGGCTGGCATCGCGCCCATAGAGCGTGATGGCGACGTTGTGCAGTTCGGCGCGGCCGCCCATCTTGAACTGCACGGCCTTGCTTGCCTGAATGGTGAACAGGGTCCGGCCTAGTTCGGACTTGGAGACCTTGAACCCCTCCGCCGTCTGCTGAATCTCCACGTTCATCTTGCCGGGGATCTGCTTCAGCACATCCCGAGCCTGATGACGGCGGTGAAAGTAAACCCCGGCCACGACCAGGCTCAGCGAGAGCGCGGCAAGCACAAGCCATCGGCGAAGGCGTGGAATCTGCAGGGGCATGTGGGCTCAGTGTACTTGATGCAGGGTGATGGATTTTAGGTTCCTGAGACTCTCAGGTGTCGGACGACAGGTCTCGGTTGTCGGGTCTCAGGTCTCAGGCTTTTAGGGATGCAAGCCTCGCAGCCGGGCCCGCCGCGGCTTCGTCGCGGCAGGAACGCGGCGGGAACGAGACAATCCTTAAGGACCGGCTTTGAAAGCTGTTGAGTCGGAGGTTCTCCTTCGTAGGGGCCGCTCGTCGCCCCAAGACCGTAGCTCTAGAACTTCTCATCCAGCGCCATCGACTGAATCGTCTGACCCAGATCCTGAGTTGCGCTCTCCCTTTTCGTGGTCAGGTCCGCGACCTCGGTCTCGAGAGCCGCCAGTCGATCCTCCTCTTGATCGAGCTGCCGGGTGTAACGCTGCAGCAGAGCTTTTTCTTCCGCGCTCCCCTTCAGGGCCTTCATATTCTCCCGAAGGCGGGCCTGATCGGAATTGATGGACTCGCGCTCCTGCTTCCGCACCTTCAGCTGACTATCAAGACTCGCGATCTCGTTCTTCTTGCCCAGGACCTTGCCGAACGCTTCCTGCAGCGCCGGAGTCAGGCGCTGCTCATCGGTGAGGAGGGCGACTTCCTGATCGTTCAGGTTCGTCAACGCGAAATTCGAGTCGAGACGATGAAAAGCCTCAAGCTTGAGCTCAGCGTTGGACCCGGGCGCAACGTTGACGCGAAAACGATGGAAGGATGCCGTCGACTCCTCCGGCTTGGGCCCACCGTCGACCAGCGCCCAGTCTTCCTTGGCCGGGTGTTCGATGACCACTTGCCGCGGCGTGGTATCAGCATTGTGAATCCTATAGAGGCGCGATTCCCGCTCTTCCCGGGTCGTGATCATCAAGCCTTTGGCGATTCGCACACGCGTCACCGGCCTCTGGCTGGCCTCATCCTCGGTCGTAACCCGCACCGCAGTGTCGGCCGCATACGACAGCAAACGCCGTTCCCCCGGATGGATCGGGTCCAGAATGCCTTCCCCAGCAAAAGTGTCCTTCTCCAGAATATTGAACGTGCCGGAATCGAGCGTCAGGCCCGAGGTGTTGTGAATCCATAGGGCACGCAGCGCTGCCGGATGGTGCTCGGAGTCCGAGTCCTCGTCCGACCCAGCGCTCCACAAAGTAACTTTCTCGGCTTCGACGTGAGCGTTGAGGATCGGAACCAGCGCCGACTGATTCTTGTTGATCGTCACCCCTTGCTTGATTTTGTATTCGAAGAAGTCACCGAATCCTTTGCCCTCCGCATCCGAAGTCTGCTTACTGAGGGCCGAGGAAATCACGGCGGAGCTGGTGTTTACTGACATTGGAGCGGCTCTTACTTCAATCGATTCCGAAATGCCCCCTGTGGCCAGCTGGGCACCGGCAGCCGGTGGGGCGGGGGGCGGAGCTGGAGCGCTCATCGTGGCCTCGTGCGTTTGAGGCGTCAACATCATCGACTCGG
>Ga0307478_10003869_pt1 | contig 10898 bp, 13 predicted proteins | sample atmos_gasesECM4C_2_FD_203713 | JGI IMG/M metagenome (GOLD analysis project Ga0307478, IMG submission 203713) | Hardwood forest soil microbial communities from Morgan-Monroe State Forest, Indiana, United States - atmos_gasesECM4C_05 | ecosystem: Environmental > Terrestrial > Soil > Temperate...
CGTCGAACGACGGTCCGGCAACGGTGGCGGCATTGATGGATCTGGCCCGCGCGCGCGGCGTGCACGTAAAAAAGGTGAGTGTTCAGAGCACAACCCTAGACGACGTGTTCCTGCATTACACGGGCAGTGCCTTGCGCGATGCGATTGACGCCGGCGCAAGGCACGACATAGGACACTTGTACCGCTAGACGAAGCAGTGACCGGCGCACCGCGGAGATGCTCAAAGATGAACCTCAAACGCATAGCAGCGCTCATCGAACGCGACCTGCGGAAATTTTTCCGCAGCCCGGCGCTCATGATGGTTTCTATGGTGCTGCCGCTGGTGCAACTCATCGTGCTGGGCTATGCCTTCGGGGGAAAAGTTACGGGCGTCAAGCTTGGCTTTGTGGACATGGATCATTCCGTGGAATCGCGCAAGGTGCGCGAAATGTTTGACGGCATCACCGCGGGGCCGCGGACATTCCAAGTGGTGGAGTACGATTCGGTGCCGCAGGCTACGCACGACTTGCAGACCGGCCTGGTGCGCGGGTTAGTTGTGATTCCACACGATTTTTCACGCCGCTTTTATCAGAAAGACCGGCCGCGCATCGCGTTCACCGAAGACAATACCGACCAATTCATATCAAGCGCTCTACTCGAGCGCGTGCAGCAGATGGTGGACCGACTCAATGCTCCAGACGTGACGCCGCGTCTGGAAGGCTCCGTGCAACTGGATACGGTAGAAATTTATCCGTACGTTGAATACGTCAAATATTTACTGGCTGGCACTATCGCGCTTTCCGTATTTGTGGTGGCCATGATCGGCGGCGGCATCACGTTCATTGACGATAAGGCGCGCGGGCTGCATGAGGGTTATCTTGTGACGCCAATCAAGAAGTCAGAGCTGGTATTCGGATTGATTGGATCCGGCGTGATCAAGGGATTGATGACGGGAATGGTTCTGACAATCATCGGCGGATTGATCGTAGGCTTGCCGGAAATCTGGAACCCCATTCGATTGCTTTATCTGGTGGTCGTCGTGGCTGCGTCGGCTTTGGCGATGATGAGTTTCATGTTTCTGCTGATGGTGCGCGTGGATGATCCCTTGGTACCGCGCGCGATTTTCGGCGTGCTCAATACGCTTTTGTTTTTTCCTTCTGGCGCCGTCTATCCGATCGCGGCGTTTCCCTGGTGGTTGAAATGGGTTTCGGTGATTGATCCTTTCACGTATTCGGTACACGGCTTGCGGAACCTGACGCTCAAAAGCACGGGCATTGAAGGAATCTATGTGGACGTGCTAATTTTGCTGGGCATTGCGGCGATCATGACTACATCGAGCATCATGCTGTTCAAGCGGCAGCTCTAGCACTGGCCGGAGCATCGAACAATATCGAGGAGTTCACGTGGGAATTTTTGATTCGACGGAGGAGCACCCGCCGGCCAAGGCGCTTCGTTACGGCATCACTGCAGTTGTATTTGTCGCGCTGATCGGACTCTGGGCAGGATACGAACTGCGCTTCCACAAAGAGGAGAAAACCGTACGCCATTTCATGGATGAGGTTGTCGCCGCGCAATTGGAAGACGCGTATCGGATGTACAAGCCCGCGCCTTCGTATTCCTTCCAGGACTTTACCGACGATTTCGGTCCACAGGGTTATTACGGGCCTATCAAGAGCTATCACATCGAGCACGCTGAAGAGATCAAGCAAGGTCCCGAACGCCCATCCGGAGTGGTGATCACCGTCGAAGTAAGTCCGTACCAGCCGTTTCCCGGTGATCACGACGCGCTCAAGGCAGGCAAGACGAAAGAAGTGCGCCTGCAGGTTGAATACAAGGATCAATCCCTCGGTTTCGCGCCCTAGCGGCTAGGATCTGGATGTCACTCTACCTCTGCCTTCCGTGATTCCCGCCACTTAGCATTACTCGCCAGAAAGTAAATCTTCGCAAATATCGCGGACCTCTTCGAACGAGATCGATGCAATCGTGCGCGGATTGATCGCAACGATGCTTTTGTCACCGCGTGGATGACGGAACGATGCTCCGGTTTGCACGATACCATGCGGCGATTGCCACGGGCGCCATTGCACCGGATCGGTGACACTGAAGATCGCTACGCTCGGACGCTGCAACGCTGCCGTTACGTGCATCGGCCCTGAATCATTCCCGATTACAATCCTCGAGCCGGCGATCAGCGCGATGAGTTCGCGAAGATCGAGCGGGCGTGCAAGAATCACGGCATGGCCCAGCATTTCGCGCTGAACTTCGGCTGCGATATCGCCGTCGCCAGCGCCAAGATTCACGATGCTTGCGACTCCGTGACGTTCGCGCAACCAGCGCGCCAGTTCCGCAAGTCTTGCGACGGGCCAGCGCATCTCAGGCACGCGTGCGCCGGGCTGCAACACCGCGTACGGCGCGCCGGACGCGATTCCCTTCTCCGCCAACTTCCGAGCGATCGATTGCGCGACATCCGGTCGAGGAAACACCCGTGCATTCGGAATCGGCCCGCGCGGCAGGCCCGCCCAGTAAAATTGTGAAATGCGATGCTCGACTGTGTGAACGGCGTCCGTGCCGTAGAACTTCTGCGCATCGGGGACGTGGACGTTGTACAAGAACGAATATTGGTAGCCGCTCCAGCCCACGCGCCACTTTGAACCGGAGAATCTCGTCAGGATCGCGCTGCGCGGGCCGCCGTGTTGATTGAAAACGACCGGAAAACGGCGCGCGCGCAATCTCCGCGCGGTTTCGATGACGTTGCGGCTCGAGAGAATCAGTTCAGCGATCGTCGGATTCCCTTCAAATACCGCGACGAAACGCGGCTCAACAAGAACGGAAATTTGTAAATCGGGGCGCCAGGAGTGCAGGGCAGCAATGGCGGGCGTTTCGAGTACAAGATCGCCGAGCGAGCGGAGGCGAATGATGAGTATTTCCGCGCCCTGTGGCAAGCCGGGAAGCAGGGCTGCGGGATCGTTCAGCCGCGATGCTTCATTCGGCTTCAATGCGAGCTTCGTCCACCAGCATCACGGGAATGTCTTCGCGAATGGGATAGACGCGCCGGCACGACGGGCATTTCAAGCCGTGCTGGTCGCTCGTCAATTTCACCGGGGTCTTATCCAGCGGGCAAACCAGAATGTCGAGAAGTTCCTGCGAGACGGCCATGCAATTCCCCCCAAGGCACTCTAGCAGAGCGGCGCGGCCAGCAGCAAGCGCTCCCCGGCTCTTGCGCGCGGCAGCGCCATTCTCAGGAAAGAATGCTTAGCGCAGATTTGCGACCTTGAGCGCTAGTTGGCATTGCCACTCCGCACCTTGCGCCAAATCCACCGGCCAGACGGCAATGATTTGTGAGCCCTGGTAGATGCGCTCGAATCCTTCTTCGGACTCCGAGACCGTCTCGATTGGAGCAATCCAGTAATCTTTGGCGCCAGGGGCCGAAAGAGTGACGCTAATGCCCTGCCACTCGTCCACAACGCGCAACTCCGACGCCGGAGCCGCTGCGCCCCAGCGCAAAGGATATCGCTGGCCATCCGACTCAAAATAGCGGTCGGGCGCGGAAGGAGCCAGAAAGTTCAGAACACTTTCAATTCCGATATGGACGGAAGCGGTGCCGGGCGCCGTGCGACGCAACACCACATCACAAACGATTTCAAACCCGTCCTTGGTCGTCGTAAGCGAAAAAGTCTTTTCGGCGGGCCAATCGGGGCTCGAATCCGAAGCGACTTTCGCTTTTCCGGGCGACATTTCCACGACGCGATATTTTCCGCCCGCCAGCGCGGCGTTTTCTTCCAGGCGTACCGCGCCGCAATCGGGATATTGCTTTTCGCGGCCGAAGAGCAGCAAGCGAAAGCAATTGCGCGCCCAGCGATCATAATTCAGCCAGCGGTCGAGGCCCTCTTCCTTCGTGCGCGTCTGCTCGTGAATGGACTGCGGAGCGTGGCCCTGCCTGCTGGATATGTTCTTGATTCCAGCGTGGTACGCTTCGGGACGCCGCTCCAGTGAATTGATCAACGTCGCGTGTGACTGACGGCATTCGATCGCAGAAATCGTTGCGCCATCTTCGGGAGAAAGCAGCGCGGCGTAGCGGTCCGACGTGAAATAGATCTCCTCGTGACCATCGGCGTCGAAATCAAGTTTGACTGAATCTTCGTAATGATGCGCACGATGCGAGAGCCTGTCCGCGATCGTTTCCGCTTCGGCCAATGATCGCCAAAGCGCCGTGCGCAAGTGCGGCGCGTACAATCCGCCGAAGACGCCGTGCCAGTACGGATCGTTGCATTGCCCCCGCAACACGAGCGTGCGCGCGTCTTCGCGCGCCTTCAGAAACGCCGCGTCTTGCCGCCGGCTGTGATCGAGCGCGTGCACCTTGCGCGAAACATGCAGCATTTTTTTGTGCAGCAGATTCGATTCGCGGTATTTCGTGAAAAAGTTGCGCCAGATACCGCCGCGCACGAAAGGCAATGCGTCGGGGCGCGATGCGAATTCCGTTACCAGCGCGTGATAGCGGTTTCGCGCCGGCGTGCGGAGAGACCATTCCATCATTTCGGTGTAGGACGCCGCGGGAAGGTCCGCGCGACCGAGGGGCCCATGCGAAGTTACGGCCATGCTTGGCGAAGCGGTCTCCAACCACTCCTGATTCTGATCGAGCGCTGCGAAAAATCTTTCCAGCCAGCCATTACGATAGCAGAGCTCGTTAGTACCGGGCCAGATGCCGAATTTCTCAAGATCATCGCCCATCGCGGCGAATCCGCCAGGATGCTCCGCGGCGGCGGTGCGGAGAAGTTGGATGGTTTCGCCAGGCTCGCGGAATGGAATCAGGTAGCGAAACGATTTCAGGCCGGGGAGAACTTTCACGGTATGGCCCTGATCTTCCGCGAGGTAATAGCCGTAGAGTTGATTCAGTTCGAAGCCCGCGCCGAGAAAGTGATTGTCGTCCACCAGGGTGTATTCGACGCCAAAAGGCGCGAGGGAAGACGGCAACTGCGGCTCCCACACGCGCTCGGCGATCCAGGCGCCCCTCGGACGCTTCCCGAAATGCTTTTCGATGTAGTCGGCGAGGCGAGTAATTTGTTCATGGCGATCTTGCGGCGGGATGGCAACGAGGATCGGCTCGTAAAAACCGCCTCCGACCATTTCCACCTGGCCGCGCTTCACCAGGGCGCGGAGCTGGGCGAAATATTCGGGGTGCGCCCGTTCGATCCATTCCAGCAGCGAACCGGTGAAATGCAAGCCCACGCGAATGCCAGGATGCCTCGCGAGCACTTCAACGAACGGTGAATAGGACTGGACGTAGGCGCGCTCCATCACCTCGTCAAAGTTTCCCACCGGTTGGTGCGCATGGATGAGGAGAACTAACTGGAACTTCACGACACAGGACCTCGCTGAAGCACTAACAGGATAACTCCATTTTGCAAAAGCGCCCAAACGCCGATGGCGGTGCCAACGCGAAATACACATTATCCCGTAGGAACATGCAGGTTCCGCGGTGGTGCTGTTGTCGAGCTATTTATGGCAGGCAAATATCAGAACGTGTGGTTGACGCAGCTGCGTATTGCGTTAGCCGGTCCTTGAGCCGGGCGACCGCCTCATTTAGGGAGGAATCAGCTGTGCGCGCGGGAGCGTAGATAACGATCATCACTTGCGTTGTGGATTCCGTGATCATGCTGCGCGTGGAATCGCTGATGGGGCTGCCGAAGGGGCCTTGCGGATCGGCGAGAACGGGCCTGCCTTCGAGGTGCCAAATTTGTTTGCCAATTCCTTCGTACTTTTCACCGGCAGCACCGTGACGCAACGCGACAGGCGCGATAATTTTATACCTGTCGTAGCAGCCGTATGGCCAGCTCGTCTCGATCGAGCCCAAATTTCCGATGTCGACGACGTTCGAGACGCGGTAGAGACCTTTCCCCTGGACGACGCGGCGTAGCAGCGCTTCGGAGGAGGGCCGGTATTTTGAGGGATCCATGCCCCACTCTCGAAACATCGCGCGGATGGCGCGAACAGGCTCCGATTCGGCGAGGGTTTCGACAGTGAAGTGCTGCCGCTCACGAGCGCAGACTTCGTCCAAAAGTTTTGCTAGGGCCGCATCCACCGAGACGACGCGGACGTCGTCCGCTTCTACGACGCCTAGCTTCACTCCAGGCAATTCGATCTTGATTTGCATGCGGCCCGCTCGTGGCGCGCTGCTATGATGGCACCTAACGTCAAACATTTAGCGAAAATTGAACGAGTGGACGATGAAACCCCACGAGAAACACGAGCGATTCGAACGCGGACTGGCGCATTTCAACGCGCGCCAATTCTTCGAGGCGCACGAAGTGTGGGAAGAGATTTGGCTGACGGAAGTCGAGCCTGAACGGACATTTCTCCAAGGGTTGATACAGATTGCGGCCGCGTTTCATCACTTTCGGCGTGGAAATTCAGAGGGCGCGGAAAGCCTGTTGGCTGCGGGGATCGTAAAAATCACGCGATTTCCGCGCGATTACCACGGACTGGCGGTGGAAGAGTTGCGCCTTGCAGCTAAATGGTGGGCCCGCAGAATCGGCGAATGTAAATATCCAGGCGACGATGAGATTCCCGTGATTCTTCGCTCGTACGAATCTACTTCGAAGGTCGTGCCGGCGCACCCTAAGAGCTCCTAGCCGGAGGTAACCTCTTTACGCAAATGCGGCGTCTCCTCGTGCGCCCGGCTCTCGCCGCCCGCGGGGTAGTCACGTCGTCTGCTAGGGCTCTACGATTATCTGGCCCTTCATTTTCTTGTGGCCGCTGCCACATAATTTGCAGCAGATGAAGGTGTACGTTCCCGGCTCGGTGGGTACGATGCCGATCGCAACCATTTCGCCCTTTTTCAGTTTAAAGCAATCCTCGCCGTTGGGGAAAGACAGGCCGGGTGCCGTGTTGGTCTTGGCACCGTCTGGAAACGCGCTGATGCGAATTCCGTGGGTGTGGTCCTCGGACGTCACATCCAGTTCCACCCTCTCGTCTACCTTCATGTGGATCACTGCAGGATCAAACTCGAAATTCTTGGCGTCGACGCTGACAATTCTGGGCGGTTTTTCGCGAGGCGGCTTGGGCTCCTGAGCTTGTCGCGCGACGGGTTGCACTGCGCCGCCGTGGGCTGGTGCGAAAAGCATGGCCGCAATCGCGAACGTGGCCGTTCTGCCAAGAATTGGTCCCAATGCTTTCGCTCCCCGCGCCATTCCGCGGCAGTCAGTAAATTAATTACAAGCTGCGGGCCGTGGCAATTTTCTGCGGCGCACCCCACGCGATCATTCTAGCAGCCTAGCCGTGAAGCGCCAGCGGCAATCCGCTGAACTTGTTGACACGCTGGCGGGTGTATGGAACGCTGAATGTGCCGTGCTTGTTGGACGCGAAAAGCACGATCGCGGGATCCCGCTGGATATGGCGTGGATTCGCCAAGGAGAGAGCCATGCCGCTTGACCGTGAACAAATCCTGGAAGCTCTGCGGCAATGCTACGATCCCGAGATTCCCATCAACATTGTGGACTTGGGCCTGATCTACGACATCGAGCATGACGATGCCGGCAACGTGACCGTCAAGATGACGCTGACTACGCAGGGCTGCCCTTCTGCGCTTGCCATTCCCGATCAGGTGCGCAGCCGGATAGCCGCGATCGCAGAAGTGCGAGACGTGAAAGTCGACATCGTTTGGGAGCCGGCCTGGAACCCCAGCATGATAAGCCCGAATGGGAGGCAGGTGCTCGGCCTCGAAGTGTAATATTCGGCGCGAAAAATAGAAACGCGGCGGGTAGTGAAACCCGCCGCGCTTGAATATCCTGTGCAGATTAAGCCACGTTGGCAGGCCGGCGTGGCGGCGAACCCTTAGGCCTTCTTGTTCTTGTACCAGTCCGCGTTGATTGGCGTGAAGCTGGACCACTTCTCCGGCAAGTCTTCCAGGGCGAAAATCGCGGTGACGGGGCAAACGGGCACGCAAGCGCCGCAATCAATGCACTCGTCAGGACTGATATACAGCTGCTTTTCAGCCTCGAAATCGGCCTCGTCCTTGCGCGGGTGGATGCAGTCCACCGGACAAACGTCTACACAAGCGGTGTCTTTTGTGCCGATGCAAGGCTCGGCAATTACATACGCCATCTCGGGTTCTCCTCAAAGAAGAGGTTTCAAAGCCGGTCAGCCGGGATTCTTTACTTCAAGACCCGGAACAATTTTTATATCACCAAAGCAGGACGGGTACAAGCGCCGTGGCTCGCCCCACGCGGCGCTGGGTCATGCCAAGTTGCTGGGAGTCGTGCCAAACCGCTAGAATGGCGGGGTAGCCTCGGGAGCCCCAGAATGGCCCATTGCCGCTTTCTTGCTTTCACATACCTCGTATTTCTAGCCCTCATCACTGCTATCCCTGGAAATGCTCAGGCTCCTTCGAGCAAGGCGTCGCCGCATAGCAGTAAAGCCGCTGCTTCCGCGGACCCTCCGCTAATCGATCTCGCGGGCTATCAGCAGCTCGTGGCCAAGCATCGAGGGAAGCCGCTGGTGGTGAACTTCTGGGCCACCTGGTGCGAGCCGTGCCGCGATGAATATCCTTTGATTGTGGAGCTAGCGAAGGAATTCAAGTCGCAGGGCGTCACCGTCCTGGGCATTGATATGGACGACGATTCGGACATGAACCTGGTGCGGCGTTTCATCGCCAAGAATCAACCGCCGTTTCCGAACTACCGGCAAAAGCCGGGCATCGATCTGGACGGTTTTTACAACGGCGTCAATCCGCAGTGGAAAGGAACCATGCCCCAAACCATATTCTACGGACGCGACGGTAACATCGTCGGATTTTTTCTGGGCACGCGGCCGCGCGCGGAATTCGAACAGGCGTTCCGCGCGACACTGGCTGCGATGGCAAACTCGACCGGCAGTGCTCGCAGCTCGGGCTACTAGTAGCGAACTTCGTTTTTCATAATTCATTCGATAGGAGTATCACTATGTTACAAACCCGCGGAAATAGACTCACCTGGCTGGGCCACGCCGCATTTCGCATTGACACGCCGAGCGGCAAAGTGATCCTGGTGGATCCCTGGATTCAGACGAATCCGATGTGCCCCGAAGCGAATAAGAAATTCGACCGCGTGGATACGATGTTGATTACCCACGGCCATTTCGATCACATTGCCGACGCTGTGGACCTGGGAAAAAAATTCAAACCGCAAATTGTGGGAATTTACGAGCTATGCGCGTGGCTGGAGTCAAAGGGTGTGCCCAACACCAACGCGATGAATAAGGGCGGCACGCAGAAGACTGGCGAGATCGAAGTCACGATGGTGAACGCCGTACATTCCTGCGGCATCAAGGACGGCGACGAGATCGTCTATGGCGGCGAAGCTTGCGGCTATATCATCCGGCTCCCCGGCGGCTTCACTGTATATCATGCGGGCGATACCGCGCTTTTTGGAGACATGAAGCTGATCGGTGAACTCTACGCGCCCGATGTTGCACTCTTACCGATCGGAGACTTTTACACGATGGGTCCCCGCGAGGCAGCGATGGCGATTCGGTTCCTGAATGTCCGTCACGTAATCCCGATGCATTTCGGGACCTTCCCCGTGCTGGTGGGCACGCCGGAACAAGTGCGGCAGCTCACGCAGGACATCAGCGGCCTGGAAATTCACGCGCTGAAACCAGGCGAGTCGATCGGCGAGATGCGGTCGAGCGTTAAATCCCAAGGATAGGAAACAAGGAGCGCGGATGCCCGGAATTTTGGAACCAGCAGTCGAGAAATACTTGTCGGGCCTGCTGCCGGTGCGCGATGCCGTGCTGGCCGACATGGAAGGTTATGCAAAACAACACGACATCGCGATTATCGGGCCGGGTTGCGGTCGGCTGCTTTCGCTGATGGCGCAGATTTCCGGGGCCAAGCGGATTTTCGAGATGGGTTCGGCAATCGGCTATTCAGCGATCTGGTTCGCGCGGGCGGCCGGACCGGACGCGAAAATATTTTGCACCGACGGCGATCCGGCCAATGCGGAACTGGCGCGAACGAACTTCGAGCGGGCCGGCGTTGCGGACCGCATCCAATTCATGACCGGCGAAGCCGTGGAATTGATTGACCGTGTGGAAGGCAAATTCGACATCATTTTGATAGATGTCTACAAGCAACAGTATCCGGGAGCGCTCAAGAAATCATTGCCACGGCTAAAAAGCGGCGGCCTGTTGATTACCGACAATGTGTTGTGGTCCGGCCGCGTCACGCAACTGCCAAAGGACGATCAGACGCGCGCCATTCTGGAATTCAACCAGAGTATCTACTCTTCGCCCGAGCTTTTTTCCGTGATCGTGCCTTTGCGCGATGGAGTCGCTATCTGCCGCAAGACGTAGCGTTTCGCTTTTCAAACACTACTGGCTGACGGCGATTGACACCGGTTGCGCCAGTTTGAAATGCAGCCGTGTTTCCGCGGGTAGCACGATGTCTTTCTTCCCGGTGAATGCGGCGCCCGCGGTGCCGGCACCGCCGCCCGCGACTGCGCCGATGGCGGCACCCTTACCGCCGCCCGCCAGCGCGCCGACGATTGCTCCGAATGCTGCACCACCGCCCGCGCCAATAGCAGTTCGCTTTCCACGCCCTTTGCCGGCTTCTTCGAACTCGGAAGTTTGAATCGAGTAGCGCGTTCCGTTGAGGCGGAGCGAATCGAGCGTGAGTTGGAGCAGCGCGTTGCCGTTGAATTTTCCCGCCGATTGACTTCGCACAATCGTCCCGGAAACCTTAGCGCCTGCCGGAAGAACCACATTGCCGTCTACCGTCACGGGTTCGGCCAGCGAGGCCGCGAAAACGTCACCGTTACTTGCAATCTTCGTGTTCAAGGTCTGATCGAGCGTCACCGTAAGCATCTTTCCAGCCGGAACGACCACTGGAGGCTGAGGTGCCGGAGCCGGGGCAGCGGGAGTCTGTGCCGTGGTGCCTGTGTCAGTCG
>Ga0307478_10003870_pt1 | contig 10895 bp, 15 predicted proteins | sample atmos_gasesECM4C_2_FD_203713 | JGI IMG/M metagenome (GOLD analysis project Ga0307478, IMG submission 203713) | Hardwood forest soil microbial communities from Morgan-Monroe State Forest, Indiana, United States - atmos_gasesECM4C_05 | ecosystem: Environmental > Terrestrial > Soil > Temperate...
CCGCCTCGGTTCCAGGGCAGTACTATACTTCGAGCAGCCTGTCGACGTGCTCCGATGTGATCAACCATACGCCATCAGGGACTGGTACCCTGCTTACAGCCACGCAGCCGGGAGCGTGTTCGCAAATCCATACGCACGTTACAGAACCAAGTCTAGAGGGGATACTCGCCTCGACTTCCCGTCAGCTTACGCCAGCGTCATAACCTCGCAGACTGAACTCTCACGACGGCCAGTGATGAGTCCTTGCTTGAGACCGCCATCGTTTGAGGAGTATTACCATGTCAGTCAATGAAAGCGTTATATAGCGTTGGGACAGAAACCAGAAAATCAAGGACAAGCTATGAGGCACTCCCGTCACGGAACACCGGTGGAGTTCAATCCGGTGGCCGCGGTCGCATGGGTGAGTGGACAGCGGCTGATTGCTTTGTACCGAGACATTGTCTATTTGGTGGAATATGCGATGCGTTCATCCCAAACTGGGATGGGGAAGGCGGAAGAGTGATAAACAATCGATCTGCCCGCACGCGAAACACAAATGAGTGTGACGAACGATTCTATCGAACGCGAAGGAACCGATACAGAACCTCTTTCCGTCCAGTCACCCAAGCACGAGGACCTGGAGCCTGTTATCGGCGAACTGCAACACCGATTGCGAGTTCTCACGCATGAGCGAGCCGCCATCGTCAAACGCATTGGAATAATCAAGAAGACCGTAGTCGGCCTTGCCGATCTGTTCGGCTCGGGTGTGATCAAGGAAGCACTGCTGGACCTTCAGCCGATTCAATCGTATCGTTGTTCCCGCACTCATCTCACACTTACTGCACTGTGCCACCGACTCTTGAGGGAAGCGTCCGAGCCCCTGACCGTCCGCCAGATCCTGCAGCAGCTTCAAGACAAATCTCCGAGTGATTTGGATCGTCAGAGACATCCGGAAAATTCGCTGAGAGTGATATTGAGCCGTCTTGTAGCCTATGGAGAGGCGGAGGAACTGCGTACCAAAGAGGGCTTGCGCGCGTGGAAAGCGACTGCAACAGTCGGCAAGCTGGCGGAAGAATCCCCACCCACCGCAAATCATAAACACACTTCTCAGCGATGGAATTCTCTCGTCGGATCCAACCGCACGTTTACTAAAGATTGAGGGGCGAAACGAGCAGTCGATGAATAGACCACAGCGGCCGGCATTAACGGTGGCGCTGCCTTTGTATGTTGCGTTTGCGACACATCTATGTTATTTAATGGCAATATTTTCTGACGCCTATTGCCATTTTATTATTCTTCATCGGATATCCTCGCTTTCATCGATTGCGAAGCCCTAAAGTCGTCGTAGTCTTGAAGGGCCGTCACTGAAGGGGCCCTGAGTAATTGATTGTCGTCGCGACCCTCGACCAGTAACGTTCCAGTTCTTCAGCGAGATGCTGAAATGACTCCCTTTTGTCTGTCGGCAGAGACTGAATACAGGCCTTCAATGATGCGATGGTCTCATCGTGGACAGACTGAAACTCAGTCCGGATCGTTTCCTGTGTGTGCGGGTCTGACTCGATCACTGTGTAGTCACTCATGATGTCACCCGACTTCTACACCCTGGTTCGAACCTGTTCGAGCGCATGTTCGCGGTAAAGAAGATCTTGCCGAATTTGAGTACTGTGGGTCTCGAACGCCTCCAGGGTGTTACAGCGAATCGATGGAGATGATCGCCATCAGAATTAGCAACGTTCCGAAACCGGCAAACAATGCCGCCCGAGACCCGAATTGCAGTCGGCCTTGGACCGGGGAACCTGCCAGCGCATCGAGCTGTTTCTCAGTCGTGTTTGCTCGCCCCCTGTCCGGTAGTTTACTCAGCGTTTCGGTTGCGGGGAAGGCCGTGATTCGCGGGAACATGGCCGAGTCCAATACAAGCTATTCGCAATGCGAATCCGGCGCCAGCAGTTCACAACGCGACTCTGCGCATCGTCCCAGACTGCTGCTGTTCGCATGTTCCTGCGCTTCTTCGGACTCGGCGTCCTTACCCTTCAGGTAGGCGAGCGTTACGTCGAGCGACTCGTGGCCGAGGCGAATCCTGATGGTCTCTACCTCCGCCGCAAGTCGAGGTTAAACTTTGAACTTGCTGATAATCCGGGAGTCGGTCCGTCAATGACCATAAGCGTCACTTCCGTTGTTACGATCGATTACTTCTTCTCTATCCTGCGAACAGGGCTGCACCGAATCCTGTGCTATAATGGTTATCAACGCTACTGCCACGGTTTGCTCGTGACGCGGTGATCCTGTTGGATCAGATTCATCTCCGCTTTTCCTGCCCGCCGTTTATTTCAGCGTCAAGTCCAAATAACTATGAGCGGCATGGGAACTCACTCTACGTGTGTAACATCACAGGCCCCTCCAGAAAGAACAATTACGAATGACAAGCTTTACGGAAATACCACTATCTTCTGCTTTGCAGCAGAGGCTGGCGAATGCTCAATTCATCACCCCTACGCCGATTCAGGCGCAGGCCATTCCTTGCGCCCTTGAGGGCAAAGACGTCTTGGCGACGGCGCAGACCGGTACCGGCAAGACCCTGGCGTTTCTGATTCCGATCATCGAAATGCTGCAACGCGAACCATCGCAGAAAGTCCGCGTGCTGGTTTTGCTGCCCACGCGCGAACTGGCGATTCAGGTCAACGAGGAGTACGAAAAACTGCGCGGCAAGCAACTATGCAAGGCGGCACTGGTAATCGGCGGAGTCTCCGAGAAGACGCAGATCCAGTCGGTGCGCTCCGGCTCAAGCCTGGTGATTGCGACCCCTGGCCGCCTGCAGGACTTCATCACCCGCAGGCTGATTGACTTGCGTGAAGTCAAAATTCTGGTGCTTGACGAAGCCGACCGCATGCTCGACATGGGCTTTCTGCCCGCCATCCGGCGCATCCTTGCGATCCTGCCGCAACGCCGGCAAACGCTCTGCTTCTCGGCCACCCTGGAGCAATCCGTTGCCGGCCTGGTCAACGATTCCATGCGCGATCCAGTCCGAGTGGCAATCGGTTCGGTGCTCAAGCCAGTCGAGAGCGTCCGGCTGCAAGCTTACGAAGTGCGTCCGGCTGAGAAACCCGACGTGCTGCGGCAGTTGCTCTACGCCGAAAAAGGTCAGACCTTGATCTTCGCCCGCACCAAGCGTGGCACGGAACGTCTGGCCAAGGAGCTGGTGCGCGAAGGCTTCTCCGCTGCGATGATTCACGGCGACCGATCACAATCGCAGCGAAACGCAGCCCTCAGTGGATTTCAGGAAGGACGCTTTCAGGTGTTGGTCGCAACTGACGTGGCCGCACGAGGCCTGCACATCGACGACGTGGCGCACGTGGTCAACTACGACTTGCCCAAGATGGCTGAGGACTTCATCCATCGCGTGGGAAGGACCGGCCGCGCCGGGTCGGAAGGTTTGGCGACCAGTTTGGTAGCCGGCGGCGAGGTTATCGAGCTGCGGCACATCGAACGGGCATTGAAGCTGAAAATCGAACGCAAGCAGGTTGACTGGGCCAATGCAGAGCGCTCCGAGCATGTCGTGCAAAACACGCTGGCCAGCCGCACGCTGACCAGGTTGCCCGGCGAAGTATTCGCCTAACTAAAGAAGGCGATCAGCCAATAAATCGAAGGGGCGCGTCTTAGAGATAAAGACGCGCCCATTTTTCTGGGTGGACGGTTATCTGATAGATCCCCTTAGGATCGAAGTGCTACGGTTCAGTCTTTTCCGGAACACGCTCGCGCGGAAGGCTGGAAATATCGCGGTCGTCGTCTCCCATTTGAAACAGTGCGGCTTGCTCGGCAGCGTGCTTCTGCAATTCGTCCAAGTCCAATTCAGTGGAATCACCCGATATGCCTGATGGCTCGTCTTTCCGCTGAATGCGGCGCTCGGCCTTATCGCGTTGTTTTTGCTGGCGCGTGTGTTCTTTCTGGCGTTTGGTAAAGCTTGATCGACCTCGTCCTGGCATAACCCAATCTCCAATCGTCAATTTTGGCAATAGCGGCTGGCGCTTTGCATTTTGGTCAAGTTCAGACTGCAGCACCTCATCCGCAGGACTGGCGCAGCGCTACCAGCGGGGCTCCCGAGGCTGGCGCGCGTGGCCCTGGTAGTCGTCGCGGCCGCCGCCTCCGCCGCCGAAACGCTGTCCTCCACCGCCCCGCGGGGAAGCGGTCTTCGGCTTCGCTTCATTGATCTTCAGCGCGCGGCCGCCCAGTTCAGTTCCATTCAATGCCGCGACCGCCTTGTCGGCTTCCGCTGGGTTGGTCATTTCGACGAACGCGAAGCCACGAGCGCGGCCGGTTTCGCGGTCGGTGACGATGCTGACGCGCTCGACTGCGCCATGTGCCTCAAACAAGCCGCGAAGTTCCGGTTCGGTGGTGCTGTGCGGTAAGTTGCCGACGTAAAGATTCTTCATAGGAGTTCTTCTCTCTCAGTTTCGGGTGCAGGTGTTGCAGTTGCAAATAACGGTTGAGGCGGGGTGCTCTCGCGCGGAGTATGCTGCTCGATTGCTTCCGCCCACCGGGACGGTCTGGGGGTTTCCCGTACCGCCCGTGAACGAGCTTCGCTGACTGAACGCACGCTCGAAATCTTTCGGCACGCTTCGAGGATTCCCCACCGCTGGGACGAACTGCCCGAACCCTGCGCCAGCAGCGCTGCGACCATCTCCTTGTGCAGCGCATCTGCGTCTGGCTTCGCGGGAGCTTCGTCAGAATGGGGCGCAGCTGACAGATACTCGGGCCCGCCCACGAAGAAAGCAATTCTTTGCGGAGGAATCGCACTCCGCATATCAGTGCAGAACTTATCCCGGCTCTCGATTTCTCCCGCCACGTTGATGAGCACAAGATTGTATAGGTCGGCGCGCCACCAGCATCGCGCCTCGATCACATCGGCCGCGCAATCCACCTCGATGCCCAGCTGGCGCATCACGTCAGCCCGCAAATCGCGCTTCGTCTGCGAAGTGTCGAGCAGGAGTACACGCTTCTTCCTCGCTGGATTACCATTCAGGGTCGAAAGCGGCAACAGTGTGACGGGCGTGGTCATGCTACTTTCTCCTTCAGATTGGCCGGCTTCGCCGGAGCCACCAGATTTTTCTCGGCCAGGGCCTTCAACATCTTTTCGTTGCTCTGGCGGCGGCTGATCTTTTGCCGGCGTCGCCGGTTGAATCTGGCTTTGTCGCCGTTGATTCCGGACATGTTTGTCTCCTGCCTTGTCGGCTGAGTTGTGTGTCTTCTGCAGGTTCCCGCTATCAGCGAGTCGTCGAATCGGCCACACCGCACGGCCGTTCTTTCAAAGTCAATTTTCCAGGATTGAACTGACTTCCAGAGCTTCTCAGTTTTGACACGTCATTCGCCTTTCAGGGAATTTCTCAATCGCGAAGGCGTGCCGTGCTGTTCAGGATGTCTTCGAGGTCAAGATCCCCAGTATACGCCGCATTCGTAGATATTGCTCAGGTATCGCAGCTCATGAGGGACCGTAGGTATCGGAAGAATCATGACCGAAGCTATAGTAGAGTTCTTGTCTATGCCGACGTTTGCGAAATTTGGTTTAACAGAACATGGTTTAAAGGAACATGGAACAGACTTCCGCCAACGATCCGGTGATTGAATTTCGCAACGTGGCCTACGCGCTGCCCACCGGCCAACAGTTGCTCTCGGAGCTGAATCTGCAAGTGCAACGCGGCGAGACTCTTGTCCTGCTCGGACGGAGCGGTTCGGGAAAAACCACAACGCTGAAACTGGTCAATCGGCTTTTGACCCCGACGGGCGGGGAGGTGCGTGTGAATGGCGTGCCAACCGCCGAAAGCAATGTCATTCGTTTGCGGCGAAGCATCGGCTATGTCATCCAGGACGTAGGGCTGTTCCCGCATTTCACCGTGGAAAGGAACATTGGCCTCGTCCCGCAAATCGAGGGCTGGACGTCCGAAAGGATTCATCAACGCGTGGAGGAACTGTTGCGGATGGTCGGACTGGAAGAGCAAATGGCTTCGCGTTATCCGCACCAGCTCTCGGGTGGCCAGCGGCAGCGCGTGGGAGTGGCTCGAGCGCTGGCCGCCGACCCCGCGATCGTCCTGATGGATGAACCCTTCGGCGCGCTCGACGCGTTGACCCGCGACCAACTGCAGCGCGAGTTTCTCTCGCTCCAGCTACGGCTGAACAAGACGGTAGTGTTCGTCACCCACGACCTGCGCGAAGCGTTGCGGCTCGCTTCGCGCATCGCACTCATGGAAGCCGGCAGGCTCGTCACGATTCTTTCCCCGGAAGATTTCCTGCGATCGAGCGATCCGTTAGCCGCCGCCTATGTGCGCGCTTTCAGAGATGGACTGGACTCCACAACAAACCGAGGCCCGTCATGAACCTCCTACACTTCTTCTTGCAAAACCACGAACAGGTTCTTGAACTCACGCTGGAGCATCTCTGGCTGGTGGGAATCTCCACGCTGCTCGCGGTGCTGGTTGGCATACCGCTGGGCATCCTTAGCGCGCACTGGCCGGTGTGGAATAAGCCGGTGCTGGGAACTGCAAACATCATTCAGACGATTCCAAGTCTAGCCCTCTTTGGCTTCCTGTTGCCCGTGCCCTGGCTCGGAGATCGCGCCGATCGCCTGGCGATCCTGGCGCTGACTCTCTACGCTCTGCTGCCCGTGATTCGCAACACCTACACCGGAATCCGCGGTGTTGATCCCGCAGTGGTCGAAGCCGGTCGCGGTATGGGACTCACCGCCAGCCAGCTCTTGTTTCAGGTGGAGTTGCCGATGGCCTTGAGCGTGATTCTGTCCGGCGTACGCGTGGCGGTCGTAGTCTCGGTGGGACTGGCCACCATCGCCGCCGCGATTGGCGCCGGAGGCCTGGGCGAGTTCATCTTTCGCGGTCTCGCCATGGTGAACAATCAGCTCATTCTGGCCGGAGCCATTCCTGCCGCGGTTCTTGCACTCTCGGCGGATTTCGGCCTGGGATGGCTGGAGAAACGCTTGCGGCCACAATGAAACCAGATCGGCAACGACACGGTTGCAGCGTTCTCGAAGCACGGCGCCAGATTTTGCTCTGCCTGATTCTCATAGCTCTGCTGTTGTCCTCGTGCGCGCCCTCACACTCCGATCGCATCGTCGTGGGCTCCAAGAACTTCACCGAATCACTAATCCTGGCCGAACTCTTGGCCCAACAGATCGAAGCGCACTCGCAGCTGAAAGTGGAGCGCCGCTTCTATCTCGCCGGCACTTATATTTGCCAGCAGGCGCTTCTGGCCGGCCGCATCGACATCTATCCCGAATACACTGGAACTGCGTTGACCGCGATCCTCAAACAGCAAGTCGGAGGCGATAAAACTGAAGTCTACCGGCGGGTCAAGAGCGAATATGAAGCACGCCTCGGCCTTACAATCGGTCCGCCATTCGGATTCAATGACACCTTCGCGATGGAGATTCGCGGTGAAGACGCGCGCCGCCTGAATCTTAGGACATTATCGCAGGCCGCCGCGCTCGCTCCGCATTGGCGAGCAGGATTTGGTTACGAATTCATGGAACGTCCCGACGGATATACGGGCCTGGCCGCTGCCTATGGTCTTCACTTCGCCGCGCCGCCCCGCATCATGGATCTGGGTTTGCTCGCCCCGGCGTTAAAAGATCGTCAGATTGACATCGCCGCCGGCAACGCCACAGACGGGCTGATTGCAGCACTCGATTTATTCGTGCTCGAAGATGACCGCCATTATTTTCCTCCTTACGAGGCCGTCGCAGTGGTTCGCCAGCAAACCGAGCAGCGGCATCCTGAAGTTGCCGAGGCGCTTGCTGAGTTAGGCGGCAAGATTTCCGACCAGGAAATGCAGCGGTTGAATTACGCTCTCGACGGCCAGCACCGCGACGTGAAAGAGGTAGTGCACGAATTCTTGCGAAGCAAGGGGTTGGTTCGCTAGATATTGCGTGGAGACGGCCGCCTCGTGAGCCTGCCCTGAGCGAAGCCGAAGGGTCCCGCCGAGCGCAGCGAGGCGTTCTGGGCGGCCTTCCCATCAGTCGATCAGATCAGCAGTTCACCCCGCAGTGTAAGTACGGCATTCCCTTTGAGAATCACGCGCTCTCCCTTAATCTCGCACCACAATTCGCCGCCACGCTCCGAAATCTGACGCGCATGCAGGCTCGTCTTCCCCAGTCGCTTCCCCCAATACGGCGCCAACGAGCAATGCGTCGACCCAGTCACCGGATCTTCCGGGACGCCGTAGCTGGGCGCAAAGTAGCGCGACACAAAATCGGCGTCTTCGCCCGGAGCCGTGATCGCGACTCCCGCAGGATGAAGTTTCTCCAGCAACCGAAAGTCCGGATGTATACCCCTCACTTCTTCCTCCCGCGCATACACCGCGAGGTAGATGTCTTCGATTTGCACAACGGCTGCGGGAGTTTTTCCTAAACCCTCGATCAACATCGCCGGCGGTTCCGGGCAAGACCAGGGTGCGCGTAAAGGGAAATCCATCGCCAGCAAATCGCCGTCCCGGCAAACGGTAAGCGCCCCGCTGAAACGCGTTTGGAAGTGCACCGAGTCCTGCGCGGTTTCAAGAATCCGCAGCACAACAAACGTCGAAGCCAGCGTCGCGTGCCCGCACAGTTTCGCCTCGCAACGTGGCGTAAACCAGCGCAACTCGTAACCATCTCCGATAGGAACGAAGAAAGCCGTCTCCGAAAGATTGTTTTCGGCTGCGACCGCCTGCAGTAAGTCGTCATCTAACCACTCTGTAAGCGGGCACACTGCCGCGGGATTGCCCCTGAAACGCTCGGCGGTAAACGCGTCGACGTGAAATACGGACAGGGGCTTTACCCTATGGTACTCGGGGCCGCTGCGGGCATAAAATGCCACACTGCTTCGCTCGCGCCAGTCGCTGCTGAGTACTCTGTTCGCGCACCACGAGATCACGAGGTCTGAATGCTAGCCACGCAGAGCTGCTCCACCCTCATTCACGATCTGACCGAACAACTCGCAAACGCCCGTCATCAAACTGACACGCTGTTCGATCTGGTCAAGCCCGATTCTCTGTACGAGCGCCCCATTTCTGAGCGTCATCGCATCATCTTCTATATCGGGCATCTTGAGGCCTTCGATTGGAACCTGTTTCGCGAACGTGCTCTCGGACTGAAAGCCTTTCATCCCGAGTTTGACCGGTTGTTTGCCTTCGGCATCGATCCAGTTGGAGGCGGACTGCCTACCGATCGGCCTTCGGATTGGCCGTCGATCGCCGCCGTACAAGACTACGTCAGAAGAATTCGGTCGGTTCTGGACGAGAAACTAACTGGCGCACTTCTCGATTCCAATGCTTCCACAAGCGACGGCTTCCCCCTCGCCACTCTGCTCAACGTGGCGGTTGAGCACCGCCTGATGCATGCCGAAACGCTTGCCTACATGCTGCATCAGTTGCCGTTTGATCGCAAAAAGCCGCAAACGGAATTGCTGAGCGTTAACACTCCCGCCGTGGTTCACCGCAGCATTGAAATCCCCGCCGGTGCCGTAACCCTCGGTCTTCCGCGCGGCGGCGATTCGTTTGGCTGGGACAACGAGTACGAAGCCCACACCGTCAACGTCCCGGCATTTGCCATCGATCAGCACAAAGTGACAAACCGGCAGTACTTAGAGTTCATCGCCGCAGGCGGCTACGAAACGGCTGCGTTCTGGAGTGACGGTGACAATCGCGATAACAATAATGAAGACTGGAACTGGAAGTCCCGTCAGGGAGTCTCTCATCCGGCTTTCTGGAAGCGCCAAGGCCAGCAATGGCTCTATCGCACCATGTTCGAATACGTCCCCCTGCCCCTGGATTGGCCAGTCTATGTGAGTCAGGCGGAGGCAAAAGCCTATGCCCGCTGGGCAGGCAAGTCATTACCCACCGAAGCCGAGTGGCAGCGCGCGGCATACGCCACGCCGCAGGGCGACGAAAGGCCCTACCCATGGGGCGCAAAAGCACTGGGCGCAGCAGAACCTGCGGAGCATTTCGGCAGCTTCAATTTCGCCCGTTGGAGTCCCGTACCGGTGAACGAATTCCCCCTAGGCCAAAGTGCTTTCGGCGTTGACGGCATGCTGGGCAACGGTTGGGAATGGACTTCCACCGAATTCGCTCCGTTTCCAGGGTTCGAGCCGTTCCCCTTTTACCGCGGCTATTCCGCCGATTTCTTCGATGGCAAGCATTTCGTGATGAAAGGCGGATCGGCGCGAACCGCTGCCTGCATGCTGCGGCGCACCTTCCGCAACTGGTTCCAGGCACATTACCAATTCATTTACACCGGTTTTCGCTGCGTAAGCCGCTGATCGTTAAATCGATGATCATTACTCGACGTCTATCAGTGAAGGAGTTTCCAAATGCTGGTTCAAACCATCACTCCAAATGCAAGCTACGAGTTCGCGGCCGACGTGCGCGCCGGGCTCACGAAACCTGGCCAGAAAGAACTGCTGTCGAAATACTTGTATGACGATGTCGGTTCCGCGTTGTTCGAAGTGATCAGTCATCTGCCGGAGTACGGGCTCACGCGTGCCGATGAACGCCTGCTGCGGCGGCACCGCCATGACATCGTCGAGCGGTTAGCCACTCCCGTTTCCGTGGCTGAACTCGGCAGCGGCAGCGGCCGAAAGACTCGCCATATCCTCGAAGCTCTTTGCCGCCGCCAGCGCACCTCTTACTATCCCATCGAGATCTCCCCTTCCGCACTTGCCATGTGCGAGCGTGAGCTGCGCGACATCGAGTCCATCAGCATCCTCGGCTTCGAGCGCGAGTACCTCGACGGACTGCTCGAAGTGGCCGCGCACCGCGCCCCCGGCCAGCATCTCCTTGTATTATTCCTTGGAAGCACCATCGGAAATTTCGATCGCGCCGCCGGCATTCGCTTTCTAGTAGAAGTCAGGCACATCCTCCAGCCCGGAGACTCCCTCCTGCTC
>Ga0307478_10003871_pt1 | contig 10895 bp, 5 predicted proteins | sample atmos_gasesECM4C_2_FD_203713 | JGI IMG/M metagenome (GOLD analysis project Ga0307478, IMG submission 203713) | Hardwood forest soil microbial communities from Morgan-Monroe State Forest, Indiana, United States - atmos_gasesECM4C_05 | ecosystem: Environmental > Terrestrial > Soil > Temperate...
TTCAACCTCTACTTGGTTGATCCGACACTCAACATTCTCGACCCTAGCAATTCCAGTGGAGGCGGCGGTGCACTGCTGCTTCACACGGATGCCAGCATCATCGGCACTGGGATGTTGATTCCGCAGGCGCTTTCCGGCTCGCCCTCATTCTCGGCGAAGCATACGATAAGCCTGACGAACTCAATATCCTCTTCACTGCCACCGGATGAATTGGATCTAGTGGGTGTACTGTCGAGCGATGGTACAGCTAATTTCAATGGAACAGCTGATTATGCTCAAAATGGCGCCTTCTATGTGACCTCGAACGTCGTCATAGGCAACACCCTCGCCGGCACATTCGCTGCCGATAGCGCCAACCCGGGTCACTTCACGGGCTCCTTCACGCTCGGCACGGGCGCCAGCGTTGCTTTTCCGTTCATACCGCCAGCGGTTTCCATGTTTAATGTTTCCTACTATCAAGCCAGCAGTTCGCAAGCACTGGTCATTCAAACCGATACCTCCGCGGATGCCTGGGGATACCTGCTCGAGCAGCAACTCCCTTAGCGGCGCTCAGCGCAACAAATAGCAACTGGTTTTTGAGAATTCTGACAACTGGAGTGAAGAAGGCCGCCGAAGGCTCGGCTGACCAGGGCGAACTGCGCCCTAAATCTGCAGGTGGCGCTGGACGAGCTTGCGCAGCTTCTCGCGGTCTTCGTCGCGCATGTGCACGAATTCGACGCCGCTGCCGTCGGGCCCAATGTTCCGCACCACGGCGGTGAAATTGATCTTGCGAAGTCCGGTGCGGACTTCCAGCTTGATGGAATCGCCCACGCTTAGTTTTCCGGGAGACTCAAGATAAGCGCCGCCGAGGCTGATGGTCTTCACGCGCGCCAAACACATCTGGTTGCCCTCGATATGCGCCCGCAGCGGCGACTCCAGCGGCACACGCACATAGCGTCGAGGAATCACATAGCTGGAATTCGATGCTGCGGCTGCACCGAAAGCCGCCTGGGCTTGTGCGGACGATGGCCGGTTCTCAATCACTGCCAGCGCATCTTCCGCGGCGGAACGCAAGCCGGCTGGTTCCGCATAAGCCAGCCCCTCGCGGCTTTCCGCCAGCGTGCGAAGAAGTTCGGCCGCTTCGGCAGCGCGCATACGCCCTAGCGCTTCGATGGCCTTGATGCGCACAAATTGGTCACGCAATATGTCATGCTCACCAGCCGCGATTTCCATCAATTGTGGAACCGCGGTGGTTTCCTGCGATAGCCCGATCTGATCGATCATCATCGGAACGACCATGGGATGCGCATCCGCCAGGATCGCAGAGAATACGAACGCCGCCGTGTGTGCCGAACCGGAATTGGACGGCCGGGAAAGCTCGCTAACCGCCAAGTCCTGCAGATTCCATTCCCAACTGGCCATGGCCCGAGCGAGGCCGCGCAGCAGACGTTCCGGGTCCGTGGCGGCAAGAAGTTTGATGGCCGCGGTCACCCGTTGCCGCCGCGCTTCATACAGGCGCGTTTCGAGGAGGTTCAGAACAGGCACGCCAATCGTACGAAGGAGGCGCGCCATCGCCGGAACCATCTCTGAACCGCGCGGCTCCGTTAAGAGCAGTGTCATGCGGTCAAGCAACCGTTCCGGATCCCGCTGCAAGAGCCTGGGGAGCACGGGATCGAGCGCACGGTTGGCCAGGGAGGCATCCACCAGCAGAAGCCAGCGATCCTGAGCGACCAAACGGCTTGCCAAGGCCGTCATGTGATCGTGCTCTTTGTCGTGAGGTGCGCGCTCCAAGCCCGTAAGGATGACTTCGAATCCGGTGTAATCGGCGCGGTTCACCGCAATCCGTCCCAGCGATTCGACAAACGCGGCGAGCAGGGCCGCGGTCTCGGGAACAGATTCCTTGTCCAAGGCCTTCATCGCTCCTCGGCTCAGATCTTCCGGCAACTGGTTGGGCCAGAGCGATTCGATGATGGGTGCAAGCTCGTTGAGCCCTGCGGCGACGGAGCGTCTCGCGGAAGCGTCCAGATGTTCTAGCCTTCGCGCGTAATTCAAAACAATGTTGCGGGCTTCGCGGCGCGGAGCATCGGCCCCGGCCTCCGCAAGCTGCCCCAGCGTGCGCTTTAGCGCAACCACAGGGACGCACCAGACATCCGGTCCGCGCAGTACCGCAGATTTCTCGCGTGCCGGCAATTCGAGCCAGAATCTCTCGATCAGCTGTTCGCGATGCGTATCCGTGGCCCACGTCACCGCAAGCGAAGAAAGATGCTGCGAAGAATGCGGACCCGAGTAGCTGCCCTCCCCCACGATGACATCGCCCAGCCGATCGAACGTCGAACGCACCGATGCCGGCGTAAGCGAGCCTGACGAAAATTCGGCTCCCAGGAATTCAAAAAGGATATTTTCCGAGAGCCGTTGCAAATACGGTTGCGGCCGCTCGGCTTCGTTCGGGCCATATTGCGAAACGGAGCTCAGGAGCATCCGCACGCTGTCCTGGCTCGCCTCTTCCAGCGCCCCATGAATCGCGCGGGCCGCTTCTTCGGGCGAAAGGCCGCGCGCGCTCTCCAAAGGAGGAGTCAGGCGTGCCAGCAACCGCAGGGTCGCCACGAGTTGGTCGAACCCTGGGGCATGAATCGGCGTTTCGGAAGTCTCGCGCGGCGAATGTCCGCCGTACGCGACCAGCGCGGCGATAAGGCTCGCCAACACCGTGTCCACACGGCGCTCGGTTTGCGTATTGACGGAAATGCCCTCCACGCGGTTCTCCAGGAGCCGCGCCGGCCACCATGCATTGCCGGTGTCCTTCGCGGGCTCCTCCGATCTTAGCAACGATGCTTTCATCAATTGGGCGAGCGTGTCCAGTTCGCCTACATGGAACTTGTTGGAGAACACCAGTGCGTGAACGCCGGCGCGCTGTAAATCTGCCGCCAGCGCCTGCATCTCGCCGCGTGCATCTGGCAGGTGCGCGTCGCTGACGCGAGGCACCACCAGGCCTCCGCGCTCGACTCGAATTTCCAATCCGCCATGGATCTCCGTCATCTTGCGCAGCGAATCGTAAGCGGAATCCAGGCTATCGAGTTTTTGGGGGTGATTCTTTTCGTAAAGCCGCTCGGAACGAAGCAGCAAATGGAGGTTGCGCAGCGAGCGATGCACCTCGACCGTTCTCTGATCCGAACTCGCCGCCTTCGCCCGGCGAATGGATGAGACAAGCGGGCTCGCCGAGACCGTCGGAGTAGCCTCCGCGGCTGATCCTGTGGAGGTCCTTTTCTTTCCCTCTTCCACCGGCAATGTGGCCCGAAAGACCAAAGTTTTCTCCGCTTCTTTCCGCGTGATTCGGTTTCGCCGATACCCGTCCCGAGCCCCCGCCGTCAGCCTTCACGCCTCGGCCGGATCAGGACAGGCGAGCCCTACCTACAAAGCAAGCACGCATCCGGCCTCTCGGTAGTTATTGTAAATACTTCATTTTCATCAATTTAATACGATAGTCCTAGGACTGTCCCTAGCGTTGATGTAACGAAAAGTTACATTTCGAGAGTGCCGCCCCCTTTGTGCGACAAAGTAGTTTGCCAACTCCACAACTCCGAAGCAGCGTCCGTCTTTGGCTTATTTCTGGTGGAGAGATTCGTCGATCGTGACCGTGCCGCCCTCGCTGACCTGAACTGTTCTTTTCGCCTGCTGGTAACCATTCAATCGCAGCACTACCGTATGCATACCTGCGGGCACTTGCACCCGTGAAGGAGTGAACTGGCCCGTTGAAGTTCCGTCGACGATAATCTCTGCGCCCTTTGGATTGGTGTTCACCTGAGCCCAGGCCACACGCGTAACTGACTTTTCGTTCAGCGTGGCGTTCAGTTGCGTCTGAATATTTTCCTTCACCTGGATGCTTCCCGCGTACGCTTCGTAACCCGTAAGTCGTAAAACGAGATTGTACTGACCAGGCGCGAGCGGAAGTGTTACGGGCGTTTGTCCGGACTGCTTTGCTCCATTGATGAATACGTCCGCGCCCGGCGGCTGGCTGCTCACGAAAATTCCTTTCGCCAGGGATTCCATCTTGATTTTCTGATCCTGGGCGTCGCCTTTTTTCACTTGGAGTGCCGTTTGGACCGGCGCGTAGCCATCCTTCTCTACCTCCAAGCTGTAGCGCGCCGGAGCCAGATTGTTGAAGCTGCAAGGAGTCTCGCACTTGTTCAGAACGCGGCCGGCCGGCCCGTGCAATACCGCCGTAGCTCCAATCACATCCGTTACCACGTGAATTGCACCATGATCCGGCGAAGGAACCGGGTGCCCGCCCTCTTCCAGATTGCTCGTCGCGGCCAGCGGTGTGTCATCGTATTCAATGTGATCGATGACGCGCACCTCGGATGGAGCGTTCCGCAAGAATTTTAGAAGTTCGCCATGTTCCCCAGGGCGAAGCTTTCCAGAGAGTGTCAGCGTATTGCCTGTGGCCTGAATTCTCGCGCGGCCTGTCAAGCCGCGTTCGGAGATCACTTGTTCGACTCGCCCTTTGTATTCCGCAGCCTTCGTGCTCAGTGATGGCTCCACTTTCTTCGGTGCAGGTTTTTCTCGAGCAATTTCTGGCAGCTTGGTTTCGGCCGGTTTTGTTTCGGCAGGCTGAGCCGGTGAGGATGCCGAACTGTCAGTCGGCTGCGACACCGCGGCGCTTCCGGCCGGATTCGCAGCGGAGTTCTCAGTAGGCGTCTCTGGATTCGGCGTAACGGAAGGGTTTTGGTTCGCGCCTTGCTTCTGAGCCTCGTGGAGTTCACGCGCGGCCTCAAAGACCGGTTTTATTTTATTCGCCCCGTAGACAATGACCCCCAGAAGCAGCAATGCCGCTAGAATCGTCCCAACGATGCTCTTCTTCTTCGGCGGCTCCTCGACTGGGGCGATCGTGCCGGTCCGGCGTATAGCGGGTGTTTGTCCAGGCGCTGACGTCCGTGAATTCAGCGACCGGGCCATGGAGGCGATCGCCGGATCCTCGCCGCCGATTCCGTGGCCGCCCGTGTTTGCGGAGACCATCGTCGCGGTTGGCGAACCTCCGCCCATTACAGTTGTCGATTGCGGATTGCCGCCTCCTTGCGCGAGGGCGCGGTAATTCCGCAAGTCTTCCAGCATCTCGCGGCAGCTCTGGTATCTCTGCTCAGGCTCCTTCTGCAGCGCGTTCATCACCACCGAGCTGATTCCCGGATGTATGGAGGGATCAATCTGGCGCGGCGGAACCGGATCTTCATTGACGATCTTGTAAATCACCGTGGTGATGTTCTGTCCCGGGAACGGCTTTTCCCCGGTCACCATTTCGTAGAGCATCACGCCCAGCGAAAAAATGTCGCTGCGGCCATCCACCGCGCGGCCTTTTACCTGTTCCGGCGACATGTAGCTCGGCGTGCCCATGACGTGCGCGGTTTGCTGCACGGTGCCGAACTGCAGAATCTTTGCGGTGCCGAAGTCTGTGATTTTTACCGTGTCGTCGGCGGTGAGCATCAAGTTGGCGGGTTTGATGTCGCGATGCACCACATTTCGCTCGTGCGCGAATTGCAGCGCGTTGCAAGTCTGCTCCATGATGCGCAGCGTGCGCGGCAAGGGAAACGCATGGCCCTCATCGAGCAGGACCTGCAGGCTCTTTCCTTCCACCAGCTCCATGGTGATGTAGTACAGACCGTCTTCTTCGCCCGCGTCGAAAACAACCACGATATTCGGATGCGTCAGCAATCCGGCAGCGCGGGCTTCCGTCTGAAACCGCGTCAGCAGTTCGGGCCGGGAAAGTCCTGTGCCTTCTTCGCTCAGGCGGATCGTCTTGACCGCGACCGTCCGGCCAATGACCGGATCCATCGCCTTATAGACGATACCCATGGCGCCGCGGCCGAGTTCGCCGATGATTTCGTATCTTCCTGCTTTTGTTACGGTTGTCATTGTTTCATCGATCTTCAGTCGCGCTCGAAAAAGGGCATACCTCAAGTGCGCGAATCGGGTTTCGCCGTGCCAGGAAGGGAAGCCGCCGTGACCGGCAACTCTGCTATCATCTATTTCCTGAACCTAATCAACGGATAACACTCCGCCGACACCCGCGCGCCCTATCCTCCACAGTACCTACCGATTTTTCGGTTGGTCAACGCTACTGCCGTACCAGTGTTTCGCACTCGATACGGGAGCAAGGCGAATCGTCCGGATGGCTCCGGTTTTCGAAATTCCGGCCCGGATGCCTCGAAAGAACTTGCTCGTTTTCTACGGGTTACGAATCGATTCACCCGGAGACATGGTGCGTTCGGGCATTGGTACGTTTGTTTCGCGGATGGGCCGATCGACTTCGCCGGGCCGCGCCGGGGCCTCTAGGCCATCGGTCAACAAAAACCCTTGCAGCGCAACGCCGTTGGTCCAGACACTCTCGAGCGCCGCGATGTATTCGATCTGCAATTCGTAAAGCCTTCGTTGAGCGTCCAAAACACGCGGATACGAAGCGAGCATCTGCCCATACTTGTCCACTATCAGGCCGTACGCTTTTTTCGCGCGCGGCAACATTTCTTCGCGGTACTCCATGGCCATCAGTCGCGCGTTTGCGTATTGATCTACAACTGAGGCCGCGCGTTCACGCAGGGTCAGTGCGATGCGCTTCTTTTCCCCGTCCGTGCGATCGATCTCCGCGCGCGCCGCCGCCACATTGCCCTGGTTGTGATTGAAAACCGGAATTTGCACGCTCAACTCCGCGATTCCCTCCCATCCTTTTGCAAAAGGCACGCTGCCCAGCGTTTCGTGGTTGTATTCGAGTCCGCCGCGCATCTGAAAGTCTGGAAGCGGTTCGCGCTTTGCTCTTGCCAGAACCGTTTGGGCCCGCGCTTCAGCAGTCTCGGCGATTCGAACGGCGGGGCTGTCTTTCGCGATGGCTTCGACCGCCTGCTCTTCATTCAATTCCGGCCAGTCCTTTTCCAAATCCCCCGCGACCGTGGCCAAGGGCAGGTCCGGCTGCCCAATCACCGCTGCGAGCCCGCGCCATTCTTCCCGGAGCGTGTTCTCCTGCATTCGTGCCGTCATCCGCGTCCGCTGCGCTTCTACTTCCGTCTCGAGCACTTCCGTCTCGTCCGCCTGGCCGGTGTTCATCAGCCTGCGCTGAGTTTCCGCCTTATCCTTCGAAATCATCGCCATATCCCGGCGCGCGTCCAGTAGTTCCTGCGCCGCCAGCACGCGCAGGAACGCCATCTTCACCGCACTTTGTACGCGGATCTTTTGCTCCTCGGCTTCGAGTTCCGCCAGCTTCACCTCTTTTCCGAATACCTCGCGATTCAAGCCCAGTTTTCCGCCCGTGATCACCGTCTGTTGCACGAAAAATCCCTGCTTGCCTCCGCCGACCGATCCGCCGCGAATCTCGTCGCCCGTATAGCCAAGTGCGGGATTCGGATAAAGCCCCGCCTGTTGCTCGCGCGCTTTTGCCGCGCGAATCTCCGCTTCGGCCTGGTGCAATGTCGGATTCGATTCAGTGGCAATCTTCTGCACCTGCTCAAGCGAGACGAGTCCGCCTTGCGCCCTTTCCTGTGCGCGCCCCATTCGTGGATACTCTGGTTTGATCACGCGCATCTCGCCGTGTTCGTGCTCCGCATGTTGTTGCGGCGTCATCTTCATCTCTTGCGCTCGAGCGCCGCCCATCAGCGCCAGCGCGTTTGCCATCATCATCGTTCCCAATTTTCCTCTGACTCGCATGTCGTTTCCTCTTGTTCTCGGTGTTCTTTGTGCCTTCTGCGTTAAGTCTTTTTCCTTCTTTCACGATTCGTGGTGATGCTCTTCCTGCCCCGGCATGCTCATGGCCTTTTTCCGCGCCAGGATGGCGTCATATTCCTTCTCCGGCAGCACGCGCACCATGGTCATCATTCCCATCATCCCTGCGCTCCAGTTTTTCGGGAGGCCGAATGTTTCCGGCTTCTCCACCACCTCGTCCATTCCCATCTCCATGAACGCGTCTTGCGGAAATCCCGGTACGCTCGCGGCATTTTCCGCCACTGGCGAAGGATGAACATGCTCGAAGGGCACGCTCTTAGCCAGCGACTGCATCTGGCTGATGGCCTTGGTCTCCGTTTGATCCGCCGTCTGAATCTGCCGGTCGCGCAGCAGGTCCATCATGCTGTTCATCATGTGGTGCGGCAGGTGGCAGTGAATCATCCATGCTCCGGGATACCTTGCTTCGAATTCAACGACGCGCGCCTGTGCCACACCCACGAGTACTGTGTTCATCGGATACCAAGACGATTCCGGCGCGCGCCCGCCTTCCGTGCCCGTCACAACAAACTGGTTCCCGTGCAGGTGAATCGGATGATGATCCATCCCCAGATTCACGATGCGCATTCGAACGCGGCTCCCGAGCCGTGCGAGCAACGGCGTCGTCATCGGCGCGGAAACGCCGTTGAACGTGAGCCAGTTGAATTCCATCGAGGCGGTGTTCGGAACCGTGTTGCTCGGCAGCACGGCCCACTCCTGCAAGATCAGCCCGTAGTCGTGATCGGCAGGTGGCTTGTAGCTTTTCTCCGGGTGCGCCACAAAGAATCCGATCAGCCCCATCATTTCCTGCATCGCGCTGTGTGCGTGGTAGAAGAAAGTTCCTTCCTGGTGCACCGTAAATTCGTAGACGTACGTTTCTCCCGGCGCCACCGGCTTCTGGCTGATGAAAGGCACTCCGTCCTGTTCGATCGGAAGCTCCAGGCCATGCCAGTGCAGGGAAGTGGACTCCGGCAGCCGGTTTTCAAACAGGACGCGCACGCGGTCGCCCTGCTGAACCTGAATCGTCGGCCCGGGGCAAATTCCGTTGTATCCCCACGTGTCAATCGTTTTGAACGGCGCAATTTTTCGCTTCACCGGCTCGGCGACAAGCTTGAACACCTTTACACCGCCGTCAAGCTCGTGCGGCAAATCCCCCACGTCGGGCGTCGTCATCGGCAAGAACGGCTCTTTCCAATTTGATTCCGCTCGTACCGCCGGCGCGCGATAGGGCGAACCAGCCGTCGCACCTCGATGATGCCGCTCGTCCCCAGCCAAATCCGGGTTATGCTCCCGGGCCTGCAAGTCTTCACTCATCCCAAAGAGGCCCGCGCCAAATATCGCCGCATCCTGAAAAAACCTTCTCCGTGTGCCGCTCATTCCTGCCTCCTCCGATGACTGTTCAATTGGAACCGCATCCTCTTGCTGCTTGGAATAGAAAACGTGCCGCCCCTTCTCTTGTATTTGCTCAAACAGTTTCGGGTCAACAGCGCAGTCTTCGTCAGCACTAGAAGACGTGCCCTACCTTCGATTTTCGGGTGAGATGCGACTCAGATGCGGAGAATACTTGTGGCGATAAATGGATCGGCCTGAGCCAGGGGAGGGCCGCTGCTACGAGAGCTTCTGATCCTTACCATAGGAATCGTCGGCGATTCCTCAGAAAAACCTGAAGACATCGCCGCGGGCGCCGTCGAACGCGATGCTCGCAAAACATCACTCTTATTGTTGGATGTCAGCGTCGCCGGAGGCATTTCCGGCGAGTTACATTTCTTTACCGCGTGAATTCGCTGAAGCTCATGATGCATCGAGGTCGCGGCGTGGCAATGCCCCTCAGTGGCAGACGAATATCCAGCCTGTCGACAAGGCTGCGCCGCGCAAAGCGACGTGCAGGCTGGTGCCACAAACAATGCCGGCAATGTCAGCAGGCTGACGGCCTTGGCAAGTAAGCCCTTCGCTCGTCTTGGCGTAGCACTCTTCATCACGGTCTTTTATACGCTACCCTCCAGAATTCCTGGCGTCAACCGGCCTGTTGCGCAGCCTCCTCAATCCAAGCAACCGTTCAATCGCCGTAGCCATGCGAGTCCTTGTCCACCGCTACCTTTCCGGCAAACGAGCGATACACTAAAGTAAAGTATCCCGCGGCGAGAATCATGCCAACGACCCACCACACCAAACCGACCTTTAAGCCGTACTCACCCGCCTTGGCTGTCGTCACCGTCAGGGAATAAACCGGATTCCGCGCCGGCAACACCATCGGATACACGCCAAAAACGACGCTGGTCATCATTCCCGTCAGATAGGCGCACGACGCAAGGAACGCCTTGCGCTCGTCGTTTTTTCGCAATTCAAAAATCACGCCCGCCATTCCCGCAACGGCGAGCAGTGGAAAAATAAATCCCCACCGCCAGGTCGTGAAATTCTCTTTCACTTGCGGCTGCACAGTGAAAGTCATCGCCGTCACCACCGCGGTCAGAGCGGCCACGCTCCACCAGATGCGGCCGGCCAGTTTTCCCGCGCGTGCGCTCACCGCGCCGCTGGTCTTCATCTGCACCCATAGTCCGCCATGCATAACGAGCGCGAGCAAAGCCAGCACCCCAACCAGAATCGTGTACCAGTCGAGGACGCCGGTTTCCTCGCCGAGACGAAAATCCGTCCACAAGGGCTCGAAGAAATAGCCGCTCGCATCCAGCGGCACGCCCCGCACTACATTTCCAAGAGCGGCTCCAAAAAATACCGCGAGAAGCAAGCTCGACGCGCAGAAAAGAAAATCCCAGAGCGGATCCCAAACCGCACTCTTGATGTGATTGCGAAATTCGACAGACGCCCCGCGCAGAATCAGCAGCCACAAAACGATCATCAGCGGAAGATAGAATCCGCTGAACCCGCTCGCATAGAGTGCCGGGAATGCAAAATACAAAGTGCCCCCCGCCGCCACCAGCCACACTTCGTTTCCATCCCACACCGGGCCGATGCTGGCCAAAACCTGCCGGCGCTCTTGGTCCGTCTCCGCCACCCACAGGTGAATCGCGCCCGCTCCAAGATCGAATCCATCGAGCAGCACGTAAATCGCAATCATGATCCCCACCAGGCAGAACCAGATCGTTTCCATCGCGTCCTCCTCAATCCGCCAGCACAGCCGCATCTTCAGCCAGCGGATGCTGCCCCGGTTCCGGCCCGAGTTCGATTTC
>Ga0307478_10003872_pt1 | contig 10895 bp, 12 predicted proteins | sample atmos_gasesECM4C_2_FD_203713 | JGI IMG/M metagenome (GOLD analysis project Ga0307478, IMG submission 203713) | Hardwood forest soil microbial communities from Morgan-Monroe State Forest, Indiana, United States - atmos_gasesECM4C_05 | ecosystem: Environmental > Terrestrial > Soil > Temperate...
TCACATAGACATTCGGCAGCGGCACGACGTTGATGAGATTACTGCCGATGTTGACATAGTCGCCCGGCTGCACCTGCCTCTCGCTGACAACGCCGTCGAATGGCGCGATGATTTTGGTGTAGCCGAGCTTCAGATTGGCCGCCGTGAGCATCGCCTTCGCGGCCTCGAGATCGGCGGCGCGCTGTTTCTTTGTTCCCTGCAGCACTTCCTGCTGATGTTTTTGCGCGGCGACCACGGCGCGGCTGGCGCGAACATCGGCCTCCGCCTTGGCGTAAGCCGCCACCGCCTGTTCCAGCCGCTGTCTTGTACCGGCATCGGTCTGTTCCAGCGACTGCTGGCGCTCCTGCTCCTGCCGTGCCTCGACCTCGAGCGCCTCGGCGGACGTCTGCGCGGCCTCGGCTTGCGCGATGGTCGCATATTGCAGCTCGATCTGGTTAGCGAGGTTGTCGAGCGCGGCCTGCGCGCCGAGGACGCCGGCTTCCGCCTGCGCCACCTGAGCCTCATAATCGGCGGGATCGATCTGGATCAGGAGATCGCCGGCCTTGACCCGCTGGAAATCGTCGACATTGACCTTGAGCACCTCGCCTGCAACCCGGCTGCTCAGCCGGGTCAGGTCGGCGCGCACATAGGCGTCATCTGTGGTCTGGGCCACGGCGTTTTCGACCCAGACATCCCAGCGCAGCGTCGCCACCGCCACAAAAGCGAGCGCAGCGATCACCGCAAACAGCGGGATCGCAAGCCGCGCGAGAGCGCTGCGCACGCTGATCGGGGCCGCGGTTCGCAGGCCGGACGGCGGGGGAACCGCCGCGGGCGCTGCCGGCTTGGGCTGGGCTGCCGGAATGATCTGGTCCTGCTGCGCCAAGTTTTTCGCTCTCCAAAATGCAGGAGAGACCATATGCCAAACTCTCCGCCGCGGCGAGCGGCCGGTGATTGCGATCATTCATGCCTGTTGTGAGTGGCCTTTTGCTTTGCGCGATCGGTTGCCAAAAAAACCAGCAGGAACCCAAGCACCGCGACGCCGGCGAGCATCGCCCAGGCCTCATTGACACAGAGCGCGAGCGAGGCCTTTTCGACCATCGGGCGGACGAAAGCGATTTCCTCTGGGCTCGGCGGCCCCGGCGGCCGATTGGCCAAGTGTGACGGATCGAGTCCGATCGCCTGCGCGGCCGTAAGATCGCCGGCCAGAAGTCGCAGTCGAAAATTCTCGGCGAAGGCAGCGACGCGGCCGTAGAGGATGGTATCGATCAGCGCGATACCGATTGCGCCACCGAGATTGCGCATCAGATTGAACAAAGCGCTGGCGTCGGCGACTTGCTTGTCTGGCAGCGAGCCGAGCGCGATTCGGGTCGGCGGCAGGAGGCAGAACATGATGGCGATGCCGCGCAGGACCTGCGGCCAGAACATCTCGGTGAAATCCGCCGTGCGCGGTTGCAAGGCCGATAGACCAAGACCCAGTGCGAACAGCAAAAAGCCAGCCCCGGTCAACAGGCGCGCACCGAGCCGATTCTCCAACATCGCCGCAAACGGCGCTGCAATCAGCTGGGAAATTCCCGTCACCAGCATGATCGTGCCGATCTCGAACGCATCATGCCGGCGTACAAAAGAGAGAAACACGGGCATCAGATAGACCGAGCCATAGAGGCCAACGCCGAGGCAGAAGCTCAAGGCGCACCCGACCGAAAAGGAACGCCGCTCCATCACTGCGAATTGCAGGAGCGGATGCGCGGCGCGGAAGCTGCGCCAGACGAAGACGCCGATGCCGACGCCGCTCGCGAGCAAGAGCCCCGCGCAGAGCGGTGAAAACCAACCGTTATGCGGTGCCTGCTTGAGCCCGATCTCGAGGCCTGCGAGCGCAAGCACCATGATGAGAAGCGCGACGATGTCGAGCTTTGCCAATTCGTCCGAAGCGATCGGCTGGCGTGGCAAGAGGCGGGGCGTCAGCGCCGCCGCAATCAATCCCGGAATGACATTGATCAGGAACAGCCAGGGCCACGACCACGTCTCCGTGATGAAGCCGCCCACCACGGGTCCGATGGTCGGCGCCAGCACGGCGACAACGCCGCCGATGGTGGTGGCAGCCGCATGAAGCCGCGGCGGGAACAGCAGGAATACGGCCGAAAACACCGCCGGGATCAACACGCCTCCCGAAAAACCCTGGATGATGCGGAAGACGAGGAGGGTGGCGAGACTGTCGCTGAGCGCACAGCCGATCGAGGCGAGCGTAAAGACGCCGACACCGGAGGCGAACAGCCAACGCAGGCTCAACGCCCGCGTGAACAGGCCGGTGAGGGGGATCGCGATGACCTCGGCGATCAGATATGCCGTCTGGATCCAGCTCATCGCCTCAGGCGAGATAGCGAGCGCGCGCTGAATGGTCGGCAGCGAGGTCGCAACCACCTGGATATCGAGGATCGCCATGAACATGCCGAGGCACATCAGGAGAAAGCCGGCCCAGGTTGAGAAGCGCGGCGTCGCAAGCACCGGCGCGACCTCATAAGTTATCGGCATATCCATCATGGGGCGCGAGCCAAGTGTCCGTTCAAGTGTCGGTTCAAGGGTCCGTTGAAGTCAGCCAATGCGCGAGCCTCGGTGCGGATGCGCACGACGAGCGCAATCCCGATCAGCAGCGAGAAAAGCAGCGCCAGCCACGGCAGGTTCAGCGCCAACGGAAGCAGTGCAATTTCGCCAGCCACGATCACGTAATTCGGATGCGAGACATAACGATAAGGCCCCGATGTGATCAGCGGCGCGCCAGGCAGAACGATGATGCGTGTCGTCCAGCGCGAGCCGAGGCTTGCGAGAACCCAGAGGCGCAAGCCCTGCAGCACAGCGAATGCGCCGAAAAGCAGCCAATTCACCTGATGATCCCAGCCGAAGATCCACAGAGCAAGCAGCCACGCCGCATGAAGCACGACCAGCAGCGGATAGTGACCGGCGCCGACCTCGATCGCGCCGCGCGCCAAGAGCCTCGAGGTGTTGCGGCGGGACAATGCAAGCTCGCCGAGCCGCTGCAGCGTGACAATTACCAATATGATCGCAGCCCAGGTCACGCGTTGTGGTCACGCGCCGTGCCGCAGCGCGACGCAGCTTGCGGTGAAGCCGGGGCCAAGTGCGGTCAGCAGCGACCGCTGCGGCAGCCCTTTCGCGAGCGCGCGTTGCAGCACAAACAGCACGGTGGGCGCCGACATGTTGCCATAGTCGGCAATGACGTCGCGCTCATGATCCAGCGTGCCTTGATCGAGCGACAGCGCCTGTTCGAGCGCGTTGATGACCTTGGTGCCACCGGGGTGGCAGACGAAGCGGTCGATATCGGCATCGCACAAATCCATGCGCGCCAGAATCTCGGCGACGGCAGGACCAAAATGCTCGGCGACGAAATCGGGGATGGTGCGCTGGAACACCACGCCGAAGCCTTCGGGATCGACGCTCCAACCCATGATGCCAAGCGTATCGGGCCACAATTTTTCAGCCGACGCCTCGACCCGCGTCGATCCGCCATCGCCGGCGCGCAATACAAGAGCTGCCGCACCGTCGCCGAACAGGCTCGCGGCAACGATGTTGGCCTTGGTCATTTCGTCGTGGCGAACCGCGAGCGTGCAGAGCTCGAGCACGACCAGGAGCACATTGGTTCCAGGCCTTGACTGAGCGAGGCGCGCCGCGACCGCGAGGCCCGAGACACCACCGGCGCAGCCAAGGCCGAATACCGGCACGCGCGAGACATCAGCGCGAAATCCGATTCTGCTTGCCAGGCGCGCCTCAAGCGTCGGCGTTGCGATGCCGGTCGAGCAGACGGTGACGACCGTGTCGATGTCATGGGTCGCCAGGCTCGCCCGCGCGATTGCCGCTTGCGCCACATCGATGAACAAGGTCTCGGCGCCGTCTAGGAATGCGCTCGTGCGCTCCGGCCAGCCGCGCGGCTCGAGATACCATTCGATCGGCTTGACGCCATAACGATTGCGGATGCCGGTATTGGCAAACAGGCTCGCCAGTGTTTCGAACTGCTCGTAGCGATGCGCCAGGATGCTGCGCGCGGCCTGCAGAACCTGCGCCTGCTGGAATTGATGCGGCGGCACCGAGGTCGCCAGCGACATGAGCGCCGCCGTTTGGTCCATATCGCTGTCCCTGCCTAATGCAACTGCCCCGGCATGAGAACCGCGCCGACGTGCAAATATTTCGCCGGCCCGCAGGCGCCAGCGAACGGATGCCGTCACTATAAGTTGAATGCGGGCGACGATATGGCCCGATCACGGTGACGCCGCGTCGTCAGCGTGGCTGTTTCAGACCGTCTTTTCCGGCCAGCGGCAGAGATCGTTGATCAGGCAGACCTCGCAGCGCGGCTTGCGGGCAAGGCAGGTGTAGCGGCCGTGCAGGATCAGCCAGTGATGCGCATGCAGCATGAACTCTGAGGGGATCACCTGCTCGAGCCCGAGCTCGACCTCCAGCGGCGTCTTGCCCGGCGCAAGCCCCGTACGATTGGCGACGCGGAACACATGCGTGTCGACCGCCATGGTGTGCTCACCATAGGCCATGTTGAGCACGACATTGGCGGTCTTGCGTCCGGCGCCCGGCAGCGTCTCGATCTCCGCGCGGGTGCGCGGCACCTCGCCACCGAACTCATCGATCAGCTTCTGCGAAAGCGCGATGACGTTCCTCGCCTTGGTGCGATAGAGCCCGATGGTCCTGATGTGGTCGCGCAAGCGCTCCTCGCCGAGCGCAAGCATTTTTTGCGGCGTGTCGGCCACCGCAAACAGCTCGCGCGTCGCCTTATTGACGCCGGCGTCGGTCGCCTGCGCAGAGAGCACGACAGCAACCAGCAGCGTATACGGATTGAGATGCTCCAATTCGCCCTTCGGCTCCGGATTGGCCTTGCAAAACCGTTCGAAGGCCTCGCGGATCTCGGCGGGAGTCCAGGATTTCGACGCCTTGAGTTTTGGTGCCTTGAGTTTTGACGCCTTGAATTTTGAAGCCTTGAATTTTGAAGCCTTGAATTTTGAAGCCTTGGGCTTGGCCGCTTTCAGGGATTTCTTGGCCGCGCGCGCGGGGGCGGTCGCGGCCTTTGCGGTCCCAGCCTTCTTTGCCGATTCCTTCGGCAGCTCTTGAACGCGGGCCGCCTTGGCGCGTTGAGTTCGGATGATTTTTGCCATGAAGCGGATATACTGAGAGGTCATGACCACAGGCAATGATTTTGATCCTGAGACGGCGGAGCCCGAATTATTCGTGGCGCTGTTGACGCCGCACCGGTCGCTCAACCGGACCGGCTTTGTGGTGGTGATGGCGTTCTTGAGCGTGGTCAGCTTCGCAACCGGCGTTGCGTTTCTGATGATGGGTGCCTGGCCGGTTTTCGGTTTTCTCGGGCTCGACGTGCTGGCGATCTATGTCGCGTTCCGGGTCAATTTCCGCCGCGCCCGGGCCTGCGAGCAGATTTCCGTGACCCCGTCGGCGCTGCGGCTGCGCCGGGTGAGCCATCGCGGCCACGTCGTGGAATGGGTCTTCAATCCGCTCTGGGTCAGGCTCGACCGGGAGGCCGATGACGAATATGGCTTGGAACACCTCTACCTAACCTCCAGGGGCAAGCGGGTGGCCATCGGGAGTTTCTTGAGCCCGGATGAAAAGGCCAGCTTTTCCAACGCTTTGACGGCCGCGCTAAACGCCGCCCGTCGGGGACCGACTTACAACGCGGTGACTTGATTTTTTGAAGCGTTTCTTCACGCGAATTGGTACCCACTTCCCTTGAAAGCGGCTCGATCGGAAATCGGGTGGCTTCGCCAGGCCGACAGCCCTACATCCGAGGGCATGATGACACTCGCGATACATGACCAACGCCTGGCCAAGCCGGGCCAACAGAGCGCAGCCTTGCGCGATTACGACTCCGTGCGGCGGGCGATCGGCTTCATCTCCGAGCACTGGCGCAGCCAGCCGACCATCGAAGCGATGGCGGATGCTGCGAGCGTCACGCCGGACGAGTTGCATCACCTGTTCCGCCGCTGGGCCGGGATCACTCCCAAGGGTTTCATGCAGGCGCTGACGCTGGACCACGCCAAGGGTCTGTTGCGCGGTTCGGCCAGCGTGCTTGACGCCGCACTCGACTCCGGCCTGTCGGGACCGGGACGCCTGCACGATCTCTTCATCACCCATGAGGCGATGTCGCCCGGCGAATGGAAGAACGGCGGCGCGGGCATGACGTTGCGCTACGGTTTTCACCCATCGCCCTTCGGCATGGCGATCGTGATGACGACGCCCCGCGGGCTCGCGGGTCTTGCCTTCGCCGATCCCGGCGAGGAGCAGTCGGCGCTGGCCGACATGACCAGCCGCCGGCCGAACGCCACCTATGTCGAGGATTATCTCGGCACCGCGCCGATTGCGCAGCGAATCTTCGACCCCAAACTGTGGCGGGCCGACCAGCCCTTGCGGGTGGTCTTGATCGGCACCGATTTCGAGGTGCGGGTGTGGGAGACACTGCTGAAGATTCCCATGGGCCGCGCGGTCTCCTATTCCGACATCGCCAACAAGATCAACGCGCCGAAGGCATCGCGCGCCGTCGGCGCGGCGGTCGGCAAGAACCCAGTCTCCTTCGTGGTGCCCTGCCATCGTGCGCTCGGCAAGGACGGCAAGCTCACCGGCTATCACTGGGGCATCACACGCAAGCAGGCGATGCTCGGCTGGGAAGCGGGACGAGTGGCGACGCAGTAGGCCGCCCGCCTGTTCGGTCTATCACCGTCACGACGCGCCGGTTTGACGAACTTACTAATCCAGCCGCTTCCAGAACATCGCCGTGTCGCAGAGCGTCCCGTCGGGGAACAGCGCGTAGTTCGGGATAACGCCGCTCTCGGTCCAGCCGGCGCGCTTATAGAGGCGGTAGCCGTTTTTGCCGGGCACGGTGTCGAGCACCAGGAGCCAGCGGCCGCGTTGTTTGGCTTCGTCCTCGACGGCTGCCATCAAGGCCGCGCCGACGCCGCTGCGCCGTGCCGAACGGTGCACCAGCATCTTCTTCACATCGGCGCGATGCGGCTGGTTGGGCGGAGTATCAAGGCCAAGCTGCACCGTGCCGATGATGCGGCCGTCGAGCCTTGCCGCCAGCAGCACGGTGTCGCCGGCGGCAACGGAAGCCGCCACCCTGCGGAAGAATTTCAGCCCGTCGTGATGCGAGAACGGCGCCATGAAGCTGACGCTGGCGCCGCCCGCGACGCAATCGACCAGGACAGATGCGAGCTCGTCGAGCGCACCATCGGCGACCGGCGCCTCGAGGGCGGAAATGTCGAGCTTGCCGCTCACGCCGCGAGATCGAGCTTCGAGGCGACGGTGGAGTCCGCGTTGAGGTGATAGATGATGGGGACGCCGGTCGCGAGCTCGCGCTTCAAAATGCCTTCCGGAGAGAGCTTCTCCAGCACCATGATCAGCGCGCGCAGCGAATTGCCGTGCGCGGCAACCAGCGTGCGCTGGCCGCGCAGCACGCGGGGCAAAATCTCCTGCACATAATAAGGCAGTGCTCGGGCCAGCGTATCCTTCAGGCTTTCGCCGCCGGGCGGCGCCACGTCATACGAACGGCGCCAGATCAAGACCTGCTCTTCGCCCCATTTCTTACGAGCATCGTCCTTGTTGAGGCCGGAGAGATCGCCATAGTCGCGCTCGTTCAGCGCCAGGTTCCTCTCGGTGGGCAGTCCGGTCTGGCCGAGCTCATTGAGGATCAGATCGAGCGTGTGCTGCGCGCGCATCAAGACCGAGGTGAAGGCGACGTCGAACTGCATGCCCTTCGCCTTCAGCTTGCGGCCGGCGTCCTTCGCCTCCTGCACGCCGAGTTCGCTGAGATCAGGATCCTTCCAGCCGGTGAAAAGGTTCTTCAGATTCCAATCGCTCTGGCCGTGGCGGACCAGCACAAGAAGTCGGTCGGTCATGTCTTTCGATTTCCGATGTTCGATTTGGGTATTTGATTGAGCATGATCTTGTCGGAGAACCGGTTCCCACTCTTCTGGATCATGCTCTAGATGTCGCCCAGCCCCAGCACGTCGGCCATGGAGTAGAGCCCGGGCTTTTTGCCATGGGCCCACAGCGCTGCCTTCAACGCGCCATGGGCGAAGATCGCGCGGTCCTCGGCGTGATGCGAGAGCGTGAGCCGCTCAGAGGGACCGGCAAAGATCACGCTGTGATCGCCAGCAGCGGTGCCGCCGCGCAAGGAGGCAAAGCCGATATCGCCAGCGCGCCTCGCGCCGGTCACGCCGTCACGGCCGCGCGCCGAGTGATCCTCCAGCGTGACGCCGCGGCCCGCGGCTGCGGCTTCGCCCAGCATCAAAGCTGTGCCGGAGGGCGCGTCGATCTTGCCCTTGTGGTGCATTTCGAGGATCTCGATGTCGAAGGAGGGATCGAGCGACTGCGCCGCGCGCTTGACCAGCGCGGCCAGCAGATTGACCCCCAGGCTCATATTGCCGGATTTCACGACCACCGCGCGCGAGGTGACGCTCTTGATCACGGCATCGTCGGAGGCCGACAGCCCGGTGGTGCCGATCACATGAACAAGTCCGCGCTCGGCGGCGATTGCGACATTGGCGATGGTGGCCCGTGGAACCGTAAAATCGAGAATGCCGTCAGCCTCCGCCGACAGCGACCACAGGTCGGCCGAGACCTTGATGCCGTTGGCGGGAAGGCCCGCCAGCACGCCGGCATCCTGGCCTAAGAGTTCCGAGCCCGGCGCTTCCAGAGCCCCTGTCAGCACGGCGCCCGGGGTTTCAGCGATCACACGCGTCAACGTGCGACCCATGCGGCCGCCGGCTCCTGCTACGATCAAACGCATGTCGGCCATGGCCCTACCTCTTCAACGCCCCTTGTAGCCGGGGCAGGCCGTTCCAGCAACCGACCGGATTGCCCGGCTCATGCCACGCCCAACACATCGATCATGGTGTAGAGCCCCGGTTTCCTCCCATGCGCCCATAGCGCGGCCTTCAGCACACCGTGGGCGAAGAGCATCCGATCCTCAGCGAGGTGCGACAGAGTCAGGCGCTCGGAGGGACCTGCGAAAATCACGCTGTGATCGCCGGCGGCGGTGCCGCCGCGCAAGGATGCAAAGCCGATATCGCCGGTGCGCCTGGCGCCTGTGACGCCGTCACGGCCCCGGGCCGACTGCTTGTCCAGCTTGAGCTTGCGCCCCGCAGCTGCGGCCTCGCCCAGCATCAGCGCGGTGCCGGAGGGGGCGTCGATCTTGCCCTTGTGGTGCATCTCCAGGATTTCGATGTCGAAGGAGGGGTCGAGGGTCTGCGCCACGCGCTTCACGAGCGCGGCCAAGAGATTGACGCCCAGGCTCATATTTCCTGATTTCACGATAACCGTGTTCGAGGCGAAGCTTTCGATCACGGCATCGTCGGATGCCGACAGGCCGGTGGTGCCGATGACATGCACGAGGCCGTGCTCGGCAGCGATCGCAACATTGGCGATGGTGGCACGCGGAACGGCGAAATCCAGGATTCCATCCGCCTCTGCCGAGAGCGTCCGCAGATCGGCTGAAAGCTTGATTCCATTTGCCGGCAGACCCGCCAGCACGCCTGCATCCTGGCCGAGCAGCGCAGAGCCCGGCGACACCAGCGCGCCGGCAAGCACCACATCAGGCGTTTCCGCGATGGCCCACGTCAATGCGCGACCCATGCGGCCGCCAGCGCCGGCGACGATCAAGCGCATATCGCTCATGGCTTTATCTTTTCGCCGCCTCGCAGCCGCGCCCGACCGTTCCGGTCAGGGCTGCGGGCCGTCGTAACCTTCGATGATGATGAGATCGGCGATCGCGTGCGGCTGCCGCACCTTGATGTTCGCCTGGTACTCCGGCGAATTGTAGCAGGCCAGTGCGGTCTCATAGTCCGGGAATTCGATCACGACATTGCGCGAGCGGCTCTGGCCCTCGACACCGGTGAACTTGCCGCCGCGGACGACATAACGCGCGCCGAACTTGTTGAAGATCGCCGGATTGGCCGCTGCGTAAGGCTTGTAGCCATCCTCGTTGTGTACGTCGACGCGCCCGATCCAATAGCCTTTGGCCATGTCTGTTCTTCCTTCTTCCTTTTTTGATTGAGCATGATCTCTTTCGCAAAACCGCTACACTCTTTGCACTAACGCGGCCCTCCGAGTCCGGATCATGCTCTACCCGCCAAAACCGGCGTGATCTCCGCGACAATCGCCTCGGCAGCCGCCTTGGGATCGGCCGCCTCGATGACGGGGCGAGCGACCACGAGATAATCGGCGCCGACGGCAATCGCGCGCGCGGGCGTCATGACGCGTTTCTGATCGCCGGTGGCTGAACCGGTGGGCCTAATGCCCGGCGTGACCAGGCTCACCTGACGACTGACGAACTGGCGCAGGGAAGCCGCCTCCTCAGGCGAGCAGACCAGCCCGTCGATGCCGAGCGCCTCGGCTTGGCGTGCGCGCTGTGCCACGAGCTCAGCCACGCCGAGCCGATAGCCGGCCGCTTCCAGGTCGGCGTCGTCATAGGAGGTGAGGACCGTTACCGCGAGGATCTTCAGCTTCGCACCCCGCGCCTCGACGGCAGCCTTCATGGTTTGCGGATAGGCATGCACGGTGAGGAAGGTGGCGCCTGACTTGGCGATGCTCTCGACGCCGTGTGCGACCGTGTTGCCGATGTCGTGCAGCTTGAGATCGACGAAGACCTTCTTGCCCTGGTCGGCGAGCTTCTTCACCAAAGGCAGGCCGCCAGCATAGGCGAGCCGATAGCCGATCTTGTAGAAGGTGACGCTATCGCCGAGGCCCGCCACCATGGCCTCCGCCGCCTCGACGCTCGCTAGGTCGAGGCCCACGATCAGTCGGTCGCGGGGAGGAATGTCGGTCAGAGCCATTGATCACCTCACATCATGCGCTGCGAGACGTCGATCAATTGCCGAACCAGGGCTTGCAGCGCCTCG
>Ga0307478_10003873_pt1 | contig 10893 bp, 6 predicted proteins | sample atmos_gasesECM4C_2_FD_203713 | JGI IMG/M metagenome (GOLD analysis project Ga0307478, IMG submission 203713) | Hardwood forest soil microbial communities from Morgan-Monroe State Forest, Indiana, United States - atmos_gasesECM4C_05 | ecosystem: Environmental > Terrestrial > Soil > Temperate...
AGGAACTTTTGGAGGAGGCTGATGTTCCCGTTTTTGCAGTGATGGCGGGACCGTTGTTCGAATTTCCCACAATCTTTCCTCAGCAGCAGAAGAAACGCGACCGATTCCCCTCAGGCGGATCCAAGACACAGGTTCCTGACCTGCCGGTTCCGGGCCAGGACTACATAGGCCCCGCAGAACGGCGCGGACCTCATAACATGAAAGTCTTAACGGAAGTGACCGGTGGTGGAGTGTTTACGGCCCACGATGAAGAAGATCTACCACGTATTGTTCGAACTATTGGACTGGCGGTTCGATATAGATATATTCTCAGCTACAAGCCAGCGCACGGCGGCGAGTCCAGGCAACATAAGGTCGTAGTCGAACTCAATCCGAAGGAGAAATTCCGCGGATATAGTCTTCCTTATTACAAGCGCACCTATCACAGTATCGACTGAAGTCCGTTTGCATAGGTGTCCGACCTTGGTTTTAGCCTTTGGGATGGAAACTGCTTTTTCTACGTTCTGCGGCTACGGGTCGTCCTACGATGGAGGTCCACCCCATTCCGGATCCTTCAGATTCCAGCCGCCGCCCAAGGCTTTGTACAGTTGCACAATGACGGTGCGCCGATTAAGTTCGGTAAAGGCAAGGGCATTCTCCGCCGGGTATAGCTGCAATTGAGAATCCAGCACCTCAAAGTAACTCGCCTTGCCGGCGACATATCGCTGAAATGAGACTTTTACTGACTCCTGATAAGCTTGGACAGCCTGGGCCTGCTCATCTCGAATCGCTTCGAATTTTTGACGCGAAACTAAAGCATTCGATACATCCTGGAACGCAACCTGAGCGGTTTGCTCGTATTGAAGTTTCGTTTGCTCCCAGAACGCCACGCTTTGACGCTTTTGCGCTCTGAGGGCCCCACCTTGATAGATCGGGCCGGCAACATTCCCTGCGATGCTCCAGACGGTGGCATTACCGGATGACAGGGAACTAAGCGGAGAGCTGGCGCGGCCAAACAAAGAAGTAAGGCCAATTCGCGGGAAGAAATTTGCGGTGGCGATCCCGACCTGTGCGTTGGCGAATCGTAACTGTTCCTCGGCAGTCAAAATGTCCGGACGACGCTCAAGCAATGCCGAAGGCAAGCCAACAGGAATATCCGGCGGCACAATCTGCTCGAGAAGTTTGGCGGTGTGCGGTACCGGGCCGGGGTTGTTGCCCAACAACACGCTGATCTGATTCTCCTTGAGTGCCATCTGGCGCTCCAGCTCCGGGATGCTTGCAGCTGCCGTAGCGAGGGCTGCAGCGGCTCGAGAGGTATCTAACTTCGAAGCCACTCCTCCCTCGAGCCGCTGGGTAAACAACTTTAGCGTTTGCGAGAACGAGTCCGTTGTGTCTTTTGCGATCTGGAGCTGAAGATCTAAGTCGAGAAGCTCGAAGTAAGCTTGCGCGACATCGCTTACTAGAGAGAGCATTACACCACGGCGGGCTTCCTCTGTGGCGAGATACTGAGCGCGAGCCGCCTCGTTTTCACGCCGGAGCCGACCCCAGACGTCCGCTTCCCAGGCAACGGTAGCCACGCCTGCAAGGGCTCCGCGTTCCAAGCCACCGTTGGGAGAAACCGTGCCCACAAACTCATTCTTTCCATCGCTGGCGGTTACGGAGTAATTGACGAAAGGGAAGTATTGAGCCCGTGCTTGCGCCGCGATTTGGCGTGATTGTTCGACTCGGGTCACCGCAATCTGCAGGTCATAATTGTTGGCCAGCGCAGTTTGGACGAGATTTCTGAGCCTCTCGTCTTTGAAGACCTCCCACCAGGGTAAGTCTGCGATGGAAGCTTGATGAGCTGAACCTCCCGCGTCGCGGTATTCTGTCGGGGTGTTTACTTTGGGCCGCTGATAATTTGGACCGACCGCGCACCCAAACACCAGCAACAAAACAGAGCCTAGTGGGAACAAAACAGAGAGTAAACCGATCCTTTGTCCGCCGTTTTGGACCAGACCTGCTGCAAGGCGACTTGAAGGTCCTCTATGTTGCCTTGCGTCCACGCACGTTGAAATCGCGTTTATCATAGCTGTTGTCTTAGCTTCTTTTCGCTGCATGGTTAGTCATCGCCAGCCGTCGCAGCGTGCGCGTCCGTGGCGGGCACAGACACCCCGGCTGCTTCGTGCTTCGCACCGCCGATTCTTTCAATAACGTAGAACAGCGCCGGAATAACAAAAATTGCGATGGCGCTGGCAGCTGCAATTCCCCCGATGACGGCCGTGCCCATGACCTGACGAGAAACGGCACCCGAGCCAGACGCTGTCCATAGTGGCACGCAGCCTAGAAGGAATGCTAACGAAGTCATCAAAATAGGACGCAGGCGCAACTTCGCGCCTTCCAAAGCAGCTTCGGCAAGCGGCTTGCCTTTTTTTTCGTGCTCCAATTTGGCGAACTCCACGATGAGGATGGCGTTTTTGGCAGCAAGGCCAATGAGCATGATCAAGCCGATCTGCGCGTAAACATTATTCTCAAAGGAAAAGCTCGTAAGTCGGCGAAGATACAGGGCGAAGAAAGCTCCAAAGACCGCTATAGGAACGCTGATTAGCACACTGAACGGCAGAGTCCAGCTCTCGTAGAGCGCTGCAAGAATCAGAAAACAGAAAAGAGTTGAGAAGCCAAAGATTACCGAAGGCGACACCCCTTGCCGGGCCTTTTGCTCTTGATAGGACATACCCAGGTAGTCAAAGCCCATGTCCGGGGGCATGGTCTGTGCAAAAACTTCTTCGAGCACGGCCATGGCTTGGGCAGAACTATAGCCGGTAGCAGCGCTGGCGTTGATTTGCGTGCAACGATACAGGTTATAGCGCATTGTGAATTCAGGACCTACGCGGTGCTGAACTGAAGTGACTGCTGACAGCGGCACCATATTGCCGGCGCTATTGCGTACGTAAAACTGGCCCAGGTTTTCAGCACGCGTTCGGTAATCGCCTTCGGCTTGAATATAGACCTGCCACTGACGACCGAAGCGGTTGAAGTAATTAATAAGGGCGCCGCCCATAAAAGACTGAAGAGTCTTGTATACATCGCTCAAATTGACGCCCTGGGTCAGAACTTTGTCGCGCTCTACGTTGATATAAACTTGTGGAACAGCCGCCAACATGGTGGTAAAGACCGATGCTAGCTCCGGGCGTTTGCGGGCGGCTTGCATGAACGCAGTTGTATTGTCAGCCAAGAACTGGACATCATGCCCCCCGCGGTCCTCCAAGATAAACGTGGCGCCGCCAGAAGTTCCCACCCCGGGGATTGCCGGGGGAGAAAAAGCAATCGAAATGCCCGCAGGAAGCTGGCGCAACTCTCCGTTGATGTGAGCCCTGATGGCGTCGTAGGTTTCCTCCGGCGCTTTGCGCTCCCCCCATTCCTTGAGCGTCACCCAAAAGAAGGAACTAAAGGTATTCTGAACACCGCTGATCATGTTGTAGCCCACAACGCTGGTCACATGATCGACCCCCCCTGTTTTCATCAGAATGTCCTCCACGGTCTTAGCCGTGAGGCTTGTGCGTTGCAACGATGAGGCATCGGGCAATTGCAGGGCCACGAATACATAGCCTTGGTCCTCGTCGGGTAGGAAGCTGCTGGGCAGCCTCGTGCCGATTAGTCCAGCCAAAGCAGTACAGCCAACTAGGATAATCCCGGTGAATACTAACTTGCGGATTAGCACGCCGCACCAATTGACGTAAACATCCGTGGCGCGACCGAACCATTTGTTGAACCATGCGAAGAATTTTCCGAGTGGCCCACGTGCCTGCTTCTTGGGGCGAAGTAAAAGTGCCGAGAGGGCTGGACTCAAAGTCAGAGCATTGAACGCGGAGAGAAGCATGGACACCGCGATGGTGACGGCGAATTGCTGATACAAGCGGCCGGTAATGCCCGGAATGAAAGCTGTAGGAACGAACACGGCAGCGAGAATCAACGCGATGCCGATCACGGGTCCCGAGACTTCTTCCATGGCCTTGAAAGAGGCTTCCTTGGGAGAAAGTCCGTGTTCGATGTTGTGCTCAACTGCTTCCACTACAACGATGGCATCGTCCACAACCAAGCCGATAGCAAGTACCAAGCCAAACAGAGAAAGCGTGTTGATGGAAAAACCCAGTACCGGGAAGATAGCAAACGTGCCAATTAGAGATACAGGTACAGCTAGCAGAGGAATCAGAGTGGCCCGCCACCCCTGAAGGAAGATAAACACTACAAGAATGACGAGGATGATGGCTTCAATAAACGTGTGTTTAATCTCGATAATACCCTCGGTCACCGGCAAAGTCGTATCGAGGGCCACGGCGTAGTCAAGTCCAGGCGGAAACCGCTTTTTCGCCTCAGCCATTAGGGCTTTCGCACCCTTGGCGGCTGCGATGGCGTTCGATCCCGGAAGCTGGTAGATAGCAACCACTGCGGCAGGCTTGCCATCGAGTCGACCCTGCAAGTTGTAGACTTGAGCGCCCAGTTGAACTCGAGCTACATCTTTCAGACGAACAATGGAGCCGTCAGCCTTGGCACGAACTACGATCTGGCCGAACTCTTCTTCCGTCGCAAGACGGCCCTGGGAGCGAACGGTGTAGGTGTACTCCTGCCCTGGCGGTACAGGCTCGCTGCCGATTTGCCCCGCTGGGTTGACATTGTTCTGCGTTTGAATCGCGTTGATGATTTCGGGGACGGTAATTTGAAGTTTGGCTAGCTGATCAGGCTTTACCCAAAAACGCATCGCGTATTGACCGGCGCCGAAAACTGAAACACTGGCAATTCCCGGAACACGTGTAAGCTGGTCGTTCAAGTTGATATAGGCATAATTCGCCAAGAATTCTGAATCATAAGTGCCGTTCGGAGAGTAGAGGTCGAACAACATGAGAGGGGCAGCCGTAGATTTTTGGACCGTTACGCCGTAGCTGTTGACTTCGGCAGGCAACTGCGATGCCGCCTGGTTGGCACGCATCTGAGAGAGAATCTGATCTGTATTGGGATCCGTTTTTACATCGAAGTTTACAGTCAGGGTTATTTGACCGTTGTTGGCGTTGTTGGAATACATGTAGTTCATGTTGTCCACGCCGCTCATCTGCTGTTCGATGGGAGTGGCTACGGACTGCTCCACGGTCAAGGCATCTGCCCCCACATACGTTGTCTTCACCTGGACTTCCGGGGGGGTGATGTTTGGAAATTGCGCAGTGGGCAGGCTCAGCATGGCAACGATGCCCACGATGACCATAACGATCGAGATCACCATGGACACGATGGGGCGATTTATGAAGAATTTGTACACGATGTCGGCCTTTAAGGTGTGTTGCTCGCAGTGTTCGACTTTTCCATTGCTGGGGACTCTGGCTGAAAAGGTTTTGCCCGAACTTCCATTCCCTCGCGGACTTTTTGCGTTCCTTCCGCCACGATTCGGTCGCCAGGCTTTAGGCCTTCGTCTACAATCCACATGGTGTCAACCTTAGCCCCCACTTTGATCGGACGAATGCTTACCTTGTTGTTGCCACCGATTACGGCAACGAGGTATCCGCCTTGCAATTCATTTACCGCACGTTGGGGGACAAGCATGGCGTTTTTCTGAATTCTCACGATTGTGCTGATGTTGCCAAACCCGCCGGGACGTAGCATGCTGCCGGGGTTTGGGAACTGCACTTTGACGAGAATTGTTCCCGTTCTCACGTCCACTTGTCGATCAAGGGCATAAAAGCGGCCTTTGTGTGGATACATGGATCCGTCCGAGAGGCGCAATTGCCATTCGAGCTTACTCAATATCGCGTGCTCATCGTTGCCCAGAGCCGCGGCCTGCTTCATGGCATTCAGGTATTCTTGTTCGCTGGCTGTGAAATTCACCACAATCGGATCGATCGTTGATACTGTCGTCAGCGGCTCACCGGGTGGGCTAACGAAGTCGCCGATCTGGGCGGTGGCAATTGCTGCAACACCGTCAATTGGGGAAACAATTTTGGTGAAACTGACATCCAGTTTGGCGGACTCCACCGCCGCGCGGGCGGACTCGATGGCCGCCTTTCCTTGGTCTACCTGAGCCTTGGCGGCAAGATTGCCCTGGACGGCATCGTCCAGTTCCTGCTGGCTGATGGCACTTTCTTTGGCAAGAGGCGTATAGCGGGCGACGTCTAGCTCCGTCTTCCCGAGCTGAGCTTGCGCCCGCTGAAGATTGGCCTTTGCTTGCTCCAAGTTTGCGGTGGCCTGGTCGAGTGTCGCTTGGAAGGGCCTTGGATCTATTTCGAAGAGGGCAGAACCTTTGCGGACGAATGCGCCGTTCGTATAGATTTGCTGGATCAAAAGACCCTTTACTTGTGCACGGATCTGAGCGTTGACGAAACCATCCAGCGTGGCCACCCATTCTTTGGTAACTGGCACGTCCTTCTGGACGACTTGAATAAACTCCACCGCCGGAGGAGCCAGCGCTGCCCGCTGTTTTGTCTCACACCCAGCCAACCAGTTTGTGACGGCCCAAAGGGCCACAGCGAATCGCAATGGCTTCGCTTTCATGACTCACGCTCCGCAAAGACGCGGTGCTCGGCCCGAGAGCTCTTGGGCTAAAGACTCAGGCACACGAAACCTCGTGCACGCTGGTGGGCGCACATAGGATTTCGAAGCGCTCACTGGTGGGGATGGTATTCACGCGCTCCTGATGGTGGAACTGTCAAAAGTAGCAGAGGGCGCTACCGCGCGCTTTTCGAATCTTATTGAAAGCATTTAAGTTAGATTTACAGGGAATTCCTGCCGTACGACTTGAATCGCCGATGTCCTACAGTCACACCGCACGACTATCTGCCGATCTTCGCCCCGATAATCTCGCCGGAGACGACGATTTCGACCCGACGGTTCCTTTGCCTGCCTTCAGCGGTCAAATTGTCAGCGACCGGAGCAGTTTCACCAAATCCTCTGGCTGTCACGCTGCCCTCAGATAGCCCTTGTTGCATGAGATAGGTCTTTGCGGTTTCCGCGCGCTTTTCGGACAGCCACTGGTTTAGGTCATCGTTGCCTACATTATCCGTGTGTCCCTCAACAGCGAGTTCCAAACCAGGGTGTGCAAGGATAATGCCAGATAGTTTCGCCAGCTTCTCCCGAGCCTCTGGACGCAGGTCGTATTTTCCAAAATCAAAGAGCACGTCCCCCATGTTGACGACCAGCCCACGTGGCGTATCGCGGGTTTCCAGAATGAGATTGAACTGCTCGAGCAATTGGGCGCGCAAATCAGCAGCAGCTTTTTGTGCTCGTTCGGCCTCCGCCCGGGCGGCCTCTTCCTTTGCCTTCAAAGCATCGGCTTCCGCTTTGGCCCTAGTCGCAGCGGCCTCCGCTTCAGCTTTCATTTGGGCTTGCTTCGCCTCGGTCAGCTCCGCTTGGCGTTTGGCTTCTTCTGCAGCCCTTGCTTCCGCCTCAGCCCTGGCTTTGGCGGCAGCAGCTTCTTTCTCTGCTGCGATACGCGCTTGATCCTGCCGTTGTGCCGCGAGCGTGCGTGCGTCTTCAGCAAATTGTACGGTTTGCCGGGCAGAGGAGATGATGTCCTTCTTGTCCGCCTTTGCGTTGAGTGCATTCTCAGTCGCTTGTAGACTGGAAATCGCTTTGTTAAGAATCTCAGGCGCATCCTTCTCCGCACCGCGCGACTTCGCAATTTCCACCGCGTTACGCGCTTCATACACCTGGAGTGGCACACGCACAAGATCCGGCGTCATGGCCAGCGGATTCCCAAGTTTCTCGTACTGAGCGCGTTTCATCAGCTTGAAATCATTGACAGGAAAGATCTGGCCCTTGGTGTCTTTCCGTGTGTCGTTTTCCAAAATGACCATTTCGCTGGGCATGCGCACGGCAAAATAAGGTTCGGCTGTAACAATCATCGAAAATGTTTGCGCCGGAGTCGTGACGCTCAGCTTTCCGTCCCCATTCTTATTGATCAGGATTTCACCGGTATTTCCGGAGCGACCGTCAGGCGTAACTACCCAAAGCACGTAGGTCAGAAATTCCGCACCAAGTTTTGTTGGGGGTGCCAGGTCTCTAATCGACACCTCTATGTTTGTCTTTCCCTGTCGGGCTTCAACCTTTGCTTCACCAGCGGCCTGTGACATTAATTCGGTACCCTTTAGGTCGACTTTCGTGCTCCAGTCGCCAACCCTGTACCCGACTGCTTTGACCGATTTAATCGTCACGTTTGATTCGGGCACGTCCTGTTGCGCTTGCGCCGAAGCCGTGCCTGCACTTACGCCTAGCGCCAAAAATGAAAGAGCGAGGATCCTGTACCCACTCATGGGCATCTCCGCAAAGGAATGTTGGTCGGACCCATAAGGAGCTCCCACTGGCAGAATTGACAGGCACCTGGAACAGGCTAAAAGAGAGCTTTATCGGATCAATCGCATTTCGTAACGAGCCGATGATCGGCAGGCCTGTTTGTTTTGACAGTTTTGTGGGATCCATCAAAAACCGATGATTTGATGCAAAAGGGGGGCGACCTCTCTCCGAACTGAATAGACCAACCCCCTCACTGGGACGCCCCCTATTTCTACCGAAGGAGGCCACAAGTGCCATTCCTCAGAATCCTTGTGCTTGTGGGTTTGCTTACCTTCTTGTGTCCATCAAGCGTATTGTCTATGGTCCAGTTTGTCCCGAGTGAAGAAACCCCCAATCGCGCCCTGAATTCGGTAAACAACTGCGGCGAGAACCCTCCGCGATCAGCTCTTTGAAAGGACCTTGTCTTTTTTTAGCTGCTTCACGAGCGTGTTGGCATACTCTTTAGCCAGTTTCTCGAAATTCTTGGAATAAACAGTATCCGTTTCTCCGCTCCAGAGAAGTGTTTCGTCCGCGGTGCGGTAAAGATTGAACTCGGCGCTGACGATGGTATTTTCTTTGAGGTAAGAACCTTTCGCGGAATATTGTTTGAAGGCCATATCCCAATAAGGCCAGAAGCTTTGGTAGACCGTCGGAGGCATGTAGATGACCTTCGTGCCGACCTCTTCGGTTTCTTTGCGAAACGCCTTTGGACGGATTACCAGAACGGCATCATAGTCCGCCTCCTTTATCCGTTGCTTGAGTTCCCCTTCCATCAGCTCGTTGCGAGGAGGGAGAACCATGTGGCTCCTGACGCCCTCGATGCCGGATTTCGCGAGCAGCCTTTCCATTTCATCCTCAAATTCCTGGCGTATCAGATAGTTTTCCATAACAGCGATAACAAGGATTTTCTTGAACTTTGGCATGGGCTCGCCAGCGTGAACCCAAGAGTGAATAATTTTCGTGCGGGCAAGCAGCGGCGTGACCACCACGGTCAAAATAGTAAACGCAAAAAAGACGACGAGTATTCTGATACCGTGAGACCTTGAGCGAAGATGGACAGGTTCAGGTTTCGTAAAATTCATTGATACATCAGTAGCCATTTCTTGACACCATCGGACATCTAGGTTGTAGACGAGGCAGCAGCCTGTGCATTTCAAGTGCAGGTTGGAGGCAGACTTACCGTCTGAAAGTTTTATTCCGTGTACTGCGTCAGCAGGACGCCCAAGACGATTAGTAATGCGGGCCAAACCCTCTTGAAAAGTTGTTGCCACTTCTGTGGTGTTTCGGCTAATCCGTTTGCTAGGGCCACTCCGAGCCCAGTTGCGGCAAACCAGCGATGTTGTTTCTGGATGTGTTCCATTGCCTCCATGGCATGGGGGGCTTGCATATCACCGCCGTGAACGTGAAACAGCAACAGAGTTGCCCCGACGACTCCCATCGCCGGGAAGAACCAGGTTGCCCAGCGCGCACTCAGCTGACCGCGGGCTCTCTGGAGTTCAATGGATCCAATGGCTAGCAAAATAATAGCGAAGATTTTGTGTTGCAGATCTTCGGCGTTGTGCGTAAGTGCATGCCATGGAGTTTGAGGGCCGAAGGGCCAGATCTCTGTATCGCTAAAGACCAGAAGAAAAATGCCGGCGGCGAGGAAACACATGGGCCAGGCGTAACGCACCATGGGCCATCGCTTTGCAAGAGAGCTCTCGGAGAGGATGAAGACACCAGCGACGATTACAAACAATCCTGCCAAGCGATGATTGAACTCGCTCTCTTTTTTGTCAGCAAGATGCTTAGCCGCCTGCGCCGGGCCCTCGGAAGCGGTTGGCGAGCTCATATTCATCCCTGGCATGCCGGCCATGTCGTGCTCTTGTGACCAAGTCAAGGTCGAGAAGAGAAACACTAGAGAAATTGCGAACAAGGCTATCCCGGCGCGGACATCCAACCCTAAGTGAGAAAATTCTTCCCGCTTGGTCAGCATCAAGTCTCCTCGTTGTTGGTGACCTATAATTTTAAAAATCACCACCATCCTGGCGCATTGCACAATTTGTAGCTCTTCACGGGGGGCCTACACCTGGTAAAGTTGACAGTCTTGCCTTACGAGGGAGTACGCACGAGCGGAGAAACCCTTATTTATATTTACAGTGGGAGAATCGGACTAGTTGTTTTGCTGTTCCTGGACTTTGTCAGCAGGATTCGAAGGAGGCGAAGCAGAAGCGGCCGCCCGTTGGCGAAGAATCGGAAGAACTTCACGCACCCGTTCCATATAGGAGCTCTTTGGGTCAAGCTTGGTGAAAAGTTCAAGTTCCGCGACCGCTTGGCCTGGTCTATTCGAATTCGCGTAGATATCGCCCAACAGTAAGTGGACCTTGGAAGGCACCTTAAGGCTCGCACTGGCTGCCACTGCGTACCGCAGTGCGATTTCCCACTGACTTTGCTGCGCGTGACAACGAGCAAGTTCGAAGGGCCAGCGCCAGTCGGTTGCATCCAGTTTTTGCGCCTCAAGAAGAAGTTCTTCTTCTTCCGTATTGCGGCGCTGCCCGAAAAGCAATAGCGCCAAAGGATAATAGGGAGCGGTCATGTGGGCATTCAGTGCGATTGCCTTCCGTAGGGAGCCTTCCGCATCAG
>Ga0307478_10003874_pt1 | contig 10892 bp, 9 predicted proteins | sample atmos_gasesECM4C_2_FD_203713 | JGI IMG/M metagenome (GOLD analysis project Ga0307478, IMG submission 203713) | Hardwood forest soil microbial communities from Morgan-Monroe State Forest, Indiana, United States - atmos_gasesECM4C_05 | ecosystem: Environmental > Terrestrial > Soil > Temperate...
AGAACGCGTTTCATGGCCCGCCAATCACCTCGTCAACTTAGCCCGTAGTACAGCCCCTCGATCAGTTCCATGCCGCGCCGCAGCAGTTCGTCGTCTGCTACATCCTGCGACGCCCACCCTTTCAAGGTTGTGTCGAGCCCCAGGCCTTCACTGCGGCCAAACTTCTCGTCACCCAGGTCCGCGTCATGGATGAGTTGTGCGATTTGCTTCACCTTCCGGTCTCGAATGGCGAACTCTTTCCTGAGCGTCTCGAACGTGCAGTCTTCTCCTCGATGACCGAATCCGGCAGCGCTGAACATGTCGAAGGGAATCGCGTCGGGCTTGCTGGCAGGATCATCGCTAAACACAAACCTTGCCTTCGAATCGATAAAACGCCGGATCAACCATGCCGACGACACACGGTCGATTCCTGGCCGCGGCCGCGTCATCCAGATCCGGTTGCGGTAGTGCTTCGTCCTCTCGCTGCCGGCTCTACCGCGCACCGGTTTTTGATCTTCATCCGCCTGCGCCAGCAGCGCTTCGATCTTTCCTCGCAGCGGGTTCGCGAAGAAATCAATTGCTTCGATTTCCTGAAAACGCCGCCGCAAGCGAACCAGCCGCCCTTGCGGCCGAGATGCCCGTCCAAGGAAGCCCTTCAATTCCCGACCGAGGGCCTCGTAGTCCCGTACGCGCGCTTCGATGAAGCGCGCGCGTAGTTGCTCGTCCGGCAAATCGTCAAATCCCTGTACCCGCACAACCGACGCGTCACCCCGGTAGTTCCGGATGGCCGTGGCCAGCCATTCCAGCTTTTCCTGGTTCGCCGCCGACTCGGGCAGTACGTGCCCGGAAGAGGGCAACGCCAGCGCCCCGTAGCGCTGCAGCTTCCGCCAGATCTCGACGCGCTGGCTGGCCCGGCTGGAAGGCAGCCGGTACACCAGCAGGAGCCATCGCGCCAAAGGAACGGGAGTTACAGCCATTGCATCAATGTTATAGCTATAACATCTATTGTCAAGGGCCAACGTTGGACATTGGCAGGGACCGGTACGTTGATGGGCATCCACCCTGTGGAGAGGCGGGCGTCGCTGCCCGCCCGCTGAAAAGATTTGAATGGAACCATCAAGTCGCGCAGCAAGGGCAGAAGCCGGCACGCAGGTAAGTGCCAAGCTCCGGAGCCCAGACCTGCCTCACCCCACCCACGTCAACCAGGCCCACCCGACCGCCAAGGTCAGGATTGTGATCGGCACGCCCGCGCGCAGATAATCCCGAAATTCGATTTCCACTTCGGGCTGCGCCGATTCCACCACAATGATGTTCGCCACGCTCCCTGTGATGGTCAGATTTCCCGCCAGGGTCGAAGCCATCGCCAGCAGCAGCCATGTTTTATGCGGATCTGCGAATCCCGGCACCAGCGACTTCACCAGCATGACAGCCGGCACATTGTTTACGATGTTGCACAGCCCCGCCACCGACAAGGTGAAGACCCACGTCCGCTGCAGGTTCCAATGCTGGGCGATATCCAATAACCGCGTGGTGAGGCCCGCATTCTCCGCTCCCCCCACGATCAGGAACAATCCCACAAAAAAGACCAGCAGTCCCCAATCGACCTCTTTATACAAATTCTTCGGCTCGAGTGTGCGCGTGATCAACAGTACGGCTGCGCCCAGCGCCGCCATCATCGCGGGGTCTACTCCCAGAAAAAATCCCACCACCACCGCGCTCACCACAATCACCGGCTTGGTCAGCTTCGACAAATCCAGCGCGGGCAAGGGAATTTCGCTGCGATCTTCCGCCTCCGTGGTTACGTTGCGCATGTGCACCCAGTGCAACACGCCCCAGTCGATAAACAGCCCCGCCAGCGCGACCGGACCGAGGTGCGCCAGAAAATCCCGGTAGTGAATCCCTGAAAACGAGCCGATCAGCATGTTCTGCGGATTGCCCGTGATCGTCGCCACGCTCCCGATATTCGACGCCGTCGCTACCGCCAGCAGATACGGAAGTGGCTGCACCTTCATCTTGCGTGTGATACTCAGTACGAAGGGCACCATGACCAGGCACACGATATCGTTGACGAAGAAGGCCGACAGAAGTCCGCAGGTAAACACCACTGCGGGCAGCAACTGATGCGGCTTCAATCGCCGCAGCACCGCTTCCGCATTCCATTCGAAAAATCCGACCAGGTGCAGGTTCCCGACAATCAGCATCATCGAGAACAGCAGCACGATAGTCTGGAAATTGATGTGGCGCAGCGCATCCGCCGGACGAACGATCCGGAAGGCCACCATGGCCACCGCCCCGATGATGGCCGCACCCGTGCGATCAATCTTCAGGCCAGGAAACTTTCCCAGCGCGAATACCACATAGCTGGCCAGGAAAACGCCGTAGGCGGCGGCGATGCGGACGTCCGACAACGCGGCGGGAGACAGGGCGGTCATTGGGCCCGCTCAGGATAGCAAGCCCAGACCGGGATAGAAAAACCCGGAAAATCTTTCGATCCAGACCGTGACCTTTGTCACTGCTCGCATCATTAAAGAGGTAGATAAACAAGAAGCCGCGCGGAGATCAGATTTGAAAGCAACCGGGCACGACACCGTCGAACGCCGCCTCATCGAAGCTGCGCAATGCGATCCCCGTCGCTTCGCTGAGCTGTATGAAGCCAATTTCGATCGCGTCTACGCCTTCGTCGCCCGGCGCGTGCCCAGCCGCGACGAAGCCGAAGACGTTACCGCCGAGGTCTTTCATCAGGCGTTGTCCGGCATCGCCGGGTTCGAGTGGCAGGGCACGCCTTTTATCGCCTGGCTGTTAGGCATCGCGTCGAACCTGCTGGCGCGCCGTTGGCAGCGCGCTGCTCATCAGTCGGAGGTCGGAATCGACGACATCGAACTGGAGACAGTCGCTGCGGATGCCGATCGTCACACCTTGTTTACGCAGTTGCTCGATCGCTTACCCGACGATCAGCGCCGGGTTATCGAATGCCGCTTCTTCGCTCAGCGCAGTATTCGTGAAATCGCGCGGGAGATGGGACGCAGTGAAGGCGCCGTCAAGCAACTTCAGTTCCGCGCCCTCGAAACCCTTAGAGCGCAGTTGACAAATCGCCATGAATGAAATGATCACGCAACTCGACGAATCCATCAGCACCCTGTTATCCGGCCGTAAGCCAGATCTGTCCGAAAACGCGCAGCTTCGCGACCTGGCCCAGGTAGCCGGCGATCTGTGCAGTATCCCGAGTCGTGAATTCCGTTCGAGCCTTGGCGCCGAGCTGGAGCGAGCGGCAATTTCTCCGGAGGGTTCTCGGCGAATCCACAGCTCAATCCCGCGCTCCTCATTCGATCGTTCCGCCATCATTCCCCATCTGTTCAGCATCGGCCCCAGTAATCTCCCCATTCGTGGGTCCAACCTTGTCCTTTCGTTCGCACTGCACGCCGTCGCGCTTGCCCTCATCGGCGCCTCTGGTTGGTGGATGGTCGAAAACCGTACTGTCGTCCGCACCAAGGTCGCTGAACTCATCCCCACCAGCGACGATTATGTCCTCCCCGTCGCTCCGGGAGCGATCCACGGAGGTGGTGGTGGCGGCGATCAGGACAAGCTCCCTGCCTCTCACGGCACGACGCCGCGTTTCGCCTCCGAGCAACTCACTCCGCCTGCAGTCATCGTCCGCAACGAGGATCCGAAGCTGCCCGCCGAACCCACTCTGATTGGTCCTCCCGACCTGGTCTTGCCGCAGTCCGACAAGTACGGCGACCCCATGGCCAACATTCTCAACCCGCCTTCGAATGGTCCCGGCAGTGGTGCCGGCATCGGCAGCGGTCATGGAGGAGGGATTGGCCCCGGCGAAGGCCCCGGTGTTGGTGAGGGCCGCGGAGGCGGCATCGGTGGCGGCGTCTACCACGTCGGCGGAGGCGTTTCTGCACCCCGCCCCATCTACGATCCCGATCCCGAATATTCCGACGAAGCCCGTAAGTCGAAGTTTCAGGGAAGCGTCATCCTCGTGGCCATCATCGGATCAGACGGCCGTACTCGAGACTTGCACGTCCTGCGTTCGCTCGGCATGGGCCTCGACCAGAAAGCCCTCGAGGCCGTCCAGAAATGGCGCTTCCTCCCCGCCATGAAAGACAACCGTCCCGTTGCTGTACAAATCAGCATCGAGGTAACCTTCCACTTGTACTGAGGCAGCTTCCCCATGAAGTGACTGGCCTTGCACGTGAACTGAAGCTGCTCTACAACTTCAGGCGCGTAGCGCCGGCGGATATTCGCCCAGCGATCAAACCACATCTCCTCATCCCGCAAACAGATTATTCAACCCCTCCGCCAACGTCGGATGCGCAAAAATACCATCCCGCAACGCCGTAAATTTCACTTTCCCCAAAATCGCCATCTCAAACACCGCCATTACCTCTCCACCCTCAATCCCCAACACGGTCGCCCCTACGATCTCATCCGTGTCCGCATCCACAATAGCTTTCATGAACCCGCGGCTCTCGTCCATTTCCACTGCGCGCGCCACATGATTCATAGGCATCTTCGCCACGCGAACCTTGCGCCCCTGCTCCCGCGCCTCTTCCTCGTTCAATCCCACGTGCCCCAGTTGCGGATCAATGAAGCACGTATAGGGCACCAGCCGCCCTTCAATCGTGACATTCTTCTTTTCGATCACGTTGGCCCGGAGAATCCGAAAATCATCGTAGGAAATATGCGTGAACGCCGGCCCGCCCTTGATGTCGCCCAACGCAAACACCCCGTCCACATTCGTCTCCAATCGAGGATTCGTCCGAATGAATCCCTTCGCATCCGTCTCGATGCCCGCCGCCTGCAGATTCAGAGTGTCCGAATTCGGCCTGCGCCCGATCGCCACCAGCAGATGCGACCCCTCCATCGCGCGTCCCGCTGATCCCTCGCGAACCTCCAGCCGAATGCGACCACCCGCCGAACTCACCCGCTCCGTCTTCGTGTTCAGCAGGACCTCAATCCCATCCTCCTGAAGAATCTTCGCGACCTCCTCAGCGACGTCCGCGTCTTCCCGCGCCAGCAACTGCTTCCCGGACTGCACGATTGTTACTCGGCTCCCAAAACGCCGGAACATTTGGCCGAACTCCAGACCGATATAACCTCCGCCCAGAATCAGCAAGTGCTCCGGGACCGACTCTAATTCCATAATGGATGCGTTATCGAGAAACGGAACCGCATCGAGCCCCTCCACGCGAGGCACTGCCGCCCGGGTGCCCGCGTTGATGAAGATGCGCCCTCCGCTGAGTGAACGCTCGCCGTTCTTGCCCCGAACCACGAGCGTTCTCGCGCCCGTGAAGCTGGCCGTTCCGAAAATCAGCTCCAGATTTGCCGTCTTCTCAATCGCTGCCTGATTGGCATTCCGAAAACTGTCCACGATCGCCTGCTTCCGCTGCCGTACCCGCTCCAGATCGACGCTCACCGGCCCTGTCTTCACTCCATAATCGGCTCCTCGCCGCGCCAGACACGCCACCCGCGCGCTCGCCACCATCGTCTTGGTCGGCGTGCAGCCTTCGTTTATGCATGTTCCGCCGACGTGAACCCGCTCCACTAACGCGGTGCGCATCCCGGCTTCCGCCAGGGCGCGGCTCAGAGGCGTTCCCCCTTGTCCCGATCCCACCACGATCGCGTCGTAACGTTCTGCTGTGCTCACCGCTCCTCCTCGTGTTGCTCTTTGATTCGATGACACCGAGAACATTACAAAGTATGTAAAATGATCATCGCTTTGTCATCGCCCAAGCCCGGATCAGCTTCGGGTTCGAATCAGGGCACGCTCCACAGCTTGCGGAAAAACGCGAGATTTGTAGCGCCGGCATCCTGTCGGCTGTCCCGATGGCGTCCCGCCCTCGGAATTAGCCGGCGAGACGCGGCGCTACCTCGTTCGTATCAGGGGACGCCCTCAGGCGTGCCCAAGAAGCGCGATTGAATTGAGCGCCTTCAGGCGCTTCCGAGGTCTGATTGCATGTTGAAGAAACTCGTTCTCCTGCTGATCGTCGCCCGTACGCTCTCGGGCGTTTCCCAGACTTCCAACAGCTTCGACGGTCACACCTGGTGGGACCACGTCAAGGTCCTCGCCGACGACAATATGGAAGGTCGCGATACCGGCAGCCCGGGCCTGCGCAAAGCCGAAGCCTATGTTGTCGATGAACTGAAGAAATTCGGCGTCCAGCCCGCGGGCAAAGATGGCTATTATCAGCCCGTCCAATTCGTATCCCGCCAGATCATCGAGAGCGAGTCCGCCGCAGCCCTCATCCGCGACGGTAAAGTCGAGCCGCTCACGCTGGGCGACGACATCATCTTCAACACCCGCGTCGATCTAGCTCCCGAGGTCGAAGCTCCACTCGTCTTCGTTGGCTACGGCCTCACCGTGCCCGAGAAAAATTACGATGACCTCGCCGGCCTCGACGTGAAAGGCAAAGTCGTCGTCATACTGAGTGGCTCGCCGGCGGAAATCCCGGGCCCGCTCGCGTCCCACTATCAGACCGCTGCGGAGCGCTGGAAAGCTCTGCAGAAAGCCGGCGTACTCGGAGTCATCTCGATTCCGAACCCCGCCTCGATGGATGTGCCCTGGTCCCGCATCGCCCTCAACCGCGCCCATCCCAGCATGGATCTTGCTGACCCCGTCTTCAACGAGACCGTCGGCGAGAAGCTTTCCATGCTCATGAATCCAGCCAAAGCCGACCGGCTCTTCCCTGGCACCGGCCACACCTTCGACGAGCTCGCTGCCCTCGGCAAAGACCGCAAGCCTCTCCCGCATTTCGCGCTCCCCGTTTCCATCCGGACCAGGGCAAAGCTCGAAAGGAAGAACGTCGACTCCGCCAACATCATTGCCAGGCTCCCTGGCTCCGATCCCGTCCTCAAGAATGAGTACGTCGTGCTCTCCGCCCACATCGATCACATCGGCATCGGCGAGCCCATCCAGGGCGACCGCATCTACAACGGCGCTATGGATAACGCTTCCGGCAGCGCCGTCCTCCTCGATGTCGCCGCCCATCTCAAGAACTCCCCAGAGAAGCGGAAGCGGTCGCTGCTCTTCGTCTTCGTCACCGGGGAGGAAAAAGGCCTGCTCGGCTCGAAGTACTTCACGCAATATCCCACCGTCGATCCCAAATCGATGGTGGCCGACATCAACATCGACATGTTCCTGCCCATCATGCCTCTGAAGACGCTGATCGTGTTCGGCCTCGCCGAGTCCGATCTCGGCGATCTCGCTACCCAGGTTGCCCAGGCGCGCGGCGTGCAGGTCGAAGCCGACCCCGAGCCGCAGCGCAACATCTTCATCCGCAGCGACCAGTACAACTTCATTCGCCACGGAATTCCCGCGCTGGCCATGGGCGTCGCTCCCGACCCCAACTCGCCCGAGCAGAAAAAAATCTTCAAAGACTGGCTCACCACTCGCTATCACGCCCCATCCGACGACCTCGCCCAGCCCATCGATTTCTCCGCCGCCGCCCAGTACGAAGAAATCATCCGCGGCCTCATGCTCAAAATTGCCAACGACCCACAACGCCCCGAATGGAAGCCCGACAGCTTCTTTCGCCGCTACGCCCCCGCCGGCTCAAGCCAGAGGAAGGACTTTGAACCTTCCCGAGATGGCAAAGGACTCTGAACATTTCCCTGACGGTCAAGAATCCGCAGCCGGCATAGCCGGCGAAATTCATTAGCCCAGCGTGAAGCGCTGGGACAGTTTCGCCATCAAGCGCAGCCCCGGAGGGGCGAAAGCATCCAATCGCGATCACCGCATCTCACCCGCCCGAAATTCAACCAACACCACCTCTCGCCGCCGAAACATTTCCGTCACACGAATCAAGGTTACCGACGTAATCATCCACCCATTGTTTCCTCCGAAAACCTCAAAGCCCCAATTTAGAATCACCCCATACGCGCCCTCAGCAACATTCACCCGCAACTTGGGTTTGTACCAATCGTAGAGATCTCCCGATCGAGGTAGACACTTTATGCCCAACATCCCTTTGCATCCGCCTGGCCGGGAGAACATCCTGAAAACGCCAGGGACGAATGGGCAGGAGGATTCCCAATGCGTAATCTGCGTTTCGTTTGCCTTGCTCTTCTTATCCTGATCATTCCCGCGTCGTCCTTCGCGGGCGTTTTCATCTCCGTAAACATTGCCCCGCCCGTGCTGCCCGTTTATGAGCAGCCCGCCTGCCCCGGGGATGGCTACATCTGGACACCCGGCTACTGGGCCTACGGCCCCGATGGCTACTATTGGGTGCCGGGCACGTGGGTCACGCCACCCACCGTGGGCGTGCTCTGGACTCCCGGATATTGGGGCTGGGGTAACGGTGTGTATGTCTGGCATGCGGGTTATTGGGGACCGCACATCGGCTTTTACGGTGGAGTCAATTACGGCTTCGGCTACTTCGGCAACGGTTATGAAGGCGGCTACTGGCGAGACCGCCACTTCTATTACAACCGCACCGTCAACAACATCAACATCACCAATGTCCACATCTACAATAAGACTGTCATCAACAATGTCACCGTGAACCGTATCAGCTACAACGGAGGCCGCGGCGGCATTATGACTCGCCCGACGCACGAGCAGGAGACGTGGTCCCGCGAGCATCACTTTGAGCCGACCAATCTGCAGCGCGACCATGAGCACGCGGCCGGCGGCAATCGCGCTCTGTGGGCGTCCGAGAATCACGGCCGTCCTTCTATCGCTGCCACTTCGCGCCCCGGAGAATTTCACGGCCCCAGAGTGATGCCAGCCCGAACCAGCGGAGGCCCCTACGATCGCCCGGCCGTCCGCCCCGTCCCTCGGCCGCAATATCCAGACCGTAACAACGCTCGTCCCATGCACTCGGACAATGGCGCTCGCTCTAGCGATCGCCCCATGCCGCGCGAAGATATGAACGGCAACCGCGGGCCTCAGCCCGACTACAACGCCCATCGCGACCAGGGTCCGCGCCCGGGCAACGACCGTCCTCAAAATGCAGCCCCGCGCGACAACGGACACGGCCACGACAACGCCGCTCCTCACAGCAACGGAGGCCCGCACGAAAGCGCGCCTCATGAAGGAAAAGAGCAACACTCCGACCGGGGCCACGACGAACGGCCGCGGTAGTCCATTACTCTGAAATCAGAAATCCAAGATCTGAAATCAGAAATCTTAAATCGGAAATTCTGACTTCGGGCTGGCAATGAGCCAGCCCGAATCTCTTTCCAATTGCATTCCGAATCCTTCTCCTGCACCGCCGAATCTCATCTGGGATGAAACTCATCTCCGTCAACGTTGGCCGCCCGCGTATCGTCCTGTGGAAGGGAACTCAAGTCTCCACCGGAATCTTCAAATCTCCCTTCGAGGGCACCATCGAACTCAAGCAACTCAACTTGTGTGGCGACCGCCAGGCCGATCTCTCCGTGCACGGCGGCCCCTACAAAGCCGTCTACGCCTACCCTTCCGAACACTACTCTTACTGGCGCGAGCAACTCCCCCAGGCGGACCTTCCATGGGGGGCTTTCGGCGAAAACCTCACCACCGAGGGCCTGTTCGAAGACTCTCTCTACATCGGCGACCAACTCCGCATCGGCACCGCTCTTCTGCAAGTTACGCAGCCGCGCGTGCCCTGCTACAAAATCACGATCCGCTTTGATCGCGACGACATGATCAAGCGCTTCATCAAAAGCAACACCAGCGGCTTCTACTTCTCCGTCGTCGAAGAAGGCCAACTCGCCGCCGGAGACAAAATCGAAATCGTCCATCGCGATCCCGCCGCCGTCTCGGTCGCCGATATCAATCATCTCTATTACCGAACCGCACGCCCAGACATCGCGGACTCTCAAAACCTGCTCCACCGAGCCGTCAACCTCGAAGCTCTCCCCGAAAGCTGGCGAGACCACCTCCGCCACCGCGCCGGCTAACCCAATTTCCCACACCCAACAACCTGGGACGAATACAATCAGCGCGAGTGCCCGATGGCGCGTACCTGTCTATCCGCGCTCAGTTGTTCGCTCGGCTCCGCAGGAGCCTCGACGCTCACGGGCTCGACGGCTCCAGATAGTAGGGATAGGGACTAATAGACACAGGGATTACTAGACACAGGGATTAATCGACACAGGGATTAATTGATATAGGGATTATTAATAGGCATAGGGATTAACAAAAGAATCAAAGTTCGAGACAAAACCACGAGGCATTAAAAGCTTCGCTCGCGATGCTAGAGCAACACCAAGGACAAAGGACATCATTACGCTGTTCGCCTCGACACAAGCCACAGACGGCCGCGATAGCAAGCCTCCAGCCGCGTAGCGGCGGAATTTATTAGCCCAGCGCGTAAGCGCTGGGAACGCTGCGATAAGAAGTGACAAGCCCGCTTCAGCGGGCGACAGCAAAACCTCCCCACGTACGACCAAAACGCGGCGCCTGTGAGATCATGGCTGCCGTCCACTCATGGCCAAGCCTCATAAAAAACCGGCCATCCCCACCATCAATCTCGAAGCCGGCATGCCCCTCGTCCACGAGGCCCTCGCCCTACTCGATCGCGAACTCGCCGCCGCCCGTGAACACCGCCACGCCATCCTCAAATTCATTCACGGCTACGGTTCCACCGGCGCCGGAGGCGACATCCGCATCGCCGTCCAGAAACGTCTTCGCACACTTCAGGATGAAGGCCATATCCGAGCCTGCATCTTCGGCGAAGACTGGTCCCCCACCGACACGCACACATGGACCCTCCTGAAAACCAATCCCGCGCTGAAAATCGATCCCGACCTCGGAAAACGCAACCGCGGAATCACCATTGTCATTCTGTAGCGACGCTTTCCCAAGGCTTGACCAACGACTGTGTAGAGAGAAAAGATGGACTTCCGAGCGGGCAGTCGCGAAGCGACGCCAGAAATTAGCCCCGCACGCAGTCCAGGAAACGGAGCCCAGAGCCGAGAGCCGAGAG
>Ga0307478_10003875_pt1 | contig 10889 bp, 9 predicted proteins | sample atmos_gasesECM4C_2_FD_203713 | JGI IMG/M metagenome (GOLD analysis project Ga0307478, IMG submission 203713) | Hardwood forest soil microbial communities from Morgan-Monroe State Forest, Indiana, United States - atmos_gasesECM4C_05 | ecosystem: Environmental > Terrestrial > Soil > Temperate...
ATTAGCCGCTTCTCATGGCGCGACGCGACCTCACTCACATAAACGGCGGAGGCGACGCCGAGCGGCACCGCGATCAGAAGCGCGACGAACGAAACCATGATCGATCCGACCAGGAGGGGAATGATCCCGTACCAATCCTGCCAGAAACTCGCCGTCACCCATTCGCGGCCGAAGAGGAATGAGCTGATCGAGCGATACCACGGAATAGGTTCGTCCGCCGACCAGGTCCGCAGTTTCTCGGAAGCGCCTGGCAAGCCCGCGAGATATTGGCGGGTCCGGGTCTTCCATTGTTCGAAACCTTTTTGTCCGGCGGGATCGGGCAGCGGCGGCGCGCCCGCGAGAAGGCTGTAAAGTTTGGCCGTCATTTCCGCGCTGACCGATTCGAAAGTCGCGGCGCCTTGATGCAGGGAGGCGAGCGCGTTTTTGCGATCGATCTCAGGCAGGACAATCTTCGCCGCGGCATCGTGGTCGCCGCTGCGTTCGAGCTGCGAGCGCTGCGCCATAAGCTCCGCGCGCGCGAAAAGTTGTTCCTTCAAGCCGCTCGATTGCTCGGTCAGATCGGAAACCAGGCCGTGCAAATTGTCCGCCGTATCGCTGAACGCGGAGGCGAATTGATCGAAGCCGGCAAGCGCCGCGGCGATCTCAGCCGGTGCGACCTTCCGTTTTTCCATCGTGCGCACCTCCTGGAGGCGGATGTCGCTCAGCTTTCGCGAAAGCGCTTCATGGTCCGCCGAAACGCCCCGGATGATATCGACGTACTCGAGCCCCGCCTGGCGATAGAGCCGAAGGTTGGCCAGGTTTTGCCCGAAGAAGCCGAAACCCTCGCGGAAAAGAAAAATCGTAATCAGGGCCAGGACGATGACCGCGACCAAAGCGTTGCCGCCAAAGAACGCCTTGATGCCCTGCTCGATCGCGACCTGGACACGGCGCGATTTCGTTCGGGACGGACTGAAAATGCGGGGATCGGCAACGCCTTCCATCGGATCTCAAGTTTCGCGGATACGCGCGCCGACCGGCAACGGCTTTAGTGTAACGTTTCTGTGACGCAGGTAGGGACGCCTTTCCGAGGCGTCCGACTAACTGGACTTTATGGCAGCGCTTCAGTAACAATAGTCCGACGCTTCGGAGAGGCGTCCCTACCTGCATGCGTTCCCCTCAAGATGCGATTGGACGTCGCGCTTTGCCACACGATCCGCCACATTTCATCGGAACGTCGGATGCAGTTTTCTTCATCACGATTTGTTGCGAGCAGCGAGGGCGGAATCAACTTTGTGAGCCCGAAATCGCGAATGAGATTTTCGCGTCAGCGCGTTTCTATTTCGAACGGGGCGTATGGGGCCTTCCCCTTCTCGTCTTGATGCCTGACCACCTGCACATGCTCGCGACATTTGAAGAAAATACGGGTATGAGGACCGTTATTCGAAATTGGAAGCGCTATTTGGCCAATCACGTTCGCATTCGCTGGCAGCGTGATTTCTTCGACCATCGTTTGCGAAACGACGAAAACTTCTCTACGAAAGCCCACTACATTTTGAACAATCCCGTTCGGGCAGGTTTGGTCGCTCGCTTCGAGGATTGGCCTTACCAAATCCAGCTCAGGTAGGGACGCCTTTCCGAGGCGTCCGACTTGTAGCAGATGACGCGCTTCCGTTCCGGAAATAGTCGGACGCTTCGGAAAAGCGTCCCTACCTGATCGGCAGGACCACGCTGATCATCGTCCCTTTCCCGGGCTCGCTCTCAGCTTCGACGGCGCCGCCGTGGAGCTGCGTGATGTGTTTAACGATCGACAGGCCGAGACCCGTCCCGCCAAGCTCGCGGCTCCGCGCTTTATCGGCGCGATAAAAGCGTTCGAAGATGCGCGGCAAATCGGCTTTTGGAATTCCGACGCCTTGATCGGTCACGCTGATCCGAACGCGCTCGCCCTCGATTTCAGCTCGCAGAAAAACCGTTCCGCCCGCCTGCGAATACTTCACCGCGTTATCGAGCAGATTGTAGATCACTTCCTGGAGCCGGCTCTCGTCGGCCTGGAGCAGCGGAAGATTCCCGGGGAAATTGAGGTGTGACTTGAGCTGCTTCGCGGCAAAGCGCTTCTCCCAATCGCGCATGATCGAGTGCAGCAGATCGGGCAGATCCACTTCGGACAGATCGAGTTCCGCCCCGGGCGATTCGAGCCGGGCCAGGCTGAGCACATCCTCGACCAGCGCGTTCAAGCGATCGGAATGGCGCTCCATGATTTCGAGGATGCGCAGCAGTTCGCCCGGCGGCTGGTGCGGGTCGTCCAGCAACGTCTCGAGATATCCGCGAAAAATAGAGAGCGGCGTGCGCAGCTCATGCGAAACATTGGCCACAAATTCCCGGCGCATTTCTTCCACCTTCCGCAGGTGGGTGACATCGCGAAATAACACGACCGCGCCTTCCATTTGCGCGGAATTTTCTCCCAATGGAACGGCGCTCACTTCCATTTCCCGGCCTTCGCTGGCGCCTCGGGAAAGTTGAATCGATTCTCGTTTCGGTTCTCCGCCGCGGATCGCCTCCATCACCAGGCGATCGACCGAACCGTGCCGGACTAATTCGAGCAGCGTCCCGCTCGAAACATCTTCGTCGATTTCGAAAACGCGCCGGAATTCGCGATTCATGAGGCGAACGCGCCGGAGATCGTCGACCACGACAACCCCATCAAGCATCGCGCCGAAGACGGCCTGGACGCTCAGTTCGCCCTCGCGCACCCGCTGCTCGAGCTCGCGGCGGCGATCGGTCAGGTTTTCGAGCGCGAGGCCGACGCGCCGCGCCTGGGAATTACCGCTGATAAGAAATTTTCGCGGCGGTCGACTTTCGACAATGTCGTCCGCCAATCGTGCCACATCTTTCCAGGGCGCGATCCATTTGCGCCAGACGGCGAAGCCGATCGCGAGCGCGACCGCCAGGGCCACCGAGAAGGCGAGCAAACCCATCGGTTCTCAGCTTTCCCGGATGCGGTAACCGAAGCCGCGAACGGTCTCGATCGCGCCGGCCGCCTTGCCGAGTTTCTTCCGGAGCCGGCGCACATGAGTGTCGACCGTGCGCGTGTCGATGACGCTTTCGTAGCCCCAGACTTCGTTGAGCAACCGGTCGCGCTCCTGGACGCGGCCTTGTCGCCGCATCAGCATGCTGAGCAATTTGAACTCGACGCTCGTCAGGCGCACCGGCCTGCCCCCCACTTCGACGTGATGCCGCGCCGGATCGAGCGTGATCGCACCGATCGACAATTTCTTGTCCTCGACCGCGTCCCCTTTTCCCCGCCGCAAAATCGCATTCACCCGCAGGACGAGCTCGCGCGGGCTGAACGGCTTCGTCACGTAATCGTCCGCGCCGAATTCCAGTCCAACAATCCGGTCGATCTCCTCCGCTTTTGCGGTCAGCATCAGGATCGGGACGTGGCGCATCGCGACGTCGGTCTTAAGCACTTTGCAGATTTCCAGGCCCGGCATTTTCGGCAGCAGAAGATCGAGGATAACTAGCGCTGGAGATTCTTCCCGTGCCTTGCGCAGGCCGTCCGCTCCATCCGTCGCTGTGCTCAAGGCAAAGCCGGCCTTGCGCAGATGAAGCGTCAGCAGATCGATCACGTCCTGCTCGTCGTCGATGATAAGAATTTTCGTGTTCGCCATGATCGCACCTTGCGGGATGAGCAGCTTGGCAAAGCGGATGGCCGCTTGTCAAAGAGCGTCGCGCGGTTCAGCGAAAACTCCGTGCGCGTCGAGCCGCGCGTCAGCCGCCGATGGCGGGGCGCACGGGTGGCTCGACCCGGAAGCGAACGACCCCGGCGATGATCAGAATGATGAAGAGCGCCAGGGTTACCAATTGGGTGATGGCGAAGGGCGGCTCGGTTTGCGTCGGGGCCAGCGCATGCAGGGCCGGCAATTTCTGGAAGCTCTGCACGATTGCCACAAACACGTTAAGATAGAGCGAGAGGAGGGCGCCGATGACGTAGACCCAGCGCCACGCCCCGGCGAGACGCCGCGGATAACGCGAGTAAATTGTAATCGCAAGGATGACGGACGCGATGATCCCCAGGTTGATCGCCGGCGTGAGACCATGGAACGGAAAAAGGAAGCCGGTCACAACCGTCGCGGCCGTTGTGATGAGGAACCATTTGGTCCAGCCATCGAGCCGCTTCCCGGCAAGCAGTCCGAAGAGGACGACGAACCCCGTGAAAATCCCGACGAGGCTGAGCAGGGTGTGAACAATGGTGTAGATGCGCAATATCATGGTCGCCTTTCTCTTCTTTCGTTCCTGGTTCGGTTTGCGCCGCGAGGCGCCACCCCCGGCGGGCTCAGCCCTGCGCGATTCTGTCCATTCTCTCAGGATTCGTCACGTGACATTTTGATGAAGCCTCCTCAGGCTGGCGGTTCCATCCATCAAGCAGGTGAGCCTGCGCAAAAGAGAAGACTCTTATGAAACCAGTTTCGAATCGGTATCGCGCGCTTGTCGCATTTGCGGGCTTCCTGTTCGCCGTCATCCTCAATCAGGTCTGCGCCGCCGCGGAACCGATCGCTTCGAAGGACGCGAAGATCGACAACGTCCAGTTGCATTACCTGACCGCCGGCAAAGGCCCGGCTGTCATCCTGTTGCATGGCTACGCCGAGACCTCGCGGATGTGGCGGCCTCTCATTCCACTCCTGGCCGAAAAGTTTACCGTCATCGCGCCGGACCTGCCCGGCATCGGCGACTCGTCGATTCCGGCGGACAAGATCGACATGATCACGTCCGCGAGCCGGATTCACGCGCTCGTTCGCTCGCTCGGGATCGAGAAAGCGCGCGTCGTCGGGCACGATATCGGATTGATGGTTGCCTACGCTTATGCCGCTCAGTTTCCCGCCGAGACGGAGAAGCTCGCCGTGATGGACGCGTTCCTTCCCGGCGTCCCCGGATGGGAGCCGATCTACGACGCGCCGAACATCTGGCATTTTCGGTTCAACGGCGAATACCCCGAAGCTTTGGTGAAAGGCCGGGAGCGCACCTACTTCGAATATTTCTGGAACGTCTTCGCCGCCGATAAGACCCGCTCCATCCCCGAGCCGGAGCGAAAGGCCTACACCGAAGCCTACGCGAAGCCCGGCCGGATGCGCGCCGCCTGGGCCTACTTCGCGTCGTGGCCCCAGCTCGCGAAAGATTTCGCCCAGCTCTCCCAGACCAAACTAACCATGCCCGTCCTTTCGATCGGCGGCGAAAAATCCCTGGGCAACGAGCTCGCCGCCCAGATGAAACTCGTCGCCACCGACGTCACGGTCATCGTGTTGAAAGATACCGGCCACTGGATCATGGAAGAACGTCCCAGGGAAACCATGGACGCGCTGGTGAAGTTTCTGTGAGTCGCTGTTTGTCTGCGGCAACGAATTTAATTATCGCTCACGAGAGAATCTCCAGCGCTGCGATCTTATCGCCCTCGAGCCTGAAGACAAACTCCAGCTCGATCGGGCTCCCCGGGAAATTCCCGGTAAGCCGATTGGTGACGATGATCTCGTCGCCCTTCTGAACAAACGCGAGCGGCTCGATCGTGTGCTGGTATTTCTTCCTTGTCTCCGCCTTCCATTGCTTGATCGCGGCCAGGCCTTCGATTGTCTGGCCTTCGTCTCGCACCACCGCCTGTTCCGCGAAGCACTGGGTCAGCGCCTCCGTATCCCCGCTATTCTCCGCGGCGATATAGGCCGCGATCGGTGCCGGAAGTTTCGTTATCACACCAGAAGTCTAGCGCGCGACTGACGCGCGCGCCATGATCGCAAATTGCGGGACGACCAGCTTCGCAAAGCGAATGGCTCCTTGTTAAAGAGCGTACCGCGGCGGTCTCGGCTGAAGAGAAGTCCGCGAATCTCGACAGTCGGGAATTGCAGACCTGCCGTTAAGGCGCCGAGCCGGGATTGTAGGGCAACCGCATCGGTTGCCTTGCTTTCGGGTTTGGCAAGCGGGGCGCTTGCCCTACAATAGCGGTGACCCAATCGGGAAAAATTAGACGCCTTCGGATATCCCCTCGCGTATCGGGACACGCTCGCCGACGCTTGAGATTGCGTATCGCCCTCGCGCAAGGCAAAGTGTCCCTCGGAGCCCCGCGTGAACCCCAACCGTTACCTCGATTCCGAGTTAGACGAAACTTTTACGTCTAATTCTCGTTAGATGATGAAGCGCTTCTCGATAAACGCTTTTATCGTTGCGACGCTGATTCATCTCGCCGCGACGTGGTGGGTGTTTACCGCGAGCGAGCGCGCATATGCTGAGTGGAGGCGAACGGGCCTAGAGATCCATTCGGCGTGGCTCACAGTTATCGCCTGGATTCTCCAGCCCGTAGCATTGTGTGTGTCACATTACCCTTGGCTTGTGAGATATTTTCCTTGGTCTCACCCGACCGACCCTTTCGACCGTCCGAGTCCTACGATTTACCTTCTTCCATGGACGCTTTTTGTCGGCGTTTGCTTTGGTTTTCTCATACCACGCATTTCCCGATGGCGACACCGATCATCTAACCAGACGATCCAGCGAACGGCTGGCAGCCTCGGCTCCTAATTTTCCATGAAATTCCACCCTCAACCCGCGGCCACCGGCTCTCTCGCCAGCCGTCGCTGATCTTATTCTCGTTAGGCCCCAGGAATGACTCCTCCAGATCGGCACCCTTATTCACGCGCGCTCGCGGTAGCATTCGGGTCTCTAGCTGCTCTTTATGCCGCGGCACGCGGGTTTCAAATCCTGCCCGGCAAGTTGCCCATGGTGGCAGTGGTCGCACTGCACGTGCTGCCGTTGCTCATCTTCGCGCTGATTCACGGCGCCATCCTTTATCGCCTCACCGGCATTGTGATCTTCTTTGCAATTTGTCTCGTTGTAGGAAACGCTTTTGAAAATTTGGGCGTGGCGACGGGCTTCCCATTCGGTCGCTATTACTTCACCGACGCGATGGGGCCAAAGCTCTTTCAAGTTCCCATTTTGCTTGGGCTGGCCTATGTGGGAATGGGCTATCTCTCCTGGACGCTTGGCCGGGTGATCTTGGGAAACCTGCGGGCGCCCCTGGCGGGAGTGCGCACGGCAGCGCTGCCTTTGGTCGCGGCGTTCATCATGGTTGCATGGGATTTCGCCCATGATCCGGTCTGGGCCAACATCAATCGGTTATGGGTCTGGCAACACGGCGGAGCATATTTTGGCGTGCCGTTGACTAACTTTTTGGGCTGGTACCTGGTCGTCTACGTGATTTATCAACTGTTTGCACTTTACCTTCGTGGACGTTCTCCCGGCGCAAAACCTTTGCCCTCCGGATACTGGCATTGGCCGGTGATCTTTTACGCACTTTCCGCGGCGGGCGACATCCTTATTGTTCTTCCCAAGCCGGCGGCGTCGGTGGTTTTTGATCCCACTGGCACACCTTGGCATGTGAGTACTATCACTGGAGCCTGCGCACTGGTTTCTATTTTAGTAATGGGCGGGGTCACTATCATTGCATGGTTGAGGCTGCGGACTGGAAGAAACGGCGAAATGCTGTTGCGCCCACGATATCCGTCGCCCGTTTAGATATGACTGTTCATCTCTCACGACTTGGACGGCACGTTGTCTAACCAATCGATGAAGCCAACGGCCATGCGGAACGAAGCCTGGTTATTTGGGATGAGTTATTTGGTTATCAGGAAGAATGCTCGCCAGCCGTCGCTGATCTGGTGTTTCGTTAGATCGCACGAGCATGTTTACGGTAGGAGATCGGGAGCGGGTTAGCGAACGGGTCCTTAAGATGGCAGCGGAGGACGCGCGAGTCGTGGCGAGCGCAGTGGTCGGCTCACTCGCGGTTTCGGAGGGAGATCGCTGGTCCGATCTCGACCTGACTTTTGCCGTCGCCGATAATGCGCAGCTCGGGGATGTGCTCGCGGACTGGACCCGCACGCTTGTCCAGGAGCTCGATGCGACACACCTGTTCGATCTTTCGGCGGGCGCGTCGGTTTATCGTGTCTTTCTGCTGCCAGGCTGCCTGCAGTTCGATCTTTCGTTTACGCCAGCATCACAGTTCGGTGCCAGCGGCCCGAAGTTCAAGCTGCTCTCCGGAGCCGCCGTTGAAAAGCCGCACATTCAGCCTACGCCGGCCCAGGAACTATTTGGTTACGCCGTCCATCATGCGGTGCGGGCTCGCATCTGCATCGAACGTGGCCGCTACTGGCAGGCTGAGTATTGGATCAGCGGCGTCCGTGATTACGCGCTTAGCCTTGCATGTCGCCGCCGTGGTCTCTCGCCCTTCTACGGTCGCGGCTTCGACGATCTCCCTCTCGACGTCCGGAACCGTTTCATAGGGGCGCTGCCGACTTCTATTCAGCGCGATGTTCTCCTGGCGGCGCTTCGCGTCGCCATCGATGGGCTACTTCAAGAAGCTGGTGACTTGCAGGAGTCCGTCACGAAGGTCGAGCCGCGACTACGTGAGATGATGCAACCGTAAGAGGCCTAACTAGGCGGTGCAGCGAGGTCTGCGCACGTTTGGTCATCCCGAGGCGGGCGAAGGCGCCCCGAGGGGCCTCTCAGTCGTAGTGACGAATTACGCTAGTAACGCTTTCGCGGAGCGCGCAGTAAAGGCTTTCGACCGTGGCTGCGTTGGATTGTGTGATCTTCGACCGGTTGGGAGGTCCCTCGCTGTCTGCGCGGCTCGGGATGACAGCCACTTTGGATGCCGAATTAGCTACTCGACCGTGACGCTCTTGGCGAGGTTGCGCGGCTTGTCAACGTCGCGACCGAGCTCGACGGCGAGATGGTAGGCGAGGAGCTGCAACGGAATGACGGTCAGGATCGGGCTGACGTAGTCGGGAACGGTCGGGATGCTGACAATATCGTCGGCGATCTTGGCGAGGTGCTTGGCGCCTTTGCCGGAGGTGATCGCAATCACCGGGCCTTTGCGGGCGCGGACCTGCTCGATGTTGTTCAGGTTCTTGGAAAAGACGGCGTCGTCCGGGGTGATGAAGACCGAGGGTAGGTCCGGCCTAACGAGCGCAATGATGCCGTGCTTGAGCTCGGCGCTGGGATGGCCTTCGGCGAAAAGATAAGTGATCTCCTTCAACTTGAGCGCGGCTTCCAACGCAATCGGAAAGTTGAATTGGCGGCCAAAGAAGAGCATGCCGGGCACGGACGCGTATTTCTTCGCGATCGCTTTCATCTGATCGCTGAGCTTGAGCACTTCTTCGATCTGTTCTGGCAACGCTTCGAGCGCTTCGATGATCCGGGTGCCTTCGGAAGTGGAGAGATGGCGCATCCGGCCGAGAAGGAGGCCAATCGCGGTGAGGATCGCGACCTGTGAGGTAAACGATTTCGTGGCGGCGACGCCGATCTCCGGACCGGCATGCATGTAAACGCCGCCATCGCTTTCGCGCGCGATGGTGCTGGCGACGTTGTTGCAAATGCCGAGGGTGCGATAGCCTTTGCGCCGGCTTTCGCGGAGCGCGCCCAATGTGTCCGCGGTCTCGCCGCTCTGGCTGATGGCGAGGACGAGTGTGTCGCGCGTCATCGGCGTGTTGCGATGGCGAAACTCGCTGGCGTATTCCACTTCGGTCGGGATCTGCGCGAGCTGCTCGATCAGATATTCGCCGATCATCGCGGCGTGCAGCGCCGTCCCGCAGCCGGTTAGCACCACGCGGCCGACATCGCGCAGCTGCGCCGGCGTCATGTTCAACCCGCCGAGCTTCGCGGTGCATTCTTCGTGGCTGAGCCGGCCGCGCATCGCATCGCGGACCGAACCGGGTTGCTCAAAGATTTCCTTGAGCATGTAGTGCGGGTAATCGCCCTTCTTAATATCCGCGTCGGTGAACTCGACCTTGCTGAGCTGGTAGTTGCCGCCTTCGCCGGCGACGGAGCTGATCTCGAATTTGTCGCGCTCGACCGCGACGACGTCGAAGTCGTTCAGGTAAACGGCGTCGCGGGTGTAGGCGACGATGGCGCTCACGTCGCTCGCGAGAAAATTTTCATCCTTGCCCACGCCGAGCACGAGCGGGCTCCCGCGCCGCGCGCCGACAATGAAGTCTGGAATATCGCGATGGACGAGAGCGATTCCGTAGGTGCCGATGACCTGGCGCAAGGCGGTGCGGACCGCTTCGACGAGTTTGCCTTTTTTGTTCGGCAGCTCCGCCTTGGTTTTGCCGTTCGGGCTTGGATCGGCGGCCATCGAGGCGTCGTAAAGTTTACCGATCAAATGGGCGAGGACTTCCGTATCGGTATCGGAAGAGAACTTGGTGTCCCCGTCGCGGATGAGCTGGTCTTTGAGCGCCTGGTAGTTTTCGATGACGCCGTTATGGACGAGAGCGAGGCGCCCCGTCGCATCGAAGTGCGGGTGCGCGTTTCGGTCGGTCGGCTTGCCGTGTGTCGCCCACCGCGTGTGGCTGATGCCGTAAGTGCCGGTGGGAGGCCGCTCGGCCATTAATTTCCCGAGTTCAGCAATCCGGCCCGCGCATTTGCGGGTCTCCACCTTATCGCCATCGACGATGGCGACGCCGGCGGAATCGTAGCCGCGATATTCAAGGCGGCGGAGCCCATCGAGCAAGATGGGAGCGGCCTGGGACCGACCTACGTAACCGACAATTCCGCACATATTGAAGGCTGGAAGATTACCGTCTGAACGAATTTGTCGCAAACTAAGCAAAATGGTTGCCGGAACGCGAAGTCGCTGAGTTATTGAAGATGTGGAAACGGAGAACTTGACGCGGCGCGATTTTCCATTGGCGCAAATGACTACGCCGTCGCTGCCGCCTGGCACTACTCAGCGGACCCTCGCTATCGTGATGGGCGGCGGGGCCGGCACGCGTTTGTTTCCGCTGACCAAGGATCGATCGAAACCCGCGGTGCCACTCGGCGGCAAGTATCGGATCGTCGATATACCGATCAGCAATTGTCTGAATTCCGGGCTGCGCTCG
>Ga0307478_10003876_pt1 | contig 10885 bp, 10 predicted proteins | sample atmos_gasesECM4C_2_FD_203713 | JGI IMG/M metagenome (GOLD analysis project Ga0307478, IMG submission 203713) | Hardwood forest soil microbial communities from Morgan-Monroe State Forest, Indiana, United States - atmos_gasesECM4C_05 | ecosystem: Environmental > Terrestrial > Soil > Temperate...
CGTGGATGAGAAGCTTGCTAATCCGGGTCCGGGCGCGCCGCCCAAGCTGCACGCAGCGCCAACCCCGCTGTGAGAGACGGGTTCGCTTTGCGCGCCTGCCCTTTAGGCGTGTGGCCTCCACCCACCGAATACCGGGATGCGCGATCACGGCGCGGTATTTCTGCAATTTCTGGATGGCCGCATCGCCCGCCAGCACCACGATGACTGTTTCGAACCGTGGTGAGCTGAAGAAGGAGAGCTAATTAGGTCCATAGAGACGAAAATTCGTTTCAAATGGAACAACCGTAGCCACTGGTTTCCCATCGAGCATTGCGGGCTTGCACTTCCAAGTGCTCACAGTTTTGACTACGGATTCATCAAGCCCAAAGGGAGCACCCTTCACGATTCGAACCGCTCTGACAGCGCCGTCTGATCCGACAACACCTTCTACGATGATAATTCCAGAGAATTGAGTGCTCCTTGCATCTTCGGTATACGGGGGATTGGGCATGTAGTAGCAGCTGGGAACGCCAACTCCCTGAACTCCGATTTGATATACCTTTTCAGCGTTGATCGTGTCCGGCAAAGGCGGAAGTGGAGGTTAAGAGGCCATCCGTGGGATCGAGGCCTGCGGGTGCCTGGTCGACAAGGAGATTCACTTCAGAGCTGGGGCCGATCAGATCTGAATGGTTCACGCTCAGAAAGCGTGCGGAAAGTTAGAAGACGTCCTCCTTGATCATTCTTGCCTGACCAACGAGCACAACAGTTGCGTTAAAGTGACTGGCAAGCCAACGGGCTACTGGCTCTGAGTTTTGAAGCCTTGCGGAGATGCGCTCTCTTTCCAGAAAATCCTTGAACAGTGTCCGGTCAGCAACCTGAATCGACTTCTGCTGATCGGCGAACAGCGATGAAAGATCGTCCGCCCACTTTATCCCGCTGGGAAAGGTCAAGCCATCTGGAAAAACGAAATCGGTCACCAGGATTTTGCAATCGCCCGGGCGACAGCCTGCGTCGGCAGCATGATGAAGCAAGCGAGCGGCAAGATCCGGAAGATGTTCGATTTCCGGAGGCGTTGAATCCGGCTTCGAAGTCGCTGGAAAATTCAGGTAAATCGGATTGGGCACGCGGATGGGAGGCGCCTGGCCTGTCTGTTGGGCAAACACGGAGGCACACACGGCGCAATTGAGCAGCGCGCACGCCAGGAAAACGTGAACGGCGCGGGAGCCCGACATAACCGAACATTAGCACAAGGTAAGTACATGGTAAGCTGCGAGCAACCGGCTTGAGCCGGACGGATGGCTAGTTAGAAGCCGGCGGAGGCGGCGGCGACGGAGTCAAAGGTGGGGATGGCCTCAACGAGGCGGGTGACGGTGAGGGCGTCGCGGACGCGCCCCTGGCCGCAGACTAGATGGAGACCACCACCCTGACGGGCGAGGGAGATCGATAGCTTGACGAGAGCCGAGATGCCGGAACTGTCGATCTGTGGGATGTCGTTAAGATTCACGATCATCTTGCGGGCACCCTGCTGGATGAGTTTCTGGGTGAACTCGTTCAGGTGCTCGCTTGGTTCGCCAATGGTGAGCCGGCCATTCACGTTGACATGATGGACGCCACCGATTTCTTGGGCAGAGACTTCCAGCGGTGGATGGAGCGTCATCGAATTCTCCCCTCAGTTCGCCTTCCAGAATCGCAGGGCCGCCCCAGCCAGTAAGAGAATTGGCGGGCACATGCATTATACGATGAAGAGTATGCAGAACAAGTCATCAGGCGTGGGGCGCAGGCATCGGTGGAAGGTTACGCCCGCGGAAGCCCGCGCGATTCAGGAAGAACTCCGCGAAAAATGGGAGGGCGAAGACCGTCTCGGAAAGATTCGGACGGTTGCGGGGCTGGATGCCTCTTTCGTTCTGACCGAATCACAGGCGCTCGGGAAACGAAACAGCCGCCGGACAAGATTGCGCGAGGCCAACCGCGCGATCGGGTGTGTGGTGGTTTATCGCTTTCCGGAGATGGAAGAGATTGCGCGCGCGAGTGCCGTTGTGCGGCTGAACTTCCCCTATATTCCCGGGTTATTGAGTTTTCGGGAGATTCCGGCACTGCTGGCAGCCCTGGGAAAGATAAAGGATTGGCCGGACCTGCTGTTCTGCGACGCCCAGGGCTACGCGCACCCGAGGCGTTTTGGGCTGGCGAGCCATCTGGGAGTGCTGCTGGACCGGCCAACGATAGGTTGCGCAAAGAGCCTGCTGATCGGAACGCATGGCGCGCTGGGGGCAAAAGCGGGCAGCTCGGTGGAATTGGTGGACGAGAAGGCGGGCGGTGAGCGCATCGGCGCCGCACTGCGCACCCGGCACCTGGTACGGCCCATCTACGTCTCGCAAGGACACCGGATTAGCCTGGAAACTGCCATCCGCCTGACCCTGGCTGTGAGCGACGGCTACCGCATCCCACGCCCGACCCGCGACGCCGACCATTTCGCCAGTGAAACAAAAAGAAAGCGGTTACGGGGACAGGTATCCGAAAAATGAATCCGGGGCAGCAAAATTTCTGACTGCGGTGCGGCGCAGTGCTGCGTATAATCCTCGCTACACTGTGGTAAGTCCCAATTGATAATGCGAGCGGGATCGAGGAAGCGGAGCCTCATCCGATCGCACCGGAGAATTACATGAAGCGCATGGGTATCCTTTGTTGTGGTTTACTGACCATGGTGCTGCTTGGCGTTCCTTTCTTACGCGCACAACAGCCACCCGCTCCGGCCACGTCCCCTACCTCTGCTGGCAGCGCCTCCTCCCCGGAAGTACCGCAAGCGGTCACAGACAAGCTCAAGGAACTGGATCAAAAGGTCGCGGCGGCGCAGTCGTCCGCAGACAACGCATGGATGCTGGTGAGCGCGGCGCTGGTACTGATGATGACAGGACCCGGCCTCGCGCTGTTCTATGGCGGGTTGGTGCGGCAGAAGAACGTGCTGGCCATCATGATGCAGAGCTTCGCGCTGATGGCGTTAATCACCGTTCTATGGGCCCTGGTAGGCTACAGCCTGTGCTTTGGAACCGGCCAGTTCATCGGGAATTTTGAGTGGGCGTTTTTGAGGGGAGTTGGGGCGACTCCGAACGCCGATTACGCGGCGACGATTCCGCAAACCACGTTCATGGTGTACCAACTGATGTTCGCCATCATCACGCCGGCGCTGATCACGGGTGCAACGGCGGAGCGCATGAAATTTTCCGGCACGGTGCTGTTCATGACGTTGTGGTTTTTCGTCGTGTATGCGCCGATGGCGCACATGGTGTGGGGCAAGGGCGGCTTCCTGAATGCTTCGCTGGGAGGGAGATTCCCTACCCTGGACTTTGCTGGCGGGACCGTGGTGCACATCACTTCGGGCGTGTCGGCGCTGGTTTGCGCGCTGTATTTGGGGAAGCGGACGGGTTACCCGAAGCAGCCAATGCCGCCGCACAGCCTGGTACTGAGCTTCACGGGAGCTTGTTTGCTGTGGGTGGGATGGTTCGGGTTCAACGCGGGGAGCGCGCTGGCTTCGAATGGTTTGGCGTCGAGCGCGTTCGTGGCGACGCACTTCGGCGCGGCAGCGGCGGCGATTGGCTGGAGCCTGGCGGAGTGGATCAAGAACGGAAGGCCGAGCGCGTTGGGCGCAATTTCCGGAGCCGTGGCGGGGCTCGTGGCCATTACCCCAGCCGCGGGATTCGTGGGCCCGCGATCGGCGCTGGCGATTGGATTTATCGCCGGAGTGTTCTGCTACTGGATGGTGACGAGATTTAAAGCCATGTTCGGCTATGATGACGCACTCGACGCTTTCGGCGTGCACGGCGCCGGCGGCACCGTTGGGGCGCTGCTGACGGGCGTGTGCGCGCGGGTCGCTATCAATCCCATTTTTGGCGAAGGAAAACCGGTGGGCGGCCTGGACGGCCATTGGGGCCAGGTGGGAAACCAGGTGGTAGGAATCCTGTTCGCGTGGGTCTTTGCCCTGGTGGGAACGATCGTGATCCTGAAGGTAGTGGACCTGGTGACAGGATTGCGCGTCGGTGAAGAGCAAGAAGTCGAGGGTCTGGATATCACGCTGCACGGCGAGGAAGGGTATAACCTGGAATCGTAAGGCAAAGCACCAGGCCATTCATCACAGCAGGCGGGAGTAGAGATCCGTATGATGAAAATTGAAGCGATCATTCAGCCGTCGCGGTTCGAATCCGTAAAGGAAGCGCTGCTGGAAATCGGGATCGAAGGCATGACGGTAATCGAGGTGCGCGGCCACGGGCGCCAGAAAGGACACACCGAAGTGTACCGGGGGCGCGAATACACGGTCGACCTGCTACCCAAGGTGAAGCTGGAGCTGGTGCTGCCGGACCAGATGGTGAACCGTGCTGTGGAAGCAATCCTGAAGAGCGCGAAGACTGGCAAAATCGGAGACGGTAAAATATTCTTGACGCGAGTGGAAGAAGCGATCCGGATCCGAAATGAGGAGCGAGGCGAAGGAGCCCTGTAACTCTCGCAATGTCCTCAGCGCGTCCAGGTCTGCCTGCAAACAACCGTCTGACCACGAAAATGGAAGAATCAGTAACACCGTTGTCCGTGCTGGGGCCGCAATGCGAAGCCCAGCGCGAGCGGATACGCAAGCTATTTGAAAGCGGCGCGAGCGCGCAGGAAACACTGAGGCAGTTGTGTGAGCTGGCAGACGAAACCATACGCAGGGTATTCGGCGAACTGCAGCGCGTGAGGGAGGCGGGAACGCAGGGCCTTGCGCTTTTGGCCCTCGGTGGGTACGGGCGAGAAGTGCTTTTTCCCTACTCGGACCTGGATCTTTTGTTTCTGTTCGGAAACGACAAAATCGAGGAAGAATCGCGACCGCTGATTGCGGAATTTTCCCGGACCTTGTGGGATTTGGGATTCCGGGTGAGTTCCGCCGGACGAACGTTTGAAGAATGCCGGCGCATTGAGCAAGACAACGCCGAATTCCATCTGGCCATGCTGGACCGGCGATTCCTGGATGGAGACCGGCCGCTTTTCGACAAGCTGGACAGCAAAATTCTGGGTGGCGCCGAAAGGCAGTCGCGGCCGTTTTTGATGGCGGAACTGCAACGGCTGACGCGGGACCGGCTCGCACGCTACGGCAATACGATTTTCCACCTCGAACCCAACGTAAAGGATGCACCGGGCGGCCTGCGGGATTTTCACTCGATGCTCTGGATGCGCCAACTTGCCGGAGAGAGGCGCGACCCGCGCATCAGCCCGGTGAACGAAGACGAGCTCACACGCAGCGCCGTGGAATTCTTGAGCGCGATCCGCTGCTTCCTGCACTACAGCAACTCGCGAAACGACAACACACTGACGTATGAATTGCAGGCTGAAGCGGCACGGCGCTCGCTAGGCACCGACGACAATCTGCGCCGAAACGCGGCCGAGTGGATGCGCCTCTACTACCGGCATGCGCGGACGCTGAACCGGCAACTGCTGCGCTTCATGGAGCAGCGCCCGTCGTCTGCTCTATCGCTGCGCCGGCGGCTGTTGAACGCCACCCTCCGCGCGAAGCCAGAAGGAGAAAATGGAAGGCCCTTTGCCGTTCGGGATGGCTTGCTGGAAATCAGCAACGAGCAGGCGTATGCGGACCGCAACGTCACCTACTCGCTGCTGACGGAAGCGGCGCGTACCGGTGTCTGCCTGAGCCGCGAGGCTGAACGAAGCATCGCCTACATCATGGCGCACCCGGAACTGCCGCAGCGCAACCCGCGAGTTTCCTGGGGCGTTCTGAGCGAAATCCTGGGAGCCGATTACCCGGGTATTGCGCTGCGCCCCATGCACAGGCTGGGCCTGTTGACCGAAGCGCTGCCGGAATTCCGCAACATCGATTCGCTCGTGGTGCGCGACTTTTATCACCGCTACACCGTTGACGAGCATTCGTTGCGTACAATCGAGCATCTGCAGGAACTCGGCGACTCACCGGACCCACGAGGCGCTCATTTTGTCCCGCTTTGGCGCACGGTGGACCGCCGCGACCTGCTCATCCTTTCTCTCCTCCTCCATGACATCGGCAAGGGCATGCCTGTAGAGAACCACGTGATCGGCAGCCTTCAAGCGCTTGAAACCGCGGCCGACCGTCTGAGGCTCACTCCAGAGGAAAAAGCGGAGATTCATTTTTTGATCGAGCACCACTTGGACATGTCCGCGACCGTGCAACGGCGCGACATTTTTGACCCGGCAACGGTCGCGGCGTTTGCAGCGACGACAGGAACACATGAACGACTGCAGCGCTTGAGCTTGCTTACCTACGCCGACATCCATGCCGTGAACCCCGAAGCGCTGACACCGTGGAAAGCGGACATGTTGTGGCAACTGTTCGTGGGGACTTCCAACTATTTCAGCCGTACGCTGGACCGCGACCGCCTGCACGCCTCCGACGAAGGTGTCATGCTCGAGCAAGTGCGCGAGTTGGCGGGCGGCGCGTCGAAAACGGAAATCGAACGGTTCCTCGAAGGTTTCCCGAGGCGGTATCTGGCGGTTCACTCGGCAGCCGAAATGGCGGCGCACTTTGAGATGTACCGCAAGCTGGGGACCGAGCCGGTGCAGACAGAGCTCAAGGGGAAACACCAGGCCTTTACTTTGACGCTGCTGACAGCAGACCGCCCGGCGCTGTTCGCCAGCATTGCCGGAGTGCTGGCGGCATGGGGTATGAATATCTTGAAAGCCGACGCGTTCGCAAATGCCGCGGGCGTGGTTCTCGATACGTTCCAGTTCGTAGACTTGCATCGAACCCTGGAATTAAATCCCGGCGAGATTCCGCGCTTCCAGGCGGAGATCGCAGCGGTGATAAGTGGCAGGCAATCGCTCGAGCCGCTCCTAAGGGGTCGTTCCGCTGGAATGTTGGCGCGGCCGCCCAAAGTGGCGGTGGCCACTTCCGTCAATTTTGACGACGGCTCCTCCGAGCATTGCACGTTAATGGAGATCGTGACGCAGGACCGGCCTGGGCTGCTGTATGAACTTGGTTCAGCACTGGCGCGGCTGTCGTGCAACATCGATGTGGCGCTGATCGACACCGAAGGGCAAAAGGCCATTGACGTGTTCTATTTGACAGCGCAAAACAAGAAACTCACGCCGCAGAAGCAGGAAGTGTTGCGCGAAGTCCTGCAGGCAACGCTCACCTGAAAACAAAGAACGCCGGAATGGCAAAGATATTGGTAAACCGGCCTATTTTCCTCCTGGGATAATCTGATTCTTGTGACGGCGGCCGCGCAATGGGTTCGCGTTTGCAATCTCGAGCCTCTCTATCGCGGAGGTCGTTCGTGCGCGTTACTGGTGAATGCGGAGGTTCTCTATGCTGGAAGTAATTTTGAAGCGTTTTGACCAACCAGACGAAACCCGCACCTTCTCGAAAGGGAAATTCGAGTTGGTGCGCATCGGCGGGATGACCATCGGTCGTGCGACGTACGAGCCGGGCTGGAAGTGGTCGGTCGATGTGGGTGGGCCCGTCGGGCTCCGGCATTGCATGGTTGAACACGTAGGCTTGGTTATCTCGGGGAAAGCAGTCGTGGCGATGGAGGACGGCCGGGTGATCGAGATGAGCGCGGGAGACCTCTTTTACATTGCGCCGGGCCATGATAGCTGGGTCGTCGGAGAAGAACCCTACGTGTCACTTCATTTTATGGGCGCCGCAGATTACGCCAAGCACGACGTGAGTTGAGTCGAGGCGGAACGCTGCTTCAAACCAACGTCATCACGCGCACCGCCTAGCAACGAACCGTGGCCTATTCGAAGCCTTCGGGACAGCCCCACCCACGCGACCCTACCCGATTTTTGCATCTAAGAGCCCGAATGGAGCTTGCCTCTACAATCTTTGAATGGACCACCGCACAGTCGCGGCCGTCAGCATTACCGGTACTTGTTTCGATGTGCTGAGTAGTCTCTATCGTGCCTACGGCCTGTTGGGATGCAACCCGCACCTTTTCCGCTGTTAACCGCGCTTGTTAAGGGACTGAGCATTCGAGGCTAATCGCTGATGGAGATCACGCTCAATCCGCAGAAGCTCGCGGCGGCGAAGAAGTATATCTACGCCCGATTGGCAGATGGGCGTTTCCGTCCGAAGCTAGCGAGGACATTTCCGTTTGCGCAGAGCGTGGAGGCTTACAAATATCTCGAATCGAATGCGCAGGTAGGGAAAGTTGTGATTACCGTTCCCTAGCTCACGCGGATGCTGAGTGAGGGACCCAGGCCTACGCGCTCAGCATTTCGATCGCAGTGAGTGCATAGATAGCGGCGGTGTCGACAATTCTTCTCAGATCGACGTATTCGTTTGGCCCATGCGCCACGGAGAGCAATCCAGGACCATAGGCAAGGGCCGGCACGCCCTGCGCAGCGTAGAAACGGATCTCCAGCAGCCCGGGGCACATCTCAAAGCGCGGGGCTTCCCCGGTCACAGCGTGGACGCTTCGGGACAATGCTTTGCCGAGCGGTCCGCCTTCGTCGCAGAAGGTTGAAGTACCTTCCTGAAAGATTTCCCATTCAAGCGGAATGCCATCTTGCCTGCAGCGCTCTAAAATTCCCAGCAACTTGGTTTTTTCCGTGCCGAGGTCCTCTTCTGGATTGATCCGCCGGTCTATGGTGAACCAGCATTCCCCAGGCACCACGTTGAAGCTTGTGCCCCCACCGCACTCCCCACCCAGCATTAGTATGGAGTTGCGCGCTTGCTCCGAACCAATATTGAATCTCGTTGCTCGCTGTTCCACTTCGCGCTTCAGCTGCTGCAGTTTTTCAACGACAGCGTGCATCCGTTCAAAAGCGTTTTCGCCCTGATGTTGCAACCCCACGTGCGCAGGCTTGCCAAGCACCCGCACGCGCAAGGAAATCGCGCCACGATTCGCATTCCAGACGACGCCGCTTGTTGGTTCCGCCAAGAGCATCCCAATGCCGTCCCGGCCAAGCAATCCTTGTCGTGCCAGCCACGAGGTGCCGTCCGTTCCGCCCGTTTCTTCATTGGGAACCAGCATCAATCCAATTCTACCTTTCAGGTCCACGCCGATTAGTTTCAGCGCGCGAATTGCATAGATCATTGCAACGATTCCGCCCTTCATGTCCGCGGAGCCGCGTCCGAACAAGAAATGCTCTTTCCGCACAGGCTGAAATTGACCCGAGGTTTGAGACGGCACAACGTCGTAGTGCCCGTGAAAATAGAGGGCCCGTTGTCCGCTGCCATAGGTCGCGAGCAGACTCTCGGGGGGATCCGCGGCATCGTTCCTCGTGACGCTCGGCCCCAAACGCTCACAATCAGGACCCACTTGCCGCAGGTAGGCCTCCAAAAGATCCACACAAGCGCGATAGTTTTTGCCTGGAGGGTCTTCCGTGGGGATCGCTACAAGGTCCGCCAGCAGGGCCGCTATCTCGTCCTCGCGCTGCCGCAGCCACGAAAGAATCGCACCGGTTTGCGCCGTTACGTCGTTCAAGCGTGGGCTCATAGGCCAGCATGCTAGGAATTTCTTCAGGCAATGCCAAGGTCCATATTGGTGCCGAGCTCGTCTCTGCCGTCAGATGTGAGCGGATTCATACCAAAGACTGGGCCAACTCCAGACACTGCTCTGTGCGTGGTAACATCCGTATCGGATTTCAATGTCGCCCTTAGAGGCACAAACCTGGCCGTAATCGGATATGACACACACCCTTAAAAAGGAATTAATGCCACAAGGTGCACTGCAGATTGCGCAGCGCTTAGCGCAACAGTTTGGTGAACTGCCTCAGGTCGTGGCGGTTGTGCTAGCTGGATCGCGCGGCGCGGGCGCCAGTGACGAGCAATCTGATTTCGACCTTTACGTCTATACGTTGCGCGATATAGCCGTGGAGTTCCGGCGAGTGCTCCTGGGCGAGGGCGCTGAAATTGACAATCGCTTCTGGGAGCCGGGGGATGAGTGGACCGAGCCCTCGACTGGCACGCAGCTCGACATCATGTACCGATCTCCTGTGTGGATTGAAGATCAGCTCGACCGCGTTTTGGTGAGGCATGAAGCGGCGATCGGATATACAACGTGTTTTTGGTACAACATTATCCACTCTGAAGCGCTGTTCGATCCGCGAAATTGGTATCGCCATCTGCAGGACCGTGTCCACGTTTTCTACCCAGAGGAGCTGAGGCGGAGCGTGGTGAAGAAAAACTGGCCGATCCTGCGTCGGAACCGTTCATCTTACCGGCGGCAAATTGAACTTGCTCTAAACCGAGGCGATGCAATGAGTGTTCAGCATCGCGTGACAGCCTTGCTGGCGAGTTTCTTCGATGTGTGGTTCGCCATAGAGAGACAGGCCCATCCAGGCGAGAAGCGCCTTCTAACTCATCTGACTGAGCCGTGGGCACTGCTTGTAAGTGCCGTGCTAGACGCGCAGGCAGAGACTTTGCTCGCACAGATCGATTCGTTGCTGGATCGACTTGACGCGCGACTTGTGGAGGAAGGGTTGTTGGATCCGGCCGGTCAAATTGGGCATGCCGCTCTGTGGGTGTGCGATCTTGAGCGAGCACGCGGCTTCTACGAACGCTGGTTTAAGGCCAGGGCAGGGGCGAGGTACTCTAGCTCGAAACGGGAGTTCACCTCCTATTTCCTCACGTTTGGCACTGGGGCACGTCTTGAAGTGATGACATCGCCGGGTGAAACCCCAAGACCGGCGCATCTCGCTATCTCGGTGGGCTCACGCGATGCCGTTGATCGACTGGTCAAGGCAATGGAGGCCGCGGGAGTTCGAATAGTAGGCGGTCCGAGAATCACGGGAGATGGATACTACGAAGCCTTGGTGACTGACACAGAAGGCAATCTTCTGGAGATCACCCCTTAACTTGCGAAAGACCGAGCCTGACTATTACTAAGATGCGGCAGCCCTGACGTTGCCGCTGCACCCCCTGCAAATGCCGAGCGATGAACGTAAACCCCTTCGA
>Ga0307478_10003878_pt1 | contig 10880 bp, 11 predicted proteins | sample atmos_gasesECM4C_2_FD_203713 | JGI IMG/M metagenome (GOLD analysis project Ga0307478, IMG submission 203713) | Hardwood forest soil microbial communities from Morgan-Monroe State Forest, Indiana, United States - atmos_gasesECM4C_05 | ecosystem: Environmental > Terrestrial > Soil > Temperate...
TGGAATCCACCCCGCAACATCCCTCCCGTGCTGGCATTGCTTGGGCCAATTCCGATGGGCAGGATCAATGGATCCGACTGTAAGTTTCGAATCCAGACCGGGTAGAGCCTTTCATTAAAAATGCCAAAGGGTGTCAGGAATCGTCCCACCGTCACCGTCACGCATGGGTTGGCGATAAAGTCGAATTGCACGTATTCGACTTCCTTTTGGACCGCTCCCCCGTGAAACCCGCTTCGCCCGGGGAGTTGAACCATGTCCGTTTCGAATGTCGCGCGCGTTTCGAACAGCCATCGCTGTCCGATCGGCACCAGAACAAGCGGCGTGACAATGGGGTGGAGGTGCGGTTCTCCGCCGTCAAATGTGGTGATGAAGCCTCCGCTGCCCGTCAGCAAAGGAACCGGTTTGACCTCCTCATCAGACTGCGATTGAGCACACACCGGGACACTGAAAAAAGTGGCCAACAAGAGCCAGATCAGGAGGACACGAGCGGAGAGCCATTCGAATAGATTGGCGTGTGGACGCGGAAAGCCGTCTCCAAACCAGGCTCGACACACGCGCAGTAGATTCTGTGTAATCGTTCCCACAGAGGGCCTTGAGAGGCAAGATTCCTGCCTCCATTCAACATTGGGTTCCCTCCCATCGGGTGTCAACTCAAGGAAATCCACCCGTGCCCGGATGGATAATTGCTTTTCGGCACGCGGGCGAACGGGCCACCACGGGTACGGAAATGCATTGGTCCTATTTCTTTTAGCCACATTTCGTGGTATTCTTGTGGGGCATTCGCAAATAAGACTCCTTAAGGAGCCACGACCATGGAATGGGTTACCCCCCAGCACGAAGAGATCGACCTGAACTGCGAAGTTAGCTCTTACGCCAACGCCGAGCTCTAGTCTTTTCGACCGCGGTGAGCGGTCACGTGTGAACGTGTCGGAATGCGCGTAAAGGTCCTCGGCTCGGCAGCCGGGGGCGGTTTTCCCCAATGGAATTGTGGTTGCCCAAATTGCAGCGGCCTTCGCTGCGGCAGCGTAAAGGCTCGTCCACGTACCCAGACCCAGATCGCCATTGCGGCAGATCCTGAATACGCCCTCCGCGAGTATTGGACCCTGGTCAACGCCTCCCCGGACCTTCGCTCGCAAATCGTTGCTACTCCGGAGTTGGCTCCCTTTTCCAACACCAAGTCTTCCAGCGCAATCATGGATGTTTATCTGCCAAGTGCCGATGTTGATTCGCTAATGGGTTTGCTGCACTTGCGCGAGTTTCAGGCGTTCAAAGTTTTTTCCATGCCTGCTATCCGGCGTATTTTGTCGGAAGAGAATTCCATCTTTCAGGTCCTGGGCCGCGCGAGCCCTCCCGTGCAGTGGTTTTCTCTGCCATTCGCTTCTCATCTGAGCTGGGAAAAGAAGCAGGATCCGGAAGAAGTCCCGAAATTCATCTCCCGCGCCGTATCCCTTGGCGGAGAGTATCCGGATTACATCGGCAGGGAACTACGAAGCAAACTGCCCACCGAGGAAGCGGTTGTCGGTTTGGCCTTCGAGTACGCTGGGAAACGCGTCTTCGTTGCACCGACACTGCCTGGTCGCAACACCGAATGGATGAAATGGGCCGAATCCAGCGACCTCGTGCTCATCGATGGCACTTTCTGGACCGACAACGAGTTGCTCCGAACAGGTCGCAGCCAAAAAACAGCTCGCCAAATCGGTCACCTGCCGATTTCCGGGCCGGGTGGATTATTGGAGCAGTATCCGAATAACGCCAGAGGCCGCAAGGTCCTGATCCACATCAACAACACGAACCCGATCCTTGACGAAGACAGTGCCGAACATCGCACCGTGCTGGATGCGGGCTTCGAAATCGCCTACGATGGGATGGAGTTTTCATTGTGACCGTGGCTGCTGAAAGTCCGTTGCTCGCAGAAGCGGCGTTTATCGCCGGCTTTCATGCCATCGGCGAAGAGCGCTACCACCACAAGCACCCGTTCCATCTTTTGATGCACGAAGGCAAACTCACGCGAGGTCAGATCCAGGCTTGGGCATTGAATCGCTATTTTTATCAGAGCCGCATTCCCATCAAAGACGCCGCAATCCTCGCGCGCAGCGATGATCCCGCGTTCCGGCTCTCCTGGCGTAAACGCATCCTCGACCATGATGGTGATGGCACAAAACCCGGCGGCATCGAAAAATGGTTGAAGCTCGTCGAGGCCACCGGCCTTTCGCGCGACCACGCGCTTCGCGGCGACGGCATTCTTCCGGCCACGCGTTTCGCGGTCCAGGCCTACGTCGATTTTGTTTCCACGCGCTCGCATCTCGAGGCCGTCGCTTCCTCGCTCACTGAACTCTTTTCCCACAAGCTCATCGCTCTGCGCATGGACCGCATGCGCCAGCACTATCCCTGGCTCTCCGGCGGCCTCGATTACTTCGCTAGCCGGCTCACGCAAGCACCCGAAGATGCGGAATTCGCCCTGGCCTGGGTCGTCAAACACGCACACTCGCGCAAGGAACAAGACCGCGCCCACGCCGCGTTGCGCGCAAAGTGCGACATCCTCTGGGCTCAGCTCGACGCGTTGTATTTCGCTTACGTGAATCCCGGCTGGCCACCCCCCGGCGCCTTCCAACCGGTGAGGGAACCGTGAAGGTTCCAAAATGACGCCTGAAATGGACAGCTCTCCGCGCCTCGCTCCCGGCTGCCGCCTGAATGAAAAATCTCAGCAGCCCCGCACCCTGCTCATGCCGGAGCGTGCCCTGCGACTGAATGGCCCCAGCCTTGAAATCGTCGAACGCTGCGACGGCACCCACACTGTGCAGCAGATCATCACGGACTTGCAGAAGATTTATTGGAAAGCCGAGCCGCACCGGGTCGAGCAAGACATCCTCCGCTACTTGGCTCTTTTGCACGATCAGCGCGCGGTCGATTTTGACACGTAATCTAATCTAGAGTGCGGGAGCCCAGCGTCGCTTTTGACCCGTCATCCCAATGCAACGATTCTTTCCGGCAGGCATCCGCACCGGACGTATGTCTTACGATCTCTATGACTGAAGCCCTCCCCAATCCTCTCGCCCTGGTCGCGGAGCTCACCCACCGCTGCCCGCTCCATTGCGTCTACTGTTCGAATCCGCTCGAATTGCAGACCCGCAGCAACGAACTCTCCACGCAAATCTGGTCCCGAGTCTTCGAGGAAGCCGCCGAAGCCGGTGTTTTGCAAGCGGATTTCACGGGCGGCGAGCCGCTTGCGCGCCCGGATATCGTCGAACTTGTCCGCAACGCCCGTGCCACTGGCCTCTACGTCAGCTTGATTACCTCAGGTCTCCCGTTGGACGAGGCAAAGCTTGCGGCCCTCGTCGAAGTCGGCCTCGACCACTTTCAGCTCAGCTTCCAGGGGGCGCGCGAAGAAACGGCCAACGATATCTCCGGCACCATGTCCCATCCGCAAAAACTTCGCGTCCTCGAGTGGCTCAAGCGCCACCGCATTGGCCTCACTCTGAATTTCGTGATCCATCGCCAAAATCTCCACGAACTCGAAGAGATGCTTGCCATCGTGGAAGCTTCCGGGGCCGGTTGCGTCGAGTTCGCCAGCGTCCAGTATTACGGTTGGGCCTTCGCCAACCGCGACAAACTCATGCCCACGAGGAAGCAGTTGGATCGTTGCGTGGAAGTGCTCAAGAGAGCCGAAGAACGCCTGCGCGGAAAAACCCGTGTCATCTTTGTCGTTCCAGACTATTACGCCAAGTATCCAAAGCCTTGCGTCGGCGGCTGGGGCCGCAAGCTGATACTCATCACGCCCAGCGGCGACGCGCTTCCCTGCCACGCCGCGCAAATCATTCCCGGTCTGAAATTTGAAAACGTGAAGGATCGGGGCCTGCGCGACATCTGGGAAAGTTCGCCCGCCTTCCAGAAATTCCGCGGTGAAGATTGGATGCAGGAGCCTTGCAAAACCTGCGACCGCCGCACGCTGGATTTCGGCGGCTGTCGCTGCCAGGCGCTCCTGCTCTCCGGAGACGCTGCCGCTACCGATCCCGTCTGCTCGCTCGCGCCGCTACGCCCCAAAGTCGACGCGATTCTCTCGGCCGTTAACCTTGCTCCCGCTTCCGTAGGGGCGGGGCAAACCCCGCGCGCTTCTGAGCAACTCACTCAGCCTTCCTGGCTTTACCGCCCCAACCCCGTTTGAGGCTCGGGCGCCGCCTGCGCCGGGCGTAGCCGCTTCACAACGCGAAAGAGAAAAATAACGCTCCCCAGCAACACAAGAATCCCAAACACCGCAAGCGTCGTGGGCGCCCCGGCATGTTTCGCCACCCCGCCGGCGAGGAGCGCGCCAATGGGCTGCATTCCCATCATCATCGTCGCGTACACCGCCATTACCCGGCTGCGCAATTCATCCGGCACGCGATATTGAATGAGCGTATTCGTCGCCGTCATCTGCGACGTCACCGCAAATCCCACGATCACCAGCACCGCCGACGACAGCCAGAACACCCGCGATTGCGCGAACACTTCCAACCCAATCGCGCAAACCATGGACGTCGCCGCGATCCACCGTGCCAGCCCTTTGTAATCCGTTCGCGCCGCAAAGTGCAGCGCTCCGAGAACAGCTCCAACCCCCGCAAAACTCATCAGCAATCCAAACCCACCCACCCCGCTATGCAAGACGTCTTTCGCAAACAGCGGCAGGAACACCGCGTACTGCAAGCCGAACAAACTCAGGACGGCCAGCAGTATCAGCGCGGAGCGGATTGGCAGGTCGTGCATTGCAAAGCGAAAGCCCTGAATGAAATTCTGAAAAGGTGAACCTTCGGGCGGTTTCGGCTCCGTCTTCGCGATCCTCATGGCCGCCAGCGCTCCGATGACCGCGAGGAAGCTTACCCCGTTCATCAGAAAGCACCAGCCCTCGCTGCTCTTCACGTGATGCGCGTCCAGCCACGCAATCGTCGCTCCCGCGATCGCCGGTCCCACAACGCGCGCCCCGTGGAAAATCGAGGAATTCAGCGCAATCGCGTTGGGAAGATCCTCCTTCCCCACCATCTGCACAAAAAACGCCTGCCGGATGGGGACGTCAAACGCATTCACGATGCCCACCAGAAAGGCGATGAAGATCAGCTCCCAAACGGTGATGATTTTTCCGAGCGTCAACCCCGCCAGCGCGAAAGCCAGAATCATCGAAGCGGTCTGCGTCCACATGACTCCGCGATGCCGGTTGTAGCGGTCCCCGACGTATCCGCCAATCGACGCGAGGAAAAGAATCGGCACCTGGTTGGCGAATCCGAATACACCCAGCAATGCGGCCGAACCCGTCAGCTTATACACCAACCAAAGCTGTGCGGTGGATTGCATCCACGTGCCGATGAGAGAAACGAGTTGCCCCCCGATAAACAGTTGAAAGTTGCGATGTTGCAGGGCGCGGAAGCGCGGGGACACAGCCGGGTTGACCGCTGTGCGGTCACTGGTCAAGATTTTCTTCCTCCACTTGTTCGATGCCGCGAACGAGAACTAGTCACCATGCCGTGAGAGGGGATGGATTGTCAATGCAGTCGTAAGGCGAACCAGATTGTCTCTTGGAAAAACGCGGCGCTATTCGCTGGGCGGGTCCGGAGCTCCGCCCACGTGCAAGTGGCTCAAGTCACGCAGGGTCGCCCTGTCCTCTTCGCTCATCCCGCGCGTGAAATTCGGATCATTCAAATGCTGGTTGCGCGCAGATTCTGGCATGTTTTTCAGCACACCGAGTCGCTGCTGAATCGCACGCTGCCGCTCCGGAGGAAGTTGTCTCCATCTCGGTAACACATCGTTCCTAATGTGGTTGCGTTGCTCCGGCGTCAGCTTGTTCCAATTTTCAGCCGCATCGCGCATCTGCTGCTTCTGCGCGGGAGGCAGATTCTGGAATCGTTTGTTGTTTTCGAGGACTTTCTGCTGCTGCTGTCGATCCAAATTGTCGAAATTCTTTCGTGGCGGCGGAACATACGCGGAAGGCGGCCGGTTCGGATTATTATTCGGCCGCGCATTCGCGTCCGGCCGGTTTGGATTTCGCTCCGGAGGGCGGTTAGCGTTCTCGTTCTGGCGCCTCCCCACCTGAGCCCTTCGCGCTTCTTGTTGCTGTTGCCGGTATTCTTGTTTTTGCGCTGGCCTTGCTTCCTGTTTCGGTGGTTTCGGCGGCTTATCGGCCGGGCGGTTCTGCGCCCAATTCGCGCGCCCGCGCTGTGCGTAGCACGGCGGCGCGATCATGGCGCTGATCCCCAGCGCCATCAAGCATCCCGCGAATTGGAGTCTCCATCTCATTTCGCTTACATTTTCTGCGTCTGGTTCGCGTCGCTATCGTCGTCGTTCTGCACCGGCTGCGGCAGCTCGCTCAGCGGAGCAAAATCCGAAATCACATCGTAGTTTTCCAAAACCTGCATATTCTGATTGATCTTGTCGATGTCCGCCGCACTCAATGAGCTTTCCGGCGGGCGCGAACCCAGCCAAACCGTCGCCAGCAGCAGCATCGACGCCGCAAACACCACTCGCGGCGATGGCGCGAACCACGCCCACCAGCTTTGCTTCGCCGGCTCCGCCGCCACCCGCGCGCGCACGCGCAAATCAAACGCCTCCGACGGCTCGATTACTGGCAGCTCATCCAGCAAGCCCGTCACCGCGCGAAATTCATTCACGCGCAGGTTGCACGCCGCGCACGCCGCGAGATGCTTCTCCATCTCCAGCCGTTCGCTCTCTTTCAAGTGCCCGTCCACGTATCCCAGAATCTTGTTTTCCATCCGGCTACAACTCATGACTTCCTTCCCTTCTTGGCCCAATCTCTACTGCCTTCCCTGCTGCGCCAGGGGTTGTAGTGGCCGGTCTTTAGACCGGTCATCCTACTTTCCCTGCTGTGCTACGAGGGGGGCGAGCTCCACTCGCAGCGATTCGTACGCTCGGAACAGCAGCGACTTCAGTGCGCTCTCCGAGCAATCCAAAATCTTTGAAATCTCTCCGTAATCCAGCTCCTGATACTTGTGCAGCAGCACTGCCGCGCGCTGTTTCTCCGGAAGTTTTTCAATGGCGTGCCGGATCATTTTCCGTCTCGTCTCCTCAATCAAGTGCTGCTCGATGTTCGGGTGCTTCTCGGCCACGTCCAGCGTTTTTTCGTCGCCGTCTTCCGCATCCGCCGTTACCGGCGCGTCCAGTGAGATTTCCAATCGCTGGTAACGGTTGTCCCGCACCGAATTCAGTGCCAGGTTGGTTGCAATCCTGAAGAGCCACGTAGTGAACTTCGCGCTTGGAACGTAATCTTCCCGCGCGCGGTACACCCTCCAGAAAACCTCCTGCGCCAGGTCTTCCGCCTGTTCCCGGTTCCGAACCATCCGGTACAGGAAGTTGACCAGGGGAGTCCGATAGCGATGCAGGAGAAGCGCGAACGACTGTTCGTCGCCCGCCTTCACGTCAAGCATCAGCTGGACGTCCGACCTGGCCATCGCCGCCACACTGTATCAAACCCAAGTTGTCTCAGAAAGTTGCAAGTTCAGGAGGGTTGCGCATCGCAGCTAAAGCGTTGTAGCGGCGGGCTTTAGCCCGCCATCCGGCCAGCCTGACGGCCCACCCTGTTTCCAAATCCAACCGACCCTAAACATGGAACAAGTGCTGCATTATCAACAAACTAGCCACTCCAACGAACACTAACAGCGCCATCCGCCAATTCGGCTCACGGTTCACCTCCGGCAACAGGTCCGTCGCTGCGACATACAGCGTGACCCCTCCCGACAGCGGCAACGCATACCTCAACTGCCCCTGCAGCGCGCTCGTCAGCAGCACCCCCAGCAGCGTCGCTGCTCCTAATAACCCCGCCGCCAGAATCGCGTTGCGCTTCCCTTGCCCGCTCGCCAAAACTACCGACGCTATCGTGAAGCCCTCCGGCAATTTGTGCAGGAACACCGCCACAAAAATTACCGCTCCCAGCCACGTCGAAACCAAAAACCCCGCCGCAATCGCCACGCCGTCGAAAAACGTGTGAATCGTCAAGCCTAGCAGCACCGTATTTTGCGCGTGCTGATGGCTCATCTCCTCCAGATGCGTCTCTTCGCCGAAATGAAAGTGCGGCGCCAGCGTGTGTTCGAACAGGTGCACAATGAAGTAGCCGATCAGCACAAACAGCAGCGCGTTTTCTCCCGCTAGCCGCACCGACTCCGGAATCACCTCGACAAACGCTACCGCCAGCATGTAGCCGGCGCCAAGCGCCAGAAAATATTGCAGAAACCTCCGTGGCCAATCCCTTCGTACGACGAAGTACCCCCCGAGCAAATTCCCGGCCGCCGCCACGAGTCCCAGCCCCGCCGCCAGCGCCGTCCGAAATGCCAGATCATGTCCCATCGCCAGGGGCGCAGGCTTCAGCCTGTGCCAACCTCAATCCATGCCGACGGCAGCCGGAAGTCGCAAACTTATCCACTCCGCTTCTTCTCTGTGCCCGGCGTTTACCCCGACCGGGTCGGGGCGTTCTCTCGGAACTCTGTGTTAATTCTTAATCTTTTTCCTTACTTCGTTATTTCATTACTTCTTTACTTCATCCGCTGTGTCTAAACAAAATCACATCCCCCTCTTGCACAACATATTCTTTCCCCTCCAATCGCACCTGCGCCTTCTCCCGCGCCGCCGCCAGGCTCCCCGCCGCCAGCAAGTCATTCCACCGCACCACTTCCGCTCGTATGAACCCCTTCTCGATGTCGCTATGAATCGCTCCTGCGGCCTTCACGGCTGTCGCGCCCTTGCGGATCGTCCAGGCGCGCACTTCCGGCTCCCCCGCCGTGAAAAACTGGATCAATCCCAGCAAATCATACGTCGCGCGAATCAACCGGTTCAGCCCGGGCTCCTTCAACCCGTATGACGCCAGCAACTCCGCGGCTTCTTTCTCATCCATCTCCGAAAGTTCCGCCTCCAGCCGCCCGCAAATCGCCGCCACCGCCGCATTCGGCCGCCCCTGCAGCGTGCTCAACTTGTGCCGCTCCTCTGCCGTATCCAGCTTGTCCGCCTCGTCATCCCCGAGATTCAGCACGTACAAAACCGGCCGCGCCGACAAAAACAAAAATCCCCCGATCGACTTCCTTTCTTCTGGTGTCAACTCCAGCTCGCGCAGCGCCTTCTCCGCCTCCACATGCGCCTTGCATTTCTCCAGCGCCGTCTTCTCAATCTCCAGAATCGGATCGCGCTTCTTCTTCAGATCCTTCTCCACGCGCTCCAGCCGCCGCGTAATCTGGTCGTGATCCGAAAGCATCAACTCGAGATCCAAATTCGTCGCATCCCGCAGCGGATCGATGCTCCCCTCCGAATGCGGCACCGCCGGATCATCGAATACTCGAATCACGTGTGCAATAACGTCCACTTCGCGTAACTGCGCCAGCGCGTCGCGCATGCGCTCCTTCTGCATCCCGCCCAAATCCACGTAATTCACGGTCGCGTACGTGATTTTCTTCGGGTTATAGAGTTTTGCCAGTTCCACTAGCCGCGGCTCCGGCACCTTCGCCACGCCCACATGCGTCGCTGACGCCCCGCCCTTCCCCTCGACGTGGGCCTTCGTCAAAATCCGGAACAGCGTCGTCTTTCCAACCTGTGGTAGTCCAATAATCCCAGTCTGCACTCTCGCCCTTCCAATACAGCAATTTCCTCCCGCACAAATTCCTCATCCTAACACACCGCCTCACCCTACCTCTTAGCCGCCTTACGCTTCGACCTATGTAGAGTCCGCCTTCTTAGGCACGCCGCTCTTCAATTTGAACGGAGCATTTTCCCGCGCACCTGCGTCCAACAAAACTGTTATTCTTCTGAACCGTTTCGCAATCTGGAGCCGGACCGTGACCAAGGAATTTCGCCTGCCGCCGTTCGACCTGCGCCTCGCCATGGACACTCTCGCAGCAAAAGACCCGCAGCTCGCTTCGCTGATCAAAGAAACCGAGGAGTTTCGGATTGAGATAGATGGCTCAGGCAGCCCCTATGAAATTCTTCTCGAAGCCATCGCCTACCAATCCATCTCCGGCAAAGCCGCCGCCACCATCTTCGGCCGCGTCAAAGCCCTCAGTTCCGCCGGCGGCGTTCCCGCTCCGCACGAAATGCTCAAACTCAAAAAGCCCACACTCCGCAAAGCCGGTCTCTCCGGCGCAAAAATTCTCGCCATGAAAGATCTCGCGCAAAAAACCATCGACGCCATCGTCCCGTCGCTCGAAGAAGCCCAGAAACTCTCCGACGAAGAGCTCGTGGAGCGTCTCGTTTCCGTCCGCGGCATCGGCGCATGGACTGTCGAAATGTTTTTAATCTTCCGCCTTGGCCGTCCTGACGTTCTCCCCATTCACGACCTCGGCGTCAAAAAAGGCTGGGCCATCACCTACGGCAAAAAGCACATGCCCAAGCCCAAGGAACTTCTCGCCTTCGGCGAGCGCTGGCGCCCCTACCGCACCGTCGCCAGTTGGTACATGTGGCGTGCTTGCCAGCGTGCGGGCAACGCCGCCATGCGCAAGATCCGCCCTGCTCGAACCCGCCGCCGCGCCCCCGCCAAGCATCATCGGAAACGTGCGCCTTCCCATCGCGCCAAACGCAAGCCCCGGTAGAGGCCAGAGGGGAAATTCATCCTGACCTGGCCCCTACCCCACCCCCCATTTAAACGTATGAATATCAAAAAAAAAGACTTACAGAAACGGCATTTCGTAACTGATTGATTTTAAAGGACACGCCTTAGGTTGATCGAAGGGAGCGCGGAGAACAAAACCTGCAACCAGAAAAAGAAAAGCGGCACCGCGGCTGCCGCATCCAGAAGTTCTTCCCAAAAGAATCGTATTCCTGAAAGAGGGCTGAGTCAGGGGCAAATTGGGGATGCCTGACGGTGCAGCACCCGCGAAGCGGGCACGGAAGTTCCAGGTACAATTTCTGAAGTACAACCCGTA
>Ga0307478_10003879_pt1 | contig 10878 bp, 8 predicted proteins | sample atmos_gasesECM4C_2_FD_203713 | JGI IMG/M metagenome (GOLD analysis project Ga0307478, IMG submission 203713) | Hardwood forest soil microbial communities from Morgan-Monroe State Forest, Indiana, United States - atmos_gasesECM4C_05 | ecosystem: Environmental > Terrestrial > Soil > Temperate...
CGCTTACGGACCGGGGTTGCTGACCGTCTCTCACGGACCACACGAGTTTGTTCCCATCTGCAATATTGCCCGATGCGCGGAGATTTACGCTCTCACGGCGGCGGACTTGTTGAGCTAATCGACCTTAGATGGGGAAGTGAAGAAGGTTGTCCAATCGGACAGGCGACTCAGGAGACGGCTCTGGCGTGTCAGGGGTCCCGACCGCAGCAAAGTCCACCCTTCGCGTGTGTGTTAAACGCGTTCATTCGTGGGTACAGTGCAGGCAGAAAACTGGCGGAGGGGATGGAATCGACCCAGCTTTGATGGGCGTAGAACTCCCGGGATACGCGGGATTCTCGGGCGATGGCCCGACGGTATGAGGATACAGTTCGAGGCGCCACTGGCGTGGCGCCCCGGACATGTAGTTAAAAGCGAACGCGGATACCAAACTCCATCCGCCGCGGGTCGTTGGCCTGACCTGACAGAACGCCCCACGAGGAGGGATTCGTCAGGTCGAGGATGGGATCGATCATCTGGTTATGGTTCAGAACATTCGTAAAGATGCCGGTGAACTCCGCGCTGAAGCGCTCCGTGATATTGATCGCCTTCCTGACGCTCATGTCCATGTTCCAGAACGGCAAGCCGCGGATATTGCCACCTCCGCTGAGGTGGCCGGTGTCCAGGCCAAGGATTGGGGTGCGGAACAAGCTGAACGCCGCTTGCGGGTCGCTGAATATGTTTTGCGTACCGGCGCTGCCAAAACCACCCGAACCCGAAGTGCTGTGACGCGAATTGCCCTGGTTGTAAGAGCCGGTGAGCACAGCCGTTTCACCGGGCTGGCTTCCGATCGCTTGGCTGCTGGTGGCGAAGAAGTTACCGCTGCCATCCGCTTCGCCGAATGACTGACTGCTGCTGTTATTGGTGAGGATGGCCAACGGCAGGCCGCTGCCGGCGGAGAAAATCGGCGCGAACGTCCAGCCCCCCAGAACATGTCCGACGATCCCATGCTGTCCTTTGTAGACCGGAGGCTGGTAGACCACGAACATGTTGTATACGAATCTACGATCCCAGGGCTGCAAGCCATAGCTGTGGCTAAAGTCGAAGGGATCTGCCACGGTCGAGGCGCTGATAGCCTGAATCGAAGATCCGGTTCCCAGAGCCTTTGACCAGGTGAAGTTCGACTGCACGGTCAAGCCGCGCCAATCCGCCATTCTGATCGTGGCGAACAGCGCATTATAATTCCCATACCCGTTGCTTCCGTTGACAGCTACGCCGGAGGTGATCTGCCCGTTCGCGCCTAAAGTTTGGCCGGGAATCGGAGTGTTCATCATGCTGCGTGCGAAGTTGTACCCACCGTTATCCAGAGAGCTCCACAAGTCCCACACCTTTTGGGTGGACAAGGCTGCCTGTTCCTGATCCACCACGGCAGCGGTGCAGTTCGAATACCCTGCACAGAAGGTCGGCTTCAGGGCCGCCTCAAAGAAGGGCTGCGCGCCGAGGCCAGGCACGCTATAGACTCCGTTCACAGTCGGATCGTGGCAGGTCTTGCCTGTTGGAACTGGCTTGCTGCAGACGAAGTTGGTGCCAAAGCTGCTGGCCACTTCGATGTTCGCATAGGCTTTGGCGAACTGCTGCCCGCCCAGCGTCATCATGTAAGGCACCGCGTTAATGTTGACCGGTTGGAACTCGTTATGCAGGAGCCGGCCGATGTAGCCGACTTCCAGCACTGTCTTCTTGGACAACTGCCGCTGCATGGTGAGATCGAATTGGTCACTGCTGTTGGGCCGGAAATGTGGATCCAGGACTGAGGGAGAGGCAGGAGCAATCGAGTCAAACCCAGGAAAATTTTGCTTCGGCAGGGTTGTACTGGCGGCCGGGATCGGCGCAGTCAAGCCATCCCAACCACCTAAGGTTGGACCAATGCGGAAGGCGTTGGTCGCATTAGTCGCGCCAGCACCGCATTGGAGGTTGATTTGCGGTCCGATGCACTGCACCGCCTGGAGGAGACCGGTGCCCAGCAGCGGCACCAGCACCAGACCCACGCCGTTCAGGCGCCCATAGATTCGGCTGTAACCGGCGCGAATGACCGTGCCCGTGCTGAAGGACGGGTTCCAGGCTGCGGCGATGCGCGGGCTGAATGACTTATAGAAAGGGTCGTACGGGTACTTCGGATGGCCGCCCACGTTGCCTACCAGGGCGAAGCCAACTTCCGGATTGAAGACCTGGCCTTGCAGCGCGGAGGCCTTGCGCTGGTTCAAGTAGGACACCAAGTCAATCGGCTGATCCGACTGGTTCACCAGAACAATCTGCTTTCCCTGCGCCTCCGTGGGCGGCATTTCCAGCGTCCAGCCCAAACCGTACGTCAAGGTGAAGGAGGGCTTCATGTGCCAGCTATCGTTGAAATACACGTTGTAAAAGGGGATGGTGCTCTTGTCGAACGCCGGCGTGAGCGGCGGTTGCAGCGTCAGGTTCGGGCCGGTGCGGGTATACGTGATCTGCGAGATCGAAACGACGCCCAGCACCGCGGCGTAGTCGCGGCCATAGTTCGTCTGGTCGGCCTGGGAAAGAGTTCCGGGGAACGGCACGGTGATTCCGGCATTGTTTTGTGTCCCGAGCTGATACACGGGGAAAAAATTGATGCCACCACCATTGTCGCTGCGCTGATGGTAGTCCCAGTTTCGCTGATAGGTACCGCCAAACTGGAACAGGTGGTTGCCTTTCAGCATGCTCACGTCATCGCGAATCATGTTGTCGTGTCCATCCCAGAAGCGTGTACGCACATTCTGCGTGTTCACGTTATATGGGCTGAGGACCTGTTCTCTGCTTAGCTCGCCGAACGGTTCCAGGGCTGCCCCCAAACCAGGAAGTTGTGGCGGAGCTCCGGAGGTGGCCCACGACCAATAATTGCGCAGATAGCTGTAGTGCAAGTCATTGGTAGTGTTGGGGGTAATGTTGGTGGTGAGCCCGGCCACGAAAAACCAGGGCTGTTGCGGGCGGCTGGAGGTGGAAATGGGCGCTCCGCTGCTGATATCGAACTGGCTGTCAGTGGCACGGGTCAGCTTGTAGTAGCGGTAGCTGGTATTGAAGTGCCACTTGGCCCCAAAATCGTGGTCTAGGCGCGCAACAAAAAAATTGTCTTTCTGCGGGATTGCCATGTTGCCCCGGAATCCCTGAACATTCGTGCCATCGCAAAGCTTTCCGATCGCACAACCTAGATCGTTTGGCTCGGGCAATTTCGACCATAGCTGCTGCACTGTGGGACTGATTCCTAGCATGCGCGGATCCAAGGTATTACCGCTTCCCGGGTACGTGGTGCCCTTGTACGTCACTGGGGTCGGATTCAGGTTGTAAAACACGCCACCGAACTGCAAGAGTCCCAGCCGCATGGCGTCAGAGGGAACCGTCCTTTCAATGGATTCCGAGTTCCCCCAGCGGAAGGCTTGGTAGTTGGCGAAGAAGTAGGTCTTCCCGCCGAGCATCGAGGGTAGGATAGGGCCACCAGCGGCCGCTCCGAAGAGGTGGTAGTGGTAGCTGGGAACCGGAGTCTTGGGGTTGGAATTGTTGTTGTCCCACGAATTGGCCGACCAGCCATTGGGCAGATAGTATTCGTAGGCCGTGCCGTGCCAGGCGTTGGTGCCGCGCTTGGTCACCATCGTAATCTCTGCGCCCGCCGAACTATTGAAGTCGGCGGTCTGGTTGTTGGTGCCAACCTTGAACTCTTCGATGCTGTCGGCCGGGGTCGGCATTACGCCCGTAGGCCCACCACCGTTATTAGGCCCTTGCTGGCTAGCGAATGAGACCAGGCCGCCGGTGGAATCGCCGGCAAAACTGGTGGTGTAGATGTTCATGCTGCCGTCCATGTCGTTGGTGTTTTGGCCACCATCGAGCTGGAACGAGTTCTGATCATAAATTGCGCCCCCCACGCTGCCGTCGGGGGCCACGCCCGGCTGCAATGTAAAGAATGAACTCACGTCGTGACCCAGGCTGGGCAGAACGTCGAGTGCTGTGCCCGTGATCGTGTCTCCCACCGTTGCATTCATAGTCTGCAGCTGAACGCTGGACGCTTGAACCTCGACCACCTCGCTGGTCGACCCTACGGGCAACGTAATGTTGATGGTGGCGGATTTTCCGATCTCCACCTCCTGCGCTCTGAGCTTGGCTGCCGCAAAACCCTTCTTCGTGAACGAAAGGTCGTACTTACCCGGGCTCACGTTCACCAGGATGTAGCGCCCGGCGTCGTTGGTGGTAGTGGTTCGTGAAGCACCGGTCGTCGCATCAGTCAGCGTGACCGCAGCACCGGGCACGACCGCGCCCGTCGGGTCACTCACCAACCCAGCAACGCTACCAGTCGCAGTTGATTGTCCCCAGAGAGCTGTGGCGCTCATGACGAACGTCAGCATCGACAATATTACGAGGCAGAACCGGAGAGTTTTCATCGATTTACCCTCTCGCACCACGGAGATGTGTTGACAAATCAATTTGGGTCAGCTTTTAGTTGACGGTCGGATTTTTCTTAAATTCACCGGGACATCGCGCATCCAACCGTCGTCGAAAATTGTAGACCGGTAGTTTTCACCGCCGTCTGGACAAAGGCATACGGCGTGTTCTATTTCCGGGTGCTGGGCAAGATATCTGGCACAGGCAAAAACGATTGCGCCGCTGGACCCACCTATCTGAATGCCTGCGTCTGCAAGCTGCCGGCATGTACAAAAGGCCTGCTTATCATTCACAAGAACGTGGGCGTCATAGAGATCCGGCGTAATGAAAGCCGATTTTCGCGAGGACCCGATCCCGGTCAACTTTCGCGGCCCTGGATTGGTGCCAAAGATGACCGAGCCCGCCGCGTCGACAGCGATAATCTTGGTGTCGGGGCTTACCTCCCGAAAATACCTCCCTATGCCTGCCAGCGTACCGCCCGTGGAAACAGCAACGAACATTGCGTCGATCCTGCCCCCGAACTGGCGGTAAATCTCGGGAGCTGTCGAATGGTAATGCGCCTCCGGATTGGCGGGATTTGCGTATTGGTTCGTCCAGACAAACATGGGAGAATTGCTGCAAATCTCGTGGATTCTTTTTAATCGTGAGAGTAGATATCCGCCGGTCGGGTCCGGGTCTCTTACTAGTTCCAGCGCAGCCCCTAACCGTTCCATGCGGATGCAATTCTCTGGCGTTGTCTTTGGATCTATGACTGCGAGAAATCGATATCCTTTCTCCCGACAGAGGAAAGCCAGCGCCACTCCTACAATTTCCCGATGTGGATTCAACGATAGTTGAACCACGTTTTAGTAGTCCCCGGTTTTCCAGATCGGCAATCAGATATACCGCAGTCCGGTCTTTGAGCGAACCAGCTGGATTGGCGCTCTCAAACTTTAGCCACATCGATCTCCACAGGCCACCAATCTGAAAGCACATTCTAGAGACCGGGGTGTTACCGATATGACCCGATAATAGTCCTGAAACTGTAGGGGCAGGTGTATAACTCATCGCATTTACTCCCTCTTTATCATCACTCCCACGCCAGCGATCGTGATGGAGAGGCCTCATCTTCTCTTTGATATGTATGAGTGATTCCATGAAGCTCCAGCGACCACCAGTCCTCGGCGGCAACGAAGGACAGCATGCTCCCTCCGCTTCCTCACTCGCGAGCTTGGCACCTACCTCGGATACATTTTGTAGCGCTGCAGTGGCCAGTCCGAGTTGAGGCAAAGGGTTGAGAATTACCTGTAATGGAGTCATCAGATACAGCAGCGTGAGCACGTACGCCAAGTCTGACCACTGCCGTCTAACGAGGCAAACCGGCAGGAAGATCTCGAAACCGGACACCGCTAAGACGTTGCCGATGGATCGTTCACGATTGATCTTGCCGTGAACCACGAACCAGAAAACACTGACAGACCTCATTGCTTGGTCGCAAGTAAAGCTGCCGCTGCAGAAGTCACCACGAGTGGCTTCCCGAGGATATTGATGAACTAAGGCAGAAGGTATCCTACATACACATACCGGTGTGATGTAATCCCCTTGATGGACAGTTCAGCCCACTTTCAGGTGTAGCCCGCCCCCTTCTCCAAGCAGGGGGAAATTCCTCTTTTTGTAACAAGATCAGATTTTATTGTGCAACGCATTGTGTGGCGGTAATGTTATGTGCATCTTCCCTCCGAGCAGTGCAATTAATCGGTTTGTCTTCTGAGATTCTCTCTCGATCGGGTCATCCGAGAGTTTCTCTGGAGAGCTTCTACTTAACACTCTATTCGACTTCTAGGGAAGAGCTGTGAAGTATCAAACGCTTACACGAGAGGAACGCCGAACACAACTTATTCCTTCCAAGGAAGTTGTGGAACCTGCGAACGCTTGCACTGTTTGCATAATTGAAAGTAATCCCTTGGCTGCCGAGTACTTGGCGGGCATCCTTGGACAGGATTCGGTTATCGATGTGCGCTTGTTTGATCAGTTCGTGAGTAGTGGCTCACAAACATCACCGCTGATTTTCTGCCTGGACCAAACGGATGTTGTGCTTCCCATTAGAGAATGTCTGAAATTATTGAAGCACTCCTACCCGTATGCAAGATACATTCTGTTGGACACAGAAATAGAGAACCGTCATTTGAGTATCTTGCTTAATTTGGGTATTCAAGGGATTCTGAAATATGAAAATGTGAAAGAGTGTCTTTTGGAGGCCATACGGGCCGTCTCCAAGGGGCTTCTTTGGGTACACCCTGAATTTGTCCAGAATGTTTCTCCTCCAAGTCGCTCTATCTCAGAATTTGTCCGCGCTGAGCCGCTTACCGAGCGCGAGGGGGAAATATTGCGTCTCGTCCAGAATCACTTTTCCAACAAAGAAATTTCAATGTTGCTGGGAATCGAGGAGAGCACTGTGAAGTTTCATTTGTCCAATATTCTCGCAAAGCGTCATGTTTCCCGCCGGGAAGATCTGGGGGCAAAATGGCGGATCGCGAGCGGATGGAAAACGCTTCTTCTCGCTGAGACAGGAACGACCAATCCTGTGTTGCGTTCGTTGCTCAAGTGAATGCGATTGATCGAGCGAAAGCGGCTTTTCAACGTCTAGGAAAATCAAAAACTCAGTTCTGAATGTGAACCGGCATCTGACAAAGTGGAGCGCGACCTCAGTCCGGGAGGCACGGGGTGTTGGAGTAAGCCTCACACTCTTGAACAGTTCATAGGAGGTCGCGTAGTCAGCGTTGCCGCTAAGAGCAATCAGCCTGTCTTCAAGTGCATTCGCATCACGTTGACGCTGTCGGAGTCTTGTGAGCCGCTGCATTTTTCCGGGAGGGACATTGAGCGCAACCTGAACCGTGTCGTGCCGCGTCTGTCGTGACGTCGACGTCGAGCGAAAGTCTCAAAGCTAAACCATCCAACGCATCTCAGGAGGCCCAATGACCACGGAATCGAAAGCCGGCATCCGCAGTGCGATCTACACCCGCAAGTCCTCCGAAGAGGGACTGGAACAATCCTTTAACTCACTCGACGCTCAACGCGAAGCCTGTGAAGCCTTCATCGCCAGCCAACGTCACGAAGGCTGGCGAACCCTTCCGACCCTCTACGACGACGGAGGTTATTCCGGAGGAAATCTGCCTGCATTGAAGCAACTGCTCGAAGATGTTCAAGCCAACAAGGTCGACACCATCGTGGTCTATAAGGTGGATCGCCTCACTCGCAGCCTCGCCGACTTTGCCAAGATAGTAGAAGCTCTGGACGCACACGGGGTCTCCTTCGTCTCCGTCACGCAGCAGTTCAATACCACGACTTCTATGGGACGGCTAACACTCAATATCCTTCTCTCCTTCCTCTCCTTCGCGCAGTTCGAGCGCGAGGTTACTGGCGATAGGATCCGCGACAAGATCGCTGCCTCCAAACGCAAGGGTATGTGGATGGGCGGGACCGTGCCGCTCGGTTACGACGTCAAGGATCGAAAGCTGGTCGTGAATCCAGATGACGCGAAGATAGTGGTGCGGCTCTTCAATCTCTATCTCGAGTTAGGTTGCGTCTCGAAGTTGAAGGAGCGGCTCGATCAGGAAGGATCAAGAGCAAGGAGAGGACGAGCGCTGCGGGGAAGCAATCGGGAGGAACTTCTTATTACAGGGGCGCGCTCTATCAGATCCTGAAGAACCGCATCTATCTCGGAGAGATTCCTCACCGGGGACAGAACCATCCTGGAGAGCATGCGGCCATTGTTCCAAGAAAGTTATGGGATCGGGTGTAGGCTCAGCTTAGCAGCGACAATCAGGGACGAAGGAATGGTCTCAAAGCAAACTCCCCTAGCTTGCTCGTAGGTCTGCTGCAGGATGCAGAGGGCAGTCGATTCACTCCGTGCCACACGTTGAAAAGTGGCCGACGCTATCGCTACTACGTCTGCCCAGCGGCGAGGGACGGATCTGAGACAGCAAACAGATCGTCCAGAGTGCCGGCCCACGATGTTGAACGGCAGGTTGTCCTCCGGTTGCAATCCTTCTTACAGTCCGGCAGGGAGGTCATGGATGAGCTCTGCCTGCCAGAAGATCCTGCGGCACGGACGCAGCAGATTCTGGCCGGAGCTGCGAAACAATTCGACCAGTTAAGTGACGGCGCCCCCACGGTCGTGAAGGACTTCGTGAGAAGGGTCGTGCAGCGTGTCGTGGTTCATCCTGACAGATCGAAGTCGAAGTCGGAAAGCAGAAGCTGCGTGACACACTTACCGCAGATTCACACGCTTCCTCGTCAAGATCCGCGACCTACCAACCAGAGCAAGCTTCGAGTGACGTGATTCGTTTCAATGTCGAGGCTCGGGTCAGACGTTGCGGCGGGGAGATGCGGCTGGTGTTTCCTCCCGATCATCCTGGGCAGGCGCCGTCGCCTCCGGCTTAGTCACTGTTGAAGGCCCTGGCACGTGGACGCCAATGGTACGAATGGATCGTGGCCGGAGAAGTTTCCGGACGGAGATCCATTGCCCAAAAACTGCGACTCGACGAGCGATACGTAGGCCGTGTTCTGGAATGCGCTTTTCTCGCTCCCGACATCGTGAAAGCGATCCTCGATGGACACCAGCCGCCAGATCTGACCTTCAAGAAACTGACTCATCGCTTGCCGCTCAGTTGGATCGAGCAACGCCGGCAGCTCGGATTTCAGCCACCACACTCACGGCAATAACACCTCAGATAGCTGCTTGCCGATGTGCAGCTCATGATCACATAACGCCCGAAAGTTGAGGACCAGAGAATGAACCAACGTCGAGTTGATTATAGACATTCAATTTGTGAGCACATCGATAGCGCCAAGAAGAAGATCGATATCGCGAGAATGAAGCGCCGCAGCCAAAAAACCAGAGCACGTTCGGGTATCGAGTAGAATGTAGTATCCCCTTCCAAGTACCCCCTTCAAGCTATTAACTCCGAGACAAGTCGTATTCGCTTCAACACCTTACAGCCCCACAATACCCTCCATGTGGGGACTAAGGGTGAGGCAAACAAACACGCTAAAGCGTGAACTCAAATCAAGGGGGCAGGCACAGTTGGCAACCAAAATCCACGAAGTGCAACTTCTCACTACCGCACGCGTTTCGCAACTTACGTCAATTCCAGAAGGAACGCTTCGCTATTGGCGAAAGGTTGGGCTCGGCCCCGCTTGGGTGAAAATTGGAAGGCTCCATCCGGTATGCGGAGGAGGATGTTTTGCGATACATTGAACGTAATCGCCGAACTCCTTCCGTGCGGGCATACATGGAGGAGAGGAATGCTGTATAGGCGAGGCAACACCTGGCATTATGACTTCACCGTTGCGGGTCATCGTCAACGCGGTACGACCGGGCAAACGTCGGAGTCTAAAGCCAGAAAAATTGAATCGAAACTGATCGCAGAAGCGGAAAGGAGCGGACCATCGGCGATGTTGCGACGGGCGCCCTTACTCTGTGACTTTGCGCCAAGGTTTCTGGAATGGGTGGAGCATGCGCGACACCTGGCCCCGAAAACACGCCGCTATTATCGCGTCGGGTGGAAACAGATTCATTCGACACCGCTGATAGGAATGAATCTAGATCGCATCACTAGCGAAGAACTGGATTCGTTGGCATTGTCGGGTTCGCCGGCTTACGTCAATCAAGGGCTTCGCACTTTGCGGAGGCTGCTAGGCAAGGCAGTCGAGTGGAAAGTGATTGCCGTGGCACCGACCGTCAAGCTGATGGAAGAGGTGGGTCGCGAAATGACGATCGATCCGGAAACTGAGGCGAAGCTGCTTGCCGTTGCAAAGCAGCCGATGAGAGACGTGCTCATCATGATCCAAGACACTGGGATGCGTCCAGAGGAGGTCTTTCGCATTCGGATTGAGAACATCAACTGGAGTCAGCGCTTGATATTCAATCCGAACGGAAAGACCAAAGCGGCACGGCGGAATGTACCAATCAGCGAGCGAATGTTCGACCTATTGATGTTTCGCTGCGCGGGAAAGACGCAGGGTTGGCTCTTCCCTTCGCTTCGGGCAGACAGTGGGCATCTCACAACCGTTGCAAAACAGTTCCGAGAGGCTCGCAGCGCAGCTGGTCTACCCGAATCGCTGGTCTTATATTGCGCGCGTCATACCTTTGGTACGGCCGCGTATTCAGCAACTGGAAACCTCGCGATGGTAATGAATGTCATGGGGCACACGGATGTGCGTACCGCCATGCGCTACCAACATCCAGTGCTCGATTCTGTGCGAGAAGCCATCGATCAGAGAAACTTACGTCACAAACCACGTCACAATGAGTTGAGGGTGCAGTGAGAAAGCGTGGTAAGTACTTGAAAGAATGGAGCCGACGAGCGGACTTGAACCGCTGACCTGCCGATTACGAATCGGCTGCTCTACCAACTGAGCTACGTCGGCTTCTGGTTGGCTGTTCCAGTTTATCAAATCGCCGACGCCACTAACGGATTA
>Ga0307478_10003884_pt1 | contig 10872 bp, 7 predicted proteins | sample atmos_gasesECM4C_2_FD_203713 | JGI IMG/M metagenome (GOLD analysis project Ga0307478, IMG submission 203713) | Hardwood forest soil microbial communities from Morgan-Monroe State Forest, Indiana, United States - atmos_gasesECM4C_05 | ecosystem: Environmental > Terrestrial > Soil > Temperate...
TTGATTTTCAAGGACTGTAGAGGGTTGGCCCCGGGCGGTCGCCATCCAAAGACATGCAGAATTTTGCAACGCACAGGCAGAAAGAGGATCCGGAATGCCGGATCCTCAATAGCCTTACTGCTACGGCAGAGCAGTTACCGAACTTGCTTAATTTCGGCTTTCACCTGCTGAGCGACATTTCCGGGCAATGGCGCGTAGGTCAATGCAGCCGTCATTTTCTGTCCGTCGTCCACCATCCAATTGAGGAAGTCCACGAGGATCTTCCCCTTGGCTGCGTCCTTCGATTGGGCCGGGATCAGCAACCAGGTGAAGCTGGAGATGGGATAAGCATCCTTGCCGGGCGCGTTGGTGATGGATACGCGGAAGTCGGCGGGCATCGACTTCATCGAGCCGGCCGCCGATGTCACGCTTTCCAGCGACGCCTTGACGAAGTTGCCGGATGCATTTTTCACACTTCCGTAGGGAATCTTATTCTGGACCGCGTAGATCAATTCTACGTAACCGATCGCTCCTTGCATCTGGCGGATAACGCCGGCAACGCCCTCATTGCCTTTGCCGCCCAAGCCGACTGGCCATTTCACTGATGTTCCCTTCCCTACCCCGCTCTGCCAATCAGAGCTGATCTTGGAAAGGTAGTCTGTGAAAATGTACGTTGTGCCGCTGCCATCGGAGCGGTGCACGACGATGATGGACTGATCGGGGAACTTCACTCCCGGATTCGCCGCCGCGATCGCTTTATCGTTCCAGTTCGTGATCTTGCCAAGAAAAATTCCGGCGATAACATCAGGCGTGAACTTAAGCTCTTCGCTGACTCCAGGAACGTTGTAAGCGGGCACGACCGCTCCCAGAACCGTAGGCACGTGCAGGATCTTCACTTTGGATTGCGACAACTGCTCGTCCGTCATCGGGCCGTCACTTGCGCCAAAGTCGACGGTTCCAGCGAGCACTTGTCGAATGCCCCCGCCGCTTCCGATGGACTGATAGTTGATCTGAATCTCTGGGTGGGCGTTGTGGTATTCGCTAAACCACTTTGAATACATTGGATAAGGGAATGTTGCGCCTGCCCCGTTTATGGTCGTCTGGGCAAAAGTCGGCAGCGCGATAGCCAGGCAGAGAAGCAACAGCGCAGTGCGACGCATGACTCTGGGAGTCCTCCGTTTCTCGATTCGGTTTCGCCTCGGTTCTATCGGTCAAGTGTTACAGTACAGTTACAAAACAGTAAATTTCTGATGAAAGACCCGCGTCTGAATCCGTGCCGGGAACGCCTCTGGCAAACTGTCCAAACGGGGATCATTCACCTTTGACGGACTCAAACGAACGATTTGCTCCCGGATGGCCGGGCATCGCTCCCCGCTGGACCTCCAGCGCAAAATCAGGAATCGGAACCGCCCTGAACCCGCACAGCCGCGTGTGGTACACGCTGAGCCACGGAATACTGAATGAAGTCTATTTTCCCCGTGTCGATCAGGCCTGCACCCGCGATTTGGGACTTCTCATCACCGACGGGAAAAACTACTTCTCTGAAGAAAAGCGGGAATGTGACTTCGAAAATTCAGTTCCGGAGCCCGGAGTCCCTGTTTACCAGTTGACGAATTCTTGTCGCGATGGCCGCTATAAGATTCACAAGGAAATCTTCAGCGATCCCTTTCGCAATGTCGTTCTGCAGCGAGTTCGGTTCGTGCCTCTGATGGGGAAGCTCGCTGACTATCGACTGTATGCGCTACTCGCTCCCCACTTGGCCAACTGGGGCAACGGCAATACGGGTTGGTCCGGAGACTACAAGGGCCACCCGATGTTGTTCGCGAAACGCGACCACGTGGGGCTTGCCTTCGGCTGTTCCGATCCATGGTTGTCCCGATCCGTTGGTTTTGTCGGATACTCCGATGGCTGGCAGGATCTCTCGCGTCATTCTCGCCTCACCTCGTATTACACGCGCGCCGAAAACGGCAACATTGCCCTGACGGGTGAAATTGATCTTCAGGCCTGTGGAGGCGAGTTTGTCCTCGCACTGGGCTTCGGGCGCAATTGCTGGGAAGCGGGGCAGCAGGTACTGTCCACGCTCTTGGAAGACTCGAATGAAATTCGCGATTACTTCATAAAACACTGGCAGACCTGGCAGGAAAGCCTGCTTCCTCTGGATGCGCCGAAGCGGGAGACCGATCTTTACCGCAGCAGTATGGCCGTGTTGCGCACTCACGAATCCAAGGATTTCCTGGGCGGGATTATTGCGGGCCTGTCGATACCGTGGGGCTTCAACAAAGGCGACGAAGATCTTGGCGGATATCATCTCGTCTGGCCGCGCGACCTGGTCGAAACTGCGGGAGCCCTGATTGCCGGCGGCGCTGTGTACGACGCGCTTCGAGTTCTGCGTTACCTCGAAGTCACCCAGGAGCCGGATGGCCACTGGTCCCAGAATCTGTGGCTGGATGGCCGTCCCTACTGGGGCGGTATCCAGATGGATGAAACCGCCTTCCCGATTTTGCTGCTCGATCTTTTGCGGCGAGAGGCGCCGAAGGTTCTAGGCAACCTGCATCGCTGGTGGCCTCTGACGCAGAAGGCCGCGGGCTTCATCGTCCGCAATGGCCCCGTGACTCAACAGGATCGATGGGAAGAAGACGGCGGCTATTCTCCGTTTACGCTGGCGGTCGAGATTGCTGCCCTCCTCGCGGCGGCCGACGTCGCCGACGCCGTCGGCGAAGCTTCCGCAGCCACTTACCTGCGCGATACCGCGGACACATGGAACGACAATGTAGAGCGATGGACCTACACGCTCGATGGCGATCTCGCCCGGGAAATGGGAGTCGATGGCTACTACGTCCGCATCTCCCCGCCCGAGACTGACGGCGCCGCATCGCCCTTGCAGGGATTCGTTCCTATAAAGAATCGCCCACCGGATCAGGGCTTCGCCCGCGCAACGCAATTAATCAGTCCCGATGCACTCGCCCTGGTGCGATTCGGACTGCGTTCCGCGAACGATCCGCGAATCCTGAATACGGTGAAGATCATTGACGCGCTCTTGCGAGCGTTGCTTCCTCAAGGTCCGTGCTGGTACCGCTACAACGGCGACGGCTATGGAGAACACGAGGACGGCAGTCCATTCGATGGAACGGGAATTGGCCGTCCCTGGCCGCTCCTCGCCGGTGAGCGTGCCCACTACGAACTGGCGGCGGGCCGGAAAGATGTCGCCATCGCCCTGCTGCAAGTGCTCGAAAATTCGACCGCCGGCGCGAGTCGCTTGATCCCGGAACAGGTTTGGGATCAGGCAAACATCGCCGACCTCGAGCTCTTCTGGGGGAAGCCAACCGGTTCCGCCTGTCCGCTGGTTTGGGCTCACGCGGAGTACATCAAGTTGCGCCGATCCCTTCGTGACGATCGGGTCTTCGATCAGCCGCCGCAGACCGTGCAGCGCTACATCGTGGAGAAGCATCCCTGCGCTTATTTCCCATGGCACTCCAATAACAAGGCTCGAACCATGACGTGCGGCAAGACCCTTCGCGTGACCGTACTCCAGCCTGCCTTGATTCACTGGAGCGTCGATGGATGGAAAACAAAGAACGACGCGCTCACGAAAAATACCCACCTGGGCGTTCACTTCGCGGATTTGCCGACAGACAAGCTGCCCACTGGATCGTCTGTGTTTTTTACGTTTTTGTGGACTGACAGCAATACGTGGGAAGGCGTCAATTATCAGGTAGTCGTCGAGTGAACAGACAACTCCAGATCGGTTTGCGATGAGAGATGAGCAAACACTCGTTGACGAACTACCCCGTATAAAGAAGCTCTACGACCGTGCAGTCGTCTCCCAACGGAGTGCCACAACAGAATTCGTTTACCGCTGAAAAAATGTCTTCGAGATTGGGCGTCTTCGCGGCGACCGCCTCCAGGCGTTCGTTATCAAAAAATTCTCCCTCTGCGTTCTCGGCCTCGGTCACGCCATCCGTTACCAGAATAAAGCGGTCCCCGGGCCTCAGGTGAACGCGATCGCCCTCGTAAGAGGCATCGGCAAGCAGGCCAACTGGCAGATTCCCGTGTTCGGGGCGAGATACGTGACCGCCGGAAACTAGCAGCGGCGGCACGTGGCCACAGTTGACGTACTCGAGTTCTCCGTTCTTGGCGATGCGGACGATGATGACGGTCGCGTATTTTTCCCCAAGGTGCTTCTGTGTAAAAAACCGATTGACCGCCGCCATAACCTCCGCCAGTGGCATGCGAGCAATCAAGTGCGCATATACCATGCCTTGCAAGGTCGAGGCGAGCACCGCAGCCGAGACACCTTTCCCGCTAACGTCCGCAAGCACCACGGCGAGCCCGTCTTCGGTATTCACTACGTCGAAGAAATCGCCCCCAATCTCCTTGCAGGAAAGATTACGCCCACGCATTTTGGCGAACGGCACATCGGGAATCGTGACGGCCATTAGGCGTTGTTGAATCGAGGCTGCGATCGATAACTCCTGTTGGTATCGGCGCGAGGCTTCCTCCGCTTGCACGAGGCGCGCATTTTCGATCAAAGACGCCGCTTCGGTGGCGATTACGCGAAGGATGTCGTGGCTCACGCTGGAGATGTCGCGAGAGGCAAACCGGGAATCCAGATACAGGGCGCCCATGACTTCGCCGCTTGCCGGCTCCGGAACGGGCACGTTGGCATCGCGCGTGGTCTGCACGAGTGGCTTCCGCAAAGGCAGACAGATAACCGTGCGGAGATCGTACGCCACGATGCTTTGGCGCACCGCCAGGTCGAGCGACTGGCTCGTGTCCGTGAACAGGAACTCGGAGTTCGACTTCAGCGCTTCGTCGAGAATCGAGTGCGAAATCGTCTTGTCATCCAGTAGAGCCTCGCCCTTCGAATTCCGTCCGGCCGCAAGGCGCAGCTTCCCTTCCTCGTCCAGCAGGAAAACGTAGCCGCGTTCGGCGCGGATCAGTTTCAACGTGGTATCGACGAGCGTGACCAGAATTTCGTCGAGCACGCCGACCGTATTCAACTTGCGCGCGGCCTCAAGGAAGAGAGTCAGTTTTTCGAGATCGGTCGTATCCGTAGAAATCTGGATGCCTGAAATCTGGCTTAAGAATTCGCGGGCGGTATTGGAAGTTGCGTGCTGCGGGCTGAAGATCACGTAAGCGACGTCGCGAACGCCGAACTCCACCCGATCGTTTTTCTGCAACTTCTGGCGCTGGACGCGCGCGCCGTTGACGTAGGTGCCGTGCTTGCTCCCCTGATCAACAACGAAAAAGTCTCCGTTCTCTGCGACGATCAAGGCATGATCACGAGAGACGCGAGGGTCGGGAATCACCAGGTCCTTATCAACCTTGCGGCCCACGGAAAAAGGCGTCCGATTCATCACGATCGAGCGCTGCTCGTTTCCCTGCACATAGATCAAGGACGGGAAGACGTTGGAGCCTGGATCGGAAGTGATGCCCGAGATGGGTGGAAAAACCATTAAGCCCGTTTTACCCAATGACTAAATAGCAAATAACTGAACCCCAAATAATGACAGGAATGACGCTCACCGAAAAGGGCGTTCCTGTCGAAGAGGTTCTTTCAGGCGGTGGAGTGTCGCTCTTAGTGTACGGCCTTCAGGCTGGATGGGGTTTGAAGGCAGCGACGGCCTGCTGTTCGGTGTCGTAAACCTCAAAAACTGTAGCCAGTTTGGTGATGGCAAGGACGTCGCGCAGACGTTGTCCAAGTCCGGTCAGCTTGATATCGGCGCCGCTGGCGCGTGCCGACGAGTACACGCCGACCATCGTCCCGAGGCCACCGCTGTCGATATAGCTGACGCCGGCGAGATTCAAAACCACTTGCTTGGTGGTGGTCAGAAGCTGTTTGAGAGTGTCGCGCAAAGCGGTCGCTTCATCGCCAAACACAATTCGTCCCGTGCACGAAACGACGCTGACGCCGTCGACCGTACGGGTCTCCATTTTAAGGGTCATCCATCTCCTCCCCGCTCGAATACGGCTAAAGGCCTGAGAAGCCTACCGCTTGCGATCACCCATTGCAAGTTGCGGAGATGGTGGCGACCAGGCCTCCTGGCTGAGTAGCACCAAGTCAAGAAGCAGCACAAAAGGAATCGCGAGCACCGTGTACAGTGGCACGGTCCAGGCGTTCTGGGCGACAACCGGGAGTCTGACCGACAGCAAAACCAATGCGATCGCTGCCAGCCATTGCCACCCGAGAGCCGCGACGGTCACTACGAGTAAAGCCCTCGACACCGGCCCCGCCTTCCACGTCGCCTGGCATTCGCGCGCTGTCAAGAGGACTGCTGGCAGCAGGTGGAGTTGGTTATACGGAGCAAATGTCGGCACAATCAAAAGAGTGGCCGTGAGAATGTTGGCGATCAGCATTGAAAAATCGCGCGAGCCCGGCTCGGAACGCCTTGCCCGCCAGGTCAGCCCGAGCAGAACTGCCACAATTGCCACCGAGGCAACCCTTCCCGGGCCTTGCGAGAGCAGCCTGTCCATCAGGGAAATGCCACCGGTGTAAGCCAGGTATTGGTGAAGGGCGATCCGAAACTTCGGCAACCAGCCCGGCAGGATGATTTCAGAGACCACCAGCAGAACTCCCATCGCTCCACAGAATCCCCAAACGAACGATCGACGGCGGGAATCCGTGAGCGCCCAGACGACGAGGCACGCGATTAACGACAGGACAAGCTGCGGCTTGATGGTAGAAGCCGCCAGCACGATACCGGCGGCGAAAAACTGCCGCCGGTTGAGGAGGAAAACGCTCAGCGCGATGAATCCCGCGATCAGCAGGCTTAATTGATCCAGCTTGATTCCCTGCACAGCGGGAAACGATCCGAGAACGAGAACAGCGGTAACAAACCAGGCCAGCGGCCCAGGCTGCCATCGGATCGCGCGCATCCAAAGCCAGACGCTCGCGGCGGTCAAGGCAATCAGAAGCGCGTCAAACCCCTTCCTGACAGGCTCAAAGGGAAAGTGAACCGTCGGCGCCAGGAGAATCGCAACGTAGAGAGGATAGGCGAAAGCCTGCTCGTCTTTCGGGTCTTCGGCGCGCGATGGATCGAGCGGGCGACCATAGTAGCCGGCCTGAATCTCTCGCGTGACCTCAGCACTGTAGGGATCACGATGATGCAGCAAGAGCTCCCGCGAACCAAGCCACCGAGGATAGAGATCCGACAGGTTGCCGCGAGGATTATGGCGCACGGCGGCTTCCGCCCTCTGGTGGGCTGCAAGCACACGGTTCACGTACAGCCACATCGCTGCCAGGCAAATAAGCGCCAAGGCGATGGCGAGTTTTGGATATCGGTCTAGCACGTCCACGAAAGTTTCTATGCTGTCGCGATGCCTGACAAGTCGCTTGCAAGCATCAACCGGCTTCGATCAGGGGAAAGTACCCGCGAAAGACCGAGTGCTCCAGTCTTCGATCGGCAACGATAAGCCCTTGCGCGCGTACAACGCGAATTGGCGATCGCTATAAACCAGATGCCAATCGACCGTCTGTATCAGCCCGGAGACGGGCGCGTCTTTCGGAACGAGAACGAGATCGGTGGGATAGACGGCGAGCGTGGATGGCCAGTCGGCCTGGGCCTCATAAAAATCAAATATCTTTTTCATTACGACGTCGGAATACGCGACCTCGTACCGGCTATCGAGTGACACCTTCACCGAAGGATAGAGCTTCCACGAAACATAGGCGCCAAGCCGAAAAGGCACCAGCACATTTCCGCTGAACTTCTGCTCCGCCAGGTATTGGACGGGTCCCACGGGATAGAGCGGTTGAGGCACAACAATTTGCCACGGCTTTTGTCGAACCGCCACAAATAGGCAAACGCACGCGAACACGCCCCAAGCTACGGCGCAGAAACGCAAGCGTCTCTCACAAAATCGCGCCCACCAGTTTCCGGCATTCGTCGCCCCCAGATAAGACGGGACATAGCAAAGCCACGCGATCGCGAATAGGGGAAGCAACTTTCTGTGAAGCGCGCCCTCAATTGTTGTAACCAGCAGGATCGAGATCCCGTCGACACTGCCAGACCGTCCCGCGATCACAGCGTAGGCTGCAACCAGCAATGCCATCCCGAATGCTGCCGAGGAGTTCGTTCCCAGTGTCAGAACCGAATTCCATTCTGGCGAGAATGGCCGAGGCATGAACAGGGCGTGCCGCAAATACGCGAAATACGCGATGCCGTAGGGGTTCGCCAACGTTTCCGCTGACATCCCCAACGTGAGCCATAAGAGATGACGCCACGGGCGTCGCGAGTAGGCTTCTTCCGCCAAGTGCAGCGCGACGAACCCAATCCCCACCACAAAACCTGCATGCAGGTTGATCCAGGCCGGAAAAATTAACAACCACGGAAGGATCCACTTGCGATTTTCCTCACGATCGAGTTCCAAAAGCCAAAGCAGAAGGGCCGCGAGGAAAAACGAATACACCTGCGCCCGCACCGTGGAAAAAAAACCGAGATACATCAGAAAAATTGCCAGGGGCGTGCAAACGGTGAAGAGTCGAATATCCGCCCCGCGACGTCTCGCACAAAAGAAGCAGACCAACAACGTTCCGAGCGCGGCGGTGAATTTCAACAAAACGATGGATCGAGAACCAAACCATGCGGTCAAGAAATACGCGATCGCCCCGGCTCCCCATTCGTGATCCACCCACGGGCGAATCGTGGGGGTGTATGCGTAAACATCTACCGTTAAAAGACGGCCGGCCGCGAGGCTCTCACGGATCAGCGCCATCTGATGCCAGATGTCGATGTCAACGAAGTTATAGGAGATGAGGGCGCAGAAGAATAAAGCGCATGCGACCAAGGGAAGCCAGCATAACCACGGGCCTCTTTCCTGATCGGCAGCGCCGAGCGGTGCGATTGGAAACTTAACCTCGCCCATTTTCTTGGAGGAATTGCCCCGTCAAGACCAAGACCCGCAGTCTATCAGTCCGCTCGATGTCCCAGGACCGACACGCGTAGCCAAATCGCCCGCCTCTGTCTCGTTCGAAAGCACGCCTGCCCGCGCGCATCTGCTACAACATTAGTCGCACAACAGAAGTCACTCCTCTTACAGCAGAATCGTGGAGGTCGGGTGTCGCTTATCTTCTGGCTTGCAGTGGGATTTTTCATCGCCTTGGGTTTAATCAAACCTCTCGTTGGGGATCGATGGTTCCGAGCAATCGAAAGATCTGCATCCGGCCTGGCAAGGAAAAAGTCTCTCGTCGTACTTGGAGTCGGTGTGTTCGCCGTGCTCTTTCGCATTGCGATTCTTCCGCTGCAGCCGATTCCCCTGCCGGTTATCCACGACGAGTTCAGTAATCTCCTCGCGGCCGACACGTTTGCGCAAGGCCGCCTGACGAATCCCCCGCATCCGATGTGGATCTTTTTCGACACCTTCCACGTCTTGCAGCATCCGACCTACGCGTCAAAGTATCCGCCTGCCGAAGGCCTGGTGCTTGCTCTCGGCCAACTCGCCGGCCATCCATGGTTCGGCACTGTTTTGTTTCTCGGCCTGATGTCCATGGCGATTGCATGGATGCTTCAAGGCTGGGTGCCTCCGCAGTGGGCACTGCTTGTCAGTATCTTCGCTGTATTACGGTTGTGCCTCTTCAATTATTGGTTCGACGGTTATTTTGGCGCAGCAGTCTCCACCCTTGGAGCAGCGCTGGTTCTGGGTGCGTTTCCAAGGGTCGTCCATCGTCGGCGGTTTAGCGACGCAGTCTGGCTGGGAATCGGAGCCTTAATCCTTGCCCTCAGCCGTCCGTTCGAAGGCTTTCTCTTCTGCTTGCCGGTTGCCGTTGGCGTCTTGTTCTTGTTCCGTCGGGAGATTCGAGAGGCGACATTCTGGAAGATTGCTTTCAGAAACGTCTTTTTGCCCGCGTTCGCTGTGCTCACCGCAGGGATGGTATGGCTCGGCTACGACAATTGGCGAGTCACCGGTAGCCCGACTGTATTTCCGTATTTTCTCTACCATCGCGAGTATCACAACTTTCCGATCTTCGCCTGGCAGCGCATACCTCCTCCACTCCATTATCAAAACCCGCAGTTCGAGGCGTACTTCAATACCTGGCAGCGGGTCCAGTTCCCGCGCAGCTTCGCTCACTGGACGAGGCGAACCTATGCGGCGCTCCGGGCATGGTGGTACGTGTATCTGGGCCCAATCCTCACAGTTCCGTTCCTTTCCCTGCCGTATCTGTGGCGAGACCGGCGCATCCGTCTCCCCTTGATCCAGGTGCCATTGTGCGCAGCAGGGATGGCGGCCGTGGTCTGGTTTCAACCCCACTATGCGGCGCCCCTGGCCGCCACGATTTTCGTCCTGCTTGCGCAGGCCATGCGGCACTTGCGACGATTCCACTGCCTCAAAAGACCCATCGGCGTTTATCTGTCCCGCATAGTAGTTGTCATCGCTCTCGATTGGGTGCTGATCCTGGCAGTACATTCTGCCCAGCACCCCGTTGTCCCGTGGAGCCAGGAGCGGCTCCGGATCGCCGAGCAACTGACAGCTATGTCCGGCGGTCACCTCGTACTCGTCGACTACGCCAGCCAGCACAAAATTCACCAGGAATGGGTCTACAACGCGGCCGACATCGATAAGTCGCATATCGTGTGGGCGCGACGGATTCCCGGCCGCGATCTCGCACCACTCCTGAGTTACTTCGCCGGTCGATCGGTTTGGGTGGTCTACCCGGACGAAACGCCGGTTCGGTTGGTCCGATACACCGGGGCCGGACAGACTTCGGAACCCTGAAATCCAGCAATATGGGACAGAAACCCGCCGGCAAGGGCTTTATATCCGGCAAGACCGAAAGAAATAGATTGGTCTTAGCCACAGTCGCGGTATGATAGGGCGAACCGCGCTGACAGCGCCGGTACACAATCTCGAAATCACTGAATTTATTGGGGGAAGCCCGCTAGACCTTGAGCGATA
>Ga0307478_10003885_pt1 | contig 10871 bp, 8 predicted proteins | sample atmos_gasesECM4C_2_FD_203713 | JGI IMG/M metagenome (GOLD analysis project Ga0307478, IMG submission 203713) | Hardwood forest soil microbial communities from Morgan-Monroe State Forest, Indiana, United States - atmos_gasesECM4C_05 | ecosystem: Environmental > Terrestrial > Soil > Temperate...
CCGGAAACACCTGCCAGGGATCGAGTTCAAACACGGTGCGCAGGCGTTCGATGATCTCGGGATCGGCGTCAGCCTCAATTTCCATGCGAACCGCGTCGCCCTTGCGCCGGTTGTGCAACTCCGCCCGCACCGATTCGAGAAGATTGCGCGCTTCTTCTTCCTGCAGATAAAGATTGCTGTTGCGGGTCACGCGGAAGGGAGCAGAGGCAACAATGTCATAGCCGTGATACATGTTCTGGGCGTGGTGTGCGACCAGGTCGGCGAGGAAAATGAAGTCGGTCGTCTTCTCCGAGGGCAAGCGAACTAAGCGGGGCAACGCCCGGGGCACGGAAACCACGCCCGTGTAAGTGAGCGCGGAACGGCGCCGCCGGCGCAAGAGAAACCCAAGGCACAGCGCTTTGTTGATTACTCGCGGAAAGGGATGAGTGGGATCGACCGTCACCGGCGTGAGTAGAGGATCCAGTTCCTTCTCGCAGTATTGGTCGACGAACCGCCGCGCCTCCGGGTCCAACTCGTGCAAGCCCAGCAGACGAATTCCATGTTCGGCCAGGGCAGGGCGCAGCGCGTTCCAGCACTCGTACTGGTCATCGACGAATTCGTGGCTCAGGCGCGCGAGAATGTCGCGCTTCTCGGTCAGGGTCAACCCATCGGGACCGGCCTCGTTGTAGCCGTCCTCGATCTGTTGCACCATGGCCGCTGCGCGAATCTCGAAAAACTCATCCAGATTACTGGCGGAGATGGCGAGAAACTTCAGACGCTCCAAAAGCGGATTGCCCTCATCCTCAGCTTCTTCGAGCACACGCCGGTTGAACGCGAGCCAGGAAGTATCGCGGTTGAGATAATACGCAGGATTTTCGAGCGAAAGACGAGCCATGTGCGAGGGCTTTACGCGTTTATTAGTGCCTTTTCTTGCCGACGGGAAACCGCGTCACCACAATCTAGTATAAAACATCCGCCTCGCGGGGCAGAACGGCGAATCAAGGGAGACAAGTGTCCTGCGGAAAATGAAGTGCGGCGCATCGGAAACGAAGTGTCTTCGCCGCCCGATGCGTCGCCAGGAATCGCGAAATAACGGCCCTCCTCGCTTGACTGGCTTACCTGACTTGCTTGATCGCTTCTTTCTCCTTTTGGACGACGGCATCCGGCAACGGAGCATAGGAGAGTGCAGCCGTCATCTTCTGGCCCTCCGTCACCATCCAGTTCAGGAAGTCGACGAGAATCTTTCCTTTTGCGGCATCTTTCGACTGCTCGGGAATCAGTAGCCAGGTGAAACTGGAAATAGGATAAGCATCCTTGCCTGGAGCGTTGGTGATGGAGACGCGAAAATCCGCCGGCATTTTAGGAGATGACGCAGCCGCTGCCGTAACGCTGTCCAGGGAAGCCTTCACAAAGTTTCCCGCGGAGTTTTTCACGGTGCCGTAAGGAATATTATTCTGAATTGCATAGATCAACTCGACGTAGCCAATCGCCCCCTGCAATTGCCGAATCGAACCGGCCACTCCCTCATTGCCCTTGCCACCCAACCCAATCGGCCACTGGACAGACGTGTTCCTGCCCACCTTACTCTGCCATTCGGAGCTGATTTTTGACAGGTAGTCGGTCCAGATGAAGGTGGTCCCGCTGCCGTCGGAGCGGTGAACTACGATGATGGGTTTGTCGGGGAAATTCAGGCCCGGATTTGCACTGCTGATGGCTTTGTCATTCCATTTTGTGATCGTGCCCAGAAATATTCCCGCCAGCGCCTCGGGGGTGAACTTGACGTCCCCGCTCACTCCTGGAACGTTGTAGGCCGGAACGTCCGCGCCCAGCACGCTGGGAATGTTTAGAATCCTGGTCTTCCGCTTGGTTTGAGCTTCCGCGAGCTGACCGTCCGTCATGGGCATATCGCTGGCACCGAAATCTACCGTGCCCTCCGTCACTTGGCGGATACCACCGCCGCTGCCGATGGATTGGTAGTTGACCTCAATGTCGGGATGCAGCTTGTGGTATTCGCTGAACCACTTCGAGTAAATTGGGTTTGGGAACGTGGCACCAGCTCCGTTCAGCGTCGTCTGCCCCACTGCCGACAGGGCTACAAGAGCGCACAACAAAAGCAAAGTGATTCTGCGCATCGCTCGAAGACTCCTCCTTGGATGAATACCTTCGTTTCTATCGGCGCAATATTACAGGATGGTTACAAACCGGTGAATTTCTGATTAACGGGTCAGACGCATTCATTGTGCAGCCGTTACCGAGGGCTGCAAATGCGCAATCTCCCGCGGAAACAGAGTATTGCCAGGAAACTGCGTGCGCAGCGCGGTAAGGAGTTCAAGGGCGTGCAGCTTGTCTTTGTCACGCACGTATGCGATCGCCAGCAGGACGCGCGCAAACGGCGCCAGGTAATGGCCGTGTTCCGCCGTAGTCTGCAGGTCGGAGATACCGGCCTTCTTGTCGCCGGGCAATCCGTCCATGCGCATCAGCCAGCGCACTGGCGGCGACATGCTGCCGATAATGTACTTACTGAATCCAGTCGCTACCAGCACGTCGGCACAGTCGTTGCAAATCGCGAGCAATTGCTGCGCCCAGGCGGATGCCTCTTTCGTGTGGTGCAAAGAAGCCATGTTCTTCTTTTCGATCAGTGCCGCGTAGTCTGCCTGCAATCCTGAAGCAAGGGTTAGAGCAAACAATGCGTCCCGGTCTTTGGCATCTTTGTTGAGGCGGGCATGGGCAAGCACTTGAGCCTGGTCAACTGCGGCCTGAAAGTGGCCGCGTACTTCCGGGTCAGGGCTAAGTTTCGAGCGGGCCGCAAAGCTGCGGTCGCTCTCAAAGAACTGCCCCTCCAGCACGCCCAGGCGGTTGAACTCTGAAAAGAGAAATCCCGCGGCTTGGCTGACCGGTCCGACCGGATCATCGGGATGCTGCGTCTCCCATGAAGAGAAATCTTTCTGCGCGTCCGCGAAATCCAGATTGTAGAGGCCGAGGAAACCGCGATCCAGTTCCGTACCGGCGACAGAATCAGCCGGCACAGCGTCGCTCGCCGCCGCGCGCAAATCCAAACCAAGCCACAGGGCTGCTACCATACCGAGAACTAACGCCGATCTGGATAGGAGAATCGTTAGCATGCGTCTGGAGACGAATTCTGTCATTACCGTGCGTTTTCCCGGCAATGCAACATTACTTTCTGGCCACTTTGGTTTGATGCAACTAATTAGGATTGCGTCTATCCCACTAATGATGGCGGCACGGATGAATTTCCTCGTTCCCCACGATCACAATCACGATATGGGTACACGCCGCAGGACAAGAACCTCATGAGCGATTCCTCCACGCGTTATGCTCCCGGCTGGCCGGGCATTCCCCCGCGCTGGACCTCGAGCGCCAAAAGCGGTGCCGGCACGGCGTTGAACCAGCACAGCAAGGTATGGTTCACGCTCAGTCACGGCATCCTGAATGAAGTGTACTTCCCGCGGGTCGACCAGGCTTGCACTCGCGACCTCGGCTTCCTAGTCACCGATGGCCGATCTTTCTTTTCTGAGGAGAAACGCCACTGCACCTTTGAGATCCGTCCTTTCGAACCCGGCGTTCCGGCTTTTGAACTGATCAACTCCGAAATTGGCGGCCACTATCGCATCTACAAAGAAGTTTTCACCGATCCTTACCGCAACGTCGTGCTCCAGAAAGTCCGCTTCGAACCGCTGCAGGGACAGTTCTCCGACTATCACCTTTACGCGCTGCTATCGCCACATCTGGCCAACTGCGGTTACGACAACACCGGTTGGGTCGGCGATTATAAAGGCCTGCCGCTGTTCTTTGCGGAGCACGACGGTACGGCGTTGGCCCTCGGCTGCGCCGTGCCCTGGAAGAAAATGTCCGTCGGGTTTGTGGGCGCTTCCGACGGATGGCAGGACCTCTCGGCTCACTTCCGGATGGAATGGGAATACCAGCGCGCGGAAAATGGTAACCTCGCCTGCACCGGAGAAATTGACCTCACCGCCTGCGCCGGAGAATTCGTGCTGGCCCTCGGGTTCGGAGCGAAATGGAGTGAGGCGGGACAACAGGTTCGCGCTACCCTGCTCGAAGACTACGGCGAGCTTCGCCAGCATTATGTTTTCCACTGGAGGAACTGGCAAAGCACTCTGCTCAAACTCGATGAACCGACACGCGGGAGCAATCTTTACCGCGCCTCGACCGCGGTCCTGCGCACCCACGAGTCCAAGGATTTCCTGGGCGGCATCATCGCCAGCCTTTCCATTCCCTGGGGCTTCAATAAAGGCGACGAGGATCTGGGCGGGTATCACTTGGTCTGGCCGCGCGATCTCGTCGAGACCGCAGGAGCATTGCTGGCCGCTGGCGCCGCTTCTGACGCCGTCAGGGTGCTTCGCTACCTCGAGTCGACGCAGGAAGCCGCCGGCAACTGGGCCCAGAATCTCTGGCTCGACGGGCGCTCTTACTGGGGCGGCGTTCAGATGGATGAAACCGCTCTTCCCATCCTGCTGCTCGATCTGCTGCGCCGCGAGGCCGCTCCTGGTCTGGGCAAGCTGGAGCGGTGGTGGCCAATGGTGCGCAGTGCCGCCAGTTTCATTCTGCGTAACGGCCCAGTCACGCAACAGGATCGATGGGAAGAAGACGCGGGCTATTCTCCGTTCACGCTGGCGGCGGAGATTTCCGCGCTCCTGGCCGCTGCCGACATGGCCGAGCTCACGGGTCACGCCGACGCCGCCTCTACTCTGCGCGACACGGCCGACGCCTGGAACGACAACATCGAGCGCTGGATCTATGCGACTGGCGGCGATCTCGCTCAGCAAATCGGCGTGGAAGGCTATTACGTGCGCATTGCTCCGCCGGATAGCGACGGCGCGGCGTCTCCAACCCAAGGTTTCGTGCCGATCAAGAATCGCCCTCCCGGAGAAAATCCGGAACGCGCTTTTCACATCATCAGCCCCGACGCTCTGGCACTGGTGCGCTTCGGTTTGCGCGCGCCTGACGATCCGCGCATTCTCAATACGCTTCGCGTCATCGACGCTCTGCTGCGTGTTCAACTGCCCCACGGCTCCTGCTGGTACCGCTACAACGGCGACGGCTATGGCGAGCACAAGGATGGCTCACCGTTCGACGGCACCGGCATCGGCCGTCCCTGGCCTCTGCTGGCCGGGGAACGCGCTCACTACTAACTGGCCGCAGGCCGCCGCAGCGAAGCCGAAGGTTTGCTCACGATGATGGAGAACTCCACCATCGGCCAGAGCCGTCTGCTCCCCGAACAAGTCTGGGACGCTGACGATATTCCCAGCCTCGAACTGTTCCGCGGCAAGCCCTCCGGCTCCGCGTGTCCGTTAGTTTGGGCGCATTCCGAGTATGTGAAGTTGCGCCGCTCCCTGCGCGACGGGAAGATTTTCGACCAGCCTCCACAGACAGTGCAACGCTACCAGGTGGAAAAGCCTATTCGCCAATTCTCGGGTTGGAGGATTAACAACAAAGCCAGGTCGCTTCCGCAGCACAAAAAGCTACGCATCAAGTTGCTCAATCCCGCGCTGGTGCACTGGAGCCTTGACGGCTGGAAAAGTTCGCACGACACCAACACCCGCGACACTGGACTCGGCCTCCACATACTCGACCTGCCGACCGCCTCGCTGCCCGCGGGAAGCCAGGTTGTCTTCACTTTTTATTGGACGCAAGAGAATCGCTGGGAGCGCAAGGACTATACCGTCACGGTGGTCTAGATTGGCACTATGAGAACGGCACCTGGCTAACGCCGCCCAGATTCGAATACACCAGTTCCACCACGGTGCAATCGTCGCTGAGAGGATTCCCGGCACAGAACTCCGAGACCGCGGAAAAGATGCCTTCCAGCGTCGGCGCCTTGGCCGCCGCCGCCTCCAGCCGCGAGTCTTCGAAGAAATCACCCATCGCGTTTTCCGCCTCGGTCACGCCATCGGTCACCAGAATGAAGCGGTCACCCGACTTGAGCTGGCAGCGGGCGCTCTCAAACGTCGCATCCGGAAGCAAGCCTACCGGCACATTGCCGTGCGGCGGACGCATCACCTCTCCGGCACAAACCAGCAACGGTTGCACGTGACCGCAATTGACGTATTCCAGATCGCCATCCCGGCGCAAGCGCACCAGGAGGACCGTGGCATATTTCTCTCCCACAAGCTTTTCGCTGAAGAAGTGGTTCACCGCTGAGACCACATCGAGCAAGGGCATACCAGAACTCAAATGCGAATAAATCATTCCCTGCAAAGTGGAAGCAAGCAGCGCCGCTGAAACCCCCTTGCCACTGACGTCGGCCAGCACTACCGCCAGGCCCTCCTTGGTATTGACCGCGTCGAAGAAGTCTCCGCCAATTTCTTTGCAAGACAGATTCTTTCCGCGCAATTTGGCAAACGGCACTTCGGGAATCTTCACCTGCATCAGCCGCTGCTGGATGCTGGCGGCAATGGTGAGTTCCTGCTGGTAGCGCCGGGATTCTTCTTCAGCCTGCACCAGGCGGGCATTCTCGATCAGCGACGCCGCTTCAGTCGCGATGGCCCGGAGAATGTCGTGGCCGACGCCGGAAAATTCCCGCGAGGCAAAGCGCGAGTCGACGTACAGAACTCCCGTCACTTCGGCAGACGGAGCGCCAGGGACCATCGTCATTTGTTCGCGCATTTTGGACTGGACTTGCCGCTTGCGCAGCGGAATACAAATTACGGTACGGAGGTCGTAGGCAACAATGCTCTGCCGCCCGGCCATATCCGGCGAACTCCCGGTATCCGTCAGCAGAAACTCGGAATTCGACCGCAATGATTCTTCCAGTGCGGAATGCGAGATGGTCTTGTCATCCAACAGCGCCTCGCCTTTGCTGTTGCGCCCCGCGGCCAGCCGCAGATTCCCTTCGTCGTCTTTGAGAAAGACGTAGCCGCGTTCGGCGCGCGTCAGCCGCAGCGTCACCTCCAGCATGGTCATCAGGATTTCGTCGAGCACACCAGCGGTATTCAGCTTGCGCGCCGCTTCCAGGAACAGAGTCAGCTTCTCCAGGTCATTCGACTCCTGCGAGAGCTGGATCCCGGAAATCTGGCTCAGGAACTCGCGCGCAGTGTTCGAGGTGCCGTGCGCCGGATTGAAAATAGCGTAGGCGGAGTCTCGAGCTCCAAATTCCAGGCGATCGTTGCGCTCGAGCTTCTGCCGCTGAATGCGCTCCCCGTTGACGAATGTCCCGTGCTTGCTGCCCTGATCGACCAGAAAGAATCCATCGTCTTCCAGCACGATGAGCGCGTGATCGCGCGAAACCCGCGGATCGGCGATTACCAAATCCTTATCTATTTTGCGCCCCACGCTGAAAGGCGTGCGGTTGAGGACGATGTTCTTCTGCTCGTTGCCCTGCACCAGCACGAGTCCGGGAAACACGCCCGAACCGGAGGATGACGGACGGCCTATTGCGTTTAAGACCATGGGATGTGGCGCAACTTCCTGCCCAAGACTACACCGAAGTTGCCCAAATAAGAATAATGACAGGAATCAGGGCCCGGCGGGAAGAGCCTTCGCCGGAACTGCCGGTGGCGCTTCGGGCAGGCGTTTGATGCTCGCGAATTGTCATGGCGAAAATCATCGGGATCACAACACGAGCGACCAGCCCACGAAGAGCCATAATAATCCGATGTTCACGACAAAAAGACCGGCACACACCATGCCAAATCTCGGCTGCAAACGCGGACCCTGGAGTAACCGGGCGAAACCGGCGAACGCGGGAAAGATAATCAGCAGATAGCGCATCATGCTCTGCAACGGAGGAGTGGTCTGTTTGCAGAGGAGGAGGACTATCGCAGCTGCCGAATAGAGAAGGTGCTCGATTTTGAGCCGGCTCAGGATGGCAAGAATAGAAACCGAGAGTAGAAATATCAGATTCATTAGGAGAATTGGATTGGGCGCGTGCGCCAAGGTGTAAACACTCACGTACAACGTTTTCCAGGGCGCGGCCGTCGAGGTCCGCCAGTATTGTCCGTAGGCTGAGGCCAGCGTGGCGTGGCGAGTCCAGTGCAAATATCCCAGGAATCCGGCCAACCCCAGGGGGATCAAGAGAACCGGCAGCGCCTTTATCTTTCTGTGCTGAACCGCCATGACCAGCAACGGCACAATCACCACCACACCGATCGCCTTCGTCAGCGCCGCGGCTAGGCCCAGGGCCACCGCTGCCGGCCAACGATCTCTGCGGGCCAGGCACAGAGACCAGGCAATCAACGCAAAGAGCAGTGACTCCGGGTAGCCGGCAAAGAAGATGAAACTCGCCGGCCAGACGGCACACAGGAAAATGCTTTGATTCACGAGAGTTGGCGGGCCATCCCCAAGCAGCAGCTCTTGCAATCCCCAAAAAAGAAAGAATGCTCCGAGGGTTGAAATGAGCAGAGCGGCAGCCGTCGGCGGAATGAGCAGGCTCGCAATCTTTATCAGGCTGGGGTACAGGGGGAAGAAGACGACGGCGTCAGCCCGATCGTAGCCATGGGCCGCGATGTGAAGATACCAAAGCGTGTCGAAACGCTCCCAGACGCCGAACAACAGGTAGCGCAAGCTAGCCTCGGGTGGACGCAGGTTTTCGGTCAGCGCATTCGATTGGACTAGTCGCCAGTTCACCGGTTGAATCAGCGCAAAAACCGCCGCCAGAAGCGAGTAGGCGACCCGCAGAAGCAGGGCCAACACAAGCGCCCGCTGCCAAGGAGGCCAACGACGACCTTCGCTCGATTGTTTCATCTGAACTCTCGCGATCCGAGCTTTCAGGAATGGAGGTCCTGCACTCGACCAGTCTCGTCCTTCACATAAAGGAAAATCAGGGCGAACACCCACACCGGCAACGCAAAGGTCGCGAAGAACGGCCATTCCCAACCCCTAAACGCCAAATCTCGCGACACCAGCCAGTAGGCCGCCGTCAAGCCCAGGCTAGCCACCCATTGCCATCCCACAAGCACAGCGCCCGCCTGGTACGCCAAACGGCGACCCCGTGACCGAGACAGGAACATTGCCCGCTCCTGTGCCAGCAGTAGGATTGCGGGCAGCAGAAGAACCTGGTTGTAGGGCGCGTACATAGGCACCACCAGCACTGTCAACGCCAGCACCAGCGCTGTCGCACAACCCAATCCCGAAGCGTCTGCCGCTCGCCGGCGCAACTTCCATAGCACCGGTACACAAGCGAGAACAGCCGTCGCCGCCAGGATTTGCCCGCCCAGGCGGCCCGCGACCCCACTCGCGGCGGAGCCGAAAATCTCATTCAGCATAACTTCGAGCACGGACTGGCTGTGCGTGTAATGGCGGTATTGCCCGATGGCCTCGGCAAACATTCGCCACCAACCCGGCAGGATGATCTCCGCGCCGCCCAGCAAAACAACCATCGATAGCCCAAACCCAAACACCAACCTTCGTCGCCCCCGCCAATCGCCAACCGCCCACAACAGCAGCCACGCCACAAGAGGCCACGCCAGTTGAGGTTTGATAGTCGCCAACGCCAGTAGCGCTCCACCGCAGAACAGGAAACCGCCGGCCACGCAGGCCGAAGAACCTGCCAGCAGCGCCGCTACCAGCAGGCTCAATTGCTGCAGCTTGATTCCTTGCACTGCAGGAAAGCTGCCCAGCGTCAGCACCATGCAGCCGCCAATAGCCATAAGCGGCAATCGCCATCGCAGCGTGCGCAGCCACAGCCAGACACTCGCAGCCGTCAACAACACCAGCGACCAATAAAATATGATCAGCAGCGCCGGGAACGGAATCCCGACCAGCGGCGCCAACAGAAAAACCACATACACCGGATAGGCGAAGCCCTCCTGGTCTTTTGGATCATTCGGCCGGGAAGGGTCCAACTGGCGTCCGTAATAGCCTTCCTGGATTTCGAGCGTGACTTCGCGGCTGTAGGGATTGCGATGGTGCAGCAGGAGTTCCCGCGCTCCCAACCAGCGCGGATAAAGATCGGAGAGATTCCCCCGCGGAATTTGCTTGGCCTCGGCTTCCGCGATCTGCCGGGCTCGCAGGATGCCGATCACATAGAACCACATGCTGGCCGCCGCCACCGCGGCCAGCACCAGACCAACAACGGGTTGCAGAGGTTTACGCAAGTCTTGCCAGAACCACCCTATTCATACTCAATCCGAAACTGGCCGCCCCCATGTTACAACTGTGGGGCAAAGTTACTGATGCGAAAGCGAATCACAGTAGCAGCGGTCGTGGGCCTGGCCAGCGGCACATTGTGCTGGTTCTTTCTCAAACGCCTCCATCAGAACGCCGGTGACTTCCACTGGGCCCTCCATCTGGCGGAGCGTCTCATCGCCCGGCAAAATCCCTACGACACGCCGCTCGAGCAGTATCCCCTGTCCGCTGCCTTCTTCGCCCTGCCCTTCCTGCGCTTCCCGCCTGAGGTTGCCGCCGGCCTGTTTTATGGAATCAGTTCCGCATTGCTGGCTTTCGGGCTCACCCGCGAAAACTGCAGCAGGTTACGGGTTTTTCTTGCATTTCCTTACTGGGCAGGAGTCATCACCGCGCAATGGCCGCCAATCATCGCCGCCACCGCGTTCTTTCCGCTACTGCTGCCTGCAACCATGATGAAGCCGCAAGTCGGGCTACCGGTATTTTTGACCCGACTCTCCCGCCGCGGATTGCTCGCCTGCATTTTCGTGGCAGCGTTAAGCGTCGCTCTATTGCCGCAATGGCCAGGGTTGTGGCTCCGGCAAACGCATTACTACGAGCACTTCGTTCCGTTATTAGTTTTCCCTGGACCTCTACTCTTGCTGGCGTTGCTGCGCTATCGTGATCGCGACGCCTGGCTTCTGCTGCTCGCCTCACTCATGCCGCAGCGCTGGTTCTTCGACAGCTTCACGCTCTGGCTGATCCCCAAATCGCGGCGGCAGATCCTGGTCACCGCATCCTTCAGTTGGGGC
>Ga0307478_10003887_pt1 | contig 10864 bp, 8 predicted proteins | sample atmos_gasesECM4C_2_FD_203713 | JGI IMG/M metagenome (GOLD analysis project Ga0307478, IMG submission 203713) | Hardwood forest soil microbial communities from Morgan-Monroe State Forest, Indiana, United States - atmos_gasesECM4C_05 | ecosystem: Environmental > Terrestrial > Soil > Temperate...
TGCGCCATCAGCTCTAGACCGCGACACAATCTGGGCAGGAAGCGATACCGGACTAATCCATATCACCCGTGATGGTGGGAAAACCTGGAGAAACGTCACGCCCGCCGGCCTGACAGCCTGGAGCAAGATCTCGTTTATCGAGGCTTCGCATTTTGATCCCGCGGTTGCCTATGCGGCTGTGGATCGCAGCCGGCTTGATGATCAGACACCCTCTCTTTATCGAACCCGCGATTATGGAGCTACATGGGAACTCATTACCAACGGCATTGGAACACATGCTTTTCTGCGCGGCGTTCGTGAAGACACTGAGAAAAAGGGACTGCTCTTTGCTGCAACAGAATTGGGGGTTTACGTATCATTCGACGATGGCGGCAGTTGGCACTCTTTGCAACTTAATCTGCCTGTAACTTCTGTCCGCGACCTTACGATTCACGGCGACGATCTGGTCGTGGGTACGCACGGACGCTCTTTTTGGATTCTGGACGACATCACGCCGCTTCGCCAGGCCTATGATGGCGAAAAGGATAACGCGTTCTGGCTTTACCGTCCGGCGCCAGCATATCGCATCGATAACGATTCCTTCCCCGGCACTCCACTCCCACCGGAAGAACCAACGGCCGAGAACCCGCCTGCCGGCGCCATCATTGACTATTTCCTCAAGTCTTCCGCCAGCAAAGTCTCGCTGGAGATTCTTGATGCGCAACAGAAACTCGTCCACAGATTCTCTTCTGAAGACACACACCCGGAAAAGCACCCACTTCTTCCCATTGCCGAGCGTTGGTTCCCCAGGCCGGAAGTCCTCGAAACTAATCCTGGGATGCACCGCTTTGTCTGGGATCTCAGTTGGAGCAGCTCCGGAGGACCGGGCGTGGACGAAGAAACCGAATTCCGTAATCCCAGAGGCCCTAGAGCGGTGCCGGGGAACTACTCAGCCAGACTCACGGTTGACGGAAAGGCGCAGATTCAGTCTCTAGAAGTCGTTATGGACCCCCGTTCCCCCGCCACTCCAGAAATTCTTCTCCAGGAGTTGCAACTCGGTCAACAGATTTTTGCCGAAACCATGGAAGCACGGCGCGCACTTGCTGAGATCGGCTCGCTACGGAAACAGCTTCTTGATGTGGCGCAGAAGGTTGGCGCGAAGGACTCGGCTATTAAGTTGGCGCTGGCCGATGCTCAGACTGAAATTTCAAAGATAGAAACCAGGCCGGGAGGCGTTGCGCAGGCCGCAGGTCTGCAGGACGCTTTCGCCGATATGGCATCGGCACTGCGCGTTGTCGAAGTTGGGGATCGCGCGGTGCCTTCGCAAGCAATTGCGGTTTACCATGAGTCGAGCGAGCAGGTAAAAAGTGCCATCGCAGAATGGAGCGAGTTCAAGACGACTAAACTTCGGCGGCTTAATCAGCAATTATCTGAAGCAGGTCTCGCTCCAATCGTAATCTCGGAAATCGAACAGGAAGTCCAATTTCTAATGTCACGCTAAACCGTTTGTCGCTGCACCGACTGTGTCGGAGTCACTTTGTTTGACAGTTCGATCGTCGTCTCCGACTCGGCCGGTTTCACGAAGTACGCTCAACGGCGAGAGTGGAAAATCGTTACTTTTTTCATGAAAAACAGCAGCCGTCTCAGAGACTCAGAAGCTTTTTCAGACTTCTGGATTGCCGGCGCGAAATCTCAACTTGCTTGCCGTTCCTTAGCTTGATAGCTTGGCCGCGATTCTAAAAGAGCGCTTCAACACCGAGGACGCATCAGCGGTTCATCAGATCTTTGTGCGCGACGGCGATCGCTGCTGGATCATGCGCCTTGCTGACATTTCTCTGTTGGAGCCAACAACAATGAGAAAGCGTCGTTCAACACCGGCAGTGCGGATACCGTTTAGTGTCAAAGCAGGCCGCGGTGGCCAGCGTAGTTTTCGTCGACGTCCAGACCACGCTCCTTGATAACCTCGGCAGCAGCAGCAAGTGCTGTTGCGATGGCAGGATAGCCAACGTATGGCAGCGCCTGGATGAGAACTTCCTGGATTTCTCTCAATGTGAGGCCGTTATTGAGCCCGGCCCCCATGTGGATGGCGAATTCATGGGGTTGACGCATGGCAATCATGACAGACATCGAGACCAGGCTACGGGAGCGCCTGTCGAGACCGGGACGAGTCCAGATATCTGCAAAGACTTGGTCGAGCGCGTAGGCGGCGATCGGGGCACCGAAGGTGTCTGAGTCAGCGGAAGAGCTGAGTTTTCCGGCCGCCTGGTCACCCATCATTTCGCGGACTACATTGATTCCGGCTTCTCTATTCGTCATGATTGAGTCCTCTTGTAAAGGTCAAGTGCCTTCTCCAGCTTCAAGACTACCCGAACGGCCTTGAGGACACATAAGTACCGTAAACCACGCTTGTGTTGACCAATCCCGATCAACTCGCGAGCTCGTAGCTCGCACGTTTGGTCGCTCAAGCGACCCTGTGTTCCAGTCTAAGTTGTTGGAGGGAATTGGTGGACCTGGTCGGGATCGAACCGACGACCTCTTCCATGCCATGGAAGCGCGCTCCCAGCTGCGCCACAGGCCCACGATTGAAGACAAAAAGCCAAAAGCCCGAAAAATCGGGGTTGAGGGAAGTACTCCCGAAGGAGGTACTCAAATCATTTTCGCCCACATTACCGGGATAGTCAACGCGCGCGGATTCTTCTGTTTGTTTCCACAGGCATGTTCTGGCATAATTGATCGTGCACCCCACCTGCACAATTTTTCAAACACAATTTAGAGCGAGGAACAGATGCCAGCGAAGTACATCTTTGTAACGGGCGGAGTTGTGTCTTCCCTGGGCAAGGGACTAGCGGCGGCCTCCATCGGCTGCCTGCTGGAAAGCCGTGGGCTGAAGGTCAACCTGATGAAGTTTGATCCTTATCTCAACGTCGATCCGGGAACGATGTCGCCATTTCAGCATGGCGAGGTATTCGTGACCGACGACGGAGCTGAAACCGATCTCGACCTCGGACACTACGAGCGCTTCACCCACGCCAAACTTTCCCGCGACAACAACTGGACCACGGGCCGCCTCTATGAGCAGATCATTGCGAAAGAGCGTCGCGGGGATTATCTGGGCAAGACGGTGCAGGTGATCCCGCACGTGACCAACGAAATCAAGGCCGCGATGAAGAAGGTGGCCCAGGATGTGGATGTGGCGATCGTGGAAATCGGCGGCACGGTGGGTGATATCGAGTCGCTGCCGTTCATGGAAGCGATTCGCCAGATGCGCCAGGAACTGGGTCGCGAGGATACGCTGTTCGTTCACGTGACGCTGGTGCCGTTCATCGCAGCGGCTCAAGAACTGAAGACCAAACCCACGCAGCACTCGGTGAAGGAACTGTTGAGCATTGGAATTCAGCCAGACATTTTGCTTTGCCGTACCGACCGCTTTCTCGCCAAGGAGCTCAAGTCGAAGATTGCGCTCTTCTGTAACGTGCAGGAAGAAGCCGTGATCACGGCCAAGGACGTGGCTTCGGTGTATGAAGTGCCGCTGGTGTTCGCCAACGAAGGCGTGGACACGCTCGCCCTCAAATATCTGCACATGGAAGCGAAGGATCGCGATCTTTCCAAGTGGGAAGACATTGTGCATCGCGTCTATAACCCAAAGGACACGGTCACGATCGGAATTGTGGGCAAATATGTCGAGTATGAAGATTCGTACAAGTCGCTGAAGGAAGCGCTAGTGCACGGTGCGCTGGCGCACAATCTGAAACTTCAGTTGAACTGGATTGAAGCCGAGGGCCTGGAAACTAGCGACCAGAGCAGCATCGACGCGCAGCTCGAAGGTTATGACGGGTTGCTGGTTCCGGGCGGTTTTGGCAAGCGCGGGATTGAAGGCATGCTGATCGCGATTCGCTATGCTCGCGAAAATAAGGTTCCGTACTTTGGCATTTGCCTGGGAATGCAGACCGCTTGCGTGGAGTTTGCGCGCAACGTGGTGGGATTGGCGGACGCCAATTCGAGCGAGTTCGATCAGGCGACTCCGCATCGGGTGATCTATAAGCTGCGCGAGTTGCGCGGTGTGGAAGAACTTGGCGGCACGATGCGGTTGGGCGCGTGGACTTGCAAGATTGAACCCAACACGCTGGCTCACAAGATTTATGGCAAGCTTGAAATCAGCGAGCGTCATCGCCATCGCTACGAATTCAATCGCGAATACGAGGAGCCTATGGTGGCCGCGGGGCTGCGAATTTCAGGCTCAACGCCTGACGGCACTTACGTCGAGATGATCGAACTGCCGGACCATCCACATTTCATTGGCTGCCAGTTTCATCCCGAGTTCAAATCGAAACCGCTCGAGCCGCATCCGCTATTCAGCACATTTATTGCGGCGGCGTATGAGCACGGCTCGAAACGCCGGGCGCAGAAAGAGACTGCGGCGGTGGAAATGTTCCATCGTCCGGGAAAAGTGGCGCGCAGATAGGCAAGACGATTTACCGCCGAGATCGCCGAGTCCGCCGAGAAAGGCAATAGCGATCTCGAGTTTTCTCAGTTTTATCTCGGCGCTCTCTGCGTGCTCGGGGGTGAGAGGTTTTCGCTCTTGATTTCCTCCTTCCAAGTCGGCGATGTGCACATCGGCTCGGGGAATCTCTTCCTCATTGCCGGCCCCTGCGTGATTGAGAGTGAAGAGCACGCCATTCGCATGGCCGAGATCATCAAGGGCGTGACCCGGGCGCTCGGTTTTCCTTTCATCTTTAAAGCCAGCTACGACAAAGCCAATCGCACCTCGATTCGCAGTTATCGCGGGCCCGGAATCAAGGAGGGTCTGCGGATTCTAAGAAAGATCAAAGACGATCTTCAGTTGCCGGTGCTGACTGACGTTCACGAAGTGGCCGACGTGGCCAAGGTTGCGGAGGTCGTCGACGTGCTGCAGATTCCTGCGTTTCTGTGTCGCCAAACCGATCTCGTTGTGGCGGCGGCCCTCAGCGGCCGCGCGGTGAACATCAAGAAAGGACAATTCGTTTCGCCCTGGGATATGCGGCACGCGGTCGAGAAGTGCCGTCAGGCAGGCAACTCGCAAGTCTTTCTGACTGAGCGCGGCACGAGTTTTGGATACAACAACCTGGTCGTCGACATGCGCTCGCTCGCGATCATGCGCAAGTTTGCGCCGGTGGTTTTCGACGCGACGCATTCCGTCCAGTTGCCTTCTGCTCGGGCCGACGATGGCAACGCTGCCGTCGCCGTTAGTGGCGGCCAGCCTGAATTCATCGCGGTGCTGGCGCGTGCTGCAGTCGCCGCCGGCGTGGATGGCGTCTTCCTGGAAGTGCACGACAGACCCAAAGAAGCGAAGTCCGATGGAGCCAACGCGCTAGAGTCTACCAAGCTGCGCGAATTGTTGAAGGAACTGCTCGCGGTGAGGAAAGCGCTGGATGTGGCGCGGGCCACGCCTTAGTCCTCAATTTTCTTTCTCCGTGGTAAATTTGAATCTCCGCATGAAGGAAATCGCCAACTGGGCTTTGAACGTTGCGACGATGCGCGGCGCGAGCTATGCCGATACACGCATTGTCAACCAGAGAAGCCGCGCGCTCACTACGAAGAATGGCAAGGTCGGTAGCGCGTCTGACGCCGAGTCTGCCGGCATGAGCGTGCGCGTGCTTGCCGATGGCGCGTGGGGATTCGCCGCCTCCGAAGACCTTTCGCGCACCGGGGTTGAAGCCACTGCGGCGCGCGCGGTTGAAATTGCCCGGGCGTCGGCGCAAGTGAAGCAGAAGGATGTCCTCCTCGCTCCAGAAAAGCCCGTCACTGCGGAGTGGACCACGCCGCATGTGATCGATCCATTCTCGATTTCTGTCGAGCAGAACATAGCACTGTTGCTGAATATCGACTCCGAACTGCGTGCCGTTGCCGGCATCACTCTCGCCGAGAGCAATCTCAACTTCAATCGCGAGGAACAATGGTTCGTATCGTCGGAGGGAACCGATATTCATCAGACAAAGTATTCCGCGGGCGCAGGCTATGCGGCGTATGCGTTCGCAAACAACGAAATTCAAAAACGGTCTTATCCCAATTCTTACGGGGGGCAATGGCAGAACAAGGGTTATGAGCTGATCAATGAGCTGAAGCTGGTCGAGAACGCGCGCCGTATCGCAGAAGAGGCGGTTGCGCTGCATCGCGCCGAGCAGTGCCCGGAAGGCACGTTCGATATCATTCTCGATAGTTCTCAGCTGGGGCTGCAGATTCATGAATCGATCGGGCATCCTATCGAGCTCGATCGCGTTCTCGGGATGGAAGCGAATTTTGCGGGCACTTCATTCCTGACGCTCGACAAGCTGCGCACACTACACTATGGCAGCGAGATGGTGAATGTGGTCGCGGACGCGCGCCAGGAGCACGGACCGGGCCTGGGAACGTTTGGCTTCGACGACGAGGGCGTTCCCGCGCAGTGCACGCCGATCATCACCAATGGATTGTTCACCGGCTACCTCAGCTCGCGCGAGACCGCGCACACCATCGGCGAAAATCGCTCCGGCGGAACGTTGCGCGCCGAGGGCTGGAATCGCTTGCCTATGATCCGGATGACCAACATCAGCCTTTTGCCCGGCGTAAAGCCGCTGACGCTCGAACAACTAATCGCCTCGACCGATCACGGCATCCTGATGCAGACCAACCGCTCGTGGTCGATTGACGACCGCCGTTACAACTTCCAATTCGGTTGCGAGATTGGCTGGGAGATCAAGCACGGCAAGCGCGTGCGCATGGTGAAGAACCCTTCGTATTCAGGCATTACAACTGAGTTCTGGAATTCACTAGATGCGATCTGCTCGCGCGATGAGTGGACGCTATGGGGCACGCCGAATTGCGGCAAAGGTCAGCCGCAGCAGGTGATGGGCACGGGACATGGCGCGGCGCCGTCGCGGTTCAGGCTGATCAAGGTTGGGAGCGCTTATAAAGGAAGCTAGTTCACCACAGAGACACAGAGTCACAGAGAAAACCAACACCAGTCTCAATGCTAACCAGGGAACAAGCCGCCGACATCTTCGATCGCATCAAGAAATTTTCGTCTGCTGATGAAACTGAAGTGCTTTTCTCGGGTAACGACTTTGCGCTTACACGCTTTGCGAACAACACGATCCATCAAAATGTTGCGGACGAAAACCATATGGTCTCGGTGCGCACAGTTTTCGGCGGACGCACTGCTCGCGCCTCCACCAACAAGTTTGACGACGACAGCTTGCGGCGGGTGGTTGAATCTTCAGAGGCTCTGGCGAAGGTGCAGCATCCTGATCCGGATCTTTTGCCCATGCCAAGCTCAACCGAGGCTGCCGGTATCCTGGGCGGAAATGTCCGAGCCACCGAACCTCCGTCCCGCTACTACGAACAAACTGCGGCCATCACTCCCCAGCTTCGCGCCGCGGGCGTAAAGAAGATCGTCGAAGTAGCAGAAAAGCACAAACTCACCGCCGCCGGCGTTTTTTCGAGTTCTGAATCGGTCGAAGGTATTTTCAATTCGCGTGGTCTAAGCGACTGGCACACGCAAACCTTGGCCGAGGTTTCCATCACCATGCTGGGCGCCGACTCTTCCGGCTGGCAGAAGGCCAACTCGCCCGATGTGGCCAAGCTTGATCCGCTCGCTATGGCCGAGATTGCGGCGAAGAAGGCGCTCGACTCCGCCCATCCCGCGGAGATTCCAGCAGGGAAGTGCATTGTGATCCTTGAGCCGGCTGCCGTACTCGACATTGTCGGCTTCATGTTCTGGGATTATTCCGGCACAGCGATCCTCGATGAGCGCTCGTTCCTCAGCGGCCGTATCGGCACCCAACTCTTTGGCGAGAACATCACTATCTGGGACGACGTTACGCATCCGCTGCAGACCGGATCTCCGTTTGATGGTGAAGGTATGCGCCGCCTGCGCGTCCCGCTGGTTGAGAACGGAGTGGTCAAGCGAGTTGTCTACGCGCGGGGAACGGCGGTGAGCATGAAGAATTCAGAATATAAAGACAAGGTTGGACCGGTCGAAGCTACTGGCCACGGATTCGTCTTGCCCAACGAAATGGGCGAGATGCCGCTCAACATCGTGTTTGCCCCTCCGCAGAATCCGCAAACTCTCGATCAGATGATCGCTTCCACCGAGCGCGGCGTGCTGGTCACGCGACTGTGGTACATCCGCGAAGTCGATCCTTATGAGAAGATCGTCACCGGCATGACCCGCGATGGCACCTTCCTCGTGGAAAATGGGAAAGTTCAACGCGGACTGCGCAACTTCCGCTTCAACCAAAGCTTGATCCATATGCTCTCCGAGGTCGAGGCCATGAGTATGCCCGTTCGGTCCTGCGGCGAAGAGTCGTTCGACATGGTTGTGCCCGCCATGAAGGTCCGCGATTTCAATTTCACGGAAGTGACCAAGTTCTAGAGTCTACTGGCCTTCGCCTGAGTGCCAGCGTTTCAAGCCTAGCGTTACAAAGCACTTGTACCGATCTTCTACTGCACACTTATACGTAGCCCACGTTATCCTCGGTAAAATCCTTCTAATTCGCTCATCCACAAGCAGTTAGCACTCTTTTGTTCCATGACTTCGGTAACTTTGCACACCTGATTCGTGGGTGTAGGCTGCCCTTAAGTTCCGCAAAAATCCGGATGCGCCCAGCGGCCTCAGCGCACTGGAAAAAGGCTGGTTAAGAAATCGTGTCTGACGAAGCGGCAGAGGAGCAACTGACAGTGGACCCGCAGTCACAGCAAACTGCGATTAAGCACTATGCCTCCATGCAGAGTGCTCCGCGGTTTCCGCTGCATCTGCCTGTGGAGGTCAACTCTCCGGGCGGCGCGTGTTCCGCGGAGACACAGAATATCTCGGCCAACGGCGTCCTGTTCGCGATGGATCGCGACGTTCCCGTAGGTTCGGTGGTGGACTTCACGATTCTGCTTCCGGGAGAGGTTGTGGGTTCGCGTCGCGATGTACAGATCGACTGCCATGGCCGCGTGGTTCGCAGCTTTGAAGACCAGGGCCGACGCGGAGTTGGCGTTGTGATTGACGAATACCATTTCGAGCGGGCATAGGTGCAAAGAACCTGATGGCGAGCACTTCGGTCAGCGTGGGAGAAAATAACGGCGTTCCCGAGAATGGCGGCACGGGCCAGTTCATTCGCGTGATCCTGGCCGATACCCAGGCTATTTTCCGCGCCGGCCTGCGCAAAATCTTCGCGCTCGAAGACGATATTCGCGTTGTCGGTCAGGCCGAGACTTTGCCCCAGACGCAATCTGCTGTGACCAAGTTTTCCGCCGACATTCTGATTTTTGAGTCCGCGTTGGCTCCGAATCCGGTCGAGGCGGTGGCCGAACTCCTGCGCCAGGCGCCACAACTGAAGATCGTGGTGGTTACGCCCGCTTCCGACGAACAGCTCACTCTTGAACTGTTCCGCCGCGGAGCGCACGGCATCCTTTCGCGCGAAGTCGAGCCGGAGATCCTGGTCGATTGCCTGCGCAAGGTTGCCGCCGGTGAACCCTGGCTCGAGAGTCAAGCGATTCATTGGGTGATGGAAGCGTACCGCGGCCACAACTTGCGGCCTTCCGGAGCGCGCCCGAAAGTTCAACTCACGCCCAAGGAAACGCTGATCGTTTCCTGCGTCACGCAGGGTATGAAGAACAAAGAAATCGCGGTTCGCGTGGGGACGACCGAACAAGTCGTAAAAAACTACCTGCGCAAGGTGTATGACAAGCTGGGCGTCGCCGACCGTCTCGAACTCGCGCTCTATTGCTTGAGCCATCACGTAGTCGATGGGGTCAAGCCGCCTCCGATTCCCCCAACCGCGACTCAAAATGGCGATGCTGTCAACAGCGCTGCTGCCGCCGCCGCCGCGGGTGCGGGCACTTCGAGTACGCCCGCGAAACCTTCGAATTCAGACGCTCCCAACCACATCCCGCCGCAGAAGATCTCCTAGGTTTTTCTTTTTGTATCCAATTTCATTCTGCCTGGCGCCTGCTGTTCCGGCGGTGCTGCTCGATTTGCTCTAGCGTGCCTCTGACCATAGAATGAAACGAATGCTAAGTTGGCGATAGTTTCAGCCGACTCGGCGTGTTGCGATAGCCCTCCGGAGAGCTATCGTCCTGCGCAGATTTTCGCCGGAGAGATGGCCGAGTGGCTGAAGGCGCACGCTTGGAAAGCGTGTTTACTCGAAAGGGTAACGTGGGTTCGAATCCCACTCTCTCCGCCATATTTTTACCCGCATAAACACTGGTGATTACCAAAGATTAGTTGACGGCGTGTTAGAACGTGGGTTAGCCTCACAAGTGAGTGGAGGTTAACCCGGCGATGAGCATTCAGCCCAAATCAGTCGTCACGGTCTTTGTTCGGCACCGGGAAACCTGTTCCCACCGGAGCCGGGGCGAGTTCTACAGAGGCTGCCAGTGCTCCAAGTTCCTGCGGTACTCCCGAAACGGAAAGCAGCACCGCCAAGCCGCCAAGACCCGGGCGTGGGCCGTAGCAGAGGATAAAGCGGTCGAACTCCAAGAGCAGCTAGACCGGGGCGACACGCCGAAGCCCATCATCGTCAAAGGCCCGCAGCCGACCATTGCAGACTGTATCGACACCTTCATCAGGGCCAAGGAGAGCGAGGGCATCTCCCCCCGGCGAGTAAAGAAGCTCCGGCTTCAACTCGACCAGTTCGCCTCGTTTATGTCGACCCGGTCGAAGCTCTTTCCGTCCCTCATCACGGCGTCTGACGTTATCGAATTTCGGGCCGGGTGGGACCAGGTATGGGGGACAACCACTCGCCAGAAGGCCCAGCAGAACATTCGTGGCTTTCTCCGCACTTGCTGTCGTGAAAACCTTAACGACCTGCTTGCCGCACTGAAGACCATCCGGCTATCGAAGCAAGACAAAGAACGACTGGAACCGAAGCCGTTTACCGAG
>Ga0307478_10003888_pt1 | contig 10863 bp, 9 predicted proteins | sample atmos_gasesECM4C_2_FD_203713 | JGI IMG/M metagenome (GOLD analysis project Ga0307478, IMG submission 203713) | Hardwood forest soil microbial communities from Morgan-Monroe State Forest, Indiana, United States - atmos_gasesECM4C_05 | ecosystem: Environmental > Terrestrial > Soil > Temperate...
ATCTTCTTGGGAATGACGAGAATATCGATACCGCCTGTATGTCGATATTTATATCGATAGATATTTGATACTACGCCGCCGAGGGGAAGGCCGAGGACGCCGTTTCGCTGTATCGGCTTCGACGCGGTACACTGCTTGACTCATTCCTAGCCCGCAAGATGGAGACAGACATGGGATTTTCTAGACTCACTTGGGCGCTCGCGTACGCCCTGACTTGCGCCGCAGGTGCCAAAGCACAGGAGCCGCAAGCGATTCATGGAGCCGACGAGCGCTACAAGGTGGACATTCTGGTGGTCGTGGCGCACCCGGACGACGAGGGATTCTTCACGCCTTACCTCGCGCGCGCGATCTACGACCTGCACAAGCGGGTGGCAGTGGTGTTCACCACGCGGGGTGGAAGCGGAGGGAACCGCTACGCGCGGGAACGCGGACCGGCACTGACGAACGTGCGAGAGATCGAGGCGCGGGAAGCTTGCCTAAAGCTGAGCATCTCTCTGGTGTGGTTTCTCGACGGCAAAGATACGGCGTCGCAAGATGTAATGGATTCCCTTTCGAACTGGGGACACGGCGCAAGCCTCGAAAGGCTTGTGGGATTGATCCGGCTGACACGGCCGGAAGTTGTGTTCACGCACTTTCCGGGAGTTTTCGTCGGTGAAGACCACGGAGACCACCAGGCCACGGGCGTGCTGACGACCGAAGCCTTTGATTTGGCCGCTGACCGAACCGTCTTTCCCTCGCAACTTGCGGGAGCCACGAAGCACTACGAGTGGTATTTGTCGAACCTGCAAATCTGGCAGCCGAAGAAGATTTACTACGGCAGCGATGCGAACGATGGCCAGCAGTTTCGAGGCACTGGACCCGCGTACTCCGTGAAGGAGATTTCGCCCTCCCTCAAGAAACCGTACTGGCGTTTGGCGATCGACGCCGCCCTTCCTCATCTGACGCAATTTCCCGAGGCGATTGAGCAATTCTCCAAAATGAGCGACGCAGAACTGGAAAAACTTATGAATGATCCGAACTCGGGCTGGTGGCCGGAGCCCGATACGCTCATCTTCGGCAAGTCCCTGGTGGATGGGAAGCCGACCGATGACGTGTTCGCGCACATCGACCAAAAACCGGAGCGGCCCTCGGCGAAGTCAACCGCCAGCTGCGCAAATCACGGGAGCGCGGAGGGCGCCAGGGGAAAGCTACCGCAGCTCGAGCTCGGCGGGCCGTGGCAGTTTTACGAGGAATTCTACCCGGTGCACGGACTGTGTGGTCTGCCGCTGGCGAAAGCTCCCGAGATCGGAATAAAGGCAGGCACGGTTTTGGTGATTCCGCTCGTAATGCTTCACGAGCCATCAAAATCTCTGCTTGCCAACTTGACGGTGAAGGCTCCGGAAGGATGGACGGTGACGGACGGGGCTGGGAAAATACAATTGCCCGCTGAAGAGTCGACCGCCTTGGCCGTCGACATTCGAACGCCCGCGTTGTCAGCGGAAGAATTGAAAAAGGCCACGCCCGAGGAAGTGCGTGTCAGCGGGGAAGTGGAAGGAAAACCGGCAGGCGAAGTACGCCTGAAAGTGGTACTCAGGGCCAGCGGCCTTCCACAATAGAAGAACGGCTAGCTAGTGGCCGGCCGTTTTACTTTTTTGGGCGACTGGCTTCGAGCTGTTCCCAGGCGTCCCCGGGCAGCAGGGCGAGATCGTTGAATTCGCCGGCACCCCGCAGCCACTGGCCGCCGTCGATCACTACGCATTCGCCGTTGATATATTCCGCCATGTCGCTCAACAGAAAGGCAGCGAGGCTGGTCAGCTCTTCGTGTTTGCCGAAGCGCTTCATGGGGTGCTTGCTGATGGCGTGTTCTTCAAACTGCTTCGAAGGGATGAGTCGCGACCACGCGCCTTCGGTCGGAAACGGGCCGGGCGCAATCGCATTCACGCGGATATGGTATTTCGCCCACTCCACGGCGAGCGAAGTGGTCATTGCGAGAACGCCGGCTTTGGCGCAGGCCGAAGGCACGACATAGCCGGAGCCGCAGTTGGCCGCCGCGTAGGTGGTGGTGATGTTGAGGATATTGCCACCGAGTTTTTTGGCGATGCGTAGTTTTGCGAACGCCTGGGTACAGTGGAACGTGCCGTTGAGGACGATTCCGACGACGGAGCTGAACGCGTTGGGGGAAAGCTTTTCGGTGCGGGCCATGAAGTTGCCCGCGGCGTTGTTCACGAGCGTATCGATTTCACCAAAATGGTTTTCGGCTGCGGCGAGGGCCAATTCGACGGCGGGGTATTCACGGACGTCACAGGTGGTGAAGGCCGCCGCTCCACCGCCCTGGTGAATTTCAGCGCAAACGTCCGCGAGGGGTTGTTCGCGGCGTCCGACGAGAAACAGGCGCGCCCCAAGCTTTGCAAAGTGGAGGGCCATGGAGCGGCCAAGGCCCGTGCCGCCTCCGGTAAGGAAAATGGAACGACCTTTCAGCAGATCCGGCTGAAACATAAGAGGGAGACCACCTTTCCGTATAGACAGAGCATTGTAGCAGCGGATCCCGGCGGCGAACCGAAGAAGGCATGCGGGAATGCCGCCGTGGAACCCTAGCTTTCCTGCCGGTTTCCCCCATTTCCTCTGGGAACGCCCGACCGCAGGTTTGTTGGCTGCTCCGACCGGACAGGGCCCGCTTCGGCCCGCACCTTTTGCTTGCTGGCCTCCCCTCGCGAGGCCAGTACCGCGGACATGAATACCCGCGGCTCAGTGAAGAGCAGTCGTCAGCGTTTCCACGGCGTGAATCAAATCCCTCCAAGCCACCTCGACGCCTTCGTGCATCCTGGGGAGTTCGGAATCCTCGGTTTCTTCAAGGTCCATGACACGGCGCTTAAACTCCGCAAAGCGGGTGCGCACATACTCAAGCTCCCAATAGTGTTCGAGCTTCACGTTGACTTTTTGCGTGGCGAAACAACCCTTCAGAATGGCGACGCGCGAGGCCAGATCCTCGACTTCGCCTACGACGCGGTCCAGATATGCTTCCTTCAGCTCCATGGCCCCGCAACCTCCCTATGACCGTCAAGCGACACCTGGCGAATTCCGTCACGTCGCCGTTTTGAAAGCAGGAAAGCAGGTAGTTGGCCAAACGGAGGCAGGCGCAAGTGGTTGAAAAAGGATTAGATTATCAATGTGAGACGGCAGGAAAAGCCAGCCAGTCGCCTGTGTGGGATATCGCAGAAGGGAACGGAACGCGTGATAGAAATCACGCAGCCCGCACGCACAGCGCAAACCGGACGGGTCGTGTCTCGTTTCAGTTGGCAGGACCGATGGTGGCAGGTGTGGGACGGCCGAGAGCCTTGGCGTACTCGGTGTCGTAAACGGGATTCCCCGGAAATTCTTCGGTGAGTTCCTTGAGGTTCTTCCGGGCCAAGGCGTCCTGCTTTTCGCGACGCGCAGAGAGGGCGAGAAGGATTTTGGCGAAGGGTTTCAGATAGTGGCCGTTGTCGGCCGTTTTCTGAACTTGCGACATCCCGAGCTGCTTGTCGCCATGGATACCGCCAAACCAGAGGAAGAAACGGGCCGAGGAAGGAAGCGAGCCGATCACGTAATAGGCGATGCCGGGGGCAACATAGGCGTCGTAAGCGTCGGGATGATCGTGCAAGAGCATCTCTGCATTCGAATTGGCTTCCTTCAGATGCCTCAGGGCATCGTAGTGTTTCTTGAGCAGCATACTGTCCGCGTCGGACTGCATCCCGGCACAAAGCACCAGGGCATAGAGCCCCTCCGGATCGCGCGGTTGAGCCTTCAGGCGCCGCGAGGCAAGAGCGCGGGCGCGCCCGACCGAATCCTCGAATGCCTTGATGCTTCCGGGGTTGGGCGTGCCGGTGATGCCGCCGAGGAAACGCTTGTCATTGAGAAAGTAATCGCTGGTGAGCACGCGCTGGAGAAAAAACTCTTCGAAAAGGTAGCTGGCGGCGATGGAGACTTGGCCAAAAGGCTCGTCGCGATGCTCGGCGGCCCATTTCTCAAAGACTTCACGGGCTTCGGGAAACTTCTGCTCATAAAGCAAACGGTAGCCCTGCTCAAGTTCGGGAACAGAACTGAAGGCCGGCCCCGTGGGATGGGCAGAGAGACGGGGGCAAGAAAGAAGAGGGTCAAGAGGATGGCCAGTGGAAGATGGCGAATATGGCGCATCGGAACCAGCCCGCCTCAAAAAAGTCCTGGCAAGAAACGGGGTTTCCCTGACATGGCCTCACGGTAGCGGGCGTCGGCAAAAAGGACGCGCTCCTCGGTGGCCAGTCTTCCGGAAAGAACCAGAATATGGGCGAAGGAACCGGCGACCGCGGTGATCCAAGCACAATGAATCAACGGAAGCGCCAGCATTTCGCCGAAGACAGCGGCGTAATTCGGATGCCGCACGTAGCGAAAAGGGCCCGTGGAGACAATGCCCATGCCGGTGGAGTCCATCACCTGCACGTTCCAGTGCTGGCCGAGGGTTCGAATGACCCACCAGCGAACCCCATTGGCCGCCAGAAAGACAGTGAAGCAAACCGCGGCAAAGGCGGGATAAAACGGGCGATGAAGGAAAACAACTTCGGAGGCCGCGCCCAGCAGAACGCCGGTATGAAGCAGGACCATCCAGCGGAAGCGGGGGTCGGCGACTTTGGAGGCGCCGCGCGCCACCATCTCGCTCTGGTGGCGGCGCGAGATACGCAACTCGTAGAGGCGCAAAAGTGCGACGGCGAGCAGGAGGGCGAGATAGGCGATAACACTCAGTTCCATTGCAGCAGCAAAAACTCCGCGCTGAAACCCGGCCCAAAGGCCGCGGCCATAGCGTGCTCCCCGGTCTTCAGAGGGCGCTTTTCAAGCCACTCCTGAAGGATGAAGAGGATTGTGGCACTTGAAAGGTTGCCCACGTTCGCCAGGATGTCCCACGAAGGCTGCGTGTCGCACTTACACAAGCCAAGCTGTTGCTCGACGTTCCCAAGCAGGCGCGCGCCGCCCGGATGAAGGATCCAACCCTTGATGTCCTGACGGGTTTTGCCGTGACGCGCAAGAAAGCCGTGAACAAGTTCGTGGATTCTGGCGCCGATCATTTCAGGAACGTCTTTGGCGAGGAGGATGTGGAAGCCGGAGTCGCGCAAATCGAATCCCATCGCCCCGAGAGAATCAGGAAAAGTATAGGTTTCGGTGACCAGGACCTTGGGCCCGGGTTTTTTCTGACCCGTGACGATCACGGCAGCGGCGCCATCGCCGAAGAGAATGGATGAGATGAGATTGGCCTGGGAAATGTCTTTGCGCTGGAAGGTGAGGGAAGGCAATTCCACAGCGATGATGAGGACGTTGGCGCCCGGATTCGATTTGATGAAATCCGCGGCGCGAGAGATGGCCATGGCGCCGGCGGCGCAACCGAGTTCGGTGAAGGGCATGCGGCAAACATTCGAGCGGAAACCCATCAGATTGATCAGGTGGGCATCCAAAGAAGGAATCATGAAGCCCGTGCACGAAACGGTAATGATGAGATCGATCTGATCAGGGCGGAGGTCCGCGCGACCGAGGCATTTCTCGGCGGCCTCGCGGCCGAGTTTCACGGCATGATCGATGTACTCGTTATTCGTCTTGGAGAGGGGGCGAGGCTCAATGGTGTAGTCGATGGGGAAGATGGAGTGACGCTGGTGGACCTGGGCGTTATCGACGATAGCCATCATGGCTTCGAGCCGCCGCTCGGAAATGTCGAAGACGCGACCCATGTAGTATTTCACGTCGTCACGAGTAATCAGATAGGGAGGGAGAGCGGTGGCAGTAGCTGCGATTGTTGCGTGCGGAGAGTGGCCGTTCGAAGATATTGGATTCAATTCGCTCAAATGCACCATCCCTGATTACCCAGGTGTGACTTCCGATCAGTCCCAGACATCAAACAAAATTGTGTAAATCCGCGGGCACAGCTTTCGATTCGGGTACTGTACCTCAAATCAAGGCGCAGGGGAAATACTCTGCGGAGATCTGAAGACAGACCAACTCCCGCGGGGAGTCCAGGCCTGCTGGACGTGAACGATTTCATTCGCTCGCCGAGAGCCAACCCCGGCCGACAGCGGGAAACTGTTCTGGCCACGGATGCCAATTCAGCGAGCCGCTTCCTGGCTGGCGCGGATTTCCTGCCAGCGGCGTGGCCGTTTGCTGGCTTGGAGAACTTTCTTGCGCAGGCGGATGGACTTGGGCGTAATTTCGACGAATTCATCATCGGCAATAAACTCAATGGCTTGCTCAAGGCTGAGCTGGCGGTGCGGGATCAGCCGAATGGCCTCATCGGCAGTCGAAGAGCGCATGTTGGTGAGCTTCTTCTCTTTCGTGACATTCACTTCCATGTCCTGCTCGCGCGAGTTCTCGCCGACGACCATGCCTTCGTACACTTCAATCGCCGGGCCGATGAAGAGTTCGCCTCGCTCCTGAAGTCCCCATAGAGCATAGGCTGTGGAAACGCCGGCACGATCAGCGACGAGTGCGCCGGTGGGACGGAGAGCCATGTCTCCGCCGTATTCCATCCAGCCATCGAAAATGGAATGAATGAGCGCGGTGCCGCGTGTGTCTGTCAGGAGCTGGCTGCGCAGACCGATCAGGCCGCGGGAAGGAATCTTGAAATCGAGGCGCACGCGTCCGGAACCGTGATTGCTCATCTTGAGCATTTCGCCGCGGCGGCTGCCAAGAGTTTCCATCAGGATACCGATGAAGTTTTCAGGGATGTCGATGACGAGGCGCTCGACGGGCTCAAGTTTCCTGCCGTTTTCCGTGCGAACGACGATTTCGGGCTTGCCGACCATGAGTTCGAAGCCTTCACGGCGCATAGTCTCGATGAGGATGGCGAGTTGCAGTTCGCCTCGCCCAAGAACACGGAAGGACTCGGGCGAATCGGTGTCCTCGACGCGGATGGAGACGTTGGTGAGGAGCTCTTTCGCAAGGCGGTCTCGGAGGTCGCGCGAGGTGAGGTAGCTGCCTTCGCGGCCAGAGAGAGGGCTCGAATTGACGGAGAAAATCATGGCGAGAGTGGGCTCATCGATGGCGAGAGGCTCAAGCGGGGCAGGATTTTCACGGTCGGTAATGGTTTCGCCGATCTGGATGCCTTCGACGCCGGCAATGGCGACGATATCGCCCGCGGTTACGGCCTCGGCCTCATCGCGTTCAAGGCCGCGGAAAGTGAAGAGCTTGGTGATCTTTGTGGGCTGAAGCTTGCCGCCGAGCTTGCTGATGGCCACTTCATCGCCGCGGTTTAAGGTGCCGTTGAAGACGCGGGCGATAGCGATGCGGCCGAGAAATTCAGAGTAATCGAGATTGGTGACCTGTAACTGAAGGACACCGGCGGGATCGCCCGCGGGCGCGGGAATTTTGCTGACGATGGCTTCAAAGAGGGGAAGAAGGTCCATGGAGCTGTCGCCGGGAACGCGATGAGCGACTCCTTCGCGGGCGTTGGTGTAAACCACAGGAAAGTCGAGCTGATCTTCGGTAGCGTCGAGATCGATGAAAAGGTCGTAAATCTCGTTCAGGACTTCTTCGGGGCGGGCGTCGGCGCGGTCAATCTTGTTGAGAACAATGACGGGCGGGAGCTTGGAGGCCAGGGCCTTCTGGAGCACATAGCGGGTTTGCGGAAGCGGACCCTCGCTGGCGTCAACCAGAAGCACAACGCCATCGACCATGCGGAGCGCGCGCTCGACTTCGCCGCCGAAATCGCTGTGGCCGGGGGTATCAACGATATTGATCTTGGTGTCGTGGAATTGCACAGCTGTGTTTTTGGCCAGGATGGTGATGCCGCGCTCGCGCTCGAGGTCGTTGGAGTCCATGACGCGCTCGACGAGTTCTTGATTGGCGCGGAAGATACCGGACTGCCGGAGCATGGCGTCGACAAGGGTGGTTTTGCCGTGGTCCACGTGGGCGATGATAGCGATATTGCGGATGTCTTTCTTCATATTCGTTAAAGCGTCTTAAGACAAAAATAGCTGCTGAGACAACCAGCAGCCCGGACGAATCCCTTTCTTCATCAATAACAGGTGCGGTCTGTAAACTACTATCTTAGCAGAGCCTTCGCAGGCGAGCCAATACGTAGATTTGGCGCGTGGGGAAGGTGGCGTGGAGTCCCATGTGGTATGCTCACGGCGATTTTTTGCGCCCGGCCGAAGAAAACGAGGCGAAGCGGGTTTTTCGGATGAAAAGAAAACGGAGAATGATGGTCCTGATGGCAGGCGTGCTGTTGCTTGCGTTTGCGGCCGGCGCCCAGGAAGAACAAGGTTCGAAGCAGGATCTGCCGAAACTGTTCGCGAGAACGGAAGCAATGATTCCGATGAGGGACGGGGTAAAACTGCACACGGAGATCTATACGCCCCGTGAAGCCAGAGAGCCGCTGCCGATGTTGATGATCCGCACTCCTTATGGCGTGTCGGGGGGGCCACATGCCTATAGCCGGTTCCTGAATGGGGACGGGCATCTATATGCGGACGGGTATATTTTTGTCTACCAGGACATTCGAGGGAGATACGGTTCGGGCGGAAATTTCGAGATGAACCGCCCGGTGCGCGACCCGAAGGATCCCAATGGAGTGGATGAGAGCACGGATACGTATGACACGATCGAATGGCTAGTGAAAAATGTGCCGAGCAACAGTGGCCGAGTGGGCATCCGGGGCGTTTCCTACGACGGATTTCTCGCGGCAATGGCCATGGTGAATCCGCACCCGGCATTGAAAGCGGTTTCCGAGCAGGCGTGCATGGGCGACGCATGGATGGGAGACGATTTCTTTCACAATGGGGCGTTCCGCCTGAGCTACGGCTTCGAATACGCGGCGCTGATGGAGACTACGCGGGAGAACTTCACTTTTCAGTTCAATGAATTCGACTTATACAACTGGTATCTACGCCTCGGTCCGCTTTCGAACGTAAATGGCATGTATTTTCACGGGAAGCTGCCCACGTGGAACAACTTTGTGACTCACCCGTCTTATGATGATTTCTGGAAGATTCATGCGGTCGAATCCGCGTTGAAAGAAGCCACGGTGCCCAACTTGAATGTGGCGGGGTGGTGGGACCAGGAAGACTTTTACGGGCCGATGCGCACGTACGAAAACCTGGAAAAGACGGACGGGAAGCACCTGAACTACCTGGTTGTGGGCCCGTGGAATCACGGCGGGTGGGCCGGAGGTGCGGGGAATACGCTTGGGCAGATACAGTTTTGGTCGAATACGGCCGAGTACTTTCGCAAGAACGTGGAGGCACCGTGGTTTGCCTACTGGCTACACGACAAGGGGAGCCTGCCGCTGAAGGAATCGCTGCTATTTCAGACGGGGAGTGATACGTGGACGAGCTTCGATGCCTGGCCGCCACTCGAGGCGCAAAAAAGGAACTTATATTTCGCGGAGGGTGGGAAGCTGTCGTTTGAAGCGCCAAAGAACGACGGCGCCGAGGCGATTGATTCCTACATCAGCGACCCTGCCCATCCCGTGCCCTACCGGCACCGCCCGGTGGACATGACGTATCCGGATGACCATCCCGGCGGCTGGTACACGTGGCTGGTCGAGGACCAGCGATTCGTGGAAAACCGCTCCGACGTTTTGACGTGGCAGACGGACGACCTGCGAGAAGACGTCGCGCTGGCCGGCCAAGTTACGGCAAAGCTGTTTGCCTCAACCACGGGAACCGACAGCGATTGGGTGGTGAAGCTCATCGACGTGTATCCGCAGAAAGTGGAGAACGACTGGAAGCTGTCGGGCTACGAATTGATGATTGCGGACGAGATCTTTCGTGGACGCTACCGCAGGTCATACGAGAAGCCCGAGGCCATCACCGCGGGGGAAGTCACTCCCTACGTTATCAACTTGCATACCGCCGACCACGTGTTCAAAAAGGGTCATCGTATCATGGTGCAGGTGCAGAGCACATGGTTTCCGCTCTATGACCGCAACCCGCAGAGATTTGTGCCGAATATTTTTGAAGCCAAGGATTCGGACTACCAAAAGGCGACGCAAAGGGTCTACCGGTCGAAGGCGTTTCCATCGAGCGTGGAGATTTCCGTGGTGCCCGAAAGCGCAGGACACTGAGAATCAGCGCAAGGCCAGGGCGGGATTCGTCGCGACGGGGTTACCTGGTGCGAGATTCAAGACCACCTGAAACCACCAGTTCGGCGCTCTCGCCGCGGGAAGCGCACAAATTGGAGAGCGGGCAAATTGAGGGCTGCTTGGGATTGCGCGCCCTGGTGTCCCTTTCGGACCACGACAACATTGAAGCGGGAATGCACCTGCGAATGTTGGAGGGCACGGCGAGCTCCCCGATTTCCGTCGAGTGGACTGTCCCTTTCGAGGACTCGGAGTTTCACATCGGAGTGCACCACTGCCCGGGGAAAGCGCGATGGCCTGGGTGGCGGAGCTGGCTTCTTTTACCGCGAAGCATGACGCCAGGAAACTACGGGGAATTCCTTGCGGGCTTAGCAGCGAAGAGTCCGTGCTCGTGGCTCTGAATCACCCCTATTGGGATGCGGAAAGCATCGGTCCTGAGCGGCACAAGAGAGCGCTGCGAAGTTTCCTGAGTAAATTCCTGCCCGAGCTCCACGCGATCGAGCTGAATGGGATGCGATCGCGAAAGGAAACCGCGACGTGCTGCAACTGGGGGCGGTGATGGGAATCCCGGTCATCTCGGGCGGTGACTGGCACGGGTGCGAAGCGAACGCGGTCTTGAATCTGTCGCAGGCAGGAAGTTTCGAGGAATTTGTTCAGGAAGTACGCGAGGAAAAGAGAAGCGAAATCGTGCTGATGCCGCAATACTTTGAGCCATTGCCGTTGCGGCTGATTGAAAACGCATGGCACGCTCTCTCCGATGCCCCCGGGGAATTCGGCCGGCACTGGATGACGCGCGTGTTTATCGAAGAGAA
>Ga0307478_10003889_pt1 | contig 10863 bp, 9 predicted proteins | sample atmos_gasesECM4C_2_FD_203713 | JGI IMG/M metagenome (GOLD analysis project Ga0307478, IMG submission 203713) | Hardwood forest soil microbial communities from Morgan-Monroe State Forest, Indiana, United States - atmos_gasesECM4C_05 | ecosystem: Environmental > Terrestrial > Soil > Temperate...
GGAGCCTTGCCCTATGCTGTCGCGATTTGCCGTCGTTTTGGGGCTACGCTTCATGCCGCGCACGTGCTCTCCGATGCCAGCCTGCTGCTGATGACCGGCGGAGTCGACTACGTAAGCATGGGCACTCTTTATGAAGACGCGCACACCGACGCCAGGGAGAAGATCGAACAGCTAGCCTTACGGCTGGAGGGAATTCCGCACCGCTCCTACGTCCGGCACGGACAGGTATGGAAAAACCTCGCGGAAATCATCGCCGCGAATGAAATCGATCTGATCGTGCTTGGAACCCACGGCCGCACCGGAGTCGGCAAGCTGCTGCTGGGCTCGGTGGCGGAAGATATTTTGCGCCACGCTCCGTGCCCGGTTCTGACCATCGGTCCCAAGGTTTTAGGACACGCTAAACTGCCCGCCCTGCGGGCTGGTGCACAGGATCTGGGCGCCGTCGACCTCGATCTGAAGGAAATCGTTTTTGCCACCGATTTCGCCAAAAGCGCGGTCCGCGCCGCCAAAACTGCGGTTGCGCTCTGCGCGCAGTTCGGCGCCCAGCTCACCATGATCCACGTGATCGAAGACTATGCCGAACTGGCAGCTGATACCGCTCCCATCGAAGAGAGTGTCCGCCGGCTGCGGGAATTGATTCCGCCTGGTGCAAGCCTGGAACACGCTCCCGAGACGCTGCTGGAATTCGGCTCGGCCACGGAATGCATCCTGCGGATCGCCTCGCAGCGCGAAGCCGACATGATCGTGCTGGGCGCCCGCACCGCCGCCGAAGTCGGAACCACGCATCTGCCCTGGTCGACGGCGCATGTCTTGTTGGCACACGCGTCTTGTCCCGTTCTGACAGTGCGCGCCTGACCGCCCGATGGGGAGAAGGGCGGAGCTGTTCGCGAAGGAATCTTGAGAGTTGAATACCAGGACGCGCTGCGCTTGGCCCGGCGGCAGCAGACGTATGTTGCCGTCGCCGTCGCCATCTATTTTGCACTCTGGGCTGCCGATCGTCCCGTCCCGATTGGCAGCACCCTCATTTACACCATCTCTTTGTGCAATCTGGTCGTGCTGATGCAGGATCACCTGGGCTTCCTCTACCAGCGCAAGCGCCTTTTGCACTCCTGGATTCTCTATCTGCCACTCATGTTGATGGTTTCTATTTTGGGCGTGATGGCCGTCAACCTGGTGGAGTTCGCGAGGCGAGGTCTGCCCGGCCAGACCTTGTGGAACTTCCTGGCCTCGGGCTGGAAGTTTCCGTTCACGGCCACCGTGATCGTCGGCGTGGTTTCACAGTTCTACCGACAAACTCGCGAGGGCCTGGAATCCAAGAATCGCGAACTGCAGCGTAACTTGCAGCACGAAGCCGCCGCGCGGGCCCAGCATGGCCAGGAACTCGAGCAGGCCCGCGAGATACAACAATTCCTGCTGCCTAAAGAAATCCCGCAAGTCGCAGGATTCGAAATCGCCGGGGCATGGGAACCGGCGCGCGTCGTGGGTGGCGACTATTTCGACGTGATCAAGCTCAGCGACACCAAACTTGGAATCTGCATCGCCGACGTCGCTGGCAAGAGCGTTTCGGCGGCGCTTCTGATGGCCAACGTGCAGGCCAGCGTGCGCGCCTTTGCCGCGGAAAATGTTCCACCATCTTCGGTCTGCAGCTGTGTGAATTCCGTCCTGTGCTGCAGCGTGGCCGCGGGAAAATTTGTGACCCTCTTTTACGGTGTGCTCGACGCCAGGCTTGGAACGTTGTCCTACGCCAACGCCGGTCATCTGCGCCCCATCCTGTTGGCCGCAGACGGCCGCGCCACTCAGCTTGAGAATGGTGGTGCGCTGCTCGGCGTCTTCCCGGCGTGGGCTTACGAGGATTCGATTGTGCAACTGCATCCGGGAGATCGCCTGCTGTTATTCACTGACGGCATCACCGAAGCCGCTCTCCCCGAAGGCGAGGAATTTGGTGAGAACCGGCTCATCGCGAGCGCGCGAGGCCGCGGACAACTCTCGACGGAGGAACTCAAAGCGCATCTGCTCGACGACGTCAAGCAGTTCTGCGCGTCGCAGCTGACCGACGACGCAACGTTGATCATCATCACAGCTCTGCAGACCGCCGCCACGCGTGGCCGCGCCATCGACCACGGTCTGGTGACGGCCTGAACACAAGGGAAAGGATTGGAGATGAAATCGGGACAGGAAGTTTTGGACGATCGCGGTTACCGGAACGAAATTCGCAACAAAGCGGAGGCGCCAGCCGCGCCCGCTGTGATCATTGCTTATGGCAATCCTCTTCGGAATGACGATGGGCTTGCCTGGAGCGTCGCGGATGCGCTTGAGCGCAAGCTCGGACCCGCGAGCGTCGAAATCGTGCGTCTGCAGCAGCTCACGCCAGAATTGGCGGAAAAAATCAGCCGCTTTCAGACGGTAATCTTTATCGATGCCGAGTGGCCGGACCGTCGAGACCGCCAGCCGGGCGATGTGCACCTGGAAGAAATCGCCGCGCAAGACTTCGGCTTTACTGCCCATACCCGCTTCTCGCATTTCCTGACCCCAAGCGTGCTCGTGAATCTCGCAGCTAAACTTTATGGCGCCAATGCGCGAGCTTTTTCGGTTGCGGTAACGGGGCAGAATTTCGATCACGGGCAATCGATTTCCCCCGCGGTGCAGTCTGCTCTCCCGCGGATCGCATCCCGGATTGAGCAACTGCTCGCTACGGTTAAAGCTGAGACCATGACCGAAGTCGGAGCTTAGGTCTGAACCGCGGGACCGGGTTCCGGACCGGCCGCGCGCTCTCAGGCTTTTCTTGCGAACTTCTGGTGGCCATAGAATAAGAAACTGAGCCTGGGCCTATGACGGTTGCGGCCAATCCCGCTATACAGCGTTTGCGCGTCAGTCTTCGCGGCGCAGTGCAGGGCGTCGGCTTCCGTCCCTTTGTCTATCGCCTTGCCACCGAGTTGGGCCTCACCGGATGGGTCCTTAATTCCTCCGCCGGACTGGTGGTTGAAGTGGAAGGGCCGACTCATCAGCTCAACACTTTCGAACAACGCCTGGAGACCGAGCGGCCCAGGGCTTCGGTGGTGACCGTGCGCGAATCTGCATGGATTCCCACCGAGGGTTCGACGCGTTTCGAGATCCACGCCAGCGACACCGATATGGGTAAGACTGTTAATGTCCTGCCCGATCTCGCCACCTGCTCCGAGTGCCGCGAAGAACTCTTCGATCCCGACAACCGCCGCTTCGAGTACCCGTTCACCAACTGCACTAACTGCGGACCGCGCTACACCATCGTCGTCGACATTCCGTATGACCGACCAAATACGACGATGCGCGACTTCAAGTTATGTCCCATCTGCCGCGAGGAGTATGAGAATCCGCTCAACCGCCGCTTCCATGCCCAGCCCAATGCGTGCCCAGTGTGCGGTCCGAAACTCGACGGCACCATTGAAGACGCGGCCGAAGCGTTGCTGCAGGGAGAAATCGTCGCGCTGAAAGGGATCGGCGGATTTCAGTTGCTGGTCGACGCCCGCCAGCCCGCAGCGGTGGCTCGCCTTCGCCAGCGCAAGCATCGCGAAGAGAAGCCATTCGCGTTGATGATGCCGTCACTCGAGGTGGCGCGCGAATACTGCGAGATCGCGCCTGCGGAACTGGAGTTGCTCGAATCCCAAGCTGCGCCGATTGTCCTGCTTCGGCCGAGGCCCGGCACTGATATCGCCTGGAACGTAGCCCACTGCTCACCCTACCTCGGCGCCATGCTCCCGTATTCTCCGCTTCATCATCTCCTGATGCAGGAATGCAGATTCCCAGTGGTTGCGACCAGCGGCAATCGAAGCGACGAGCCCATTGCCATCTCCAATGACGAAGCCGCCACTCGCCTGAAAGAAATTGCCGATCATTTCCTGATGCACAATCGCCCTATCGTTCGTCCCTGCGACGATTCGGTAGTGCGGCTAACCCGCGGCCGCGCCGGGATCCTTCGTCGCGCTCGCGGTTACGCCCCCCTCGGAATTCGCGTTCGCCAAAGCTTGCCGCCAGTTCTCGCTGTCGGCGGGCATTTGAAAAACACCGTGGCCATCGGCGTGGGACAGGAGGTCTTCGTTAGCCAGCACATCGGCGACCTCGACACGCTCGAGGCCCGCGGCGCTTTTGAAAGAGCCATCTCCGATCTCTGCCGCCTCTACAGCTTCAAGCCAGAACTGGTCGCCTGCGACCTGCATCCTGATTACGCTTCGACGCAATGGGCCGAGAGATCCGGCTTACCTCTGTTGCGCGTCCAGCATCATCAGGCCCACGTCGCCGCCTGTGCTGCCGAGAACTCCGTTGAAGGCGCATACCTCGGCGTCTCCTGGGACGGCACCGGTTACGGCCTCGACGGCGCGATCTGGGGCGGCGAATTCTTCCGCTTTGACGGACCTCACTTCGAACGCATCGCTCACCTGCGCTCCTTCGGCCTGCCGGGCGGTGACACGGCAGTCCGCGAAGGCTGGCGGTCGGCCGCGAGCCTGCTTTACGAGGTTGGAGCCGAATCGCCTACCCCTGATGCCACCGAACAATCGACGGGGAAACCCCGATTGGAGCAGTCTCGTGTCCGATATATGCTCGAGCGCGGCATCAACGTGGTGCCGACCACCAGCGTAGGGCGACTCTTCGACGCCGTAGCCTCCATCACCGGAATTGCTCGACAGAACCGATTCGAAGGCCAGGCGGCCATGCTGCTGGAAAATGAAATTGGCGTGTTGCGCGGCGATGAAGCGTATCCTTTACCGGGTGGCGATTGGGGTCCCCTGATTCAGGCTTTACTGGCGGATAAGCGCGCCGGACTTGCCGTCCCGCTCATGGCAGCAAGGTTCCACAATGCGTTGGTCGAGTGGATCCTGGAAGTTGCCACCAGCGCTGGATTGAAACAGGTGGTTCTGAGCGGCGGAGTTTTTCAGAACCGATACCTGACCGAGCGAGCCGCCGCAAAACTGGAATCCCGCGGCTTTGAGGTCCATACGCACCGTCAGGTCCCGCCCAACGACGGCGGCATCGCGCTAGGCCAGGCGGTGATGAGCCAAAGGATGGTCAGCGCCTAAAGGCGCATCGACCTTTAAGCACAGGCGACATGCCTGAAGGCGATACGAGTCGGTACTCAGATTCGTATCAGGACACGGCTTTAGCCGTGCCGCTAGGACAGAAGCTAGACGCGGCTTTAGCCGCTGAGTTCAGCCCGAGGAGCGTAACCATGTGTCTCGCCGTTCCAGGCCGGGTAGTCGAAATCATCGACGGCGGGGACATCGCCTTCCGCCGCGGCAAGGTCGACTTCGGCGGCATCCGCAAAGACATCAACCTCGCCTACACTCCGGAAGCCGAGGTTGGTAAGTACGTTCTCGTCCACGTCGGCTTCGCCATCAGCGTCATTGACGAGGCCGAAGCGCAGCGCGTCTTCCAGTACCTCGAGGAGATGGGCGCAGTGAAAGAGGAGCTCGGTGAAATTCCTCAGTGAATATCGAGATCAGAAGGCTGCCGAACAGCTGGCGGGCGCCATCCGGCAGAAAGTCACCCGCCCCTGGACCATCATGGAAGTCTGCGGCGGCCAGACTCATACCATCGTAAAGAGCGGCCTGGAAGACTTGTTGCCGCGCGAGATCACTCTGGTTCACGGCCCCGGCTGCCCGGTCTGCGTCACGCCCATTGAGCTGATCGACAAAGCCGTCGCCATCGCCCAACGTCCCGACGTCATCTTCTGCTCGTTCGGCGACATGCTGCGTGTGCCCGGTTCATCCAAGAGTTTGTTCGACGTGAAAGCGGAAGGCGCGGACGTGCGCATCGTCTACTCGCCGCTTGACGCGCTGAAGCTGGCAAAGGCGAATCCCGAAAAGCAGGTCGTGTTCTTTGCCGTGGGTTTCGAGACCACAGCCCCCGCTAACGCCATGGCCGCCTGGCAGGCCGATCACGACGGCGTCGATAATTTCTCGCTCCTGGTGTCGCACGTGCTCGTTCCTCCCGCGATGGAGGCGTTGCTTTCCTCGAAGAGCTGCGTCGTCCAAGGATTCCTCGCCGCCGGCCACGTCTGCACCATCATGGGGTACGACGAATACTTCCCGATCGCCGACCGCTACAGAGTTCCCATCGTCGTCACCGGCTTTGAGCCGCTCGACATCTTGGAAGGCATTCTGATGACGGTGAGCCAGCTGGAAGAGAACCGCCACCAAGTCGAAAACCAGTACAGCCGCGCCGTCCGCCGGGAAGGGAATCGTCCAGCGCAGGATCGAATCGCCGAAGTGTTTGAAGTAACTCCCCGCGAGTGGCGCGGTTTGGGCGAGATCGCGGCCAGTGGCTTCCAATTGCGAGGACGTTTCCAGAAGTACGACGCGAACCGCCGCTTCCCCTTCTCGGGCGAACCGGCGCACGAATCGCCGGAGTGCATTAGCGGACTCATCCTGCAAGGCATCAAGAAGCCGCACGAGTGCCCGGCTTTCGCGGTGAAGTGCACGCCGGAGAACCCGCTCGGCGCTCCTATGGTATCTTCCGAAGGCGCATGCGCCGCTTATTATCACTATGGCAGACGGCAAAACCACGACTACGTTCGAGTTGAACTGTCCAGTCCCGCGAGTCGCTGACGACCGCATCGTTCTGGCGCACGGCGGCGGCGGACGCCTCACCCATCAACTCATCGAAAAGATCTTTCTCCCCGCCTTCTCGAACGCCATGCTCGAGCAGCGCCACGACGGCGCCGTTCTACCGTTGAATGGCTCGCGCCTCGCCTTCACCACCGACTCCTTCGTCGTGCGCCCGCTGATTTTTCCCGGCGGCACCATCGGCGATCTCGCCATCTACGGCACCGTGAACGATCTCGCCATGTGCGGCGCACGCCCGCTTTACCTGAGCGCCGGATTCATTCTCGAAGAAGGCCTGGAGATGGATACGCTGCGCACCGTCGTCACCTCGATGCAAGAGGCCGCAGCCACAGCCGGCGTGAAGCTGGTCACTGGCGACACGAAGGTTGTCGACAAAGGCAAAGGCGACGGAATTTTCGTCAACACCTCTGGCATCGGCGTAATCGAGTCGAACGTGAAGACTACCATCGCGCCCGCGTCAGTTCAGGTTGGTGACGCCGTCATCGTCAGCGGTGATCTCGGCCGCCATGGCATCGCAATCCTCTCCGTTCGCGAAGGCCTGGAATTCGAATCGCCCACCCTGAGCGATACGGCCACCGTCTGGCCAGCGGTCGAAGCCTTGCTGGGCGCGGGAATCGAAATCCACTGCCTGCGCGACCTGACTCGCGGTGGCCTCGCGACTACACTGAACGAGATCGCAGCGGATCGGAACGTGTGTATCAAGCTGGAAGAGGCTTCGATTCCGGTAGACGAAATCGTGCAGGGCGCCTGCGAAATTCTCGGCCTCGATCCGCTCTACGTTGCCAACGAAGGACGGTTCGCCATCTTCGTCCCGCCGACGCAAGCCGATGCGACACTGGAAGTCATGAAAAAGGTTCCAGTCTCGCAGGGATCAGTTCGAGTCGGGAAGGTAGAGGAGACCCCAGGCCGCACGGTAGTCCTGCAAAGCCGCATCGGCGGCAACCGCGTCGTCGACATGCTGAGCGGCGAACAGTTGCCAAGGATTTGCTGAGATTCACCGGCGCAAGAAAAAGCTTTGTCATCCTGAGGAGCGCTCTTTGCGACGAAGGACCTATGCACTTTGCCGGCGTCGGCAAACTGCATAGGTCCTTCGCTTCGCTCAGGATGACAAACCTGAATTGTGTTTCTGAGACGTTGCGGGTGCCCCATTTCTCGCGCGTCCTTTGCGCCGGAAGTGGGGTTTGGCCGAAGTGAACTCACCCCTCCCACGGATTCACCAGCCTGACCCCGCATCCCTCGAAAACATATGGATTGCGCGTGGCCAGCGTCGCTCCGTGGACGCGTGCGATCGCCGCGATCTGCGCATCAGCCCCGGACATCGGTTTCCCTTGCCGCCGCCGCGATGACGCAATCTGCGAAAAAGCGCGCGCGGTTCTGTCTTCAAAGGCCAAAATGCGATCCGCGAACACTTCCCCGAACATTTTTTCGGCGCCCGTGCGAACTACGTCCCGCCGTCTGCTTGCCGAGATGAGTTCGATGCCGTAAAGAATTTCCGCCATTGTGATGGCAGTGACGTGCAGGTCTTCGGCAGCCTGGCTGCTGAACCATCGCAAAACCATCCGCTCCGGCGCTGGGCGCATCAGTTCAGAAACCACGTTGGTATCGAGAACGATCATCGAATGAAGGCTGGAACGATGTTTCGGCGCTGCTACTCCCTCTCTGCCAGCCAATCGGGATCCCGTACGGGCTCCCGCGGCAGACGCTCCAGGTCCACTCCTCCCAGGGGACCGAAGATCTCGCGAATGCGCTCGGCAAGGTTGGCTCTTTTCTTCGAGGTCTGGGCCAGCACGCTCTTCAGAATTTCGCGCGCTTCGTGTTCCATCGAGCGTCCATTCGTCGCCGCCCGGATTTTGAGCCTGCGTTTCGTCTCCGCTTCCAGATTCCTGATGGTAATGCTTTCCATGCAATCAATGATAGCACTGCAATCAATGATTGCATAAGTCAACACTAACTTCAGCCCGCACCTCCAAAATGCCGCTCGAGGTACCCACAGAATCACCTCTGCGCTCCTCGTATCTTGCTGATTACAATATATCTACGCCGTGGTGACCCAAATCACCTCCGGCCGTGAGAATTATCACTGCCACTTTCCGAGAGAAGCCGACAATGAAGAACGGATTATCTCTACGCTGTACCTACGGAGGTAGGACTATGTCTGTGTTGACGCACCCTGGAATCAAGGTTCCCGGGGATTACATTGAATCCGTGATGATCAGTGTGAAAGCGAAGAATCCCGCCGAGCCCGAGTTCCACCAGGCGGTGCAGGAAGTTTTCGATTCTCTGCGGTTAGTGCTGGCCAAGCACCCCGAGTATCAATCCGCGCGCCTGCTCGAAAGAATTGTCGAGCCCGAGCGCGTCCTCATGTTCCGCGTGCCGTGGTTCGACGACCAGGGCAACATCCAGGTTAACCGCGGATTCCGCATCGAGATGAACAGCGCCATCGGCCCTTACAAGGGCGGACTGCGTTTCCATCCCAGCGTGAATCTCGGCATCCTGAAGTTCCTTGCGTTCGAACAGGTCTTCAAGAATTCGCTCACCACGCTGCCTATGGGCGGCGGCAAGGGCGGCAGCGATTTCGATCCCAAGGGTAAGAGCGACAACGAAGTCATGCGCTTCTGCCAGAGCTTCATGACCGAACTGCAGCGCCACATCGGACCCGACACTGATGTCCCGGCCGGCGACATCGGCGTAGGCGGACGCGAAATCGGCTTCCTCTTCGGCCAGTACAAGCGGCTGCGCAACGAATTCACCGGCGTCCTGACCGGCAAAGGCCTGGGATGGGGCGGCTCGCTGATTCGTCCTGAAGCCACCGGGTACGGCTGCGTCTACTTCGCCAACGAAATGTTGCGGACGAAGAGAGAGAATTTCGAAGGCAAGATCTGCCTGGTTTCGGGCAGCGGCAACGTTTCGCAATACACCATCGAAAAGCTGCTCGATCTGCGCGCCAAACCCGTTACGGCGTCGGATTCTAACGGCGTGATCTACGATCCCGACGGCATCGACCGCGAAAAGCTGGCCTGGATCATGGAGCAGAAGAACGTGAAGCGTGGACGCATCCGCGACTACGCCGACAAGTTCAAGAAAGCCATCTTCATGCCCACCGACATCAAGCTGGAGCACAACCCGCTGTGGAATATCAAAGCGGATTGCGCCTTCCCGAGCGCGACCCAGAACGAAATCACCGCGAAAGATGCGGCGAACCTGATCAAGAACGGAATCAAGCTGGTTGCCGAAGGCGCGAACATGCCGTCCACGCTCGAGGCCACCAAGATGTTCCTGGATGCGAAGATCCTGTACGGACCGGCCAAAGCCGCGAACGCTGGCGGCGTGGCGACGTCAGGCCTCGAAATGGCCCAGAACAGCGCACGCCTGAGCTGGACCCGCGACGAGGTCGACGACCGTCTGCACAAGATCATGATCGCCATCCACCAGAACTGCTACGAAACGGCCGAAAAATACGGCACGCCCGGCAACCTGGTGAACGGCGCCAACATCGGCGGCTTCTTGAAAGTAGCCAACGCCATGCTGGACCAGGGCCTCGTGTAGATGCTTGTTTAGGGGCGGACGCCTTCGTCCGCCCCGTTATGCTTCGGGTGCCCCAGGTCTCGCCGATTTTGCGAGACCTGGGAACGGCAGGCCCAGATCCCACCAGACTGCGGATAAATCCGAGCTTCAGCGCTTGAATTGCGGAAGACAGAATCTCACGTTGCGGTTCGCTGACCAGCAAGTGAACGTGCTCCGGCATGACGACATATCCCAAAACCACAAGCCGGTACCGGCGGCGCACTCGTTCGAGCACTTTCAGGAATAGATCACACCGTATGGAGCTGCCAAGCAGCGGGTGGCGCCGGTAGCAACTGAAAGTGAGGAAGTGCAGGTCATTGCCACCATAGAATCGTCGCACAACAAGAGACTAGAGCGATTGCACTGTGAACGTCTGTGACGAGTGAATTACGCGATGTAGCCTTCCCAGGCCTCACAACGCCGGTGAGACCTGGGGCACCCCGCTTGTTCTCGCTCCTGAGAATCATCCTGGAAGTTCCCTCCGTGGGAAAGCCGAGAGTCTCGGTTGTCCTCAGGGTTCTAGGTTGCCTTCTCCCCACTAGCCGTTTCAAACCCATAACCCTCCGCCATCGCCCGCCGGAATTTCTCCCGCTCCTCCGGGCTCATGTTCCTGCAGCCGCGCCCAAATCGCCGGCCGCGTGGCCCGCGTGGACCACCGTGGCCCAACCCGCCGAACAGAATCCGGCACAACGCCAGCAATCCC
>Ga0307478_10003891_pt1 | contig 10860 bp, 4 predicted proteins | sample atmos_gasesECM4C_2_FD_203713 | JGI IMG/M metagenome (GOLD analysis project Ga0307478, IMG submission 203713) | Hardwood forest soil microbial communities from Morgan-Monroe State Forest, Indiana, United States - atmos_gasesECM4C_05 | ecosystem: Environmental > Terrestrial > Soil > Temperate...
GAGTTCCCGTTACCACAATGTTAACTGGGGTCACGGGAGTAGGTGCCGCTGACCCGTTTTGCACGTTGTCAAATATGTTGAAGCTGGACGTTCCGTTGTTGTTGATCGCCGATGTTTGAACCAGCGGCGGGTCGTCGAAGGCATTTTGCTCCCAAATGCCGTTGAGAGTGCGGTCGTAGAAGATGCCGTAGCCGGCGCGTACCGCCCACTTCCCATTTCCGAACGGGTCGTAAGCGAGACCGAATCGCGGGCCGAAGTTCTTGTTCGAATTGGGATTCACCAGGCTGCCAAACGGAGAGCAGCTCGCCGTGGAAGAGATCGCCTGGGCAGCGGAACAGGCAGTGCCTGTGGGGAAAACTAAACCATTGGCATAGGTGGCGCTGTTGGCGTTCGGGCTCCCCGTGACCATCTTACCGGTGGCGGGATCGATTGCAGGGGCGCTGCCGGAAAGGAATCGCGAGGGATCGAAGTTCAGCAAAGTGTTATTGCTGTCTGACGGGGAGGGGAAATAACTGTACCTTAGCCCTAAATTCAGGGTGAGCCGCGGCGTGACCTTCCAGTCGTCCTGGACGTAAGCCTCGAAATTCACGTAGTGAAGGAACGGGATCGTATCCTTGCTTTGCTGGGAGTAAGAGTCTGCCTGTCCCAGAAGGAAGTTGGCAAATTCAGCATCTCCGCCGGCGGCGGTTGCGCCAGTGGCCGTGTGGTCCGAAAAACTGAAACTTGCCGCGCCACTGTCGCCATTCTCAGTCTTGATCATCCACATGGCCGTAACCCCGGCACGAATCGTGTGGTTGCCGTGTTGAATCGAGATATTGTCGAAAATGTTGCGATCTTTATTTCGCTCGAAGTAGGGCGCACTTTGGTTCGCCAAGCCCACGTTACCTGACGACGCAAAGGCGACGCCCGGCGCGCGACCGTACGGGTCCTGGTACGTGGTGAGGCCGGTGAGCGTGCTCGTGAACGCGGGCGAATCCGCAATTGCGTTCGACAGCACGGAATTGATGGCGCCGTAGGCATCAGCGAATTCGACTTCGTTGACTACCTTCGGAGACAGAGTTGCTGTCGCGCTGAGTACAAGATTGCGGCCGGGCGTGTTGAGAGACGTAGGTTCAACTCCCGGATAGTTCGCAGAACCCCAGAGGCCAAACGGGAAACTATTTGGCACTGAGTCCTGCATATAACGCCCATACACGCGGATCTTGTCCCCTATGTTCTGGTCAAGACGGATATTATCCTGCCGGAAATTGTTCAACTGACTGAAATCCGTGACCAATTGTCCGTTGGCGTTTGCCGGAAAGGCGCCCATAAAACCACTTATGTAGGCGGCTGCGTTATGGCTTTGGCACCCAGGAACTGAGAGGTTGATTTGCGAAGTTTGGGGCGTAGCCGAGGTGGGTTGCGTTGCGCTCGGAGCCGTGCTGGTCACACAGCCCGGTATGTTAGGAAAAATGGGAACCGAATTTACATAGAGACCTTCGTTGACTGACCCCTTATTTGTGTCCAACGCCCAAGGGAATGTGCCTCCAAGCTCGCCGGACGTTGGCACGGTGAACGTTTGCGGATCGGGTGTATTCGCCTTGCGCCACTCTTCCGCCCAGAAGAAGAAAGTCTTATTTTTGTCGGGATGATACACCTTGGGAATGATAATCGGCCCGCCGATCGTGAAGCCGAAGTCGTTATAGTGCTCAACTGGGGTCGGGAACGCCGAGTAAGGAGAGCCTGCGGCAATGGATGCGCGATCCGTGAAGGTGTTCGCGTTGTAATCGTTGTTGCGGTTAAATTCGTAGGCGCTGCCGTGGAATTGGTTGGTGCCAGATTTTGTCTGCACGACAATCTGCCCGCCACCGCTACGACCGAACGACGCATCGTAATTGCTCCGCTCCAGGGTGAACTCCTGGATCGCATCGATGCTGGGTGTGTTAAGGAGCGTGCCGTTCGAGCCACTATCGTTGATATCGGCGCCGTCCACCGTCCAGTTGTTCGCCCCGGATCGGGCGCCATTGACCGAGATCACAGTGTTGCTTTGCAGGCCAAATCCGGGCTTATCGCCAAGCTGGCTGGAGACACCCGGTTCGAGCAATACAAGCTGTTCGAAGTTACGATTGCTTAACGCCAGCTCACGGACCTGGTCCCCGGTGACCGTTCCCGACTCTTCCGCCGTCGTGGTTTGAATGGGAGTGTTTTCCGCGGTCACTTCGATGGTTTCGCTTGCTCTACCGGTCTTCAACTGCACGTCGAGAGTGTGCTTTTCGGCTGTGTTCAGGATGACTTCATTGGCCACGTAGGTCTGAAAGCCGGCGTTCTTGACCGTGACCATATATCGGCCCGCGGGGAGGTTCGTGATGTTGAAATAGCCGGCGCTGGTGGTGGTCACAGAGCGGACATCGACGCCGGTCTCATTGCTGTGAACCACGACCGTGGCGTTAGCCACCAGGGCTCCGCTGGCATCGGTCACCGTACCTGTAAGCGTAGCCGCCAGCTCTTGCGCCAGCCCTGCGGTCGACAAGCCAAGGGTGACTACGCAGACCGCTAGGAATAAAGCCAGCTTCTGCGGCGCCCCACGCTCATCGTCTCTTACGTCTCTACGCCTTCCGTACGTCAATTTCGTCATCGCAGCGCCTCCTGAAAGCACTCACCGACCAGGTTACAAACTAGCCCCTAATACAAACGAACTATGCTATATAGCACGCAATGGCCTATAGTCAAGAAAAAAAGCAATAGTGTGAAAAAAAGCGTCCGATTCGGGCCTTCCGGGTTCCGTTCCCTCACCAGAGAGGAACCCCCAAAGGAAAAGTTGTAGCTCCAGAGCAAGTCCCAAATCGGGAAATGACTGCGTCAAGTGCACATGATTACTCGTTGCCGGCCAGATTTGGCGCTGCCCCACATTCTGATCCGACGCGCGCGTAGCGCCGTTTCAGCTTCCATCTTGTGCCAATCCGTGTGTGAAGGACCATCAAACGCCATCTTTCAGGAATTGAGCTTTACATCAAACTCTCAATAAGCTATATAGCATAAGGCAGCCCAAGTGGTCGCATCAGGACTTGCCGGCGGCGGCACACCATTTAAGAGATTCTGGAAGCGATGGACTTGGAAGCCATAGACTATGTCTGGAAATCATCGCAATCGGACTCCCGCCTACAAGAAAATCCAGAGCGAGATCCGCAACCACATTGCTTCCGCTAGCCTCAGGCCGGGGGACGCGGTTGCGTCTGAGCGCGAATTGGCCAAAACCCACAGGGTGAGCCTCATGACGGCTCGCCACGCCTTGGCCGGCCTGGAACACGAGGGAATCGTCGAACGCCGGCTCGGGGCAGGCACCTTCGTTGCCGTTCCAAAAATCCACTTCAATAAGTTGATGAGCTACACCGAACAAATGTCGAGCCGTGGTTTGGCTCCGCGCTCCCGCGTGCTGGTGGCAAAGGTGATTGAGGGGGAGCCGGAGGTTGCGGCCAGGCTGGGGCTGCCGGCAGCCAGCCGAGTGGTAAGGATCCAACGTCTCCGGCTGACAGGGGAAGAGCCATTTGCACTGGAAACCTGCTACTTGGCCGCGGCCGAATTTCCCGAACTGGCCTCGGCCCCCCTGGGACGGAGTTCGCTGTTTGCGATTCTCGAGAATGACTATGCGACGAAATTGGCATACGCAGACGAAGAAGTGGATGCGACATCGGCCGACGCCAACGTTGCGGAACTCCTTGGTGTGCCTCGGGGAGCTTCGGTGCTGCGTATTCGCCAGATTATCTATTCAACTAAGGGCAAGGCTGCGATTTATGTAGTCGGTTTCTACCGTTCCGAACGGCACACGCTATTTATCCGGCGTTTCCGCTAAAGCGGTGCAGCCGGCGGCCGTGAAAAGAGGCCACGATGCATTTCGCAGTTGCCATGATTCTCGCCAGTCTTGCAGCATCGGCGGGCGCGCTCAATCAGTCAATGCCGGCGCAAAGCCCGGTTCCTGGGTTCGTCAACGATGGGTTCGTGAACACTCTGATGCCGCAACCCTCGCATCTCTCTACGCAGGAAGGGCGGCTCACCCTCTCACCCTCCCTTGCTTTCATCACGGACCATTACAGGGACGCGCGCCTCAACGCCGCCATAGCGCGTAGCCTTGGTCGAATCGAGACACAAACCGGTATTTCGATTCCAACCTCTCCGTCAGCCGCTGGCGCATCCGTGGCGCTGGCCATCAGTGTCGATGGACCCGGCGAAACCCTCCAGTCGGTCGATGAAGACGAGTCTTACTCTCTCGATGTCAGTCCCTCGGGTGCGCGCCTCCGCGCCGCTACAGTAGTCGGAGCCATGCGCGGGCTCGAAACCCTGCAACAGCTCGTACAGACAGATCCAACGGGTTATTTCCTTCCCGCAGTGTCGATTCGCGACACTCCACGTTTTCGCTGGCGCGGCCTCATGATCGACTGCGGACGACACTTCATGCCGGTTGAGGTTCTTAAGCGGACGCTCGACGGAATGGCCGCCGTTAAGCTCAACGTCTTCCATTGGCATCTTAGCGAAGACCAGGGCTTCCGGATCGAGAGTCCAGCTTTCCCCCGGCTTACTGAGCTGGGCTCTGACGGACTTTTCTATACTCAGGAGCAAGCCCGCGAAATTGTTGCCTATGCGCGCGAGCGGGGCATCCGTGTCGTGCCTGAGTTCGACATGCCGGGACACACCGGTGGATGGTTCGTCGGATATCCCGATCTCGCGAGTGCTCCCGGTCCCTTTCACATCGAGCGGGAGTTCGGCGTCTTCGATCCGGTGATGGATCCTACGCGCGAAAGTACCTACAAGTTTCTCGATACATTTATCGCAGAGATGGCCGCCATCTTCCCAGACCATTTCATGCACATCGGAGGGGACGAGAACAACGGCAAGGAGTGGAATGCGAATCCGCGCATCCAGGCTTTCATGCGCGCACACAATCTCCAAAACACAGCGGCCCTGCAAAATTATTTCAACAGGCGTCTACTCAAGATTCTTGAGAAGCATGGCAAGCACATGATCGGCTGGGACGAAATTCTTACCCCCGATCTGCCCAAGGATGTTGTCGTTCAGAGTTGGAGAGGCTTCGATTCACTCGCTGCTGGAGCGAAAAACGGGTACAGCAGCCTTCTCTCCGCCGGCTATTACCTGAATCTGATGAGCACCGCCGCAACCCACTACATGGTGGATCCACTGCCCCAAGCGAGCGGCCTGAGCCCAGAGGAGCAGGCGCGCATTCTCGGCGGCGAGGCGTGTATGTGGACTGAGCAGACCACTCCACGAGACATCGACTCTCGCATCTGGCCTCGCGCCGCGGCCATCGCCGAGCGCCTGTGGTCGCCAAGCTCAGTATCCGATGTGGACGACATGTACCGCCGGCTCACCGTTGAGTCGCTGCGGCTGGAAACTCTCGGTTTGACGCACATCTCGCAGGAAGCAGTGAGTCTACGCGAGTTAGCCGGGACCCAACAGATCGATCCGCTCCGTATCCTCGCGTCCGTGCTCGAGCCTGTCACCTTCAATGAGCGCGCACACATGCAGCACCCGAATCAACTCACGCCACTCAATCAAGTCATAGACGCTCTTCCACCCGATCCGCCGTCGCGCCACAAATTCGAGCTGCTCGTGAGTGCCTATTTGCAGGATCCTGCAGCTCAATCGCAGAAGGAAGCCGAACTTACTGCCAACTTCAAAGCCTGGATCGCGGCAGAACCTGGAATCCTTCGCTTGATGGCTGGCTCGCCCACGCTCGCCCAGGCACAACCGCGAGCTCAGCAACTCACCGTACTGGGCATGATAGGTCTCGAGGCCGTGTCTCATCTTTCATCAGGACTGCCCGCTGCTGCCGGTTGGAAGGCTCAGCAACAGGCTCTCTTGGACGAAGCCGATAAACCGCAGGCGCTGGTTCGCTTCACAGTGACCAAGCCCTTGCGCGACCTGGTCAGCGCGGTTCCCGAAGCCCCGAACAAATAATCAATCAACACAAAATTAGGGCAAGCTGACCTCTCAGCCAGCTTGCCCGAGTTGTTTCATTACGTTGTGTCACGCCTCTACAAACTAGCGGCCTAGACCCGCAGCCAAGGTTTTTACCATGGTCCCGTTCGCGTCGTCGTCTTTCAGTGCCCATACGTAGGCGCCGCCCAGACCTCCCCGGACCTTCTGGTTTATATAGATCGTCTTCAAAAACACCGTCGAGGGATCGTCGTATGTGTAGAAAGTTCCACTGGTCGGGTCGAAGAGCGATACGGCGACTCTTCGCGGATCGAAGTAATTGCTGTAGCCATTGGAGGTGAGCGCGGAAAGAGTCGAATAGGTGAGAAGTCCGGGAGTTAGTAGTGGGTCGCATCCCGGCGTAAGACCGCTGAGATCTGTACACAAAGCTGTTCCGTTCGCCAAGAGGACTGGAGAAGGGCCGGTTGAGTTCTGGTACAAGCCGTGGTTCACGTTGGGAGCGCCCGTCCAGCCGGCGCCATAAAGGGGCAGACCCATGGTGTACTTGTGCGGTGGCACACCGGCCTTGAGATAGGCATTTACAGTGTCGTCAATGTCGAGATCCTGGCCAAACAGCGGATCCCGGCGGGAATCGAATAACGGCGATGCGTCATTGGTTTGCGTGACCCACGAGCCGGAGTAGTTGTAGCCATCGATGGTGATGAAATCGACCTGCTTGGCAGCTTTGCGAAGATCGATGTTGACATAGTTCTGCGCGCCCGCAGGCCCGTCGAACGAGAGGGTATATTCCTTGCCTGTAGTTTTGCTCAACGCGTTCAGCTGGTTGCGGAATTCCCGCAGCAGGGCTGTGAAGTTCTGCGTGTCGGTCGCTGTGGGGAATTCCCAATCGATATTGAAACCGTCAAACAAGCCGGGGGCCGTGATGCCTGCGGCGATGTTACCGCTGACAAACATATCGATGCAGGAAGCGGCAAGCGCTTGGCGTCCGGCAGCGGTGCTGGCGGCGCTGACGAAGGCCGCAGTGTTAACGGCAGACGCCCCTCCCAGAGACATCAGCACTTTTAGACTGGGATGGAGTGCCTTGAGTTGTTGAATGGCCGCAAAATTTCCATAGAGCGGTCCAGCGTAGGCGGTACCGTTCACGCTCGGCAGGTATGGGGACTGATAGTCGGCCCAGGTATCGGCAATAGCGCATGCCGGCGCCGGACTCGTCGTCACATTGCCAAAAGCGTAGATGAGGTGCGTCAGTTTATCGGCCACACCATTCTGTTGCAGGTTCGCGATGTTGTAGCCGGCGTAATAGATACCCCACTCTTCGAAGTATCCTCCAACAATCTTGCCTTGATCGTGTTTTTGTGCAAATGAGGGAGAGATGCATGCAACGATGGCCAACAAACTAAGCAAAGCCATTCGGAACAGGCGTGGCTGGAAAAAGGTTGACATGGCAAAGGCCTCCGGAATTGGTGAAGTACGAACCGCCGGAGTATAGAGCTATATAGCGGAACTTGCAATACGATATTTTTGGAGCACAGTTTGTTTTCAATTCTCAGCGCGCCCAGTGAAAATTCGGACGCAGAAAAGATTGAGGCAGGCCGACTTGTAAGTCGGCCTGCCTACTTGGTTATCTGGCCAGGCATTATGGATTGAGATCTGCAGCCAGAGCTTTCGTCAGGTCTCCACTTGGATCGTCGTCTTTCACCGCCCAAACGTAGCCGCCGCCTAGGCCGTACTGGTTGATGTAGTTCACCTTGCACTGTACCGACTCAGCGTTGTCGTAGCTGAAAGCAGTGTTAGTGGTTGCGTTGAACATACGGGCCACGCAACGAGTGGAGTCGTAGCTGGAGGTGAACCCGTTGTTCAGCAGGTTGACGATTGTCCCGTAGGTCGCCAGTCCGTCAACCAACAGGAAGTCGCACCCTGCCGCCGGGCTACTCTGGTTCTGACCCGTCGGGCAATTTCCCACTCCGTTTGCATTGGGTACCGGGGAAGTTCCGTTCGGGGTTAGAGTTCCCGACCCATCGTTAATGCCAGTTGCGTTCTGGTACATGCCGCTGTTAGTCGAGGTCAGACCTCCTGCCCAACCCGCACCATAGAGCGGGAAGCCCATGGTGTATTTAGCGGGCGATGCGCCGTGCGCCAGGTAGTACTGTACGGTGGCGTCAATCGTGTCACCTTTTCCGTACAGAGGACTGGAAGTTTCGTCGTACAGCGGAGACGCGTCATTGGTGGCATTGGACCAGTCTCCGGCGTAGTTATAGCCGTCGACATTCATGTAGTCCAAGACTGCATTCAGACCTCCGATGTTGATCGTGTCATAACCACCGTCGTTGCCCGAGTCCGCGGGCGCGCCCGGGGTTGACGGACCGGCAGCCAAATCGGCCAATACCAGATACGTCTTGCCGGTCGTTCCCGACAACGAGGTTAGCTCGTTGCGGAATTCGGTCATCAACGCTGTGAAGTTGGCCGTATCGTTTGCGTTCGGGAACTCCCAGTCGATGTCGAAGCCATCGAAGAGAGTCCCGGTGGAGACACCCGAGGCGATATTGCCCTGGATGAACATGTTGATGCACGAACCGACAAACGCCTGGCGTTGAGCCTGGGTGCTGGCGGCGGTGTCGAAGAGCTGGTTGTAGGTGGGGGGATTCCATCCGCCGATGGAGATCAATACTTTCAGGTTGGGATGGAGCTGCTTGAGTTGCACGAGCGCCCCAAAGTTCCCCTGCAGCGGGGCCGTCGCCGCAGTAGCGCCAGGCACCTGCGGAACGACCTTCTGGTAATCGGCATAGGTGTCGGCGAGCGCGCAATTTACGTTGCTGCCGTTCGCGACGGGCTTGGCAAAGGCATAAATGAGGTGTGTGAGGACGCTGGCTACGCCATTATTCTGCAGGTCCGCAACGTTCGCATTGGCGTAGTAAGTTCCCCACTCTTCGTACCACCCAGCCATCACCAGATTGGTGAGTTTGGAGGTCGTCACGTTCACCGCCGAACTGGCGGACGACATGCCGTCATAGTCCGTCGCTTCAACCGTAAAGCTGTAGGTAGTCGAAGGCGTGAGGTTGGTCGGCGTAAAGGACGTGCCGCTTGTGGTTCCGATCGAAGTCCCGTTCTTCAGCACGGTGTAGCTGGTAATCGTGCAGCCTGAAGGAGGAGATACCGCCGACCAACTCAGATTAGTGGTGGCGTCAGTCGTGCCAGAGGCCGCCAATCCAGTCGGAGCGGCAGGCTTCGTCGTGCACGTGCTGGCCGAAGTCGTCACATTCACCGCCGAACTCGCGGCCGAGGTGCCGGACGAGTCCGTCGCTTCTACCGTGAAACTGTAGGTGGTCGACGGATTAAGACCAGTCACGGCGTCGGAGGTTGTGGTTGGGCTGGCGATTACGGTTGAACTCTGCAGGACCTTATAGCTGACACTGCATCCTGCGGGTGGTGTGACCGCGTTCCAGTTCAGGTTGGTGCTGGATTGCGTCGTCCCGGTTGCCGCCAGTCCAGTTGGAACAGCTGGCGCAGCCGAGCAAGTGGAACAAGGACCAGTCGCAGTCCAAGGTTCGCCGGTTCCGGCTCCGCCGTTGTTGGTTGACGGATTCTGGTTCTGCGTCCAGAAGTTGGCCACGTAGTTTTCTCCACCTACGCTCGCCGTCATGCCTGCGGTGTAGGTCGCAGTGCCACTCCATGGCGTGTCGCATGTGCCTCCGCTGTTTGCCAGGGTGGTTACATTCACAGCCCCGCTTGCGGCTGATGTGCCGGCGGCGTCTGTGGCTTCCACTGTGAAGCTGTAAGCAGTCGATGCCGCAAGGCCGCTCACGGCAAACGACGTGCCAGTTGCGGTTCCTATCGATGTTCCATTCTGTAATACGGTGTAACTGGTGATCGTGCAGTTCGCGGGAGCAGTGTCCGCTGTCCAGCTCAGGTTTGTGCCAGAGCTTGTCGTACCAGACGCCGCCAATCCCGTCGGTGCACTGGGCTTGGTTGTGCACGAGTTCGCCAGCGTGGTCACATTCACGGCTGAGCTTGCAGCTGACGTACCGTTAGCGTCCGTTGCCTTAACCGTAAAGCTATAAGCGGTCGATGCCGCAAGTCCGCTGACGGCGAAGGATGTGCCGGTCGCAGTTCCAATCGAAGCTCCGTTCTGCAATACGGTGTAGCTGCTGATGGTGCAGTTTGCGGGAGGAGTATCTGCTGTCCAGCTCAGGTTTGTGCCGGAGCTGGTTGTACCGGACGCCGCCAAGCCAGCTGGCGCGCTGGGCGTGGTAGTACAACTGCCGCCGCTTCCGCCAGTTCCACTGAGGGCGGATGTCTGCGGACTATTTGTGGCGTTGTCGGTGACTGTCAGGGTGCCGCTGGCCGCGCCTGACGCAGTTGGATAGAAATACACGTAGATTGGACACGAGCCGTTGGCGGCCACCGAGGATCCACAATTGCTGGATACGACAAACGGGCCGCTGACCGTGACATTACTGATGCTCACGGCTGAGCTGCCGCTGTTGGACAGTGTGAAGGTTTGCCACGCGGTACCGGTGCCCACCGGGGTGCTCCCGAAGTTGTAGCTCGATGGGCTAAGAGTGACTGTCGCTTGCGCCAACAGCGAAACCGAGATAAAGACGCAGAGCAGGGAGGAGAAAAGAAAAGCACGCTTCATTGTGGCTCCTTTATTCGGGGGACGCTGCCAGCGCGGTCCACCCGCGGTTGGGTGATTAAAGGAAACGGGCCCATGCGGTAATCGCATCGAGCTCTGTGTCTCGAGATTTGGTTATATGCAGCACTTGTGGAAGAGTCAGGGCGCAGTAGTTCATTGATCGCGATATTTCCAGATCTGGAAAGAACAAGTTTCCAACTGATCTACGGCGTTCAAACTGCTCTATAGCATTCGCGGAAGAAACGTACTCCCGCGTGGTCAGCCGAGTCAGGAAACTTTTTTCTTGTTGCGCGATCCGA
>Ga0307478_10003892_pt1 | contig 10859 bp, 6 predicted proteins | sample atmos_gasesECM4C_2_FD_203713 | JGI IMG/M metagenome (GOLD analysis project Ga0307478, IMG submission 203713) | Hardwood forest soil microbial communities from Morgan-Monroe State Forest, Indiana, United States - atmos_gasesECM4C_05 | ecosystem: Environmental > Terrestrial > Soil > Temperate...
GTTTCAGCTTTTGTGCGTGACGAGTTTAAGCTGTTCGGCCAGAGATGCAAATCGAAATGGCTTTTCGAGAAACGCCACGTTCGGCGGAATTTGCGCTGCGGGCAATCCCTCTGCGCAACCCGACATCTAAACCACCTGCACCCCTGTGTCGCATCCGTTAGGCGCCTTCCTCTTCCTTTGTTATTCTCCCTTCGCATGCCCTCTCTCGATCAGAGCGTGAACTCCACCACTCCCCAGCCTCAGTTGGAGCGCGGCCTCGGCCTCAAGGAAGCCGTGGCCCTCAACATGATCGAAATCGTCGGCATCGGTCCGTTCGTCGTCAGTTCGCTCGTCATCAAGGCCATGGGCGGCCCACAGGCTCTCATCGCCTGGCTTGCCGGCGCGCTTCTCGCTACTCTCGATGGTTTCGTCTGGTCGGAGCTAGGCGCCGCCATGCCCAAAGCGGGCGGCACTTACGTTTTCCTTCGTGAAGCCTACGGGCCTCAGCGCTGGGGACGCCTCATGTCTTTTCTTTTTGTTTGGCAAACCCTGATCCAGGCGCCTCTCTCCGTCGCTTCCGCCGCCATCGGTTTCTCCGATTACGCCAAGTACCTCCATCCCCTTACCAGCTGGCAGGCTCGCGCTCTCTCTGGCGCTCTGGTCATTTCTCTTGTCATCCTTCTTTACCGCAGGATCACCACCATCGGAAAAATCTCCGTGCTCCTTTGGCTCGGCGTTGTTGGCACCATGCTCTGGCTCATCTGGGGTGGTATGCGCCATTTCGACCGAAGCATCGCTTTTGATTTTCCTCCCGGCGCCTTCCATCTTTCCTGGATCTGGTTCGCCGGACTCGGCGGCGCCATGGTCAACACCATCTACAGCTACTGGGGCTACTACAACATCTGCCATCTCGGCGCCGAAATTCGCGACCCCGAAAAAAATATTCCTCGCGGCATTTTTCTCTCAATCCTCGGCATCACCGTGCTCTATCTCGCCATGCAAACCAGCATCCTCGGCGTTGTGCCCTGGCGCGAAGCGCAGAACTCTCCTTTCCTCGCGAGCCTGTTCATCGAAAGGCTCTACGGTTCCGCCGCTGCTCGCCTTGTCACCTGCATGGTTCTCTGGATCGCCCTTGCCAGCGTCTTCTCCGTCCTTCTCGGGTATTCCCGCGTGCCCTATTCCGCCGCGCTCGACGGCAACTTCCTCCCCGTCTTCGCTAAAGTTCATCCCACAAAACATTTCCCCCACATTTCATTGCTTTTCCTCGGCGGTCTCTCCTTTGTCTTCAGCCTCACCCTCAAACTCAAAACCGCAATCGCCGCCATTCTCGCCATGCGCCTCCTCGTTCAATTTATCGGCCAGGCTGTCGGCGTCATTCTTCTCCACCGGCGCTGGCCACCGGAACGCCTGCCCTTCAAAATGTGGTTTTATCCGCTGCCCGCTGTCCTCACCATGCTCGCCTGGGCCTGGCTTTTCTGGCATACCGGCCCCATCCGCAAATGGGGACTCCTCGAAATCGCCCTTGGCCTCCTTGCATTTCTGATTTGGACCCGGGAAATGCGACAATGGCCCTTCGCGCAAGACAACGCCCCGCGCCCAGCCGCCACCGATTCTGTGTAGGGGCGGCCTGCCTGCGGTAGGCAGGCTTTACGCCGCCTACACGCAGAAACGCCAGTCTTGCCCTGGCTCGGCATTTGTAGGTTGGAGTGCGGCGGCTCGCCGCCGCTTTCTCTGGCCTCAGCTTTCGGGTGCCCCACCTGCCGCACTTGCATGCGGGGCTCGTAGAGCGCTCGATCGTGCAGTCGCTACGCAAGCGTTGTCGCGGAAAAACGTTTCTTTGCGTTGGCGCATCCTTATAAGTCTCTTTGGAGGGTCCGTGAAAGCCTTGCCCCGCCCGCTACTATTCGGAATTTTCCTTTCCCTGACTGCCGCGCAAACGCCCGCCCAATTCCCTCCCGCTCCAGGCACCGGCCCCGGCCTCCCCGAAACCATTGAGGCCATCGACTCCGCCCGCGTCACCACGCGCATCCTTTACATCACCGCTCACCCCGACGACGAAAGCTCCGCTGTCCTCACTTACCTCGCTCGCGGACTCCACGCCGACGTCGCTCTTCTCTCCATCACTCGCGGTGAAGGCGGCCAAAACGCTCTTGGCCCCGAACAAGCTCCCCAACTCGGCCTTATCCGCACGCAGGAACTTCTCGCCGCCACTCGCGGCTACGGCCTCAAGCTCTACTTCACCCGCGCCCGCGATTTCGGCTACTCCAAAACTCCCGAAGAAACCGAAAAAATCTGGGGCGATCAGGTCATCGAAGATATGGTCCGCATCATCCGCTCCTTCCGCCCCAATATCGTCATCAACCACTGGGGCAGCGTCCACACGGGCCACGGCCACCATCAAGCCTCCGGCATCCTCACTCCCAAAGCTGTCGCCCTCGCTGCCGATCCTTCCTTCAAGCTGGGCGCGTCTTCCAGCCCCCTGTCCGGCACATCCGTTCTGGTCGACGAAGCTCCCTGGAAGGCTACCCTCATCCTTAGCCTCGACCGCAGCGACTCTCCCAAGGGTTACGTCCTCCCTCTCGACGAAGTCTCTCCGCTCTACGGCAAAACTTGGCGCGAAATCGGCCTCGATGCTTTCGTGAATCATCACACGCAGGGCATCGCGGGCTTTCTCAATTCTCCCTTCGTGCGCCGCCAGATCGGCCTCGTCGCCGAAGGCGGCGCCACTCTCGACCCTGCACAGCTCGCCGAACCCCTCACCACACTCTTCCCCGGCTGCGGAGCCTTCGAGCATGCCTACAAATCGCTCGGCCTTGCGCGCGACGCAGTTATGCAGGGAGATACCGCCTCCGCCACACACCAGCTTGCCGATGCCGCGAGCGACTTCACCGACTGGACCGGCAAGTGTGGTTACGCCGTCGCTGACAATCCAACGCAGCTCGAGTATGTGGCTGACATCGCTCGCAGCCAGAAGCGCATCGAAAAAGCCCTCGCCCTTGCCGCCGGCATTCATCTCAAAGCCGAATCCGATACCAGCGAGCTCGTCGTCGGGGATTCCTTCCACATCACTGCGCGCACCACCTGCCGCAAAGACGCACAATGCTCCCTTGGCGCCCTCACCCTCGATCTCCCTAAATCGATGGAACAATCCGCTCCGCAAGGCAGCGCGGATAAAGGTTACGACTTTACCATCGGCTTCACGGGAAAAACACCGCCGCCACAGCCAGGATTTCCAGCCCCAATACCCCCAGACCAAATGCTTCCCCTGCTTCCCGAGCCGCCCCCATTAATCACCGCTCAACAGGAACTCACCGTCGCCGGCTATAAAATGACTGTGCACGAGCCGGTCACCCGCGTTACTACCACTTCCACCAGTGTTGCGCGAGTTCCCCTTCGCATCGTTCCCGCCTACACCGTCTCCGTTGAGCCCGCGCAAGCCATCGAAGTTCTCTCCGCTCCGCACCAGCCTTTCGATATTTTCCTTCGCGTCCATTCCTACTCCGCCAAACCTCGAACCGTCTCCGTTGGTCTTGATCTCCCCGATGGCCTCACTTCCTCTCCGCCCGTCGACGTCAAATTCACCGGCATCGGCGATCAGTACGTCAAGCTCACTGTCACTCCCCCGGCCAAACTCGATCCTGGCAATTTCGCCATCACCGCTTACGCCAGGCTCGGCGACGAAAAATTCTCCACCTCACTCGAACCTCTCCCCTCTATGCCCACACTTTTCTGGAGCGAGCCCGCGCAAACCGTCGTCCACGCCTTCGGCATCAACGTCCCCGCGAATCTTCGCGTCGGCTACATCTCCGCTGAAGGCGAGCCCATTCCCGACGCCCTCCGTCGCCTCGGCATCAACGTCCAGATGCTCGACACCGCCGCTCTCACCTTCGGCGATCTCACCGGGTACGACGCCATCGTCGTCGGCGTGCGCGCCTACGAGCTTCGCCCCGAACTCGCCGAAGCCAACAAGCGCCTCCTCGACTACGTCTCCGCCGGCGGCACCCTCGTCGTTCAATACAACCGCGACTACATCTGGAACAGGCTCGAACCCGCTCCTTATCCCGCCAAAATCGGCAACCCCACTCCCCGCATCACCGACGAAAACTCTCCCGTCCACTTCCTCAAACCCCATGACCCGCTTCTCAATCGCCCCAACAAAATCACCGACGACGACTTTCAAAACTGGGTGCAGGAGCGCGGCCTCTATTTCTGGAATGATTTCGACGCCAAGTACACACCGCTCCTCGCCATGAATGATCCCGGCGAAAAGGATCTGAACGGCGGCCTCGTCTACACCCGCTACGGCAAGGGCACCTACATCTACACCGGCCTCGCCTTCTTCCGCGAACTTCCCGAAGGCGTGCCCGGCGCCTATCGCCTCTTCGTCAACCTCCTCTCCGCCTCCAAATCCAACTAGCCAGAATCGTAGGTCCAGCACTGTTTACCCTGAGCCGAGAAGGTCTGGACCCATGTCCGCACGATTCCCCGATCTTAGGCACGCTTGCGGCGGGGAGGATGTCAAATCGACGGATCCATCGCTCTTCTTCCCACCTCTCCTCTGAGCTTAAATGTCATTCTGAGGTCCGCGTCTTGTGCCGTCCGAAGGATCTCAACGTCGAATCAACTGCACATTGTCACTTGAGACCCAGCCTGCCTCTCCGGATACCCAACTGAACACAATCCTCTGCTCGATCCCTCACACTGCGCTATCCTCGAACGTGTCCAAACTTTCGCAGGAGTGCATCGAGCAATGATTCGAAAGTCATCCGCATTTTTCTCCGCACGCGTAATTTCCCGCGGAGCCGCTTTTCTCCTTATCATTTCCCTGAGCCTCGCCCTCGCTTCCTCCGCCGCCGCTCAAAAAAAGAAAAAGAAGGACGACACTCCGCCGTCCCCTCCCCCGAGCGTCATCAGTTCCATTCCCGACGAACAGAAAATCGACGTCGCCATCAGCGAAATGCTCGGTGCCTGGCAGGTTGGCGACACTACCGCGCTTCACAAGCACATCGCTGACGACATCTCCGTCGTCAACGGCATGTGGGCCCCTCCCGTTGTCGGCTGGGTCAACTATCTCTCCGCTTATCAGGCGCAACGCGCCCGCATCCAGCAGGTGCGCCTCGACCGCAGCAACACGTTGATCCGCATTGCTCCTTCAGCAACGGTCGCCTGGGCGTGTTATCAGTGGGAATTCACTGCTATGGTGGATGGGTCTCCGAGTGCCGCGGACGGTCAGACCACTCTGGTTCTCGAAAAACGCGCCGACGACTGGGTCATCGTCCATAATCACACTTCTCTGGTACAGGCTTCTCAGCCAGCCGCTCCCGCGAACCCCGCGCCGCAACCGGCAAACCCTGCCAAGCCCTGACGCTTTGCTCGTTTGGCGGCTTGCTCCTGCGCTAGGCTCAGAAATTCTTCAGACCGTGGTAGACGAACATCCCTGCGATCAGCAGTAGCAGCACTCCCGAGGTGATCCCGCTTGCCAGCAGCGGCTTCGAAAGCGATTCGATCTTCGCCACCAATTCGCGCTGCTCCCTCGCCATGTGCTCCTCGGCTGCGCCAATAAAGATTTGATCGTCTTCATGGCTGGAGAGCACGCTCCGCCACGCAATCAGTATCAGAAATATGGCGGTTGCGACTCCCCACACCATCGTCAAATACAAAGTCGGTCCTGCAAAAAACTCCTCGATTCGTTCCATAGAAGCCTCCCGATGGAACCGATCCCCGATGCCTGCCCTAGGGAAGCAGGCCGTCAATCTGCGCGAAGTATAGCACTCTGGAATTGGATTGCTAGTGGCTCCCCCACCCTTCCAAACGCTCGTTCGACCCCTGCTTGCTTTCCCAAGCGGCCCTCTTTTCCCCTTTTTTCCGCGGTTTTTCCTGGCATCGTACCACCTGTCACCCGCGCGCCCTCTTACATCCTGGGTCAGAAACATTCGATTGCCTGTCCACTCGCGTGATTCTGGAGGTCCACTTGCTCCTACTTCCTCCGTCCACTTCGAAGACCCGAAGAAGACCTCCAAAATCCTGAAGCACCCTGCTTCCCCCCGGGGCACAGCACTGCTGTGCCCCAGCTTGGCAACATGGCACCCTCATTGCCTTCCGCCTCTCAACATGCACCTGGTCGCGCACACCCGCCCCTTCCCGCGATTCCGCTTTCCGCTGCTCCGCGACCAACCCGCTGCAAGGCCTGCAAGGCCGCGCTTCGTTGACAAACTCCATTCCCCGCCTCAAACTAATTATCGCTTCTCTTCACTTGTGCCCAAGTGGCGGAACTGGCAGACGCGCTAGCTTCAGGAGCTAGTGGCCGCAAGGTCGTGGAGGTTCGAGTCCTCTCTTGGGCACCATTTATTCGCCTCCTCGCGCCTCGTTCCGTCTCACCGGTCCCCCGCAAAAATCGCTGGCCTGCCCGTCCCGCTTTGCATAGAGTAAGGCCCAGATTCACGAGCGGAGATTTCTCTTTTTCTGGCAACGTGCCCTGTGTCTCTCTGAACTTTCGCCCACGCGTGCCGCCGCCCGAATTTCTCTCCGCCCCGTGTCTTCACTCTCTCCTTGGAGACAAAAATGAACAAATATCTGGTTGAGCTGATCGGCACCTTCTTTCTGGTCCTCACCATCGGCTGCACGGTTATCGACAAGGGCGCGGGACCGCTTGCTCCCATCGCCATCGGCGCCTCTCTGATGGTCATGATTTTCGCTGGTGGCCACATCTCCGGCGGGCACTACAATCCTGCGGTCACCCTTGGTGTCTGGATGCGCGGCAAGTGCGACACCAAGGACGTCGTTCCTTACTGGGTCGTTCAATTCGTTGGCGCCGCTCTCGCTGCCGCTGTCGTGAAGTTCTTCAAAGCCGGTGCCCTCATCACTCCCGGCAGTCCCCAGGCTCTTCCCGCCTTACTCGCCGAATTCCTCTTCACTTTTGCTCTGGTCTACGTTGTCCTGAACACCGCCACCGCAAAAGGCACTGCGGGTAATTCCTTCTACGGACTCGCCATCGGCATGACCGTCATGACCGGCGCCTTCGCTGTCGGCAACATTTCTGGTGGCGCTTTCAATCCCGCCGTAGCCCTCGGCATCTCCATCATGGGACTCTCGGCGTGGTCCAGCATCTGGATCCTCCTTGTTGCAGACTCTCTCGGTGGCGCCGTCGCCGCGCTCACCTTCAAATTCGTCAATCCCGGCGACTGATCCTTCTCCGCCATCTCTCTCTTCACGGCAGCGGGCGTTTCTCACTTCACTTGAGGCGAATCCGGCGAGGTTGTGTAGCGGCCGCCGTCTGGGGCGGGCATCTCTCTGCCGGCGCCTCACCCTCTTACTCTCTTCTGAAAAATTGTCCGAATCCGATGCGCGCCTGGATCGTGTTGATGCCGGGATTCGGATTCGTCATCCCCGCATTCGAAATGTGCATGAACCTGACTTCCGCGCTGAAATTATGTTTCTTTCCCAGAAAGTGCGCTCCGAATCCGGCGCTCGTCGTGAAGTTGATCTGCGAAGTTCCCTCGGGCACTTTTGTGTTCGTAAAGAGCGTCCCCCCTTCAATCTCGAAATACGGCTTCACGTTCTTCGGCGAATCCAGAATCCACTTGAACGCGAACGGATTCACTCCCCCGCCGTACGCGGTGTTCGTCTTCTGCACAATCACCCAAGCCGGCACTACGTCGAACGCATACTCGAGTTGCCCTCGCAAAAATCCTGGGCCGTGTGGCGACGTCAGCAGCAGTCCGTAACGCAGTCCCAGGTTCCACACGCCCGTGCCCGATTGGCTTCCGTTGATCCCGTGCCCACCGCCGGTCCACACTTGCCATTCGCGCCCCGCTCCCTCCGGCCCGGCCTGCGCAGCCGCCCGTTTCGCGCACGCAAGCGCCATCACTCCCAACAAAAATGCCACCAAACACGTTTTCTTCACCCCGCGTCCTCCGCCCCCGAATCCTGCACAATAGCCGAATCCCCGCCCACATACAATCGCGCCATTCCCAACGTCGATAACCCTCAGTCGCAGCTCTGCCGCGATCTCGCCGGTTCCTGCTCTGGCGTCAAATTCGTTGCGCCAAGGGCAGGAGACGCGTACGATGCACACACCACACGTCTAAATCAGAAACTCTGGTTCAACCCTTTCCAGATTCTTTGACCTAGACGAATTCCACAAAAATGAGGAAAAACGAATGAGAAAACGACAGGTCCAGGGAATTTGCCTGGGTGTTTGTCTTTTGCTGTTAGGGGTGTCGCTGTATGCCCAGATGGCGCGGCCCACCCATGACGGGACGGTATGGGAATTGTCATTCATTCGCGTGAAGCCGGGAATGGATCCCGCGTACGACAAGTACCTCGCCACCGATTGGAAAAAGGAACAGGATGCGCTGAAGGCTGCAGGAATGATCCTGTCCTATCAGGTGATCGGAACAGAAGCTCATAGCCCAACGGACTGGAATCTTCTCTTGATGGTGGAATATAAGGACTTGGCAACACTCGAAGCAAATCAAGACAAGGCTGACGCGCTGCTCCAGAAAATGTTTGGTGGAGACGAAAAGGTGATGCAGGGATACAAGGATCGTTCCGAAATCCGCGAAGTGATGGGGACACGTTTGGGGCGACAGATCATCCTGGAACCCAAAAAGTAGTTGCGATTGGCTGCTGAGACGGGGCGAGTTCCGAGAGAATTTGCCCCGAGTCTTTTGCAACATGGCATGTGTGCCGTGAGGAGGTCGCACGCAAACCGGCCGATCAAAAATTGGCGTGGAGAAAAAAGTAGGGAGGCAGGCCAGGTCTTCCCGCCTCCCTTTTATTCCCCTTTCGGGGAATCCGATTAGCCTGACGGAGGGCGGCTAATCGGTCGTGTGTTGGCCTACCTATGAAATTCCTGAAAGCTCAAAAAAGTTACAGCGATTTTCAAAAAAATGACTAAAATCAGTTTGGTCACCTCCTCGCTCCCAGAAAGGGACAGTCGGCATGCCCCCCAAATCCTCCCTTAGTCCTGATAACATCTTGCGTTTTCTTCAGCTTAGGAATGACCCCGTCTCCCTCGACGACCTATCCCGCTCCCTCCACCTCAAGAAGAACCACCGTCGCCCCCTCCTCCAGATGCTCGAAAGACTTAAAAAACGCGGCCTCGTCGAGGAGCTTTCGCACGGCCGCTTCCTCCTCCGCCAGTCTCCCAAGCCGGTCCCCCCTCCCCCAAAACGGCGCCCTGCTCCCGAGGAACCCACCGAGAAAATCCCTCAGCACAAAGCCAGTTCTCGCGACGAAATTCGCGGTCGTCTCGTTCTCCATCAGGACGGCTACGGCTTTGTTGTTCCTGACGTCGCTCTTCCCAACGTCGATGGCGACATTTTCATTCCTCGCGACCGCGTCGAAGATGCCATGCATGGCGACACCGTCATCGCCAAAATCACCCGTCTTAGCGGACTTCCCGGCGCTCGCCGTGCCGAGGGCCGCGTAGTTCGCATCATTGGACGCGCTCATCCCTCCGTCGTTGGCCTGTTCCGCTACACCTCCCGCGGTTCGGTCGTCATCCCCTACGATCCGCGCGTCCAGCATGAAATCGAGCTTCCTCCCGGCGACGAAATCTCTCCCGCTCTCCGCGAGCAACTCCTCCCGGGCTCGAAAGAACAATCTACTCGCGGCAAGCGCCTCCCTCACATCGCCAAACTCGATGGCGCCGTCGTCAATGCCGAACTCATTCGTTACGGCCGTGGCGGCACCGCTCCCACCGGACGCGTTATCGAAATCCTCGGCCGCCCGGGCGATCTCGGCGTCGACACCGAAATCATCATTCGCAAGCACCACTTGCCTCACACCTTCCCTCCCGAAGTCTTATACGACTCCGGACAAGTCGCTCATCCCGTCAGCGAACCTGACCGCACTGGCCGCGAGGATTTTCGCGACCTTCCCATCGTCACCATCGACGGCGAAACCGCCCGTGATTTCGACGATGCCGTTTACGTCGAGCGCCGCGACGATGGCGGATGGCTCCTCCAGGTTCACATCGCCGACGTCGCTCACTACGTTCATCCCGAATCGCCTCTCGATCGCGAAGCCCGCCTCCGCGGCAATTCCGTCTATTTCATCGATCGCGCCGTTCCCATGCTCCCCGAATCCCTGTCCAACGGCATCTGCTCGCTCAATCCCCGCGAAGAGCGCCTGGTCATGAGCGCCATCATGAATTTCGATTCCGCCGGACACATGCTCACCTCCGTCATGGTTCCCGGCGTGATCCGTTCCGCCGAGCGCATGACCTATACCAACGTCAACAAGGTCCTCACCGGCGATCCCGAAATGTCGGAGCGTTACGCCCACCTCCACCATCATTTCCGCGCCATGCGCGGCCTCGCTCTCCTTCTCAACTCCCGCCGCGAAGAGAACGGCTCCATCGATTTCGATCTCCCCGAGCCCGTCATCGAATTCGACGAACAACAGCGCATGACCAACATCGGCCGCAGTGAACGCAACATCGCCCACCGCATCATCGAAGAATTCATGCTTGCCGCCAATCGCGCCGTCGCTCATTACCTCATCAGCCGCGGCATCAAGTGCCTTCATCGCGTCCACGAAAAGCCCGACATTCGCAAAGTCCTCGAATTCGAGGAACTCGCCCACGCCTTTGGCTATTCGCTCGGCGTTGAAGATCTCAACCAGCGCGAAGTTGCCGTCCGCCACGGCAAGGTGCCTTCACCCGCCAAGGCGGGACGTCCCGAAAGCCGCGGTTACGGCCGCGAGCGCCAGCAGCGCGTCGCTCTTCCCGGATCCGGCATCAACATCACCCCGAAGCACTATCAGCATCTGCTGCAAAAGCTGAGCGGCAAGCCCGAGGAGCGCATCGTCTCCTACCTAATGCTTCGTTCCCTTAAGCAGGCTCGCTACGCCGCCGAGCCCCTCGGCCATTTCGC
>Ga0307478_10003893_pt1 | contig 10858 bp, 9 predicted proteins | sample atmos_gasesECM4C_2_FD_203713 | JGI IMG/M metagenome (GOLD analysis project Ga0307478, IMG submission 203713) | Hardwood forest soil microbial communities from Morgan-Monroe State Forest, Indiana, United States - atmos_gasesECM4C_05 | ecosystem: Environmental > Terrestrial > Soil > Temperate...
GGCCAGGGCCTGCGTGTTGGTGAGGACTTCGGCGTCATAGGGAGTGACGCCGTGCGAACTGACGAAGCGGGCGCGCTTGGCTTCGGGCAATTCGGGAAGCGTGTGGAGGACTTCCTCGCGCCAGGCGGGGCTAATGTGGACGGGAAGAAGATCGGGCTCGGGGAAATAACGGTAATCGTGGGCCTTTTCTTTCGAACGCATTCCAACGGTGTGGCCTTCGGCTTGGTTCCAGAGACGCGTTTCCTGCAAGATGCGGCCGCCGCTTTCGAGGACGCCGATGTGGCGCTCGATTTCGTATTCCAGGGCTCTTTGCAAAAAGCGGAAAGAGTTAAGATTTTTGACTTCCACCTTGGTGCCGAACTCTTTCGAACCGCGGGGGCGCACGCTGACGTTGGCGTCGCAGCGGAGCGAACCTTCCTCCATGTTGCCATCGCTGACGCCGGTGTAGAGCATGATCTGGCGAAGCGTGGTGAGGTAGGCGTAGGCCTCATCGGGCGCGCGCATGTCCGGTTCGGAGACGATTTCGCTGAGCGGGGTGCCGCAGCGGTTGTAGTCGATGTAGGCCTTCCGCGCGGACTGCGCGAAACCTTCGTGAAGATTTTTCGCGGCGTCTTCCTCGAGATGGAGGCGGGTGATGCCGATGCGTTTTTTCACGCCGCCGACTTCGATTTCGAGCCAGCCGCCTGTGGCGAGGGGCAATTCGTATTGGGAAATTTGGTAGCCTTTGGGGAGATCCGGGTAGAAATAATTTTTGCGAGCGAAGCGGGAATGCTCGTGCACGGTGCAATTCAGGGCAAGCGAGGCGCGCATGGCCATTTCGACGGCGCGTTTGTTCAAGACAGGCAGCGTGCCGGGCAAGCCGAGGCACACCGGGCAGACGTTGCTGTTCGGCGGATCGCCAAAGCGCGTCGAGCAGCCGCAGAAGATTTTTGTCTTTGTGAGGAGTTGGACGTGGACTTCCAGGCCGATGACCGGCTCGTATTTCGCCAGGGCTTCGGGGGCGAGGGACACTGCCTCGGGAGTGGATTTCGCCATAAGAAGCCCACGATTATAGCATCACCCCGCAGCGCCGCGGCGAGGCTCCCTCTGCTGGCGCCTGTAGGCGTCGATGGCGTTCCTTGCGGTCATAGTGAGGTTGGCGGGCAAATCAGTGAGCGCAAACCACCGGACTTGGCTCGTCTTCCGCGGCTCGCAATTTTGGGCCTCGCCGTTTAATACGCGCCCCAAGTAAGCGGGAGAGACCCAATGCTGGTTTTCCTGCGGCAGGAGATGGTCGGTGACACAAAGAAGCGCTTCCATGGAAACCTCCAGGCCGACTTCCTCGCGAGCCTCGCGGACCGCACATTCTTCGAGTGTCTCAAGATAATCCAGCTTGCCGCCGACGATGCTCCAGCAGCCCGCTTCAGGGGGAAGCTTGCGTAGGGTGAGGAGAACGCGACCGCGTTCATCGACCAGCAGCACGCCGACTCCGACCCTGGGAGGGCAGGCTGGCTCACCGCCACTGTTGGGGGCGGTCATCCTTGTTCGTCACCGGGCTTTTCTCCGGGCCTTTCCCCAGGCCAACGGAGTTTCGAAAAGGCTGGAGCGGGTTCGCGGAGCGCGGGAAAGATGCCTTCGGCCAAAGCGCAGCTGAGAAATAAAAACGCCACGTAGACGGCATCGCCAGCCAGAGTGTTCCAGAAGAGCGGAAGACCCGCGAGGTAGCAAGCGGCCAGGCCGGCGGGGGACTTTGGGAAGGAATTCAGAAGCCACCACACGCCGAAATTGGTGATGAGAAAAAACTGCACGGAGCCGAGAAACGTGGCGCCGGCCAAGCGCGGGACGGTGCGGCGATGCCGCAGCAGGCGACCGATGAGCACGCTCAATAGAAAACTGGCGTAGACGATGAGCGTGAGCTTGTGAAAACCGAGGAAGACGTCACCCGCGAGGAGCGTCAGCAGAGGAAACAGGAATGCCAGGCGGCGATCGCGGATGATGGCGCCGGAAAAGAGCGCCATCGCACCCATGGGCGTGAAGTTCCAAGGATGCGGAGCCGCGCGAAGGCCGGCAGCGATGACCATCAGGACCAGGGCTAGTAGCAACCGAAAAAGCAGGATTTCTTTTTGAGAGAGAGCGGATTTCATTTTGTGACTTCCTCCCGTTCCGGCAAAAGATCGCAAAAGACAAAACCATCTCGGTTGATGACTTCTCCCTTCTGCACGCGAATGCGCGAGCGAAAGATCGGACCATCGAAGACGAAGGTGTGGAATTCGCCGTTTTCGCCGCAAGGGTCGGCTTGCGGCGGAAGATCGGCGAAGAAGGATTCGTCGAGTTCGCGGCCGGCGAAAGATGGATCGAGGATCTTGCTGTCGATGCAGGCGGCGAGGGCACGAAAGCGCAGAGCGTGAAAATGATGGATGAGTTCGCGACTGTCGCGCTTCCAGATGGGGAAAAGGGCGGTCATGCCGATGCCCGCGAGATTTTTCTCGCGGTAGGAACGCAAGTCTTCGAGGAAGATATCGCCGAAGGCCACGGCTCGAACGCCGTGGTTGTAGTGCAAGCGCAAAGCCTCTTCCATTCGCGCTTCGTAGATCGGATTGACGCACTGCGGCGGGATGCGCACTTCGTGGAGCGGCAGGCCGATTGATTCCGCCTGCCGCAAGAGAAGTTCGCGACGCACGCCGTGCATGCTGATGCGCTCGTAGCCTTCTGTGACGGTGGTCAGCAGAGCGGTAACGTCAACATCACTTCGCTGGAGCAGCGCATGCAGTGCCATGGCGCTGTCTTTGCCGCCGCTCCAGCAAAAGAGGATGGGTTCGAGTGTTCTCATAGGCAGTTTTCAGTCGTCAGGTTTACGTTCTCGGTAAAGAAAAATATGGAAGCCTCGCGACCATGCTAGTTTCTGCCGCTCAAGCGATAGCTCATGCCGACGCGGAAATCGCGGCCGAGGGCTGGGAATCCAATGGCGTCCTGATATTGTTTGTCGAAGAGGTTGGTGACGCGGCCGTAGAGGTAAAAAGTTTTTCCGAAATCGTAACTGGTGGCCACGTCGAAGCGGGCGTAACCCGGGTTGCGGGTGAAACCGAGACCGTCAAAGTCGCTGTCCGTGCGCACTCCGGTGAAGTAGCCGGCAAGGTTAAAGTTCAAGCGATGGATGTTGGCGTTGAGCCAAAGATTGCCGGAGTTCACCGGGCGGCGGAGAAGATGATTGCCGGGCTGCTCGACGGTGAGCGCCGAAGCGACGGTTTGGAGCACGCGGGTGTCGTCGTAGGAATAGTTTCCCTTCAACAGAAGCCAGTGATTCAGGCGCGCTTCACCGGACCAATTGAGGCCGCGAGCACGGGCCGCATCGATATTGAAGAACAGCATTTCATTGCCGTTAAAGCAGATGGGATTGGGCGGCCCGACTTCCTGGTCGATCAAATCGCGAAAATGGTTTGCAAAAAAGGTGGCGGAAATACGAAAGCGGTCGGCGCTGAAATATTGATCGATTCCGGCGTTGACGGTGCGGCTGCGCTGCGGGCGCAAAGAGGGATTGCCGGGGTTGCAGGGATCGGAATCGAAGGATTCGAAGATGGTGGGTTCTTCGATGCCCTGGCCGTAAGAAATCCTGGCACGCGTGTCTCCCCAAAAACTTTGGGAATAGTGGAGCGCATAGATGGCGCCGACGCGGGGCACAACACGCGTGCCGAAATTGGTGTTTTCCTCCGCGCGCGCGCCCGCAGTGAGGGTGAGGCGAGAGAGCGGCACCCATCGAGCGTCGAGGAAACCGCCTTGATTGTTGCGGCGGGCGTGCAAGCCGCTGAGATTATTGGGGTCGGCGTTTTCCACTTCGTACTGATAGCCAGCGGTGACCGCGCCCGGGCGGAACGAATAGGTGGATTGTTCGAGGAAGCCGGCGCGATTGAATTGGGCGGTTTCAAAAAAACTGAAATCGGGAAAGCCATTGGTGTCCAGGAAGCGTGATTCCATGCCGGAGATGCGGTGGACCCAATGGGAACCGGTCTTGAAGGTCCAGGTGAGATTGCCGGAAAGTTGGCGCAAATCGTCGAAGGCCGTGGGATCGGAAAAACCCGGGCCGAGGAGAGTCTGGCCGGGAGTTCCGGCAAAACTGGCGTTGCTGCGAACGGCCAGCCGGAGGTGATTCGAATCGGTGAAACTGTAGCCGAAGTTGCCGGCGTAGCTGCGATTCAAAAAGGCGTCATTGATTCCCTGGCCGTCGGTGTGGAAATAGGAGCCGGCAACGGAATAGTCGAATTTGTCGAGGAGTCCGCTGACTTGCGCGCCGCCGCGAGCGGAAGAAAAACCGCCTCCTTCGGCGAACAGGTTGAGTTCAGGAATTCGCGTGGAGCCTTGGTGGCTAACAATTTGAATCACACCGGACATGGCGTCGGAGCCGTAGAGGGCGCTTTCCGCGCCGTGGACGAGTTCGACTTTGTCGACGTTGTCGAGGGTAAGGTTGGAGAAAATGAAGTCGCCGCCGGGAAGATTGACGGGAGTGCCGTCGATGAGGACTTTGGTGAAGCTGGAATTGCCTCCGTCGACGAAGATGGTGGCAAAGCCGCCGATGGTGCCGGTACGGGCGAGGCTGATGCCGGTTTCGGTGGAGAGCAGATCGGGAAGAGAGACGACTTGGCGTTGGTCGATTTCCTGGCGGCCGATGAGATCGACGGGTGCAGGCGTGCGCTCGAGCTCCAGTGGCTGGGCGTTTGCGGTGACCACGACGTGTTCGGAAACGCGCTCGATCTCGAGACGAAGATCGAGAATTTTGTTTTCGACGGCGGCCAGGTTGAGAACGACTTCGTGGACCACGAAGGATGGATGTTGAAAGTGGATGCGGTAGCGGCCAGGCGGAACGATGAGCTGATACGAGCCATCAGGGCTGGAAACAGCCCAAAGGACTTGAGCGCTCGCATGGCCCTCGCGCTGCGCGGTTACTTTAACGTTGCCGACGCCATATCCGGATTGATCCGTGAGTTTGCCGGAGAGATGCGCGTCTTGGGGATTGCTTTGGGCCTGCGAGGTGAAGCTGAAGGTAAGGACTGCAAGAGAGAAAAAAGCAGTTCGAAGAAGAGTCGTTTTCATTTTGTCCTCCGCTCCCTCACGCGCGGGAGTTGAAGGTTGTCCTGTGCGCGGGTGGAGATCGCACAGGCTGCAGGTTTCGCCGGTCTCCTGGCTTGGCGGTATTACCAGCGCGCAGCCTTCCCGCAGCGCCGCCCGTTTTGTGCGCGCGACCTTGTTAGGTCGCGGCGACGAACGCATCGCTGCAGTGGTCTGCGGGCTGACTAAACAAGTGCAATCGCAAAGCGATCTTGCTCAACTGCGATCGCAAAGCGATCGACTCCCGCCTTACAGTCGCGCGGCGGCGACGGCTTTTCTTGAAAGGCGATCGAAATCCGCGGTAACGGCATTCGCGAAATCGAACCTTCCAGTGCAACCGCTCTAGCAGTTGCCCGTCTTCCCGAGCACGAAGTCTGCGGTGATTGTGGTCTGCAGCACAGGGCCGCAGGGTTGGGGTTGACGAGTGAACTACAATCAAGCTCCAGACAAAACCGTAACGCGCGGCCGCCCGGACGCTTTCAACTCCACGCTGAGCGGCGTTTGAAAAACCTGTTCGAGCAATTCACGCTGGTAGATGCTTGCGGGCGGGCCCACCCGCAGACAGCGGCCCCGCTGCATGAGGACAACCTGGTTGGCATATTCCCCGGCGAGATTCAGCTCGTGGGTCACCACCACGACGGTGTAGCGATTCTCTGCCGCGAGCCGCCGGAGCGAGTCGAGCAGGCCGACTTGCGCGGCGATGTCGAGATGAAGAGTCGGCTCGTCGAGCAGGAGAAGCAAGGGTTGCTGCGCCAGGGCGCGCGCCAGAATGACACGCTGCTTTTCTCCGCCGGAGATTTGGTTCATCCAGCGGTCGCTCAATTCCGCCGCGCCGACCTGGGCGAGAGCATTCTCCGCGATCCTGACGTCGTCGTCGGATTCGAAGCGCAACGAGCGCCCGCGAGCATGGCGGCCCTGGAGGACAAATTCCCAGGCGCGCGCCGGAAAGAGCAGACGGCTTTCCTGCTGGACCATGGCGATGCGCTGCGCGCGGGTGCGGGGCGTCAGGGAGTGCGTCACGAAGCCGTCGAGTAGAATCCGCCCGGAGAGGGGTGCAAGGACGCCGGCAATCAAGTTCAAAAGTGTGGACTTGCCGCTGGCGTTGGGGCCGAGGATGGCCACGATTTCGCCGGGCTTAGCTTGGAAACTGGTGGTTTCCAAGGTGAAGAGCGGCGCCTGCGCTGGATTTGCGGAATAGGCGTAGCTGACTTGCTCGACGCTGAGACGAAAGTCGCTGGCTACGCGGGCGGGTTCACCAGGATTGCGCGCGAGGGCGGAGCTGCCGCTCATGTGAGCCTCCGGCGCAAGAGATAGATGAAGAGCGGGGCGCCTGCAACGGCGGTGACGGCGCCGACGGCAAGCTCCGAAGGCGCCACAACCGTGCGCGCCAGCGTATCAGCGAACACCACGGCGATGGCTCCGCCGAGGGCAGTGGTGGGCAACAGGACCCGATGATCCGAGCCGAAGATGAGACGCATGGCGTGAGGCACGATCAAGCCGACGTAGCCGATAGCCCCGCTCACGGAAACCGCTAAACCGGTCAGCAGCGACGCGGCAATGTAGACGACCAGGCGGACGCGCGGCACATCCACGCCGAGGTGCATGGCTTCCTTTTCACCGGCGAGGAGCAAATTCAAATCAGTAGCTGTCGTATAAATGGCGCCTGCCGCCGCGAAGAAGCCCACGCCCAGGAACCAGTAGATATTCTTTTGAAGTGGGGTAGAGAGATCACCCATCAGCCAAAAGGAAAGGCCACGCAGATTGCCGGAGAGAGTGTTCATCAAGAACATGATGATGGCGGAAAGGAATGAGGCGGTAATGACGCCGCCGAGAAGCAAGGTGGTGCTGTCGATCTGTCCTTCGCGCCGGCCGAGAAAATAGACGGCGGTAATCGTCGCGGCCGCTCCAAGGAAAGCTCCTACGGGCGTGAGCAGCACGCTAAGTGCAGGCGAGATTGTCAGATGCGGTTCGACGATCAACGCCAGGATCGCCCCGAGCGCCGCGCCGCTGGATACACCCAGCACGTAAGGATCGGCGAGCGGGTTGCGCAATAATGCCTGAAAGCTGGTGCCGGCGACGGAGAGCGAGGCGCCGACAAGGATGCCGAGAAGAATGCGCGGCAGGCGAATATTCCAGATGATCATGCCGTAATCCGTGGAAATTTGGCTGCTCTGGCCCAAGGCGAAGCGCAACAGGTCACGGCCCAGGGCGTAAAGCGAAACGGGCACGGCGCCGAACTTCAAGGCCACAATCACCACGACGAAGAGAATTACAAGCAATAGAGAGCATTGCAGGAAAACGCGGCGGAAGGTTAGCGGACGCATGACCAACCTCCGGACTTCACGATTTTTCCTCCGCGTGTCGCGGTTGCCAGGAGCTTTGTTTCGAATGGGGCGGCTTGGGCGCGGGGGTTTCGTTCTCCATCTTCTGTTTGCCGCCATCGGATTTTTCGAGGAAAGCATCCGGATGAAGCTGGCGTGCGAGCTCCTCGATGGCCGTGACGATACGAGGCGCGGGCCGGTTTACGGCATCGCTGATGATCGCGTAGCGGCGATTCGTGACGGCATCCAAGAGCTGCCATCCGGGAAGGCTGGCGAGCTCTTCGATCTCGCGCGGCGCGGCTTCGGAATGCGAGGCCGCAAAAACGAGATACTCCGGCTGCAGCCGCGCCATTTCCTCAAGATTCACCTGCGGCCAGTCTTGCCCGGAATCCACGATGGAAACGGCCCCGGCCCGACGCAAGGCATCCGCGATAAAAGTATGCTTTCCCACGGAGATGATTGGCTGGGTCCACACTACGAAGAGAACGCGCTTTACCGGCAGAATGCCGAGGCGCTGCTGAAGATCACCGAGCCGTCGCTGCATGTCTTCTGCGAGCGAGACGCCCGCGCCGGGAGCGCCAAGGATATCGGCCAGTTTTTTCGAGGAAGTGACGATTTCTTCCACGGTGTGAGGATCGGTGGCGTAAGAGGATATTCCCAGCGCTTCCAATGCATGGACCGTCTCGAGGCGGTTGAAGCCCTTCGTCACCAGCACGAGATCCGGATGAAGAGTGGCGATCTCTTCCAAACTCGGGTTGATTCCGCCGCCGACCTTTGTCTTTTTCTGGGCCTCCGGTGGATAGTCGCAATAGACCGTGTCGCCGACAAGAAGATCTTGAAATCCAAGCGCATAGACGGTTTCCGTGAGGCTCGGAGCGAGAGAAACGATGCGGCGCACCGGTTGAGGAATGCGGACGGTGCGGCCGGCTTCATCCGTGACTTCGCGGAACAGAGGTGCGGCTGCGGAAATGGCAGGCACGCTCTGGGCGCGCGGCGAGTGCGCGCAGGGAAAGAGATCTGCGACTACGAGGCACACGGCAATCCATAGGCGCGCGCACAAAAACTTTCTCAAGAATTTTTCCGGTCCAGCCATCATTTCTTGTTTGTCCAACAAAAAAGCCCCACGAGACACCTGGGGGCTTCGGCAACGCTCTTTCTCGCGAAAAGCGCAGCCTTCTGCGGCATGGGAGGGTGGCCTGGCTTACGGCGGTTGAGCCGATCACAGTGGCGGGACCGCGGCCGATTCACACGGCCTTCCCCGCTGCCCTTGCCTGCAAATTGAAATTCGAGTGTAAGCCGCGCTTGCCGAGGTGTCAATGCACGCCTGAAAAGTGCGCCGGATAAAGTCCTGCTGAGCCGCGTCAGCGGTTCTTCCAGTTGGGCTTGCGCTTTTCCACCAGCGCGCGTAAGCCTTCCTGCGAGTCCTCGAGACGGTAGAGTTCGTGCAGGAAAATATTCATGGAGTTTTTCAAGCCTTCGCGCAGCGACAGGCCCATACCGCCGAGGATTGCTTTTTTCGCCATCGCCAGAACGGGGCCGGAGTGGCCGCTGATACGTCCGACCAGATCGTTGACGGTTTGTTCGAGCTGGGCTTCCGGAACCAGGCGATTGATCATGCCAAGTTCGAGGGCGCGCTCGGCGGTCACGGGTTCGCCGGTCAGAACAAGCTCCAGGGCAATCTTGGGACCTACGAGGAAGGGCAATATTGTTGATGCGAGCGGCGGGAATATGCCGATGGTGATTTCTGGTTGTGCAAAGCGTGCCTTGGGCGTGGCAATTACCAAATCTCCGAACGCCGCCAGTTCCGCGCCGCCGCCGATTGCCGGGCCATTCACGACGCAAACGACGGGCTTGCCAACTTCGAGCATTCCTGCAAAGGCGGCGTGAAAGGCGTCGAGCATCTGGAAGACGCGCTGGGAAGTGTATTCGCCGATGTCGATCCCCCCGCAAAAAACTTTGCAGGCTGATTCGAGAAGAATCAGTTTGACATCGTGGCGCTCGCCGGCGCTGGCGATGCCGTCGGCCATCTCGCGCAACATTGCTTCGTTGAGAAGGTTATGCTCCGGACGGTTGAGCGTCATCCGCGCAATGCCATCGTCAAAGCGCATCTTCACGTACTGAAATTGCTCGGGCTTGCGGCGTTCCGGCCGCGAGATTATTTCTTCGGCGTTGACAGGCTCAATCATTTCCCGCGCTCCTGACTTCACTCGGCTTAGACAACAGCGAACAAGAATCAAGATCAGCTAAACTTGATGCTAACACGCTGGTTCGCGCCACCTCGGACGAGGACAAGGCTTGGTGCGCAAAAGGTTCGCAGCACTCCTGGCCGCGTGGAGCGCCTGCCGTTCTCTACTGGCTAGAGAAGAAACGCGCATGGCTTTTCCTCGCTTTTTTCTTGTGAATCCAGGTCGTGAAGTTATGCTCTAAAGCATGCCGGAGAACCAGGGCCGGCGGATGGGAGTTGCATTCGAGGACGATGGCTCAGGACGAATCTTCAAACAAGGAACAAACTGCAATAGCTGTCAGGATGACGGGAGAGCCAGATCCCGACGGGTTTCCGACCCCCTCAGCGTGGGAACTTGCGAAGGTGTTGCGTTTCAGCACGGACTGGCAAGGGAAAAACGCGGACCTGGGGAGAGAGTCGGAAGTGCGGTTACTCTGGACGCCGGAAACGCTTTATCTGCGTTTCTTGGCGAAATATCGAACCATCACAGTTTTTCCCGATGCCGAACCGCATGGACGTCGGGACCAGCTCTGGGATCGCGACGTCGCCGAGGTTTTTCTTCAGCCCGATCCTTCGAATCTTCGCCGCTACAAAGAAATCGAGATCAGCCCAAATGGTTTTTGGATCGATCTGGACATCGCGCCGGGCGGGAAACATGATTTGAAGAGTGGATTAGGCCGCCGGGTGATCCTAGATGAGGCAGCGTGGACCTGGTTGGCCGAGCTGGCGGTCCCCATGAAATGCCTTGTTGGCCGATTCGATCCTCGAGCGAAATGGAAGGTGAACTTCTTCCGCGTCGAGGGCGCCAGGGAACCGCGCTTCTATTCGGCGTGGAGACCGACGGGGACGCCCACGCCAAATTTCCACATTCCGGAAGCGTTTGGCGAATTGATTTTTGTTTCCTCTCTTTAGCGGAGCGCGTGAGCGCCGTTGCCGTTCCCTCGATCGCCACTGGCATCTCGGCTGCTTTTTCCATATGCTTCGTTTGTGAAAATTTTGTCTAGGGGCGCTTTCTCCAGCCTCCGGTGGCATCGGCTACCTTCGTTCGTTTCGATTTTCATAATGGCCGTCCGTTTTTTTCCGGCTCAAGTCGCGCCCCAGCAGAGCACCAGCGCGGTCACCCCGATTGTCACAAAGGTCGAGCCTCCGAGCTGGTGGGTTGGTCTTACGCCGGAGGTGCTGCTGCTGCTTTCCGGCCGCGACCTGGAAGCCACCAACGTCAGTTGCAATATTC
>Ga0307478_10003894_pt1 | contig 10857 bp, 10 predicted proteins | sample atmos_gasesECM4C_2_FD_203713 | JGI IMG/M metagenome (GOLD analysis project Ga0307478, IMG submission 203713) | Hardwood forest soil microbial communities from Morgan-Monroe State Forest, Indiana, United States - atmos_gasesECM4C_05 | ecosystem: Environmental > Terrestrial > Soil > Temperate...
GAGGGCCAAGCGCATGCGCAGTACACGTTCGACGATCGCCTGCCCGAGACCGCCGTCGCGTTCGGCGAAATTGCCGAGTTTTTCGACAAGCATCTCGCCAGGTAGCCGACTCGGGCTATGCCGTTTCCACGCCCAGCATAACCACCTGTTGCCCAATCGGAGTTAACACAGGGAGGCCACAAAGGCACGAAGACAAATTTTTGAACAGGAGCTAACAGAGGAAACGGAGGCTATCCCAATTCCTTGCCGGCCGCTGTAAGTCTTTCACCTCTGTTGCCTCCCCTTCCTCCTGTTCAACCTGTCTGTCTCAGCGTCCTTTCCACGGCCTTCTGTGTGAAAGATAATTGGGCAACAAGCCCTAAAAGAATCGACCCTTTTCCTTCTGGTCCCGCACTTCTGACTTCCGGCTGCCTCAGGTTACTTTAAAGATTCCGAAGCCTTCGATCTCTTTAAATATCTGGAATCGCGACCAGCGATCGAAATCATGCAAGATAACAAGACGGTTGAGATCGCCATCGATCTCCTGGTTAATCCGATCGAAGGTCTTAAGTTGATCCCATACGCTTCCGATACCCGTCCCAAGCGGCGCATATACGCCATCGTTATTGATTCCCATCAAGTTGCGCGAGCTGTAGATGCAATCTCCTGCAACAACGCATCGGCCGCGGGTTGTCTCTATGACGATGTATTGTTGCCCAAGTGTGTGTCCGTGCCCTTCACGGACGTGAATGCCTGGCAAAACGTTATCGCGGTCCCCTTCCAGCAGGTGCAAACGATGCTCTTCTGCCGCATCGAGAGCGCTCCTGATATCCGCAGTGTCCAAAATGCTTGTCAAATATCCGAAGCGAGGTGGCAAGGCCATCGCTTCAATCCAACTCAGCAGTTCTTTCTTTTGCAGGTAAAGATTGGCGTTCGGATATTTATCTATCGATCCCATGTGGTCAAAATGAGCGTGCGAAATGACAATGTCCGCTACTTTGTCCGGCGTGATATCCAGCTCCTGGAGTAGCCGTAAGGGCGAGATCCAGTCCGGTATGCCGAACTTTTGGGCCATTACAAGGCCGGTTTCCTCTCTCATAAAACCGGTATCGATAAGAGCAATGCGATCACCGCTGCGAGCGACAACAAAAGAGAATGGCACGTTGATTGCCCCTTCTGCATAAGTGCCCTGAACTAAGCTGGCGATCGGTTGGTTCCTGCTTCTGGCATATTCCAATACAAACAGGTCCCACAAGACGTTTTCTGTAGCGGATTGGGTCATGGCTTTGGCATTCGATTCTGCTAAGGAAGACTACTTTTCTGCGAAATAGCGACTAAGGCTGCTGAGTCCCACTGCCAATATCAGGATTACTCCTTGAAAAAGATATTGATAGAAGGTAGCAGCGCCGAAGATGGCTAAACCGTTAAAGCCGACTGCGATAATTAGCACGCCGATGCAGGTGCCAAGAATATGGAACTCGCCGTCCCGGAGCGTGGCTGAACCGAGAAATACCGCAGCAAAGGCAGCCAGCAAATAGCTATCGCCCGCTCCCGTTGTGCCACTGCCCAACGAAGAAGCCAGTAAAATTCCGGTCAGCGAAGCGCAAACGCCGGCGATGATAAACCCCAAAATCTTTATGCGATCGACCCTGATGCCGCATAGTCGCGCCGCAACCGGATTCGCGCCGACTGCTTGAATGCTTTGTCCAATCGGTGTGCGTTCTACCAAAATCCAAAGCACCGTGACTAACAAAGCCATTATAAGAACATCGTTGGGGACACCCCAAATTCTTCCCAGCGCAATCTGCGTGAATGAATCCGGCACTCCGGCTACGATCGGCGCACCAGTTGAATAAGCAAAATTGAGCCCGACTACGACGGTGCCAATACCGAGTGTCGCGATAACCGAGTTAACCCTCGCTTTTGTCACGATTAACCCATTCACAACTCCTATTAAACCCCCGCATCCTAGCACCAGGATGATGGCCAACGGTACAGGCAGTCCTTGGTTCGCGATCAAACCGGTTACCAGCACTCCGGCATAACTAGCAGCATACCCGACACTCAAGTCCAGTTCGCCCACGATCACTGCCACGGTTAGGCCACCGGCAATGATCATACTGAGGGAGGCTTGATTTAGCACATTAAGAAAATTGCCAAAGGTGGGAAATGCGTTCGGCGCCAGGACGGAAAAGATTCCGGCCATTATAAAGAGACCAAGAATAGTTCCGTACTTAGCCAAAAGGCTCAGCGCGATTCGATTTTGTGATGCGGGTTTCGGCATTTTCTTAACTAAACAGCCGAGGCGGTCCGGTGATAGCTGGCATGAACGATCGCGTCCCTGGTAATCGTGTTTCCTCTTAGCTCTTGCACAATCTTACCTTCTGCCATTACGAGCACTCGATCGCATAATTCTGGAAGTTCCTCTGCTTCAGATGAGATAACGATTACTGACATGCCCTGAGCCGCGAGCTCGCGAATGATGCGGTGTATTTCCCCTCGGGCACCAACGTCCACCCCGCGGGATGGCTCATCCAGGATCAACAGCTTGGGATTGCGAACTAACCATTTGCCGATCACGATCTTTTGTTGATTACCGCCGCTGAGGTGATCAACAAGCGTGTCGATACTTGAGGCTTTGACTCGCAGCCGGCTTCCGATTTCCTTTGCCATACCCGCGCGGCGCCGCCCGTCTAACAAGGGCAACCAGGGCTGGATCCTCAGATCCAAGAGATTGGCTATTGTTAAATTGAAAGCTACGCTCTTGCCGGCAAACAATCCTTCGGCCCTTCGTTCTTCTGGAACAAATCCAACTCCGAAATTGACCGCATCTGCCGGAGATCTGGGTGAATAAGCCCTGTCTTCGAGCATCATCGTACCGCTATCGGGCTGATCCGCTCCAAATATTATTCGAACCAATTCAGTTCGCCCCGATCCTACCAATCCGGTCAAACCTAAAACCTCGCCCTTCTGCAAATCGAAACTGACCTCTCGAACGGAGTGGCCACTTACGAGCTCGGATACCCGCAGCAGCGGCGGCCGGGAACTATCGTATGGGATAGGGTGATGCTCTGACACCGGGGCCTCACCTCCGACGATCGCTTCCAGTAATTGTTTCCGAGTGAGCGTTTTGCGTTCGGATTGCATGACGCTGCGGCCGTCCCGAAAAGCGGTCACACGATGGCAGAGGTCCATTATCTCATCCAAACGATGGGAAACATACAAAACCGCTACCCCCTCAACTGCTAACGCACGTACTATGCGAAACAGGTTTTCCGATTCCCTGATCGATAGCGAAGCAGTCGGCTCATCCATCGAAATAAGCCGCGCTTTGCGAACTAAAGCGCGGCAAATAGAAATCAGCCACTTTTCCGCCGGGGATAGTTTCGCAACCGGAGCATTAAGGGGAAATTGAATCCCGACTTTATCAGCTACGGGTTGGACCTGAGCGCGAATCGCCCGCCAATCAATTAGGCCAACACGGGTTCGCTTCGGCGCTCCCAGCATTATATTTTCCAGTGCGTTCCAGCATGGCACTAAGTTCAATTCCTGATGAATAAAACTCAGGCCAAGGTCAGCAGCTTGTTGCGATCCGGAGAGCTGCACCTCGACACCGTCTATCGACAAAGAGCCGGCGTCGGGTTTTTCTACTCCCGCTAACACCTTGATGAGCGTGGACTTACCCGCCCCATTCGCTCCGACTAATCCATGCACTTCCCCCGGCAGAATATCGAGGTCAACCCCTTTTAAAGCTTGGATACCTCCGAAATGCTTCTGCAACTCGCGAACACTGACAAACGGTGCGCCGCTCACTTCCCTTACTTTTTCAAGGATTCCGGATGTTCCTTTACGAACTCTTCTACCGTGCCTTTGGTAACTACTACCGCAGGAACATCTACAGTTTTCGGTGTCCAGTCCTTGCCCGCCTTGATCGCGTCGTCCAGCACGTCCACCAACGTCACACCTTCACTCGCGGTATCTTGCCAAGCCGTGGCTGTCATAAAGCCTTTCCGGATGTTTTCGATCGCCTGGGCGTTGCCATTTTCGCCATAAACCTTGACGTCGGTGCGTGTTTGCTGCCGGAGCGCCGAAATCGCACCAATTGCAGGATCATCCCAGCTTCCCCAAATCGCCAACCCGTCATGTCCGGCCGGGTGAGACGCTAGCCAGGCGGTGCAATACTGAGCGCCGTCCTGAAAATATCCCGGAATTCTGACCTCGTTTTTCGTCACCTTAATATCGGGAATTTTGCTCAGAATGCCGTCAAGCACCTCCTCGCGCTCCCGGGCCACTTGCCCTGTATGGTAGGTGAGCGCCAAAACAGCTCCTTTTTCGCCAAGGTCCTTTGCCATCATTTCCACGATCGGTTTTGCCATCGGGCCTCCCCCGCCGTCCGTAGCCACAACTCCGTTCCCAAGGCCACCGCCCCAAGTTGCGACCGGAACCGAAGCTTCTTGGGCGGCATGAAGTCCGGCGCCCAGAGAGCTCACTGGAAAAACCATGTCGATAATGGCCCCTGCCTTCCGTTGCACCAGATTCTGTATCGCTGCATTCGCCTGATCAGCGCTTCCCTGCGCATCAATGACCGTCGTGTCCCATCCCTTTGTGGCAGCTTCTTTTGTTGCGGCTTGAATGAAACGCTGATTGTTGGCCTCGTTAGCGCTGATTGAGACAATGCCGAGCAAAAATTTGGCTTCAGCTTGGGTAGCGAATGAGAAGCCGACTAGAGCCGAGATTAAAGCAACTGGGGAGAGAGCACGCATGAGTCTGTAGTGTTATTACAAGGCAGACTCCATCGCACAACAAAATATGGGCGTCCAGACTTCAGCCAAAGATTCAATCGATCCCGAAATCGGCATCAGTCATTTTGCAATCCACCCATAATGACTGGGCCGCTGCAAGTTCATCGGGGAAAGCTCTCAGTGAACCGCCTTGACTGGCGCTTTAAGTTCGAGTCTCGCTTGGAAGACTTCACTTGGCCGTCGTTTCCAAAAGAGCCATCGTGAGATTCATTCTGGACGCTTGATGGCTGTTCCGGGCAGCGACCGGTCCGTCGCCTTTAGCCTTGGCTCTTCGTTGGGCTTACTTGAGTCCTTAAAGGTGTCACGAAGTCGGCGCTGGGCTGCCTTCGCTTCGCACCAGAGAACCAGCAACTCCATGATATCTCCTCCGATTCTGGTTCTGCTGCGACACCTGCTCCCTTTGCGATTGAACTTCCGAGTAAGATGTTGAGGTAGACACTCATCAGTCATCTCCCTCCGGACCGAACGGCCATGATCCTTCAAACCCTTGGCTCTCGGAATTATAGGCGGGTGGAGCAATCTCAATGTTCGCTGCGGAGCTCTTCGTCTGTGAGCTTTGCTCACTGGTTTGCAGGTTCACCTGGTGATGCTGCGTCACCTGGCTAACAGAATGCGGGAAAGGGTCAGTGGTCGCACACCCAAATAGTAGCGAACCAAGACTGAACGCTAAGAAAACGCTAGCAAAGCCGCGGTGAGTCTTGCTCATCGCGCTTAATAGTTTCGTTTGCATGAAGGAACGATCCGGCCTCCGGCAAACCCTTTCTAATAAATGGATTCACGAGATTGATAAGCTCAGCTTATTAAAGAAGAGCTGCAGGCGTCGCTTGTGAGGCGCTTCGCGTTTGGCGTTTGGCGTTTGGCGTTTTGTACTCGTTCTCGTCCCCAAAAGCGGTTGTTAGCAGCAAAGATTGGCTAAAGCCCGGGAAAGCGCCTTCCCCGAATTGCAACCGCGTGGCGGGTTGGCGTCGCTGGTGAGGCGCTTCGTCCTCGTGCTTCCGCCATCGCCACATAACCCGCGACAGCGGGAAGGCAAGCTCCTCAACAAAGAGTCGGCGATGCCGGACCACAAGACGAAGGCGCGACAAAGCGTAGCGATGGCTGCCCGGGCTAAGCGCTTAATCCCTTAGGGCCATTTCTGATGCCTTAAAATCCCGCCTGGTCAGGCGAGAGCGAATTCTGCGCCGCTTGCTTGACTGGCTCTCGTGGCTTTGGATCTGTCCTGGCTAGAGCTTTGGGTCCAAAAGCATTCAGCATTTTCAAAAACTTCCAAACTGCCAACGAGGTCTCGTCAGAACGGTAACAGACCGCTACTTCGGAGATCCGTTCCAGGTCTGCTAACGGCCGAAAGCACACCGACGGGAGATTCATATTGTGAAGTGATTCCGGAACCAGTGCAACGCCCGCGCCCCCTGCTACGAGCGCGATCATCGCCGCTGGGGTAGGAGCGGTCTGTCCGATACGTAAGGCAAAGTTTCCTTCTTGGGCTAAAGCGACTAAGTGACCGTTCAAGGCGTTAGGCTGTATGGCTTTCCAGACGATGAAACTTTCATTTCGCAGGTCAGCGACAGGGATTTCCTCCAGTCTTGCGACTGGATGATCTTCTCTGATCGCAATAACCATCCTCTCTTTGCTCAGGACTTTGGTCTCAAGGTGGGGCAGTTCGTGCTCGATTGGCAACCGGATAATGCCGGCGTCTAGGGTGCCGGCAGCGATCTTTATCAGTTGCTCCTGGCCAAATATCTCCTCAAGTACCAGTTGGAGCCCGGGCGCGTGCTGCCGAAATTCCGAGGCGATTCGTGATAGTATGCCCGTAAATGGCACTGATGACACATAGCCGACGCGTAGGCTGCCGAGCTGACCTCTCGCGACTCTCTTGGCGATGTCTTGTGCACGCTCGGCATGTTTCAACGTTAGTTGCGCTTCCTGTAAGAAGTAGGACCCGGCTTCAGTTAACAATACCTCCCGCTTCCTTCGATCAAAAAGCCTGACGCCGAGTTCATCTTCGAGCGCTTTTATTTGCTGACTCAGAGCGGGCTGAGTCATGTGGAGCAACTCGGCGGCGTGCGCAAAATGAAGGTACTCAGCCAAAGCAACGAAACAGCGAAAATGTCGAAGTTCCATAAGAGAGCTTCGCCTTCCTTGCAGGCCAAAGCTAGGCCGCTAATAACTGGCTCGTCTCCATTGCTTGACGCGATGATCGCGAATCTGTCGCCACCATTGCTCTCGATCGACTGTCGCCTGATCGAACCACTTTCACACCCCCGGGTGCAGGTTCCGAATGAGCCGATCGATGCTTCGCTCATACTCGCGTCGCCAACGGAGAAACCTGAGGCGCTGCCCGATCGCGTAGATCGCGGCCGCTAATTCGAACAGCACAATGATCACCTCGTCAATGCGTCTTGGGGGCGATGTTCCCGGCCAGCTAACCAATGCGATGGATAACGAGATCAGCACACATAACGCAACGATCACCAGCGCCACGCTGTCGTGAAACATCAACTTGGGCCGGCGACACCAAAACCAAATGACCCGTGCGAGCTCTGAATCGCTAGCTTCGAGCAAATCTTGTTCGGTTAGTTGAGATAACAGGAAGGGGGGTAATTCGTCGTACTTCCAAACTGGTTCCGTGGTGAGATCCGTCCAGATTGTCGAGAGTCCGTCGATACTACTCATGAGCTTCATAACCGTCCCACGGCCGCATCTCCCGAAGACTAGCCAACGGAAAGGTCGTATTACCGATGGACGCCTAATTGGCCATGGTATAGCCAAAACCAGGCGGCTGCACCGGCAGCTAAAATCGCGAGACGTACAATCATCCAGGGGAAACCATCCTTTTCCTTTTTAGTCGAGGTCCGTCTGTCACGCACGCTATCCGGTCGTACCTTAAGGAAGAGGTCCGAGCTTTCGTTGCGCCCTTCGGCGCGAGCTCCATTTAAACTAACTCCATTAGACAGGTTCCGTGTAGTTTTTAGCTGCTCTAGATAGATATAGTGGCGGATGCGTTCTTCCTTCCAACGCCGAAACGTACTCATAATGTTCTCCACTGGTTGACGAATTCAATCCGCTTTCTTGTCCGTTGATTTCAGGCTATGCGAAGAGCCTTTTGATAAATGACTGGGAAAACCTGGAACCTCTAGGGATAATCCCCTATTATGCCCGGTGAGCCCCTGGCTACTTCTGGCTCCCCTCCCCGGTGTCAGGGGCTCTTCGTTGCCGCGACCTTGGCCGGAGCAGGCTGGGAGATCTCTACCTGAGAGCCGTCGATAACGGAGTCCGACGGATCCGCGATTACGGGGTCTTTCGCCGTGAGATTAGAAGTCACTTCGACCGTGCTGCCATAGTCATGGCCAATGGTGATTGGGACCAGCTTAACCTCGCCATCACGCACGACGGCAACACGTAAGCCCTCCGCCCGGAACAGCAAGGTATTTGTGGGGACCGTGACAGCGCCGGCCGCTCCCGGTATCTTTAAATGCACAAAGGCGTAGGCTCCCGGTAACAACCGCCCAGTGGGATTATCCACGTCGACTTCCACATTTAAAGTCCTCGAGGTTAAATCGATAGAATTCGAGTTGCGGACGATCGTGCCGGCAAATGTTTCTCCCGGAAAAGCATCCAAGGTCAGCGTCACCGGATCACCGGATCTCGCAGCGGCTGCATACACTTCCGGCACCGAAATATAGACCCGCAGCTTGTCGATCGCAGCCAGACGGAATAGGTCCTTTTGACCAGGGCTGTTACCGTTTTGCACCAGAGCACCGATATCGGTATCCCGGGCGGTAATAACTCCGTCGAATGGAGCGTAAACGCGCTCAAATTCTTGCAGTCTCTGTAGCCGATGAACGTTAGCCTCGGCGGACTGTTCGGTCGATTTCTTGGCGTTGAAGTCACTTACCGCTTGATCGGTTTCTTGCTTTGAAATGACGTTGCTCTTGAGTAAGTAGAGCCACCGGTCCGCAGTAACTTGAGCCAGCTGAAGATTCGCTTCCGCTGTCTTGAGATCGTTCTCGGCTTGCTCAAGTTGCTGGTCAAGCTCGGGGGTTTCGATCTCGGCCAGAAGTTGGCCCTGTTTAGCATGTGCACCGATATCCAGGTACCACTCCTTCAGATAACCGCTGGTACGGGCATAAATCGGCGCTTCCGTAAAGGCTTGGGTGGTGCCGGGCAATTCTATTTCCTGTGCTTTAGAAGTGGCTTCCGGATGTACCACCGTGACCACTGGAATAGCGCCGGCTTTAACCGTGTTCTCCAATTTCTTTTCTGCATTCAGACGAGATTGAATACCAGAGAAGATGAGAATCGCGAAACCGGCACAGAAGAACGCCGCCACCAAGATCACCCCTATTCTTCGCGAACCTCCCCGATTCGATGAGCCCGTTTTGGCAGGCTTGACCCTCACTTTTGCAGTCTCGATTTCCGTCATCATTTTATCTGATTCGTTGGATAACATCTGCCTTTTCCTTCTTCTAACGTACCGAGCTATCAACTCCGCCTGTAGCTCCAGCTTCTTGCCGCCTTTGATGAAACAGGCTGAAAACTGCGGGCACAAACAACAGGGTGGCCACGGTTGCTGCCATTAGTCCCCCGATTACGGCTCGGCCGAGCGGCGCGTTTTGTTCACCGCCATCGCCCAAGCCCAGCGCCATTGGCACCATGCCAATAATCATTGCTAATGCCGTCATGATCACAGGGCGGAATCGCGTTGCTCCAGCTTCGATAGCCGCTTGGATGGAATCGCCATGTTCGTGCAAACGTTCTTTAGCAAATGAGACCACCAGAATGCTATTTGCCGTGGCAATACCCATACACATGAGCGCCCCCATCAGCGCCGGAACGCTGAGTGTCGTGTGCGTGAGAAATAGAAATAGTACAATGCCGGTCAGCGCCGCCGGCAGCGCGGTTATGATAATAAACGGGTCAAGCCAGGATTGGAAGTTAACGACGATTAACATGTACACGAGAACCACCGCTAAAACGAGTCCCCCGAGCAGCCCTAGATAGGAAGTGCGCATAGTCTGGACCTGACCTCGCACAGCGATAAAAGTACCCCGAGGCAGCAGCTTCTGATTTGCGCTCACGATCTTCTCTACATCCTGGCTGACCGCGCCAAGGTCGCGATCCTGAACGCCACCGTATATGTCAATTACCCGGCGTATATTATAGTGGTTGATTATCGCCATCTCATGCCCGCGCGTCACTGACGCTACATCGCCCAAAATTTCCATGTTTGTCCCACCGTTTGCATTGAGCGGAATGTTCAACAGATCGTTCATGGATTGAAACCGGTATTGCGGGGTTTGGGCCACGAGGTTGTAATCAACGCCGTTCTTCCAGTTAACGAAGAACATCGGCGTTATCTGGAAACTACCACTCAATGCGTTCAAAACACTGGCAGCGACATTTTGCTCCGTGAATCCTGCCTGACCCGCTTTCACCCGATCAACCGCTACGTCTAAGGTTGGATAATCGAGCGGCTGCTGAACCCGAAGGTCGACCAATCCCGGCACCTGGCGCAACTGGGTCATAATCTTTTCAGCGATTTGCTGGCTCTTTACCACATCATTACCTTCGATCTGTACATCGATTGGCGACGGTAACCCGAAGTTCAGAATCTGGGTCACTATATCGGCCGGCAAGAAGTAGAACGTGATTCCGGGGAATTGGCGCGGCAGCTGAGTGCGCAACTCACGCATGTAATCAGCGACTGGGTGATGGCTCTCCTTCAATGAAACCAGCACATCTCCATCGCTGGCGCCGATAACTCCGGACGTGGAGTGCATCGTGTTGTATGGGCTATAGGGAAGCCCAATGTTATCCAGGATGTTATCCATCTCTGCCGCTGGAATCGTCTGCCGGATATAGTTTTCCACCTGGTCGAACAGGCGGGCGGTCTCTTCAATCCGAAGACCTGTCGTACCGCGGACATGAAGGATGAATTGGCCGCTATCCGTGTCCGGGAAAAAGTTTTGGCCAAGCCAAGGCAATAACAGGAACCCTGCCAGACAAAGTCCGAGAAATCCGGGCAGAAACAGTTTCCGGTTCCCTAGCAAAGCGGTTAGTAAGGCGCGATAAGCAT
>Ga0307478_10003895_pt1 | contig 10855 bp, 5 predicted proteins | sample atmos_gasesECM4C_2_FD_203713 | JGI IMG/M metagenome (GOLD analysis project Ga0307478, IMG submission 203713) | Hardwood forest soil microbial communities from Morgan-Monroe State Forest, Indiana, United States - atmos_gasesECM4C_05 | ecosystem: Environmental > Terrestrial > Soil > Temperate...
AATCTCTGCTTTCAAGGACTGAGAGTCCTGAGCGAAAGTATTTTCCGCGGTCAACAAGTCCTGCTGTCTGGCAACCACTTCTTCGCGGGTTCGAAGCATATCGGAGGCAGCCATAGCACCGATCTTCACTTGAACCTGTTGGTTACCAAGCAGCTTTTGTACCGAAGCCAGATCCTCCTGCGCGACGCGGATATTGTCCCGATCAGTTAGAAGATCATAGTACGTTGATATTACCTTCGAAAGTACATTGATTACATATTGCCGAAAGACGCTCTGGGAGTACTTCAAATTATTCCGCGAAATACGGATGAACTTTGCGTTGGCCCGATAGCCGAATCCGTTGAGGAGTTGCTGACTCCCGCCTACATAGAGGCCGGAGGCTACGTCCGGATTGAACAGTTCGGTGGTGGCGTTCGAGGATTCGCGAAAACCGTTTAAGCCCGCAAAAATACTCGTTCCAGTCAGAAAGCCTTGCGAATAACTGCCGCTGACGTACGCCGAATGAGTAAATTCGACAGGAACACCGCTCACAACTGTGTAGTTCAACGGCGTGGCGGCGTCATCCCAACCATAAAATACGCTTACTGTTGGGTCACAACACCCAACGGCCCCAAGGGTCGGTATATTACCACCCAGAATGCCGCCGGCGCCGGTCGAGCCAGTGCTGCGGCCGCTGCCAACGCTAGCACCGATCTCAGCTGAAAAGATCGTATTGGATTGATAGGCACCTGCAACGCCCCGAGAAGCACCTCCGCCCTTCGCTCGAAGCAAGTCGGTCTGCGCAATTGGGAGATTGTATCGCGCGACGGCTATATCCAAATTGTTTTCCAGCGCGAGCGCGATGACGTTCTCCAGTGACAGGTTCAGCTTGCCGTCCTCCACGAAGTCCTGAAGCCGTTCCGAATTGGTAAGACGGGCCGCAGGCACGAAGGCAGTCGTGAAGTAAGGGGAGAAGATGTTCGGAAAACCATGGCTTTTCGTGTAGTCGAAGAGAGTCGCCTCAGCAGGCGTGGAGGCCTTCTCGGCATTTTGCGCCGCCGCAAAGACGACAAGGGCGGAGAGCAGCGCAATCCCTACTCCGATTATTCGAGGTTGCAATCTCTTAACCACTTCTTGGCTCCTATGGCCGTCTGCGGGCCAAAACTTTCGATTGCACTTTGTTAGTCGAAAGCAATTCCCAGCAGCTATTCCAGTCGCACGCGATCATATGTACTCCATACGGACATGTCGGACAGGATCACCTGATCTCCCGTTTCGAGACCCCTAACAACCTCAATTGAATTGACGGAGCTACGACCCAATTGCACCTTGACTCTTACTGCTTGTTTACCGCTGTCAACAAGCTTGAACAATTCGACAGTGGAATTGGGTTGGGCGCGCACTGGCCGGCCGACGTACAGAATATTAGGGAGGCGTTCGAGCTCAATTGTGCCATCCACGCTGAGGTCCGGACGGGCACCTGGCGGCAGCGGTCCATCGAGGCTTATATCCACTGCGACCGTGCCGTTTACTACGGCAGCATCAATTCTCGTGACGTGACCCTTGACGATACCGTTATGCGTATCGATGGACGCCAGTTGTCCAATTTGTATATCCTTTGCTTGTGTTTCCGGAATCTGGATAGTCGCCTTCAGGTGAGTTGGGTCGACGACGCGCACTAGGTTCGTTCCTGGAGCCACTTGTTGACCAACCTCTACCGGAACTGCTGACAACATGCCATTGAGGCCTGCTCGGACATGCAGCGCTTCAAGCTGCTGTTTCTTCAGTTCGTAGAGGACACGCTGTTGTTGGAGGTGTGCTTCCGCAGCTGCAATTTGTGCCTGTGCGGCATCGCCGGCGATCTTGAGCTGTTGCTGTACCAGATCTTCTTTCTTACCGAGTTCTTCCGCCGCTACGCTCGATTTTTGTGAAATTACTGTGGCTTGCATACCTCGATCCGAGAGCTGCTTGTCCAAGTCGGCTTGCAGCTTTGCCTGCTGATATAAGTTCTCGACGTCTGCGGCTGCACTTTTTTGCGCCATGAGACTGTTTGCCAGTTGAACTTTCAAGTTCGCAAAGTCGGACTCGGCGGCCTTGTACGCATACTCAGCGTCCAGCGCGTCATGTTGAAGTTGGGGACCGCTCAATTCCAGGATCACCGACTCCTGCTTAACAATCGCGCCGGATTGCAATAGGATCTTGTCCACCCGTGCGGAGGTTTGCGCAGGGATCCACCGGATGTCCACCGGCACTAAAGTGCCCAGGCCCGCTACATCTCGCACCATCGGTCCGCGCTTCACCGTGTCAGTCCAGATAGTCGAGTGGTCCACCTCCGGCGTTGCCGGTTTCAACCGCGAGAGCGCCCCCGTGATCCCCACTGCGACAAGCAACGCCACCGACACGTAGACGATCTGCCGCACTCTCTTTTTTCGCTTTTCTTGCGGTCGCGCAATATCCATAAGAGCGCCTCATTCGTACCGAAGTGCGACCATGGGGTTCACGAGCATAGCCCGGCGTGCCGGAATCCAGCATGCCACAAGGCCAACTCCTGACATTAGAATCGCCACGGTGATATACGTTAGGGGATCGTTGGTGCTGACCCCCGCGAAGACGTGGGCCATTGCTCTGGTCAGGCACCATGCAGCAATCGTTCCGACGATCACACCGATAATCACAAGACGTACGCCCTGCTTCCAGACGAGGTGGAGGATGTCGCGCGAGGTTGCGCCGAGCGCAAGGCGAATGCCTATCTCACGCGTTCGCTGACTTGCCGAGAAGGACACAACTCCGTATACTCCGACCACCGCCAGAATCAATCCGACCATTCCAATAACCCCAGCGAAAATTGCTGCCATCCGAAACGCGAAAAAGCCCAATGCTCCCTCGAGTGATTGGCGCATCGTCTCGATGTCCACGACGGAAAGATCGGGTGCCAACTCGCTGATTTGTTGTTCTACAGACGTGGCAAGCGATTCAGGCGGGACGAGCGTGCGGATCTGCAAAGCGCGTTTCGACACGAAGTTCTGCGCTATGGGGACATAGAAGAAAGCCTGTGCGTCCTCGTTGACCGTCCCGTACTTGCCGTCACTCGTCACGCCGACGACCTCGAGGAGCGGCGCCGTGTCACTTCTCATTCGAAAACGCTTTCCGATCGGGTCCTCGTGTGGCCAGAAACTGGATGCCATCGTTTGGTTGATGATGGCAACTGCGGGGGCAGTTCCGTCGTCTGAGTCTAAGAAGTTTCGGCCGCGGAGAAGTGTAACCTGCATCGTCTGAAAGTAAGGAGGATCGATTCTGTTAAAAAGCACAAGCGGAGCCTGCTGGCCGGGAGGTGTTATGCGACCCTGGATAAAAATAGAGGCCGTGCTGGGATACCCACCCATCGGCACGTAGGAAGCCACGCTCGCGGATTCAACTCCGGGGAGAGCACGGACTCTAGACTCGATCTCCCGATAAAACGCTGTCGTGCGTGATTCATCGTAACCAACCTCGTGTGGGTCCACAATTACGTTGAGAACGTGGTTAGGGTCAAAGCCGAGACGTAGTGTTTGGACCTTTTGTAAACTGCGAAGGAAAAGCCCAGCTGCAACCAATAGAGTGAGCGAACCAGCTACTTGTGCCACCACGAGAAAGTGGCGGAGACTGATAGCATTAACTCCGGCCGAGTTTCGTTGGCCACTTTCCTGGAGTATCGAATTCACGTCTGCGGCAGACGCGCGAAGTGCGGGAAGCAATCCGACAATAATTCCCGTCGCAAGCGCACATCCAATGCCAAACGCAAACAGCCGCCAATCGAAGGTGGCATCCACATGGAGCGGGATCGTCCGCAGACGAAGCGAACTGGCGAGGTGATCCACCCAAGCTCCCAAAATCATCCCGGCAATTCCACCGAGGATTGCGAGAACGATGCTTTCGGTGAGCATTCGGCGAATCAAGCGTGCGCGTCCGGCTCCAAGCGCGGCGAGAATGGCCATTTCGCGCTGCCGAGCGGTACCGCGCACAAGCATGATATTTTCCACATTCATGCACGCAAGCAGCAGGACGAAGACGGCCAAAAGCAGAAATAGACCCGAGATTGCCACGAATGCACGGTTCGCGTATGGGATTGGCCGCGCTAATTTCTCGGGAACCGCACGGACAGTAAACCACTTGTCTGTTGCCGGATATTGCTCGGCGAGGCGTCCGGCAATGACATCGAGAGAATTTTGGGCCTGGCGCAGACCAACTCCCGGCGCGAGCCGTCCGAAGACCAACAGTCCTCTCCGGTCGCGATTGTTCCAAAATACATTCGGCGATTCGTCTATGCTTATTGCGCTCAACGGGAGGTAAACATCTGTCTCTGCGATGGAGTACATGCCTTGAAATCGCCGCTGCACGACGCCAATGATCGTTGCAGTCTTGCTGTTGATTTTGATCTGTGTCCCAACTACACTTGCATCCCCGTGGAATCTCCTCTGCCAGTAGGAGTATCCCAACACTGCAATGAGAGGCTCGCCCAGCGTTTCCCCTTCATCAGGGAGAAACAACCGCCCAGCAGATGGAGTCACGCCGAGGGCTCCAAAAAAGTCCCTGGAAACGTAGTTCGCGAAACATTGGTCTGCATCACCTTTGCTGCTCATCTGTACGGTGTTCATTACGATCGCGAATATGCTGGAAAAAGTTTCCGCTTGCTTCCTGAAATCGACGAATTCAGGATAGGCGAATCCCGAAGACCCAATCGGCGAATCCCTCTGCTGAATTGCCAGCACTGTGATTTGTTCCGGGTCCCGCACGGGCAATGGACGCAGCAGAAAGGCATTTACGATCCCGAAGATGGCGTTATTGGCTCCGATGCCCAGCGCCAATGTTAGGACAATGATCAATGTAACCGCGGGAGCCTTCGTGAGCATGCGAATGCTGTAGCGCGTATCTTGCAACAGGGTGTCGAGCCAGGCACCGGTGCGTACTGCCCGGATCTCCTCCTTCACTTGTTCAATCCCGCCGAGCTCGATTTTCGCCGCGCGCACAGCTTCTTGAGAGGTCATCCCCTCTTCGACATTCTGTTCGGTCAATAATGCGAGGTGCGAGCGAACTTCATCATCGAGTTCCTTCTCCACTTGTTGCCTGCAGAGAAGGCGGCGCGAGAAACTGATCAGAGGTGAGAGCATTGGCATGGTGTGTTACTCTTCAGGACGCTTCCAGAGCTCGCGCAATCGCCAACGAAATACGCCCCCAGCGCTTCGTTTCGGCTTCAAGTTGCCGCCTGCCTGCTTTGGTCAGCTGGTAGTACTTGGCACGACGGTTGTTGGCGGATTCTCCCCAAACCGAGGTCAGCCATCCCGCTTCCTCCATCCGATGCAGCGCCGGAAACAGGGAACCGGGCTTCACCTTAAACGTTCCCTTTGTGATTTGTCCGATCCGGTGAGAAATTCCGAGGCCGTGCATTTCTTCCAGGGCAAGCGCTTTCAAAATTACTAGGTCGAGCGTGCCTTGCAGAAGATTCGTTTGTTCTGAGTTCACAACCGATCCCTCCTATAGACGTTCTACCAGAGCGTAGACGATCTCATACAGAATGTCAATAGAAGTGCGCAAAGGTACTTGCATGTGCAAACCACAAGTAACGTTCCCCTAAGTAACGTTGACGAAAACAGTGAAATATAAGACTTCTATATTCTTGATGATGAAGCGTATACGCCCGAAAATTGCCCGCGGCAGCACGGAACTTGCCATCCTCGGCCTTCTAGCCGACCAATCCCATTATGGATTCGAAATCCGTGCACGCATAGCCGAGAAGACGAATGGAGCATTGTGTTTCACGCTCGCTTCACTCTACTCCATGCTTCACGACCTGGAAAAGCGGGCTTGGATTGGCGGTCGCTGGGAATCCAACAAGGCCGGACGCGACCGCCATTACTACAGCCTCACCCCAGCCGGCAGGAAAGAACTAGTACGGTTGCGATCAGAGTGGAAGCATTTTTTCCAGGCGCTTGATCGCCTGGCTGCGCTGACTAAAGGTTAGTTGTCAACTCCACCGGCAACAATCGGTCGATCGAAGAAGCTGCTTGCTGATGCCATCCATAAGATATGATGTGAGCAGCAGATTATCTTCTCTAATAGCGGAACACGTGCCTGACCTAGGTGCGGCAATAGCGCAGTTGAAGAAGGAGCGGGAAAAGCTAGATCGGGCGATCGAGGCTTTGAGCGGAGTTGTAGGCAGTCCTTCATCGAGGGGAAGAGGTAGAAGCGCAAGGAGGACGTTGTCACCGGCGGCACGCAAAGGAATCGGTGAAGCGCAGCGGGTACGATGGGCAAAGGTCAAAGCAAGAGCGGGCAAGAAAACCGCTCGATGTCAGGGCTCAAAAGGCACGCGTGATGCGCGCGCGCCTTTTCTGCTTCTTCTGCCTCGCAACTGAGCGAAGTCGCCTCTACGTTGCCCGACTCACGCTGCTACCTATGGCAGCAATTACAAGACACCCATTGTTGGCCGAGCACTCGGCGTTCTGGTCTGCCAGGCGAACTGACGACTGACTCGGCTAGGACGCGGGAATGTCTGCCCTCGCCGTCCTATGGTCGCTCCAACCCGCTGCGAGCGCAAAAAAGCATCCCGTCGTGAGGCTGCCATACTCTCTGATAAGCTTCGCACTTGCGGATCAGTTCGTTATGCTTTCCGGCATCGACGATCGAGCCCGCATCCGCTACCGAGATTCAGGCCACAGGATCGTAGTCGGTGGCGCGAAATCACCACTAGTGGTCAGAGCTAGGCGAGGAAATTCCAGTCTCCGAGGCAATCCGGCAGCGCCAGGTCCATCGGGAGCGCTGGTGATCTCGTCCACGATCAGAATCCGTTGCTGTTGTAAGAGAGCCCGGGCCAAAGCTAGTCTCTTCTTCTCTCTTTACCGGAAAGCCGACCACCGAGTGACCCTAATGGTTCGTCGGGGCATCCCGGAAGCGTTCGGAGGGCTCGGTCCAACTGGGTGAGAGGAGCGACTGTCTGTATATCTTGGCCAGTTGCCCTCGGATTCCCAAATGGAAGATTTTCTCTGACTGTTGGGTCAAAAAGAACAGGATCTTGTGGAATCACCTTCACAGTGGCGTGCAGGCTCCGGCGCCCGAATCTGGCGGATATCCGCCAGGCTCACCAGGATCATCGACGGCCTTAGTCTCAGCCATCGGGATCGGGGCGGCTTTCGAAAAAGACGCGAGTTTAACGTCTGGCCGGGACTGGTAACGAAAATGTTCAACCGGAGGCAACACCAAGCTGCTGGAGATCGGTAAGCGGGGAAATCCATATCTCCGCAAGATGTTCATTCGTGACTGCGGGCTGCGGTGGTCGTCGCGACCGCCAACAAGGCGGCCAGGTAGTTTTGGCGAGGGGACCGTCTATCGGTTCTTTAGATTCGCTTCGCAGAAGTCTGCAGAAGAATAAGAGACAAGAACACGATCAAACGAGGTGCCTGAAAACCTAGGGCCTAACGAGGCCTTTCACGACCGTGGCGAGTAGCAAAGACAGGGAGGCGCGGATCATCATCATGCGCCCGGAGATATCTCTCCACCAAGAGGCCGGATATGTTTTCGCAGGCTCTTCTCGTCGTAACCGACTTCTTCTTGCAGTTCGGTGGCGGACCATACATATTACAAGGTCGACAACCAAGCCAGTCGATTCATCAGCTACTTTAGTTTTCGTGATATTTAGACAAACAATCTGTCCAGTTGGTGGACCGTGATCCTGCTTTTGCCAGGGATGGCTGTCGTAATGCTCGTCACTCTAACTTGCGGTTGGCTGGCGCGCAAGGCTGGCCAGTCGCGCGTCATAGGCGAGATTGTCGGAGGGATTCTGTTGGGCCCGTCGGTCTTTGGACGAATCGCCCCACACTCCGCAGACGTCCTATTTCCTAAGTCGTCGTTTGCCGCCTTCGAAATACTCTCGACGGTGGGGTTGGTTCTTTTCATGTTTCTAGTCGGCATGGAACTGGACTATGCGCAATTGAAGCGCCAGCGTTCGACGGTGATACTGGCCAGCAGCATGAGCATCGTGCTGCCTTTTGCCATGAGTGCGCTACTGGCGCACTCCCTCCGGCTGCGTTTCGCCCCGCATGGAATGGGCAACATTCCCTTCGTCCTATTTCTGGGCATTGCGATGAGCATTACAGCTTTCCCAGTGCTGGCCCGAGTTTTAGAGGAACGGGGCTTGCAGAGCTCAATGCTGGGCACGACGGCGATTCTATGTGCCGCCGTGGATGACGTGTTGGCTTGGCTCTTGCTTGCGCTCGCACTGATCGGGGCAGGGGGAGGGCCGTCCTCGCTGCTTCTCCGGCTGATTGGTTTGGCAGGGTATTTGATTGTTATGCTAGGCGTGATCAGGCCAGTCGCCGCTCGTCTCGCGCGGGGACAGCAGAGCGCGGAACTGTCCTTTGAACTACTGAGCGTCGTGACCGCTCTTACACTGACTTCAGCGGCAGCAACTGAGGCTGTCGGCGTTCACCCGTTGTTTGGAGCTTTTCTGGCCGGCTTCTGCTTCCCGCGCGTGGAGAAATGGCAGGTAGCGATCCGGGGGCGGCTGGATATGGTGGTCTCCGTGCTATTGTTGCCACTTTTCTTCGCGCTGACTGGAATGCGCACACGGCTCGATCTGCTGAACGGAAAAGCTATTTGGCTGTGGGCAGTCATCGTGCTGCTAGCTGCGGTGTTTGGCAAAGTGGGTGGAGCCACTCTGGCGGCGCGATGGACGGGACTATCGTGGCGCAATGCGATCGCGCTGGGAGCTCTGTTGAACACTCGCGGGCTCGTGGAACTGATCGTGCTCAATATCGCCTACAACGTCGGCGCGTTTCCCCCGACCTTGTTCACCATGATGGTGGTGATGGCTCTCTTGACAACTATGAGTACAAACCCGATTCTGAACCTGCTGGGCGTGGAGAATCACAGTTTTCCAAGGCCGGGGTCCGTGCAGGGTTGAGCAGCGTCGAGGCATGAGGAGAGTCTTCAAGAGTGCCTTTGGTTGACTTCATTTTTGAAATCAGTGTTTTAAGCATGCCTGGCGCCCACAAGTTGGAAAAAATGAGCTATCAGGCTGTGAAGAGGGGCCGTGGACCTGGCCTTTGTGTCGAACCGCACACACAGTTTCACGAGATTCTGTAACTCGAACTCAGATGTGATATGGATGGCCATTGCTCGCAAGTCCAGGAAGTCCACAGTGAGGAGCTCTGCTTGCAGATTGTCCGCATCGGAAGTCTTATCCCGCAGTTTGCTATCTGGATTTACACTTGTCGTTCAGTAATTCCCTGATTTTCAGGGCTAGATCTTCAGGATCAAAGGGCTTCTGAACTAAGGTCGTATTTCCTTCAGAGAGCAAGAGACCGTCCAGCAGCGCGTCTTCGGAGTACCCTGACGTGAAGATCACGCAGACGTCAGGACGAAGTCTCGTCATGTGTTTCGCCAGTTCAAGGCCACGGACTTGCGGCATGATCACATCCGTTACCAAAACGTCGATCGATCCGGGATGATGTCTCGCCAGGTCCAGCGCTTCGCTCCCGTTCTGCGCCTCCAAAACTTTATAACCCTTGGACTCGAGGAATTCGCGCAATACGTCTCTAATGGAAGACTGATCTTCGGCTAGGAGCACCGTTTCCGAGCCTGTCGTTACCAGACTCGAGGCCGTGGGCGGGTTTCGTGAGGTCAGCGGTTGATCCGCGATAGGAAAGTAGACCCTGAAAGTCGTGCCTTCACCGGACACACTCTCCACTTCGACCGTTCCGCCGCTCTGTTTCACAATACCGTACGCCATAGAAAGTCCGAGCCCCGTGCCTTTGCCGATTGGTTTGGTTGTGAAGAACGGCTCGAAGAGGTGAGCCTTGGTTTCGGCATCCATGCCGCAACCAGTGTCAGTCATCTCGAGCATCGCGTACAGCGCTGAATCGCTTGAAACTGACGCTTCCGAAGGGGGTCTGGAGGCTTTCGCCGTCCTTACTTTCAGCACCCCTCCTGCGGGCATAGCGTCACGGGCGTTCACGGCCAAGTTCATAATCACCTGCTCAATCTTTCCCGGGTCTACCCGGACAGGAAGGGGCCGTGAACTCGGCATCATCATCAACTGGATATGTTCCGTCGAAAGGGTGGACAGCATTTCCTTGAGTTCTGCAAGAATCTCGTTCAAATCCATCACTTGAAGCACCAGCACTTGCCCGCGACCAAAGGCCAGCAATTGCTTGGTGAGTGAGGCGGCTTTTTCGGCGGCAATTCGGACCGTCTGCGCGTGCTCCAAAACCTGCGGTTGGGTAGCCAAGCCGTGCACTTTCGCAATCTGCAGGAGAATCACCATTAGGAGGTTATTGAAGTCGTGGGCGATCCCCCCTGCCAGCCGGCCGACAACTTCCATTTTTTGGGCTTGTCGAGTTTCCTCCTCTAAACGTTTGCGCTCTCCGATATCCCGGAAGATTCCCTGGATCAACTTCCTTCCTGCAAATTCGGTCATGACGGCATTGACTTCGACGGGCAATGCGGCGCCGTCAGCGAGGTTTAGGTGTAATTCTTTTCCGGTGATCGACTGGCCCGCAAGCGTCGTATTCACCATCTGTCGGTAGGCCTCGCGATCGCCCTCCGAGACAATTATCTCCGCTTTCCTTCCAATCAGTTCGCCGGATGATCGGCCGAGGATCTTGCCACTCCGCGCGTTGGTTTCCACCACAACTCCGGTTTCAGCGTCGATAACCAAGATCACATCGTTGGCTGCGTCCAGGAGATGCCGATGCCTTAGCTCCGTCTGCCGCATGTGGCGCAGCATCAAGATGGTGAAGAGGAGACCTCCGAGTAAAGAAATAGCTGTAGCAAGGAAAGTAACCTGTAGGAATAGGTGCTTCGCTTGTCGAGCCCCCGCGCCGAGAGCGTAAGAAAAGCTATC